>Ga0209189_1000267_pt1 | contig 44687 bp, 44 predicted proteins | sample C_130820_EF_Meta_FD_187308 | JGI IMG/M metagenome (GOLD analysis project Ga0209189, IMG submission 187308) | Freshwater microbial communities from Lake Croche, Canada to study carbon cycling - C_130820_EF_MetaG (SPAdes) (version 3) | ecosystem: Environmental > Aquatic > Freshwater > Lake...
GAAGCGTTTGATGTCGCAGCGCTTTGCGACGCGATCGTGGAGGGAGGCAACTCCGAGGCCAACCCGGGCGCCAACCCGGGCGCCAACCCGGCGGCCGACCTGGGGAACGGCTCGGTCGCCGGCAGGGGTGTCAGACAGCGACGGGCGATCGCCAAGGCGATCACGCTTCTGGAGTCGACACGGCCAGAGCATCGGTTGCTGGCGGACACGCTTCTCAACACCTTGTTGCCGCGTGCGGGCCAAGCCTTTCGGCTCGGAATCAGTGGCGTTCCGGGGGTGGGCAAGAGCACCTTCATTGAGGCGCTGGGCCTCTTCCTGATCGCCCAGGGGCACCGGGTCGCGGTGCTCACGGTAGACCCCTCGTCAAGTCTTTCAGGGGGTTCGATCCTGGGCGACAAGACGCGTATGGAAATGCTGTCGGTTCATCCGTCGGCCTATATCCGGCCCAGCCCGAGTAGCGGCAATCTTGGGGGTGTTGCCGAAAAGACACGCGAATCAATGATGGTCTTTGAGGCGGCCGGATACGACGTGGTCATCGTGGAGACGGTGGGTGTGGGTCAGAGTGAGACCGCCGTCTCCAGCATGACCGATCTATTTGTCTTGATGCAGCTGCCCAACGCGGGCGACGAACTGCAAGCGATCAAGCGCGGCGTCATGGAGCTCGCTGATCTCGTGGTGGTCAACAAGGCTGACCTCGACGCGGATGCGGCGACACGGGCACAGTCACAAATCCTGTCGTCCCTGAGGCTATTTGGCATGCACGGTCATCCGGACCGGGCGCATCACGACCAGTCGATCTGGCAACCGACTGTGTTGCAGCTCAGTGCCTTAAAGGCCATCGGAATGAAGCGCCCAACGGACGCTGCAGGTGGTCTCAGCGCGTTTTGGGCGGCGGTCCAAACCTTTCGCGACCTGCAAACTCGAAATGGTCAGTTGGCTGCAAGGCGGACCCAACAGACTCAGGCCTGGATGTGGGAGCGTATTGAGGCAGGACTGAAATCGCGGTTCAGGACTCATCCGGCGGTACAGGCTGTCTTGCCCGCCGCACTCGAGGCCGTGCTGGCCGGTCGGCTTGCAGCGTCGGTGGCCGCTCGACAGCTACTCGAACTGTCTATGATTCCAAAAAACCAATTGAGTAAAACCCATGAATGACATTCAGAAACTGCTCGAAGAGAAGCGGGCCAAGGCCCGCTTGGGTGGCGGGCAAAAACGAATCGATTCGCAACATGCCAAAGGCAAGCTGACGGCGCGCGAGCGGCTCGAGTTGCTGTTTGATGAAGGCACGTTCGAAGAATGGGACATGTTTGTCGAACATCGCTGCGTCGACTTCGGGATGGCCGATAACCGTATTCCGGGTGACGGCGTCGTGACGGGTTATGGAATGATCAATGGCCGGCTGGCGTTCTCGTTCAGCCAGGACTTCACGGTGTTTGGTGGGGCGCTATCCGAGACCCATGCTGAGAAGATTTGCAAGGTGATGGATCAGGCCATGAAGGCCGGGGCGCCCGTGATCGGGTTGAATGACTCTGGGGGCGCACGAATTCAAGAAGGCGTGGCTTCCTTGGGCGGATACGCGGACGTATTCCAGAAAAACGTATTGGCGTCTGGTGTGATCCCGCAGATCAGCATGATCATGGGCCCATGCGCTGGGGGGGCGGTCTATAGCCCGGCGATGACCGATTTCATTTTTATGGTCAAGGACAGTTCCTACATGTTTGTGACCGGCCCCGAAGTGGTCAAGACGGTGACGCATGAAGAAGTAACGGCTGAAGAGCTCGGTGGGGCGCTGACTCACACGACCCGAAGTGGCGTGGCTGATCTGGCGTTTGAGAACGACGTTGAAGCGATCCTGATGCTGCGTCGGTTCTTTAATTATCTGCCGCTGAACAATCGCGAGAAGCCGCCCGTGCGTCCCAGTGGGGACCCGGCTGGGCGACTCGATATGTCGCTCGATACGCTGGTTCCGGATAATCCAAACAAACCTTATGACATCAAGGAATTGATCTATAAGGTCGTTGATGATGGTGATTTCTTTGAGTTGCAACCCGACTATGCAGCCAATATCGTGATTGGCCTGGGGCGGATGGAAGGGCAGACGGTCGGTATCGTTGCCAACAACCCGCTGGTGCTGGCGGGGTGCCTGGATATTAAGAGCGGTATCAAAGCCGCGCGGTTTGTCCGGTTCTGCGATGCGTTCAATATTCCGGTGATTACGTTTGTTGATGTCCCCGGGTTCATGCCGGGCACCAGTCAGGAGTACGGTGGCATCATCAAACACGGCGCCAAACTTCTGTACGCCTATGCCGAATGCACGGTTCCCAAAGTCACCGTCATCACGCGCAAAGCCTACGGTGGGGCCTACGACGTGATGTCGTCCAAGCATTTGCGTGGCGATGTGAATTTCGCGTGGCCCAACGCTGAAATCGCCGTCATGGGCGCCAAGGGGGCGGTGGAGATCATCTTTCGCGAAGACAAGGGCGATCCCGAAAAACTGGCGGCTCGCGAGGCCGAGTACAAGGCGCGTTTCGCCAACCCCTTTGTCGCGGGCGCACGCGGCTTTATTGACGATGTCATTGCACCCCACGAGACGCGGAAGCGCATCTGCCGTTCACTGGCCATGCTGCGACACAAAAAATTGGAAAACCCGTGGCGCAAGCACGGCAATATTCCACTCTGATTGGCCAAAGGAATAGAACGATGTTTCAGAAGATTCTGATTGCCAATCGCGGTGAGATCGCATGCCGAGTCATCAAGACCGCCCGCAAAATGGGCATCCTTACCGTGGCGGTGTACTCCGAGGCGGACCGGTTTGCGCGCCATGTCGAACTGGCCGACGAGGCGGTACTGATCGGCCCCGCACCGAGTCGCGAGAGCTACCTCGTTGCCGAGAACATCATCGCCGCGTGCAAGCAGACTGGTGCGCAGGCGGTACATCCGGGCTATGGTTTTCTTTCTGAGAATGAAGCCTTTGCCCGGTTAGTCGAGTCCGAAGGGATCGTCTTCATCGGTCCTAAGTACCATTCGATTGCAGCCATGGGCGACAAAATCGCCTCCAAAAAGCTCGCCATCGAGGCGAGTGTCAATACGATCCCGGGCTACAACCAGGCGATCGACACGCCTGAGCAAGCCGTCGAGATTGCGCGTGGCATCGGTTATCCGGTGATGATCAAAGCGAGCGCGGGCGGCGGTGGTAAAGGGCTACGGGTTGCGTTTAATGACAAGGAAGCGCACGACGGGTTTGCTAGCTGTCGTAACGAGGCCTTGAACAGCTTTGGCGATGATCGGGTGTTTATCGAAAAGTACGTGCTGGAGCCGCGTCATATCGAGATTCAGATCCTGGGCGATGCCCATGGCAACGTCGTGTATCTACACGAGCGCGAGTGTTCGATTCAGCGCCGTCATCAAAAGGTGATTGAGGAGGCGCCGTCGCCGTTTATTTCCGAAGCCACCCGTCAGGCGATGGGTGCACAGGCGGTTGCACTGGCCAAAGCCGTTCAGTACCAGAGCGCGGGTACGGTTGAATTTGTGGTGGGCAAGGATCAGGACTTCTACTTTCTGGAAATGAACACCCGCCTGCAGGTGGAGCATCCGGTGACCGAGTGTATTACCGGCTTGGATCTGGTCGAGCAAATGATTCGGGTCGCTGCTGGCGAACAGCTCGCGTTCGCGCAGCAGGATATTCGCCGCAGCGGGTGGGCGATTGAGTGCCGTATCAATGCGGAAGATCCCTTGCGCAATTTCTTGCCTTCAACGGGGCGACTGGTGCGCTATCAGCCGCCGGTGCAGAGTCTCGAGCAGGGGACGCTCACCTTGCAGGGCCCAGCCTACAGCGATGATCATTTCGGTGGCGTGCGCGTCGATACTGGCGTCTACGAGGGCGGCGAAATCCCGATGTTTTATGACTCGATGATCGCCAAGCTGATCGTGCATGGCCGCGACCGCGCTAATGCGATCGAGCAGATGCGCCAGGCGCTTGATGGGTTTGTGATTCGGGGCATCAGCAGCAATATTGCTTTTCAGTCCGCGTTGATTGGTCACCCTGACTTTGCGCGTGGGCAGTTCAACACCGGATTTATCGCGGAGCACTACGGCAAGGGTTTCCGGACTGAGGATGTTGCGCATGACGATCCGTTGTTCCTCGTCGCCCTCGCGGTCTTTGTTCGACGCAAAGCGGATTCAAGAGCGGCGGGTATCAGCGGTCAGCTACCTGGTCATGAATTCGCTCAAGCCAGCCATTACGTCGTGGTGCAAATGGGCGCCGAGGGCGCCCATCATCATCATGCGGTTGCGATCGAGCAATATGACGACGTCACGATTACGGCCAGTGTCAGGGTGGGGGAGCGCAGTTATGTGATCCATAGCCCGACCCCGCTCGGTGAAATTTTGCTACAGGGTAAGGTAAATGGCCGGCCCTTTTGTGCGCAGGTCGAGCGCGGGTCTGCCAAGCAGCCACTCACTTTGCGCGTAGCCCATCACGGCGCCTCAATTGACGCGATGGTGTTGTCACCGCGTGCCGCTGAGCTTCTCAAGCTCATGCCCTTCAAAGCGCCGCCGGACCTCTCACGCTGGTTGCTTTCGCCCATGCCCGGCCTGCTCGTTCAGATCGCGGTACAAGCAGGCCAAAAAGTCCTTGCGGGTGAAAAACTAGCCGTGGTCGAAGCGATGAAGATGGAAAACATCCTGACCGCGGCGCAGGATGGTGTGGTCAAACAAATTTGTGCGAACGCGGGCGAAAGCCTCAGCGTCGATCAAGCCATCGTTGAGTTCGAATGATGACGCGACCTTTTCGAATTCTCGGCATTCAGCAGATCGCTATTGGTGGCCCGGACAAGCAACGACTGAGATCGCTTTGGGTCGATATTCTGGGCCTCGAGGTCAAGAGCACCTTCGTGAGCGAGCGCGAGAATGTTGACGAAGACATCTGCGCACTCGGCAGTGGCCCGATGGCGGTCGAAGTCGACCTGATGCAGCCGCTTGACCCTGAGCGCAAACCCGCCGTGCATACGACACCCCTTAATCATGTCGGGCTGTGGGTTGACGATCTGCCCGAGGCGGTCCGCTGGATGACCGAGCAGGGCGTTCGTTTTGCCCCCGGTGGTATCCGCAAGGGGGCTGCTGGGCATGACATCACTTTTATCCACCCGCGCTCTGACGCGTCATTCCCCCTCAGCGGAGAAGGCGTTTTGATCGAATTGGTTCAGGCGCCGCCCGAGGTTGTGGCGACGTTGGGTAATTGATCCGGGTTGCAGTACACAAATCCCAAACCATGCCTACGATCTCAGCCCCCCATCTCGAGCGCTTCGTCGTCTCAGTTTTTGAGCGTCTGCAGTTCCCGGTCGACGATGCGCATTTGATAGGTCGTTTAATGACCGAGGCCGACTTGCAGGGCTCGGATGGGCACGGGGTGATTCGCCTCTCGGCCTATGTCAAGCGCATTCAAGCCGGCGGAATCAATCGGAACCCGCAAATTCGAGTCGTCCGTGAGCGCGCTGCAATGGCGGTCTTGGATGGCGATAACGGGATGGGGCATGTCGTCGTCTCGCAGGCGGTTGATCTAGCAATCGCCAAGGCGCGCGAGACCGGTGTGGCCTGGGTCAATACCCGAACCAGCAACCATGCCGGGCCAGCTTCTTTGTATGCGCGCCGGGCGCTGGACGAAGACATGATAGGGCTCTATTTCGCGGTTGGTAACGCCAATCACCTCCCGCCCTGGGGCGGAATGGATCTTCTACTTTCTACCAACCCGATTGCCGCTGCGATCCCGACAGTTATCGAGCCCCCGGTGGTCCTCGACATGGCCACTACGGTTGCCGCTTACGGCAAGGTTAAGGCAAAGGCGAAGCGCGGCGAGATGATGCCGGAGGGCTGGATGATCGATCGCGAAGGCAGGCCACTGTTAGATCCAAATCGCGCAAATGAAGGATTCCTGTTGCCAATTGGTGGCCACAAGGGCTACGGGCTGGCCTTGATGGTTGGCCTTCTTGCCGGAACGCTTGGCGGAGGTGCGATGGGACGCGATGTGATTGATTTCAACGCCGACTTTGTCAGCGTCACCAACACAGGGCAAGCGATTCTGATGATCGACCTTGCGGCTTTTGGCGAGCCGGCGCAATTCAAGGAAGCAGTCGATGTGCTGGTTCGAGATCTCAGAAATGCAGAGCGCTTGCCCGGGGTTGAGCGAATCTGGCTTCCCGGCGAGCAGAGTCACGAGCGTCGTAAGCGCTACCGTGAAGAAGGCATTCCCCTGGGAGATGCACTCATCGCCGATCTTCGAGCATTGGCGGAGGCGCTCGATATCGAGCCTCTGGTGCAGTGTTGAGTTAAACCCGGGGGAAAACCCGATTGTTGAAATTTAGGATTGCGATCACTCTCTCAGACTGATTCGTCTCATCCCTGTGGTCTTGCTTTTGTTGGAGTGCGCCTAATGAAAGCGCCGGTTGTATTGCGTCCTGACGATCTGAAGAGCCATGACCGTGGTGGTGGTGCCCGCACGACTCCGCTGGTATCCCCCGCAGTGGGTGCGACTGGCTTCATCAACGGGATTACAGAGTTTGCCCCTGGCACCGCGATCCCATTTCACAGCCATAACTGTGAAGAAAGTGTGATGTTGTTGAGCGGGCATGCCACGCTGGATATCGAGGGTGAAGAGTACGAATTGAAGCCCTTTGATACGACCTGGATTCCCCCCAACGTGCCACACCGTTTTCGCAATCGTTCGGAATCTGAGCCGATGAAAATTCTCTGGATTTATGCTTCGGTGGCTGCCACCCGCACATTGGTCGAGACCGGAGAGACCCGCTCGGTTTCGGCCGAGCACGCCCGATAAGTCGGCGGAGATCTCTGATGGGCCTCCGTTTTTTGGAACATATTCTTATCCTGACGCACGATCCCGAGGGGACGCGCGACTGGTTTTGTAACAACTTGGGTTTTCGAGAAGGACCTCACCCGGAATTTGGTTTTCCTGTGCATTGGCTCTACATCGGTGAGCAAGATGTCATTCACATCGGCAAGGCTCGACATTCCGAGCACCAGAACACGTACCTGAAGACACCAAGCGATCTGGCCGAAATCGATTACTCGGCAGCCGGGGCGCCAGGCTCGGGACGGATCGATCATATTTGTCTGAACTGTGAAGGTATCGAAGAGTTCATCGACCGTCTCACCGGTAACGGTGTCGAGTTTAGTGAGCGCAAAGCTCATAATTCCAACCTTTACCAGTTGTTTATGCGTGAGCCCGTTAACGGGATTAAGGTCGAACTGAACTTCGCCTGGCATGAAGCTGCGCGAATTGGCCGGGTCCCGCAATGGACGGACCTGGGCGAGCACGCAGGTGAGGTGCACTGAGATGGCTGCCTACTGGGTTGCGCGGGCTCGGATTGACGATCCAGCTGAGTACAAACGTTATACCGACCTGGTACCCGGAATCATCTCCGATCACGGTGGTCGGGTACTGGCACGTGGTGGCCGATATCAAATTATGGAAGGTCCGGAGAATTTCCATCGTTTCATCGTCATCGAATTTCCGACGCTAGAAGCGGGTGTTGCCTGCTTTCAGTCGCCTGAATATGTGGCTGCTGCGGCATTCCGTCGTGGCGGTGCTGGCGTGGTGGAGAACGTGATTGTTGAGGGCGGCGATGCAACGCCCGGTGTATTGATTCAACCCATCGAGGAGACTCATTCGTGAAAAGATTACTTTCGATTGCGGCGTTACTGCTCGCAACGTCGACCGGCAGTTTTGCGTCAGATCCGGCCAAGGTGAAGATCGGCATTCTTTTGCCACTCACCGGAACCTTTGCAGCGGTTGCGGAGACGCAGCGCGATGGCGCGCTCCTCGCGATTGACGTGATCAATAAGCGCGGTGGTCTCAATATGCCGTCGGGGAAAACGCTGCTCGAAGGCGTTGTCCAGGATGACGAAGCCAAACAGGACGTTGGCGTTCGACGCTATCGCTATATGGTGGAGGAGGGGGTCAAAGGGCTCGGTGGTCAAACCTTCGCGCCGCTGGCTTACGCAATAAACGCGATGGTCAGCAAGGAACCGCTGCCGTATTTTCCGGTCTGTGTAATGTCCAAAGAGGCGTTCCAGAAGGGTAAGTTGGCTGAATCCACTTTCGCGACCGCCTACAGTCCCTGGACGGTTGGCTATATGGCAGGCACTTCCGCGGTCAAGACCCTTGGCAAGAAGAAGATTTTCTTTCTGGCTCGGTCCGACAGCTTTGGCTGGGATATCCGCGACGGCGTTTACGCAGCGGCGAAAGAATACGGTGCCGAAATCGTTGGGTATGACGAGGTCTCACTGGGGACGGCTGATTTCACAACGGTGTTGCAGAAGGTTCGGGCGGCAAAGCCGGATGTCTTTATTGCAGCCCAGTTTGCCGCCGATGCGGTAGCGCTTCTCAAACAAGTCCAGCAGATGGGTCTGAACAAAGAGATGACTGTCTTTAACGCCTTTATCACCAATGTGGTCGCGAAGGGACTGCCGCCCGAGGCGCTTGAAAACGTCTATGCGATGCACTATTTCTACCACGATCTCTCCGAGCATCCGGACAAAGAACTGGCAAAGGGTGCCAAGGAATTCGTCGATCTCTACTCTGCGAAGTATGGTCGTCCACCCGATGCTTACGCAGCGATTGCCTACATCGGTTACATGGAAATGTTCCGGGGCTTTGAAGAAGCCAAAACCTTTGATCCATTAAAAGTCGCGGCGGCCCTGCGTGCCAAAGGTGGTCAGTTCATGACGATGAAGGGGCCAGCGCGCTGGCGCGAGGATCATGCTGCGGAATATAAAAATGCGGCGTTTCTGGTTAAGGGTAAAGGCGCGAAAGATCGCAAAGGTGAGTGGGATCTTTTTAGCGTGGTCGGTTCCGAAGGCGGCGAAAAGGTCATGCCGACTCTGAAGTCTCTGGGATATTGATCCTTGAGCCAACCGATCCTGCAGGCGACAGGCGTCACCAAGCGATTTGGGGCTTTGGTCGCGGTCGATCAGGTGAACTTCCACCTCAACCAGTTCGAGGTGGTTGGCATTTTGGGTTCAAACGGCGCCGGAAAAACGACGTTTTTTAACCTGCTCACCGGTCTTTTTTTCCCTACTGAAGGCTCTATTTCCTACAAGGGGCGAGACATCACGCGGATGTCGCCCCCGGAGCGCGTCGCGCTCGGCTTGACCAGATCGTTTCAACTGACCTCGACATTTGACAGTCTGAGCGTTGTCGATAATTTGGCGCTGGCCTACTTTCGGGCGAGTCGTACGCCCACCATTGCGTCTTTGCTCTTCACCCGCACCCGTTCGTTTCACGACCATCCAAAGATTCGCGAGTCCATCGAAACCTTCGATCTCGCAGCGATCGAACATCGCCTGGTTCAGAGCTTGAGTCTTGGGGAAAAGCGGCGCCTGGAGATTGCAATGGCGGTGCTGGTCGACCCTGAAGTTCTACTGCTCGATGAACCTCTAGCGGGTCTGGCAGAGTCCGAGATCAAGGGTGTGTTGGGGGTTTTACGACGCCAGATCGGGCGTCAAACAATTTTGATTGTGGAGCATAAGATTTCGCATATTCAGGATTTTGTGCAGCGACTCGTCGTCATGCACGATGGGCGGGTGATTGCTGAGGGGGGCTATGAGGAGTGTCTGAATCACCCCGAAGTTCGTCGCAGTTACTGGCAAATCGACCCGGCAGAGGATGCGCAGCATGCCTGAAGGCAGCCCAACACCGCGGCGGCTGTCGGTTGAGGGTCTGAACGTTTCGCGTGGTGAAGCGCGGGTCCTGTTCGATATTCACATGCATCTCGGCGCGAACGAAATCGTCTGCTGCGTCGGTCGAAATGGTGCCGGCAAGTCGACCTTAATGAAGAGTATTGCGGGCTTTCTCGCGGCTCAGTCGGGTCGGGTGCAAAGCGATGGCGTTGACCTCAATGGTTTGCCACCTTACGAGGTGGCGCGTTTGGGGGTGAAGTACGTTCCGCAGGATAAAAAGGTGTTCTCCGACCTGACGGTGCGCGAGAATCTCGAACTCGGAAGTTACGCGACCCAGGACTACGACTGGGATCCTGCGCTGACGTTCTTTCCCAAGCTCAAGATCTTGATGGATCGAAAGGCCGGATTTTTGAGTGGCGGCGAGCGTCAAATGTTGATGATCGGCCGGGCGATCCTTGGTAGCCCGAAGGTTTTACTAATCGATGAACCCACCGAAGGATTGGCGCCGAGCATTGTCAGTCATCTCAAACAGGTCTTTACCGAACTCAGCAAGCGTTCGGCGGTGCTGATCGTCGAGCAGAATTTGCCGCTTGTTTGTGCGATCTCTGATCGGGTGTATGCCCTCAAAGAGGGACGTCTGGTGGCTGAGCTCACCCAGCGCGATCAGATGAAACCCAAAGTCTGCGAAGACCTTCTCTAGGGCAGTCACGATGATGGCGAGTTGGCGTTGGTGGCGCGGGATTTTGATCACCTTCGGGTTGTTGGTGGCGATGCGGTTCTTTCTGCCGCTGCCATTCATGAACGAGGTTCTGGTCTTTTCGATCTATACGATCGGTTGCAATTTCCTGCTTGGCCGGGTCGGCTTCATTTCCTTTGGACAGCCGGCCTATCTTGCGATCGGTGCCTATGGCACGGCGTTTTATTTGTTCTATTTTGGAACGAATCCGTACCTTGGCATCCTGGTTGGCCTGGCCTGCGGGGTGGTTTTCTCGTTCATTGTTGGCTTGCTTTTTGTCCGCTTGCGCAGTGACTACTTCGCCTTAGTTAATCTGGCCCTTGCAGTGATCGTTTTTTATATGTTTCAGAAGGTGTTGGCTGAAATCACCAAGGGCGATAACGGGCTGTGGTTTCTGACCAATATCGCCTCGACCCCGATTCTCAATCTCAGCCGACCCTCAGAGTTTTTCATGTTTGTCATGATCCTCGGCGTTTTGATCTGGGCGATGTATAAGTACCTTGACGACACTGTTTTTGGCGCCTGTTGCCTGGCGACCAAACTCAATGAGACGAAGCTGGAATTCCTGGGTTACAGCAATTTCAAGATCCGACTCACCGCATTTGTCATTGCCAATTCAACGACGGCATTGGCGGGTTGTCTATACGCAATTTATCTTGGCTTTGTTAGCCCTGAGATGACCAGTCCAGCCCGGACGGCAGACCCCGTGGTGGTCACGATTTTGGGCGGGGTCGGCAGTCTCCTAGGGCCGATCGTTGGGACCATCGCTTACACCGGTCTGAGAGACGTCGCCAGCAAGTTCATCGGAAACTGGGAGCTCTTCGTTGGAATCATTTTGGTCTTTATCATGATGAGCAATTCAGGTGGGCTTTACGGTTCGCTCGAGAAGCTTCTTCAGAGACTGTTCGGGGGCTCGCATGAGCCGTCCCCAGGCAAAAGCGCAACGGCGGTCAAGCAATGAGCGTGCAGCTGCTGATATCCGGAGTGATCTTCGGCCTGAGCCTTGCGAGTATTTATTTTTTGATTTCGGTTGGGCTCTCGCTCTGCTTTGGGCTGATGCGGATTATCAGTCTGGATCAGTTGCTGTATTACTCATTCGGCGCCTTTCTCACTTACTCCGTCAGCACGTTGACCGGTAGCTTTTGGCTGGGTCTTTTGGCTGGGGTCTCGGTGGGCGTTGTGTTGGCTCTGGCAGTTGAGCGTCTTATCTTTCGCCGGATCTACGAACGCGAACTCACCTTCAGCATGATTACGTCGTTTGGCATCCTATTGGGCGGGATCGGCGCGATTAAGGGATTTTGGGGGGTCGTCCCCAAGCCTGTTCCGGTGCCGTTTGATAACCAGGTTAGTTTGTTGGGTACCGATATTCCGCTGTACCGACTGCTGGTCGTTGTGCTTGCTGCGCTGGTGTACGGCGGTATCTGGTTGTTTCTGAATCGAACCATCATCGGCAAGGCGATTCGTGCCGGCATTGAGGACATGGAGCATGTTGAAGGCCTCGGGATCAACGCAGCGAGGCTCTTTACGATCACATTTGTTTTGGCGGGATCACTTTCGGCACTGGCTGGGGGGCTCTACGCTCCGCTGATCATGGTCGACCCACACATGGGGCTTGAAGTTCTCGCGTTCGTTTTTATGGTCGTGATTATTGGTGGGCTGGGTAGCATCAAAGGGACTTTGTACTCCTCGTTGCTGGTCGGTCAAGTCGTGTCAATCGGATCACTTGTTTATGCCCCGCTGGCAATCATGGCTCCGTTTGCGATGATGTTGTTGATCTTGTTGGTTCGGCCAACCGGGCTATTCGGCGCAGCACTCGCCAAATAGCGCGGTGACCTGTGTCAAATCGAGGGAGCAGGATTCTGGGCGCGGTACCAGTCTGAGATCGCCTGACCGGTCCAGATTTCAGCGCCCGACGATCCCTGAATGTGGTCGAGCAACTTTTCAAAATAATCAATCCGATGCGGTACCCCGGTGACGTAGGGGTGAACGCTAATGGCCATAATTCGCGGTTGAGTCCCACCCTCGCGCCACAGACGGTCGAACTGATCGATACCGCGCATCAACATTTCCTCTGAGCGATTTTGCTGCAAAAGCATCATCGGGATGTCGTTGATCTCGACGGTATAGGGCACCGACAAAACTGGATTTGGGGTTGCCTGGATCCAGACGGGTTGGTCATCAAGGACCCAATCGGCGACGTATTCGATCCCCGCCTGCGAGAGGTGGTCGATCGTGGTTTCTGTCTCCGTCAGGCCGGGGCTCTCCCAACCTACTGGGGGCGTCCCAGTGAATGTCTTGATCGCGTCGATGGTGGCCTGAATTGATTCCACCTGATCAGGCAGCTTATGCATCGGGCCTTGCAGATAACCATGGCCCATAAATTCCCAATCAAGTTCTTTTGCGGCTTCGGCAATCCTCGGATAGGACTTGCAGACCAGCCCGTTAGTCGCCATTGTCGGTGTAATGCCGCGATGTTTCAGGGCCTCCAGAATGCGCCAGAACCCGACCCGCATCCCATATTCGTGCCAGGCCCAGTTGGGTAGATCCGGTTGCAACGGTTGTCCCATCGGCGGACTAAGAATCGTGCGCGGCATGGCGCGCTCGATCGTCCAATGTTCGACATTGACAATGATCCACACCACGACCCGACTGTCGTTTGGCAGGGCGAGGCGGGGGCGGTCTACGATGGCACTGTAGGGGACGCGGTCACTGAGTAGGCGGTTCATCGCGTTATTCTCTCTGGCAAGTCGGTCAATTTGGCCGGATCATGGCCGTTTGGGGACGGTGGTTATTTTGGGGACAAGTCAATGGATGTGGCAAGTGATCAGGGCAATGGCCCGGCAAATCGATCATCTGGACCGGTATGCGTGGGCGTGGTCGGCTATGGATGGTGGGGTCGTGTCATCAGCCGCCAACTTGCGGCAAGCGAACGTTTCGAATTGCGTGCGGTTGCCGAGTCCGATGCGGACGTGCGAATCACGATGGCCGAAGATGCTCAAGTGCTGCGCTTTGAGGTGATGGACAGTGCGGATGCACTGATTGCTAGGCCTGATCTGGAGGCCGTTATCCTCTGCACGCCGCATTTATTCCACTCCGAGCAGATCGTTCAGGCGGCGCAGGCTGGCAAGCATGTGTTCTGCGAAAAGCCTTTGTGCCTGACCCTAGCGGACGCACAGCGTGCCGTTACTGAATGCAGTCGGCGTCAGCTTGTTCTGGGGATTGGACACGAGCGTCGATTCGAGCCCGCTCTCGTCGACTTGCGCAAGGACATCGCAGGTGGGCGAATCGGAACCGTTCTTCAAATTGAAGCTAATTTCAGTCAGGATAAATTTTTTGCATTGCCGCCGGACAATTGGCGATTGACGAAGCGCTTCGCGCCGGTGGGACCACTGACCGCAACCGGAATTCATTTGGTGGATCTGGCGGTCGCCATTCTGGGTTGCCCCGAGGCTGTGTGGGCTCGACTGGCCACAAGGGGGTCGGCATTTGAAAATGGTGACACGCTTGGAGTCATGATGGCCTTTCCGGGAGGAGCCAATGCCATGATCAGTGCAATCCTGGCGACCCCTTTTGAGGGGCGTTTTGCCGTCTACGGTTCCGAAGGCTGGATCGAAATCCGCGACCGCACTCACCCTGAACAGCCCACCGGTTGGGATGTTACCCGGGCCCTCCGAGGGGAGCCCCGGCAGACAAAGTTTTGGGAGCCACATCCGGCTGTACTGGACAACTTGGAGGCCTTTGCGAAAGCCGTGCAGGGCCTTGAAGCCTACCCCGTGAGTTCGGCCGAATTGCTTGCAAACGTGGCCAGCCTGGAGGCCATCATGAAGTCTGTGGATTCCGGTGGGCTCGAGCCGGTGATGCCACTGACCTAAGGAGCGGGTGTGAATCAACCGGCGGATCCCCTGTTACAGGCGCTGCCGGAGCGCGAACCTGTTCTGCCGCCAATTGGCCCGGCGCCTTGGGTGACTCCGTCGCTGATCGATTAATACTTCCCGAGTAAAGCGGGTCTGATTGGGGCATCAACTCGCGTGTTTTTTGTTTTTGCCGTGCTAATGTCGTCTCATGACGATCCGTTTTGCCCCGTTTGATTCTCGAGATTTGCGTACGCGATCTGCCAGTTTCGGAATGGATTTAACCGTCGTCAGTTCCCGCGGGGCGGACGGTCACCAGGTTGGCGTCATCGCTAATTCTTTCTGTTCGATTTCGCTAGTTCCTGGGTGCCGCTCAGCCTCACCAATATCGAGACATCGAACTGTTTCTGTTCTGCCAGGGGACGGATCTCCACTCACTTTCTAACCAAAAAGTCGCATGAAATACAGCACCTTCATGATGCCGATCCATCCTCCTGGCCGTTTGCCGGGTGAAACCCTGCGTGAAGATCGCGAGGCAATCATTTTGGCTGACCGCCTTGGGTTCAGTGAGGCCTATGTGGGTGAGCACGTGACGGATGCTGCCGAAACGGTGACTTCGTCGATGATCTTTTTGGCTAGCCTGATTTCGGCGACTCAGCAGATCAAGCTGGGGACCGGTACGCTCAATTTGCCCAATTCACATCCGGCGGCGGTTGCGGCGCAGGCTGCGATGCTGGATCACCTTCTGCAGGGGCGCTTTATCCTCGGGATTAGCCCGGGCGGCCTGATGTCCGATGCGGAGGTCTTTGGCAGTTTTGGCAAGGATCGCAATGCCATGTTTGTCGAGTGCATCAACACGGTCTTGAAGATCTGGGAATCCGACCCCCCCTACAACATCGAAGGCCAGTTCTGGAATATCTCGGTTGCCAAGACAATGATTCCAGAGATCGGCCAGGGTTTCATCATGAAGCCGTTTCAGTTGCCGCACCCCCCGATCGTCGGCACGGCAGTCGCACCCTATTCCAAGGGAGTGACCGAAATGGCAAAACGAGGTTGGCAGCCAATTTCTGCGAATTTTCTGATGCCGCAGTGGGTCAAAACCCATTGGGCAAGTTATGCCGAAGGTCGCGAAGCGGTTGGTGCAGTGGCATCCCCGTCGGAATGGCGAGTGGCCAAAAGCATTTTTGTGGCAGACGATGAGTCGACCGCGCGTCGGTATGCACTCGAGGCTGACGGTCCGTATCACTTCTACTTTAAACAGTTGATTCGGAAACTCGTCGTTGGTGGTGGCCGAAGCAATCTCTTCAAGACCGATCAGGCGATAGCAGACAGCGACATCACGCCAGAATATGTGATGAACCGACTGGTGATTGCTGGGACCGTCAATTCGGTCGTTGAGCAAATTCTTGCGTTTCGGGAATACATTGGTGATTTCGGTCAGTTGTTGTACGCCTGTCACGATTGGATGGACCCTGCGCTTGGCAGGCGCTCGATGGAACTGTTTGCGACCGAAGTGATGCCCCGCGTTAACGCTGCGATTGGCAGAGCTTGATCGGATGATTGATCGAATTGGCCTGCTCGGTCTTGGGATTATGGGGAGTGCGGTCGCTCCAAATTTGTTGCGTGCAGGCTTCTCCGTCGTTGGCTTTGACCCCGATCCCGCTCGACGGGAGATTTTGCACTCCGCAGGCGGCCGTTCGGTCGAGTCGCCAATCGCAGTGGCCCAATCGGCCGATGTGATCATCAGTTTGTTGCCCAGTGCTCAAGCGCTACAGGACGTGATTGCCGGCTCGGATGGACTTTTGGCGTCGGGTCAGAGCGGTCTGATTCTGATCGAATCAAGCACGCTCTCGCTCGAGGAAAAGCTGGCTGCAAACGCAGTCGGAGCCCCAGCGTTAATGATTCTGGACTGCCCGTTGAGCGGAACTGGAGCGCAGGCATTGACGAAAGACCTTGTGGTTTACGCCAGTGGGGACTCATCAGCGATTGCGCGGTGTCGTTCGGTTTTTGATGGATTTGCGCGCGCCCATCATGATCTCGGTGACTTTGGCAACGGCACCAAAATGAAACTAGTCGCCAATCTGTTGGTTGCCATTCATAACGTTGCGGCGGCCGAAGCAATGGTCCTGGGGATGAAGTCTGGGCTTGACCCCCAAAACCTCTACCGGGTGATCGCCGACGGCGCAGGCGGCTCAAGGATGTTTTCAGTTCGGGGCCCACAGATGGTCGCAAACCACTATGAACCGGCAACGATGAAGCTTGACGTCTGGCAGAAGGACATGAAAATTATTGCGGAATTTGCCGCTGCGATGAGCGCTCCCACGCCCCTTTTGAAGGCCTGCGCGCCGATTTATTCGGCGGCTGTCGAACAGGGACGGGGGCATCAGGACACTGCGGCGGTATGTGCTGTGTTGGCTGACCTGGCCGGCCTTCAACGAGGAGTAACTGGATGACGGGTTTAAAGCTTTCTCAGGCGGATGCCATCGCGGACGGCGTACTTTCCCATGGACGGGCCCTGAACTTCCAGCCGCTGACGGTTGCCATTCTCGATACGGGCGGACACCTTGTGGTGCTGAAACGCGACGATCAGTCCAGCCTACTGCGACCCGAGATTGCTATCGGAAAGGCCTGGGGCGCTTTAGGAATGGGTTTTGGTGGCCGTGAGTTGGCTCGTCGCGCCGAGCGGTTTCCGGCGTTTTTTACGGCGTTAAATGCGATGTCCAATGGACGCATGGTCCCGGTTGCCGGAGGCGCGCTGATTCGTGATCCAAGCGGGACCCTTTTAGGGGCTATCGGGGTCAGTGGCGACACCTCGGATCATGACGAGCGATGCCTCATTCCCGCAGTCGCGGCACAAGGACTCGTGGCCGATGTTGGCGATCCGATCCCAACTCCGACGTAACGCGTCGATTTCGTGTTTGCATAGCTGAAATCGTTCGTTGGTCCGGGGCGCGGTGCCGTGCATGATCGGCCCCCCCAACGACGAGGTTCATCATGCGATTTCACACGATACCGGTCAGACGACTCCTGTTGCTCTTGCTGGGCCTTTGCTTTTTCAGTGCCGCAAACGCAAGGGACGTGACGCTACTCAATGTCAGCTACGACCCGACCCGCGAGTTGTATGCGGACTTCAATAAGGCCTTCGCAGCCTATTGGAAAGGCAAAACCGGCGATGTGGTGACGGTTCGTCAGTCCCATGGTGGCTCGGGCAAACAGGGACGGTCGGTGATCGACGGTCTCGAAGCCGATTTGGTGACCCTCGCTCTTGCTTATGACATTGACGAGATTCAGCAAAAGAGCGGGGTGATCGCGGCAGATTGGCAGAGGCGTCTTCCACACAATAGTTCGCCCTATAGGTCGACGATTATCTTTTTGGTCCGCAAGGGCAATCCCAGAGGCATCAAGGATTGGAGCGATTTGGTGAAACCGGGGGTTGCGGTCGTCACACCAAACCCGAAAACATCGGGTGGCGCCCGTTGGAATTATCTGGCCGCCTCGGGGTACGCTTTGCGAACCAATGGCAACGATGCCAAGAAGGCGCAGGAATTTATTGCCGCCCTATATCGAAATGTCCCTGTGTTGGATTCCGGCGCGCGCGCGTCGCTACTGACCTTCACAGAACGGGGCATCGGTGATGTCTTTATTTCCTGGGAAAATGAGGCGTATCTGGCGGCTCAAGAATTGGGGCCCGAGAAGTTTCAAATTGTGGTGCCATCGGTCAGCATTTTGGCCGAGCCCCCGGTGGCGCTTGTCGATCGGATCGTCGATCGCAAAGGTAACAGGGACGTCGCGACGGCTTATCTGCAGTATCACTACTCGCCCGAGGGACAGGAGATTGCTGCCCGGCATCACTATCGACCCGTCGATCCGAAGGTCGCGGCAAAGGTCGAGAAGCAATTCTCTAAACTGAATTTGTTTACGATTGACGAAGTTTTTGGCGGATGGGCCTCCGCACAAAAGACGCATTTCGCAGATGGTGGTACTTTTGATCAGATTTTTACGAGGAAATAAATGAGGCCGAGATGCCTGCCTGGCTTGCTGTAGCCCTCGGTGGCGCCATCGGCTCGGTCGCCCGATTTAAGCTCTCCACGTGGGTGCTCGATCAGGCGGTCGGTTGGCGTTTCCCGCTGGGGACCTTCTCGGTGAACATCCTGGGATGTTTGATGATTGGCGCGCTGGCCGGCCTCGCCGTGAAAGAAGATTTTTTCAGTACGGAAACCCGTTTATTCTTCTTTACCGGGATCACCGGGGGGTTCACGACGTTTTCGGCGCTGGGGCTCGAGACGTTTTACCTGCTGCGACGTGGTGAGATTTTGATCGCGGGCGGGTATGTCCTGTCGAGTCTTGTCTGCGGTTTATTGGTGCTGTGGGCGGGTTATGCGCTGATGGCATCCCAGGTGCGCTGAGCAAACCAAAAAATCCCCGCCAGGATGGCAACGGTTGAAACGGTGCGCTCGGTCATTTTGAGCGCGTCCGACCCGGCGGCGCGGCTGATGATCATGGCGACCAACCATGCCCCGGCAGCAAACGCGAGCTGCCCGAGTTCAATGCCCAGATTGAAACCCACCAGGCTGACGACTCGATTTTCAGGCGTCAAACCAAGTGTGGTCAGCGCCCCGGCCAACCCCAAGCCATGAATCAGCGAGCAGGCGAATACCAGCCCGATTCGGACCCAGAGAGGCGTCCGGTGTACTCGTCGTTTGTCCCAGAAATCGAGCAAACCCATGGTCACGATTGTGGCCGCGATGGCGGGTTCGACCAGGTTGGGCGATAGGCTCAGACCGCCGAGAATGCTGGCGCTCAGCGTTAGTGCGTGACCCAGCGTAAAGCCGGTTAAAACGGTCACGAGTTGTCGCGGCGTCCATCCCGCGGCAAGGACGACCAGCAAAAAGAGTAAATGGTCGAGTCCGCTCAGCACATGCGTGGCGCCCGATCGGATGACATCGAGAAAGATCACCCAGTCGGGTGGGAAGACGCGCCCGCCCGGATTGTCGGGACTCAGCAAAAGCAGTTGCGACTGGCCCCCGCGTTTGAGGGTGATGGTCAGCGTCTTTTCGGATTCGGCGCGGCCAAACAATGAACTTTCGAACCGGGCGTTCGCAAAGGACTCCGCTGGGCCGCCAAGCGCAAAACGACCCATCGCCACGATGTGTGTGGCGGGCGACCCAGGGGCATTGTCGGGCGGCGACAGGTTGAGCAGCAGCCCGTCGAGGGTCTTTTCGCCCGAGCGGTCGGTCAGGTGGATGCCCGCCCGTATTTGCCTCTGAAGCTCTGGCGTGTGTCGTGCCATTTCAGCAAAAGACATCTTGCCGTCACCGTCGTCGTCTGCACCTTCCAATGCCGTGACGGGAAGCGAGACGACCATAAATGCGCCGTCCTCCACAAAATTGATCGTGCCCTTTTGATCAACGATCAAGTGCGCGTGGGCCGCTGGGAGCGCGATGAACAGGCCCAGAAACGTGCCCAGAACCAGGGCGAGCGCAGACGGCCGAGCAAGCGCTCGCCTCAATAAGTGCATGGCTTCAGCCACCGGCACCCGGTGGCGGTGGCGGTGGCGGCAATCCGGGGCCACCCGCCGGTGGACCGCCTGAGCCAGTGACAACACCCTTCACACAGCGGTGAATAAACGGATAGGTATCTGTGATGGCGTAGTAATAGATCCCGGCTGGAAATTCAGGTGTTACTCCGGTGCGACCGTTACACTCGTCGAGGTCGCCCGAACCCGCGATGTACTCCCAGTCTTGCCGGAATGAGCCCATCGCATAGAGGTTAATTGGGGGGCGTCCGGCATCCGGGTTGGCCTTTGTGCGCCAGCTGCCCGTCAGAACCTTGATCGCGGATTTTGAATTGTTCGCATCGGTATAGCCATATCGTGCATAGATCGGGAAGCCGTCGGCGGCCCAGCCGACGAGTGTCATCGCCTGACCCTTGGCAAGCTTGGCCATGAGGTTTTCGGGCATCCCGTGGATGTGATATTCGCCGGTTGGCTGAACGTGGGAGTGATTCGAGTCAACACCAAAGTCCCACCGGTTGGCGCTGAGCGCTTCCATGCGCCAGACACCGGCACCGCCGCCGGCTTCGTTGCAAATTCCAGTATCGGTGCAGGTCCCAGCGGTACCGGGTTCCATCTTCAGGCCATTGATCGAATAGCCCGCGAACTGGGGTGAGGCGGTGGTGGTTGCTAGGGATGGGGTTAGCGTGTAGGCCGCGCTGATGGCAGGAGCGCCCGTGCTCGTGACTTGAGGAGAAATTGCTGTCGCGAAGCTGCCCCCCGAAAAGGGGTGATTAGGGACTCCGTTTGAAATGAGGGTGCGGCTCGTGCCCGAACAGCTCCAACTGTAGGTGAAGGGCAGGGTCACGACGGTCGGCGCCGTGGCGTTAGTGCCCCGGGTGGCGATGCTCTGGGTTCCCGACTCGGAATACGGACAGAGGGCTGTAGCGGTGGTTTTTGTTTGCTCAGAGGCGCTCACCGTTAAAGGTTCAGAATCGCCGCCGCCGCATCCTGTGAGAAGCGCCGTACACAGGACGCTTGTGACGGACACTAGCAGGGCGTAAGGAACTGAACGCATGGATCGAAACCTTCTCAAGTAGAATTAGACCCTAAAGTTACATGAGGTCAACGATGCTCCAAGCCTACCGTGAACACGTCGCCGAGCGCGCTGCGCTGGGCATTCCCCCGTTACCGCTTGATGTTGCCCAGACTGCGGCCGTGATTGATCTCTTGAAGAATCCACCGGCCGGCGAGGGCGAATTCTTACTGGATTTGCTGACTCATCGGGTTCCTCCCGGAGTGGACGATGCGGCCAAGGTCAAAGCCTCTTTTTTGGCGGCGGTCGCCCATGGCGACTTTGCCGTGGATTTGTTGCCCCCCGCTCGGGCGACCGAACTCCTGGGGACCATGGTCGGTGGGTATAACGTCAAGCCGCTGATTGATTTGCTTGACGATGAAGCGATCGCGCCGATCGCCGCCAAGGCGCTCAAAAAAACCCTGTTGATGTTTGATTTCTTCCATGACGTGGCCGAAAAGGCGACGGCTGGAAACGCCCATGCGCGCGATGTCATTCAGAGTTGGGCAGATGCTGAATGGTTCACCAGTCGGCCCGAGGTTGCTCAGCGCATCACTGTCAGCGTTTTCAAAGTGCCGGGTGAGACCAATACCGATGACCTTTCGCCAGCGCCCGATGCCTGGAGCCGTCCCGATATCCCGTTGCATGCGCTGGCGATGCTCAAGAACACGCGCGCCGGTGCGGCGTTTGTCCCCGAAGAAGACGGTAAGCGCGGGCCGATGGCGTTCATCGAGAACCTGAAAAAACAGGGTCACCTGGTGGCCTATGTCGGCGACGTCGTGGGCACGGGTTCCTCGCGCAAATCGGCGACCAATTCGGTGGTCTGGGCAACGGGCGAGGACATCCCATTCGTGCCCAACAAACGCTTCGGCGGGGTCACGCTCGGTGGCAAGATCGCGCCGATTTTTTTCAACACTCAGGAAGACTCTGGCTCGCTCCCGATCGAGGTCGACGTCAGTGCGCTCCAGATGGGCGACGTCGTGGATGTCATGCCTTACGCCGGTCGCATCGAGCGCAATGGCGAGTTGGTCAAGACCTTCGCGTTGCGCAGCGAAGTGATTCTGGACGAGGTGCGCGCCGGTGGCCGCATCAACCTGATTATTGGCCGTTCGTTGACGGCACGCGCGCGCGACTACCTTGGCCTGCCAGCCGCCACGGTTTTCCGGCTGCCGCACCCACCAGCATCGAGCACGGCGGGTTTTACGGTTGCACAAAAGATGGTTGGTCGGGCCTGTGGCCTGCCCGAGGGCAAGGGGGTGCGTCCTGGCACTTATTGCGAACCAAAAATGACGACCGTGGGTTCGCAGGATACGACGGGTCCGATGACCCGCGATGAACTCAAGGATCTCGCTTGCCTGGGGTTCTCATCTGACCTAGTGATGCAGTCGTTTTGCCATACCGCGGCGTATCCGAAGCCGGTCGACGTCAAAACCCATCGCGATCTGCCAGCCTTCATGAGCAACCGCGGTGGGGTGTCGTTGCGCCCGGGCGACGGCATCATCCACTCGTGGCTTAACCGAATGCTGTTGCCCGACACCGTAGGTACCGGCGGCGACTCCCATACCCGTTTTCCGATCGGGATTTCTTTCCCGGCCGGATCGGGGCTAGTCGCGTTCGCGGCCGCCACCGGTGTCATGCCACTAGACATGCCCGAGTCAGTCCTCGTGCGCTTTACTGGCAACATGCAACCCGGCATCACGCTGCGCGATCTGGTCCATGCCATTCCACTTTATGCGATCAAGCGGGGCCTGCTGACAGTTGCCAAACAAGGCAAAATTAATGTGTTCTCGGGGCGCATTCTCGAAATCGAGGGATTGCCCGACCTGAAAGTCGAACAGGCGTTTGAGCTCTCGGATGCGTCAGCTGAGCGATCGGCGGCTGGGTGTACGGTCAAGCTCAACCCCGAGCCGATCATCGAATACATCCATTCCAATATTGTTCTTCTCAAGAACATGATTGCGAACGGATACGCCGACCGCCGCACCCTCGAGCGCCGGATCAGGGCGATGGAAGCCTGGCTTGCCAATCCGACCCTTCTCGAAGCCGACCAAGATGCCGAGTACGCTGAGGTGATCGAAATCAACCTCAACGAAATTCACGAACCCATCGTCTGCTGCCCCAACGATCCCGATGATGCGAAGTCGCTCTCCGACGTGGTCGGTACCAAGATCGACGAGGTCTTTATCGGATCCTGTATGACCAATATTGGTCATTTCCGGGCAGCGAGCAAATTGTTGGCGGGTACCAAGGACATCCCAGTCCGTCTCTGGGTGGCACCGCCGACCAAGATGGATGCGAGCGAACTGACAAAAGAAGGGCATTACGGGGTCTTCGGCGCTGCGGGTGCCCGAACGGAGATGCCAGGATGTTCGCTGTGTATGGGCAATCAGGCGCAGGTTCGCGAGGGCGCTTCGGTGATGTCAACGTCGACCAGAAACTTCCCGAACCGGCTCGGCAAAGGCGCCAATGTGTTCCTTGGTTCGGCTGAGTTGGCGGCGATTTGTTCCAAGCTAGGTCGGATACCGACATTGGCCGAGTACCATGAATCCATGGGTGTGATTAATTCAGACGCGAAGAATATTTATCGCTACATGAATTTTGATCAGCTCGAGGACTATAACAAGACGGCAAGCGAAGTCGTGATGTCGTGATTGGCTGATTCCGGAACGAAGGAGACCCTGATGCAACCCTACGTAGTGACCCATTGGATCAACGGGCAGGCGACTGCCGGCCACGGAGATTCAAGCGCTGAGATTCGCAACCCAGCGACCGGTGCCGTTCAGGGCCATTTGCGTCTGGGCAGCGTTGATGACCTCAACACCGCGGTTGCGGCAGCGTCGGCAGCTTTCCCGGCGTGGTCGGCTTTGCCACCGCTTGCCCGGGCACGGGTGATGTTCCGTTTTCTGGATCTGGCGCAAACCCACCGCGATGAGATCGCCCGCCTGATCGTCGCCGAACATGGCAAGACCTTTCCCGATGCGGTGGGCGAGGTGGTTCGCGGAATCGAGATGATCGAATTCGCGACCGGGATTCCTAATTTGCTCAAAGGGGAATTCACCGAGCAGATCGCGCGCGGAATTGATGCCTGGTCGGTACGCCAACCCTTGGGCGTGGTGGCAGGTATCACGCCCTTTAATTTTCCCGCGATGGTGCCGATGTGGATGTTTCCGCTGGCGATCGCTTGCGGCAATACGTTCGTTCTGAAGCCCAGTGAGCGCGACCCCTCACCGAGTCTGGTCATGGCCCGGCTGTTGAAGGAAGCTGGTCTTCCCGACGGTGTATTCAACGTTGTTCACGGCGACCGGGCGATCGTCGACGCGATCCTGGCCCATCCTCAGATTCAGGCTGTGAGTTTCGTGGGCTCGACCCCTGTTGCCGAACATATCTACACCACGGGTTGTGCCCACGGAAAACGGGTGCAGGCCCTGGGCGGCGCCAAGAACCACATGGTCGTGATGCCCGACGCCGATATGAACGCCGCCTGCGACGCGTTGCTCGGGGCGGCCTATGGTTCTGCCGGCGAGCGATGCATGGCGATTTCCGTGGCGGTAGCGGTGGGCGCTGCAGGGGATGCCTTGATTGAGCTTCTGGCGCCGCGCGTGCGTGCTCTCAAAATTGGCGAGGGTCATCAGCAAGACGCCGAAATGGGTCCAGTGATCACGGCAGCTGCCAAAGCCCGTATCGAACACCTGATTGGCCAAGGCATCGCCGAGGGCGCTCAATCTGTTGTGGACGGCCGCGGCTATCGCGTGGCGGGTTTTGAAGACGGATACTTCGTCGGTGCAACCTTGCTGGACGGGGTGACCGCCGAGATGACGGTCTATCGCGAAGAGATTTTTGGGCCCGTACTTTGTGTGATGCGAGTGCCCGATATCGGTGCTGCGCTCGCCCTGGTGAATGGTCACGAGTACGGCAATGGCGTCGCGATTTTTACTCGCGACGGCGGCACTGCGCGCGAGTTTGCCCGCGCGGTGCAGATTGGCATGGTGGGTATCAATGTGCCACTCCCCGTGCCCATGGCGTTTAACAGTTTTGGTGGCTGGAAGCGCAGCCTTTTTGGCGACCACCACATCTATGGGCCGGAGGGCGTGCGGTTTTATACCCGCCACAAAGCGATCATGCAGCGCTGGCCAGATGGCGAGTCCCGCGGGGCCGAGTTTTCATTCCCCCGGCTCGGCTGAGCTTTTACCAGTCTGGAGTTCCGCTCCTCGGTGCCGTCTCTGAGCCATGGACCCGGTCAAGATCGAGTTGCTCGTCGAGTTTGCGGTCGTCCTAGCGGCGCCGCCCCTCTACCAGTACTACCTTTGGCGTAAGGGCAAGACCAACTCGCCTCAAATTTGGCGAGCAGTGAGGCTTTTTGCGCCTCTATACGGACTGGTACTTGTGGCGTTGAGCTTGCTGCTCACGAAAGAGTGATTGTTTCGCTCACCGAGTTTCGCTCGGTGTAGCGGCTGCGGGCATCGAGTGTGTCGAGCCGCAAGCGAATCGGTGCTTTATAGACCTCATTCCTAAGCCAATTAAGTTCGTCCTGGAGCCGGTTCGCTTCTGCCACGAGAGTAAGTGCCCAGGCCTTGGGCTGACCGTCGTCTCCGCTGTGCCAGCGATAACCCCGGCCTTTGAGATGGTCCTTTCGATCAAAGGGTGCCTGCAATGCCCAAAGCTTGTGCTCGAGTCGCCCAGAGCTTTCGAGCAGCCATGCCAACGCTGGCTTGGCGGGCTCCTTTTCCGGTCTGGCGGGCTCACTTTCCGGATGGGTGATCTCATCCTCCAAGGGCCGCGGAAACGGCCTGGAAAGCACCTCCAAGACGGCTCTGCAGTCCATCACCGCGCGGTGGGCACCAAAAAAGAGCCCAGAGGCCAGCGCGAGATGACCGAGCGCATTGCTGGCGAACCCATGCTCGCGCCAAGGGATCTCGCGGGCGGAGCAGGCCCAATGACGATCGGCAAAGCAATCAAAGCGGCGCTCGACCATGGCCCGATCGTATTCGGCATTGTGAGCGATGATGATCGACGCGCCCTGCGCTAGGCGTCGAACCGAGTCGTCATCAATCCGGCGACCTTTGACCATTTCGTTCGAAATGCCGTGCACCGCGATCGCCGCGGGCGGAATGGGGCTACCCGGGTCTTCAAGTTCGTCGAGCACCTTGATGACCCGAAGGATCCGGGCGGTCGCGGGCTCAAACTCAAAGCTCAGGACACCCAGTTCAATGATTTGGTCGTTGGCCCGATCCAGACCGGTTGCCTCGACATCGAGAATCAGACCATGGGCGGTGGGGGCGCCAGTTGGGGCATTGAAATGATCGCGCGGGGTCAGCTCGCGTGCGATTCGGTAGCGCGGGTCGCGTTCAATCAACGGAGCAATCTGGTCAACCAGAACGCGGGCTTCGGCCGGGCTGAGTGCCCCCGCTTGCCAGCGTTGAAGGGTGTCGGGGTCAAACATGAGGAGCCTGAGCGTGTATGGCCGGAGATTAACCGACTTCGGGCCGGTCAGCCCCAGTGGGCAACGTCGACCTTCGGCGCCAGCCTTTATGTTCGATGCGCTGCCCGGGGTTCACTGATGCGGTCAAGGGCACGTCCCGCCCGCGCCGCGTCCTGATGCACGAGGTCGCCCAGGGCGACAATACCGACCAGGTGTCCGTCGTCGCCAACCACTGGCATGCGCCGGATACCTATGCGAGCCATCCGCTCAAGCACTTCGTCGCAGGCTTCTTCTGTACGACATGTCTGGACGTCTACGGTCATCGCATCCGAGCATTTCCAGCCGTCTGGTGTCGCGCCCAACGCGGTCGCACGTACGGTGATATCGCGGTCGGTAATGATTCCGACAACGGTCGGACCATCACAGACCGGCAGAGTGCCCACGCCATGCTCGGCCATCAACTCAGCGGCGCGGTGGATCGTGGTGTTTGGCTCGACGCTGCAGGTGGGGAAGGTCATGACTTCGGCGATTTTGCGATTGAGCATGAGGTGCCTCGGGACGTGGGTTGGGCAGGATCTGAGTCGGTCCGCAAAAAACGTGCGGGCCCAGCGTAGGATTGCGCCATGGATCCGGTTTTTCTTGATGTTCCATTTGCGCAAAAGGATGCCGTCAAGGCGCTGGGGGCCCGCTTTGACTGGGCATCCAAGCGCTGGTTCGTTCCGCCAGGGTTCAATCCACTCGCTTTTTCGCAGTGGATTCCGGGTGAGAGTCAGACGCCTGAATTCGTGCCCACCACGGACTCGGACAAGCCCAGCGGACGTTCCTTGTCGGCGCTCCTTGCGGGGGTCGCACAAGCGGTCGCCGAGCACTTCGGAGGCGCGATCTGGGTGCGTGCGGATGTGGCTTCTTTCGACCCAAAGCGCGGTCACCTTTACTTTGACCTGGTTGAGAACAATGAACTCGGCCAGGAGGTTGCGCGCGCCCGAGCCTTGATCTGGAACGATGACCGGGAAGCCGTGATTGGCCGGTTCGAAGCGGCGACTGGTGTGCATTTTGTGGCTGGTATCAAGGTTTTGGTGCGGGCGTCCGTGTCCTTTCATCCGCGTTTTGGGCTTTCGCTCCAGATTCGCGAGATCGATCCGGACTACACGATGGGTGAACTTGCCCTGCGTCGGCGCCGGATTCGTGAGCAGTTAGTGCGTGAGGGCATTTATTCGGCCAACCGCGAAAAGAGGTTGCCGCGCGATTTCTTTTCAATTGTCGTGATTGCACCGGATGGCGCCGCAGGTTTGGGCGATTTCCGGAAGGAGGCGGACCGCCTTGAGGGCCTGGGTTTATGTTCGTTCACCTATCGGATCGCGATATTTCAAGGCGTCCGGGCATCGTCGTCGCTTAGTACGACCTTGCAGGAAGCCGGGCAATGGGCGGAGTCGTCCGGCGCGGACGCCATTGCATTGCTTCGAGGTGGCGGTGCCAGTGCGGACCTGCACTGGCTCGATGATCTTGAGATCGCACGGGCGCTCTGTCGTTCTCCGGTGCCCGTCTTGATAGGCGTCGGCCACGAGCGCGATCAGACGATTCTCGATGAGCTTGCGCGCTGGGTTGGCGGGACGCCGTCCAAGTTGATTCAATTTGTTGAGGCATCGATTGCGGGATCAGCGGGGCAGGCGGAAAGTGCCTTCGAAGCGATTGTTAGAGCGGCGACGCATGCTGCCCAGCGTGCGCAGTCAGTGACCGATCAGTGGCGAGCGCACCTGACCGAGTCGGCGCGGTCGCGCTGTCAATTGGCGGATCAATCGCTGGCTCATTTGCGAGGTCGGATTGGCGATGACGCACGCGATGTCATTGATCAAGGTCGCAGGCAGGTCGATTCGGGTTGGGAAAGGATCGAATCGGGTGCGGCCTCGGCTATCCGAGTGGCGCGTCACGCGGTTGATTCCATGCAAAATCAGATCGTCCCTGATGCGTTCAGACAGGTCGATCTGGCGCGGGCGATGACCGAGCCGGCATGGCTCGAACTCACGCGTAACGCATGGCGCCGATGGACTGTGGCGAATACTGAAGTGAGACGTGAACTGGATCAGGTCATCGGGCTTGGACCGCAGCGCACGCTGCAACGTGGGTTCGTGATTGTGCGCAGCGCCGGTCGCCCAATTCCTTCACTCGCGCATTTGTCCGACAGGTCTTTGCCGATCACGCTCTCCCTTGAATTCCGCGACGGACAGGTCAACGTCGCGCTGCCAGGAGAATCTGATGCCCCCTAACAAATACCAGGGTGATGAAATGCCGAAGCCAATACCATCTGCGCAGCCGAAGGCGGCGCAGGAGTCCGTGGAGTCCCAGGAGTCCCTGGAGTCCCTGGAATCATTAGACCCCGCGAGTTTTAATGCGGCTTATGAGGTTTTGCGCCGCAATGCCGAGTTGTTGCGTGATCAGGAGGAACTCGATATCGACCGGTTGGTGCCCCTGGTGGAACAGAGCATGCAGGCCTACCGGATTTGTCGATCCCGACTCGATGCGGTGCGTCTTGCCCTAGAGTCCCGACTGGGCCCCGATGAGGGGGCCGTGGTCGTGGAGCCATCGGATCAGTGAGGATTAAGCGCCGCGGTTTTTGTCGGTGCAGGGCTCGATAGGAGCTTTTCGATTTCGCTGATCAGCTTGGCGTCGAGGGGTTCAGTTGTCGAACCGAATGCGGGGCCTGGCTTTCCATCCCTGCCGATCAGGTACTTGTGGAAATTCCAGCGCGGTGCCCCTCGGGCATCCCGAAGCTGAACGAAAAGCGGGTTGGCGTCGCGCCCGACGACCGCAGTCCGATCGTAGACCATGAATTGAGCGCCGTACTGGTCAAAGCAGGTCTTCGCAATGTCCGTTCGATTGCTGTGTTCCTGACCCAAAAAATCACCCGACGGAAAGGCCAGGACGGTCAATCCGCGCGCTGAATATTTTTGATGTAAGGCCTGAAGGCCTTCGTACTGCGGTGTAAAGCCGCACTTCGATGCCGTATTCACGACCAGGACAACGCGGCCGGTGTAGGCACACAGGCTCTCAGTCTGCCCGTCCCGGAGTCGGCTGAACCGATGGTCGAGCAGGGAGGGGCACTGAGCGCTGTTGCTGATGGGGGAGGTTTGGGCGGTTGGGGTTCCGCCCGCATCGGTCGCAGCACTGGCGGGCATGGGCATTGCCGTGGCCACTAGCGATAGCACGGCCACCAGGCCCGAAAGGCCTGACCGGCGCAGTGCAAGCGGCCCAAGTTGGGCGACAGACTTGGGTGGCACACTTAAAATGTCGTCATTCATCGGGGGATTCTCGCGGTGAGTGTTTTGCCTATCGTAGGTCAAAGTATGCGCTTGCCATCCGAATTTTGTTTCTATCGTCTATCCTTGTACGACCCATTTTTTGGAGAATTTTTATGACGACCGCCGCCAGCGAAAAACTGATGACCGATGTCAAAGTGGTGTTGACTGATGCCGAAAATCTTCTGAACCGTGCCGCAGAAGCGTCGGGCGAACAAGCCGCCGATCTACGTGCGCGCGGAATGCAGATGTTGCGCCAGGCGCGCCAGTCTGCCCAGGAATTGCAGGAGACCGCTGTTGCTCGTGGGCGCGCTGCGGGGCGTGCTGCCGATGCTTATGTGCACGAGCATCCTTGGCGCATCATTGGTGTCGCTGCGGGGATCGGTCTGCTGGCAGGATTGTTATTGAACCGGAAGTGAGTCGCGGGCGGGTAGGTAGCCCCAAGTAAGCACCCGGTGAGTTCCTTGTTTGGTTCCGCTCGGCGGTTGTTGGCGACCTCCCTGGCAATGGGGCAAGCGCGCCTCGAACTCGCGGGCATTGAGCTTGTCGATGAGCGCGACCGTCTTATCCGGATTGCTGCCTTTGGGTTGTTGGGTGCGTTCGCGCTTGCGGTTTCCCTGGTTGCACTGACGATTCTGGTCGCGGTGGCCTTTTGGGACGGGGCCCGATTGCCAGCGCTCATTGCGATTACGTTGGTTTGGATGGGGCTGGGGTTCGGCGCGCTCTGGCGCGCGCAACACATTGCTCGGGTAGCCCCGTCACCCATGTCGCTGACCCTGGCTGAGTTGCGTCGTGATCTGGAGGCGCTCCGCAAGGCAATTGGGGGCGAGGGGCCTTGAGCAAAGCAGCTTCCGCGACCGACCGGCACTTACGGCGTGAACTGCTGCTGTTGCGCGCGGAACTCCAGCGCCAGGAGTTCAAGGGCGCGGCGGAGGCAGTGCATAATTCTCTTGCTCCAGTTCTCCGGGCGGGGGGATTTCTTGTCGGATTGACGCGTAAGGCCCCTGTGCTCGGTGGCCTGAACTGGATGCGGGAGCACCCCGTGGCTGGTTCGCTGGTTTCGTTGCTCGTCGCCCGTCTGGGCGGCGCTGCCACCCGTCGATTGATGAGGGGCGGATTGATGCGACTTGGAACTCTGGTGTTGGGCGGGTCTGCATTGGTGGTGGTGGGTCTGGTGGCGGCACGATGGTGGCAACGCTCGCCCAAGTCGTAACGCGAATTGCCGTGGTCCAGCGGGTTGCAAAGCCCGAGGCTGACGTGCTTCGCCTGCTGGCCAGCGTCAATCTAACGGCAGTCAATGCCGCGTTGATTTTTCGAGCCGAGTCCAAAACAGTCGAGTCGGTGTTTGCCGTACCCGGCGACACCCCAGTGCCAGAGCTAGAGCGACAACAACGTCTGCAGCGGGCGCTAGTCCGTCACGACGCCGCCCTGGTCGCTCAACTCGTCGGCGGCGAAATCGCGAGCCAGTTGCGCCCGGCCGGTTACGGCCCGGGATCAAACCCGCGGATGGCCGCCAGGGCTGTTCTGGCTGACGACGTCGTTCTTGCCGGTGTGATTGAGGCGGGACGGCGCCCTTCACCATTTGCTGAATTGTCATCTCTGCGGGTACTTCGCACGTTGCCTGGTTTCACACCGCAGGCAGGCGGCGAGGGGGTTGCGAGCTTTAAAGTGCCATTTTGCTGGCCGGGCGATCCGCGACCAGACGCGACCGCATCGTTTTCGATCAATGCGCGGGAAGCCCATCAGCGTATTGGCTCTGGTTTGTCGGTCTACGCGCACTTACCGGGATTCTTGGATGAGCCGTTAGCTGCAAGGATTGCTCAGACACTGAATGTTCGGGAGAGCGCGGGCGTGTTCGGGCCGAGATTCGCTGGGTCCTGGTGCGTTACAGTGTTTGGGCACTCGTTTGCGGTCGGTTTCGTCAGCTTTTACCCCTCTGCATGGGTTGATCCTGACGCACCGACTCGTTTACATGGTGAAATGTCGGTTCGGATGACTCTGGTCGCTCAGAGTTTTTTCCAATGAAAGGGGCTGCAATGCAAAACGGATTTTTTCGGTGGTTGGGGCGCTTGGCTTCGATTGGGTTGGTATCCGTCCTTTTTGGTCTCGGTTTGTCGAATGCCACGGCTTCCCCGATGACGCGGGAAGCATCTGAGTCGGATATTCCCCCACGCGGCCTAGCTGGCAAAGGAACTCATCGGGATTTGGCGAAGGACGTCGAATTTTCGCGAAAAAATCCGGAATTTAAGCAACCGCCAAAGCGGTGGTCGTCCCCGGGTGGATGGGCCGATCAACCCGTTTCCGCGGCCTTATTGCCGACGGTTGAAACGATGAAGGCAATTGCCGCCGCGTTGCGTCAACCATTGGTGTCCGATCTGGTGCCACCACCGCCTTGGGCTGCAGAATCTTGCGAGCGCTGGTACCGGGAGGGTTGGTCCAACTGCATGCGGCTACTGGATCAGGACACGCGCCGAATCCTTTGGCAGTCAGTGACTTACATTGAGAATGAGCAAATCGAGCGTGCCAAACGAGGGGCCCGCCTGCAGAATCTGCAGCTTTATCCCGATCAGGCGAAGGAAATTCTGGCGTATTGCGACGGACGCGCCTCCGCTTGGGCGCAAGCCAGCAATAAAAGCTGCCCATAACGCGCCGGCCAATCGGCGGGCTGTGGGCAGCCTGTGCCAGCGAATGGGCGGCTCTAAGCCCCTGGCGCCGCGGGGGGGGCGGCATTGGTTGCGCCGGCCGTTTTATTTGCAAATGCCTCTCGCGCGCGCTGAGCATCTGAGCGCATCGTGAGGTGACGGGCCAGTCGTTCGGGTGGCGGTTGGACGGTAATCACCGCCGCGAACAAGTCTTTGTGGACGGTGAAGAGCAGCGGGCCGGCGGCCTTTGCACGCTCGCCGATGATTGCTACCCCCAGATCAAACAAGTTGACCAACTGGCCGACCACCTGAGCCGTTGATCGGCCTTGACGATACCCACGGTGGATAATCGCTGCGGTGATCTGTTCAGGTGGAATATCGAGGACCATATAGGCGTTGCGCATCGTATTCTCGCAGGCCTTTTTGAATAGTTTGGTGGTCTGCTGGTCGAAATCAAAATCCCCGAAATCAAAGGCATATCCGGTGACGGACTCGGCGATTTTGACGGCCTCGTCCTTGTACTCGGCGGTAATGGCTGCCCGAACAATTTGCTCAAAGTTCTTGCGCAACTTATAGCCGCGATCATCCATGTCCTTGAGGGGGTCGACAGTATCGGCGGCGTGGCTAAACGTCCCCGAAACGATACTTTGGAAAAGCCCCACCTTGAATGATCCGTCCTGAGAGCCGAGATTGAAGTCGACGATAACGCGCAGCGCAGGCGAATACCGGTCTGCTTCGCCGATTTTGCCTGAGTGTGTTTGAGATTTTCGCACACGAGATGGCGAGTTTGGCCAGGACGTGGGTGCGCGCCCCAGAATACGACGCTGGGGCCATTAGGGATCAAACGTTTTGCGGCTGCGTCTCGGCCAGCCCCAGACGGGTTGCCGCAATCACCGCCTGCGTTCGGTTGCTGGCGCCGAGCGCTCTGAGGACTGCGCTGACGTGCACCTTGACAGTACCTTCTGCAAGTGAAAGTTCGCGGCAGATGAGCTTGTTTGGCAGGCCGCGCAGGATGCGCTCGAGCACATCGATTTGACGCTCGGTGAGCCCAAGTCGGCGCGGGCCAAGTCGGGGATCTTGCTGGGGCTCCATGGGTTGGACGGAGAGACGCGGTTCATGTTGCGGCAGGGTCTGGGGCATCGGTTCAGGCTCCGTCGTTGTCGTGGGCTGTGTTGGGGGGAGGCGAATCAGAGCAAGCGCCGACAAGAATGGGATAGAACGGGGCAGCCGCGCGACGCATTCTTTGGCAGGGCGGTGCAATGCCACCCACCTCTTGGTCTGCTGACCCTCGAGATTGTCCTGCTGGTCGTCACCACCCTGAAATATTTGAAGCGGATCCTGCCGAGATTCTTCACCGCTACCGGAATTGATCTCATGCGTATTCAGTTTCTCGCCGCCTCGATCGCTTCGATTTGTTTATCGCTTGCCGCTTGCGGTGGGTCTGATAGCGCTACCGACCTACCGTTCTCGGTGGCGGTGATCGGCGATTCTCCCTACGGGATCGCATTGGGAGATACAGCGCAGTACAACGCCAACCCGGCATTCATCAAGTCAGTGAGTGCGACACCCAGCCTGTCGCTTGCACTGCATGTGGGCGACATTCATTCTGGAAAAGAATATTGCACCGAGGCTTTCAACCTTGGGGTGTTCAATCAGTGGAAAGGGTTCACGTTGCCCCTCGTCTATGTGCCGGGTGATAACGAGTGGGCCGATTGTCATAAAGCCAAAGAGGGCGGTGGATCCTATTCCGCGACCACGGGAGCGATCAGTTACGTTGCCAATGGGTCTTACGCTGGTGGCGATCCGATTGCGAACCTGCAGTTAGTGCGCGCCATCTTTTTTCCAACGCCGGGCAAATCGCTTGGCGCACAAATTTCAGTCCATTCTCAAGGGTTGGAGTACGACACGGCCCGCCCTGCCGATGCCCAGTTCGTTGAAAACGTTTGGTTTGAGCGCAATAAGGTGATGTTTGGGACCATTAACGTTCCTGGCGGTTCGAATAACAATACGGATATTTGGTACGGTACGCCAACCATTAGTAATGCTCAGAGCGTCGAGATTGCGACTCGTACGGCTGCTAATCTGCGTTGGCTCGACACCATTTTCGCCAAAGCAACTGCAAACGGAGATGCTGCTGTGGTACTCCAGATTCAGGCTGATATGTGGGATCAGGACGGCGTGACCAAAGCGCATTTGACTGAATACAAGCAGTTCATCGACAAGATCGCAGCTAACTCGAAGGCGTTTGGTAAGCCGGTTCTGCTGGTAAACGGCGATTCTCATAACTTCCGCTCGGATAACCCGCTCGTGCCCGGCGCCACATGTGTCGTGGAAAATCCCGCAGTTGGCGTGGTCGGCGCGCCACTCGTGGCGGCTACCGCAGCGGTGGCCTGCAGCGACGCATCGGTAGCAGGGGTCGCAGCGACGTATCACAAGGATGTGTTTGGCACTGCTGCAGCGACGACGGATCCTTATGCGAATCAGCCGGGCGGTTATAACGTACCGAATTTTCATCGGATCGTGGCCCACACCAATCCAGCCAACCCGATGGAGTACCTGCAGTTGACAATCGATTTGAGTGCTAACGCAACCAATGGTTCGTACGCATTCGGGCCGTTCAGCTGGAAACGAGTGGTCCCTAACTGAGATCCCTAATCAGATCAAAAGCCTCAAGGGGGCGCTTAATGGGACTTGCCGAAATAGAGGTGCGCGCGGCCTCTATTTCTTCGTGCATGCGCCTAAAAATTGCCGGCAGCGGCCGCTTGAAAATTCATCGCGTGGCTCGACTTTTTAGAGGTGTCTGCTTTGACAATAGTGTCTGAAACCAGCTCAGCTGTGACGGCAGACAGTGTCCAACCCAAGTGTCCGTGGCCAGTGTTGTAAAACACGTTGGCGGCTTTGCCCTGCCCAACGCGAGGCATCATGTTGGGCAGCATTGGGCGCAGGCCTGCCCACGGCACCACTGAGCGGGTGTTGATGCGGGGGAAGCATTGTTCTACCCACGACACCAATGGGCGAATCCGGTCTGCACGGATATCGCGGTCCTCACCATTGAATTCGGCTGTGCCAGCCACGCGGAAGCGGTCGAGGCCGAGACGGCTAGTGACGAGTTTTGTCTCGTCATCCAGCAAGCTCACGGTGGGTGCGCCCATTTGGCTTTCTTCGTCGTTCAAATGGACCGTGATGGAGTAGCCCTTGACCGGGTAAATGTTTACTCGGTCTCCCAGTTGTGCGGCGAAGTCTCGACTGGCAACACCTGCACACACGACCACGCTGTCAAAGGAATGAACAATCGGTGAGCCTTGTTCTTGCGCCACGGTGATGACGGCTTGTTGGCCGTTGCTTTGAACCGATTTCACATCTTGACCATACAGCGTATGCACACCCAGTCGTGCTGCTGCAGCGGCTAAACCGTTGGTGAATTTGTGGATGTCACCCGTCGCATCGCTCTGGGTAAAGTAGCCACCGTAGTAGGTGCCTGCCAAGGTGGGCTCGATCGCTTTCATCTCTGCTGGGGTCACGGCATGACGAGGAAGGCCGCCCTTTGCCAGCAGGACGGATACTTTGCCCGCATGGTCGAAACCTTTTTTGTCTCGATAGATGTGCAGGATGCCTTCCTTCTTCAGATCGAATTCAATGCCTTCTTCTTGCGCCCAGGCAAACAGGTGTTGGCGCGCGGCCACAGCCATGCGCGCTGTTTCGACCGTATTGCGTTCGTAGTGAGGCATGGCCGCGATGAACTCAGCAAACCAGGCGAGTTTGTGCCAGGTCGGCGCGGGGTTCACCAATAGAGGCGCGTCACCTTTGAGCATCCACTTCAAGCCCTTGAGGATCGTGGACCAATGGGTCCAAACCTCTGCGTTCGATGCGGAAAGTTGCCCCCCATTGGCGAACGAAGTTTCCATGGCGGCATAGCGATGGCGCTCGAACAAGGTAACGGCAAAGCCGCGTTTGGCCAGGGCGTAAGCCGTGGTTACGCCCGTAATGCCGCCGCCAATCACTGCGATCGTTTTCATGATGAAGATGCTCCTAAAAACTCGAAGGGTTGAGCGCCAACATGCCCTGTGCATGGTTGGTGCGCCCCCTCTGTTTTTAGACCTGAGAGATTCACGAGGCTGCTTCGCAGCCATCGCTTGCTCCTTCGGTGCACTGACGGACGAATTCGCCAGTGGCTCTTCAGAGTTGGGTCATGTCAACGGTCCCTTTGCCTGAGAGTTTCCGGGGCGGTTGCTCCTTCGGCGCTGCCCAGCACGCGAAGCGTTGGCAGTCTCTCCCGATGACATGTCGACACAAGGTCGAGTGAAAAATCAAAGTCTAGTGTGCCAGAAACCTTTCGACCAGTGCCATCCAATAGGCGGCACCCGTGGCGATATTGTCGTCATTGAAGTCGTAGCCTGGGTTGTGCACCATGCACGCACCGGCAGTGTCAGCATCACCGTTGCCAATCAACAAATAGCTGCCTGGTATTTGTTCGAGCATGAACGCAAAGTCTTCGCTACCAGTCAACGCGGGTCCCTGCAAGGTCACCCGTTCTGGTCCCACCAGATCGAGTGCCACTTGCCGCGCAAAATCTGTCTCCGTCACCGCGTTGACCAGCACGCAGTAGCCTGCACGCCAATCAATGTCCGCCGTCACGCCAAAACTTTCGGCTTGCGCCGCCACCAAGGCTTTGATGCGTTGCTCAAGTAAACCCCGCACCGCGGGATTTAGTGATCTCACGCTGAGTTCCAACGTGGCCAGTGCTGGAATGACGTTATTTGCTTGCCCCGCATGCAACGCACCCACTGTGACGACGGCCGTATCGAGTGGATCGACGTTGCGCGACACGATGGTTTGCAGTGCCATGACAATTGAGGCCGCTGCCACCAACGGGTCAGCCGCGCGGTGGGGCATGGCGCCATGACCACCGGTGCCGTGCACACGAATGGTCACGTAATCACTCGAGGCCATGGCTGAGCCATCACGAAAGACAAAATGCCCCACCGGCGTGCCTGGCATGTTGTGCATTGCAAAGACGGCGTCGCATGGGTGGTGCTCAAACAATCCGTCCGCCATCATGCGCACCGCGCCGCCGCCGCCTTCTTCGGCGGGCTGAAAAATCAGATTCAAGGTGCCGTTAAATGACACGTCTTGAGCAATCGATTGCGCCGCCGCCAAGAGCATGGCTGTGTGGCCGTCGTGGCCGCAGGCATGCATCACGCCTGGCTTCAGACTAGACCACTCAGCGCCAGTCGCTTCTTGAATGGGCAACGCGTCCATGTCGGCGCGCAGGCCCAAGCGTCGCTGGCCTTGCCCGCGCCTCAATGTCCCGACCACACCTGTGCCCCCCAGTCCTCGATGAACGGCATAGCCCCAGTTCTCTAGCTTGGCTGCAACCAGGTCAGACGTGCGATGCTCTTCAAACGCCAACTCGGGGTGGCGATGAATGTCGCGGCGCAGATCAATAAACTCGCCCACGCGGCTGACGAGGGCGTCACGTAAATACGTCATGTCACTGGGGCTGAAGATTGATTGACTTCGCAATCGCGCGGAACTGGGTGATGCCGTCAACATAAGCTTTGTCGACCGCTTGCAAGGACAGGGGCTTGGCGACCAATTGGCTGTTGGCTTCTAAGCCATTGCGCACAACTGGATCCGACAAGGAGTCGGTGATCGCTTTGTGAATGACTTGTACCACCGCTTCCGGCGTTTCTTTCTTCACAAAATAACCGGTCCAAATCGTGAAGGTGAAATTCTTGAGTGATTTGCTTTCGCTGATCGCTGGGTAATCTTTGACCGACTCCAAGCGCTCGTTGTTGAGCATCGCCAGCACTTTAAGCTTGCCTTGCTTATTCAGCTCATCGTAGATTTTGCCGAATGGAGCAAGGAAGATGTCCACTTGGCCGCCCAACAAATCTTGATTTGCCGGCGCAGCGCCTTTGTAGGGAACATGGGTCATAGGAATGTCGGTGACTTTGGACAAGTGCTCACCCAGCAGGTGATAAAAACTGCCTGGCCCCACGCTGGCGTAGGTGATAGGGCGGCCCGCTTGCGCTTCTTTTTTGGCGTAGGCCAAGAATTCATCCACCGAGCTCACCGGTAAATCTTTGCGCGCCAAAAATACAATTTGTGCCGTGGCGATCATTTGCACCAAGCGGAAATCCTCGCTCTTGAACTTCACGGCAGAAATGGCCAGTGGAGCCAAGATCAATTCGTTGGGCGAGCCTTGAAAAATGATCTGTCCGTCAGCGGGCGAATTGAGCACTTTGGCTGCGGCAATCGAACCACTGCCACCGCCTAAGTTGTCGACGATGACCGGTTGTCCGAAGTTCTTGGACAAGGTGCTGTTGACCGTACGGGCAATGACGTCAGAGAGGCCGCCCACGGGGTAGGGCACCATCAATGTGACGGGCTTGCTGGGGTAAGTGTTTGCTTGTGAAGTAGTGCTGATGAACACGCTGCTCATGGCGGTGAGCAGTCCTAGAAGATGGCGGCGGCTGAAGTCCATGTCTTGTCTCCTCTTTGTGGTCTCTCCATCTTAAGAAGCCCGCGCGGGTGTGTCTAATGCATAATAATTTAGGTATCAATAACCTGAATGCATAGATTGGACATTCGATGACCTTGGTTCAACTGAGACATTTCCTTGAGCTCGCCAATACTGGGTCGTTCAGCAAATCTGCGATCAAGTTGCATCTGAGCCAACCAGCGTTGAGCCGCAGCATCAAAACAATTGAAGATGAGTTGGGCCACCAGCTATTTGACAGGGTTGGGCGTCGAATCGACCTGACGGCGTTTGGGCAACAGATCTATGTTCAAGCCCGAGAGTTGGTTGATCGTGCCAACAATCTGAAGCAAATCGGGCAGCAATTGCTCAGCGGTCAAACCGGTAAGGTCAGCATTGGATTGGGGTCGGGTCCTGGTGCCTTATTGATGACGCCGCTGCTGACCCACATGGCAACGAACTATCCACGGGGCCATTTAGAAATTGCTCGAGGGTCCACATCGTTGCTCGTTCATGCGTTGCGCGATCGGCGCCTGGATGCGCTCGTGTTGGATATTCGATCGCTCAATCCCTCCAGCGATCTCGTGGTCCAAACGTTGTGTGAGATGCCAGGCGCCTTTATGTGCCGCGAAGGCCATCCCCTCGGCAACGAACCACAAGTGACACTTGCCAGGGTCAAGGAGTTTCCGGTCGCATCGACCCCGTTGAGTGACGAGGTGGCCCGAATCCTCGTGGATCGCTATGGGCCAGACGCACACCCGGACGTCTTGGTTAATTTGCGTTGTGAAGAGATTGCGAGCTTGGTGGATGTGGCTCGCTCGACCGACACCATTCTGGTGGCGGTGAGGTCCTTAGCTCCTGATTTGCGGGCGCTCAAGATGTCGCCTGCATTGAATGCGACAGCGAAGTTCGGTTGGGTATCACTCAGGTCGCGTAGCGAAGCCCCTTTGTGCGGTTACTTGAGGAGCGCCGCGATCGACATACTGGGCGAAAATTGATACTTGTTGCAACTTAACTCACCCGGTTGAACTCCAGCTTTTGCTCGACTTCGTCCAAGGTGAGGGAACAATCCCGAAAAACACCATCAACCATGCAGGCGATCACGCCCCGGCCGGCTACAGGGGCTTCGGTGGCGAATTTAAAGCGACCAGCACCTGGTTCGTTACGGATGAAGCACTTTTCGTCAAAAAAGAGGCGATCGCCCGTTGGATTTAATTCATCAGAATCGACCGTATCAAAGCCGATGAGTTGGCGAATTTCATCGAGTCCAGAGCGCAAATGAATAGTGGTGGCGCTTTGGCTGGCGGGGTCAATCAGATAGGCTTTCATGGGATTCGGGTTTTACTTGAGCTGAGTTAAAACAGCGGTACTGGCTTGAACAGCGGCTCGGCGGTGGTAGAAATTGAGTGCTCGCAAGCCGCCCAGCTCCTCACCACCCCCAGCGCGACCGGGACCGCCATGCACTGACTGGGGCATCACGTTACCGTGGCCGCTGTGGATTGCGCCCACGTCGGGGGAGATGACATGCACTCGGCCGTGGCTGTCGGTGAGCTCTGGAATGGCTTCGCCCAATGCAACGGGGTCACTACCGTACACGGAGGCGACCAGAGAACCTTGCCCGCGACGGATGAGTTGTAGCGCATGACTCAGGTCGTTATTGCGGTAAGGCACCAAGGTCGCGACAGGGCCAAACACTTCGGTGTTGTGCACCCGGTCAGCAATATCGCTGCCGTTAGCATCCGTTGTGCCTAACAAGGTCGGGCCTACGCAGCAGGCAATCGCAGCGTCATCAACCGCCAGCGCGTGAGTGCTGCCGTCGTGCAACACCTCGGCTTGGGCTTTCAAATAGGACAAACCATCACGTACGGCGTTGAACTGCGCGCGGTTGACGATTGCACCCATACGCACGTTTTCGTTGCGTGGGTCGCCCACGGTGGTTTTAGCGAGTCGGGCAGACAGCGCCTGCGCAACGCTGTCGTACAAATGCTCGGGAACCAACACGCGGCGAATCGCCGTGCATTTTTGGCCTGACTTGACGGTCATTTCACGGGCCACCTCTTTGACCAACAAATCTATGGCTTCGCTTCCCAATGCCTCGTTGGGTAAGAGGAGGGCGGAGTTGACGCTGTCTGCTTCAATGTTCACGCGGACAGATATTTTCGTCACCGCGGGGTGGGAACGAATGATGGCTGCGGTGTCAGCAGAGCCAGTGAATGAGACCACATCAAAGGGTTCGAGTTGGTCCATCAGTCCCGCCGAGCTGCCACAGATCACAGAGATGGCGCCCGCCGGGAAGATGCCTGCATCGACGACGTCTTTGACCATGCGTTGTGTCAGCCACGCGGTGGTGGTCGCGGGCTTGACGATGACGGGTACGCCGGACAACAGTGCAGGGGCCGCTTTTTCCCACATGCCCCAAGATGGGAAATTAAATGCGTTGATTAAAAGTGCCACCCCGCGTGTGGGTGTGAGCACGTGTTGTGATTGAAAAAGCGGATCTTTGCCTAAGCGAGTGGGTTCTCCATCGTGCAGGTAGTGGCTGTTACCCAAGCTCTCGCCTATCTTGGCGTAGGTGCTGAGGGTGTAAAAGCCACCATCGACGTCCACCGCCGTGTCGTTTTTTACGGTTCCGCTATTTGCGGTGGAGATCTCGTAATACGCATCGCGGTTGGCTTGTAACACCTTCGAAGCCGCGCCAAGCAGGGCAGCACGTTGTGCGTAGGTGAGGGCGCGCAGCGCGGCACCTCCGCTGTGACGTGCAAATGCGAAGGCTGCTGCAAGGTCAAGGCCTGCTGCGTCAACCCGAACCAGTTCGGTACCCCTCACGGGGTCGTACAGACTGGTGCCCGAGCCGTTGCCGCTTTGCCACTGGCCACTGGCGTAACTAGATAGAAGTTCGGTCATGGGTGCTCTCGTTACTTCGTGAATTCAATTTCGCCATTGGGCAACAAATACAAAACCAGGGCGCGGCCTCGAGTCACCGTGGGTCGGTGGGCGCTGCCTGGTGGGCAGACCAGCCAGCCTGCCGGGCGGCCATCAAATAGGGCATCACCGTCGACGGGCATGATCAGGTCAATCTCGCCCTGTGGGTGCACATGGTGCGGACCAGCGATGTTTTCCATATCCACTACATCGATTGAAAAACCATGTAGCTCTTCCGAAGGTTTAAAGATGCGGCCGTAGCGCAGACCACCGCCTTCGTATTTACACAGCCAACCCTGAGCGACGCCCTCGGCGCAACACTCCTTGAGTTCGCGGTAGGTCGTGCTGTCTGCGCCTAAGTTTGTGTTGAGCCATTCGTCCAGGGCGCCATCAAGTGGGCGGCTATGAATCTGGGCAGTGACGGCTGCTAGGCGTGCTTTGAGCCGGGATCGCGCTTGTTCCATGGCGTCGGCTGAGAACTGGGGGTCTCTCATGGGATGAAACCTGAATTATTGTGCTGGTACAAAAGACAACATGCAATATATCGCATATTGTGCGCTTTGTTTCATACCTCAGTGTTGGCCTCGGTAGTGATCAACGAGAAGTGGTCCGCGGCAAGGGGTTGCTCGTCAGTGCCCGAGTATCAATAGCTGTCTGTGAAACGGAGTGGCCACTACGCTTTCGTGCTGTAATCGTTTCCACGTTTTGACTCGGGCAATTTTGGTGCTGCACAGACTGAATCATAGATACCTTAAGTGCATGATCTAAAAGAAAAAGAAGTAAAAATCAACGACCACGCATTCTGCGTCGCGCCGATGATGGACTGGACGGACAGGCATTGCCGGGCCTTCCATCGCGAGATTAGCTCGGAAGCTTTTCTCTATACCGAAATGGTCACGACTGGGGCGCTCATCCATGGGGATGTGGAGCGCCATCTTGGATTCGATTCGATCGAGCATCCCGTCGCCCTGCAACTCGGTGGGAGCGAACCTGCCGATCTGGCCGCCTCCGCACGGTTGGGGCAACGCTATGGGTACTCCGAGGTCAACCTGAATTGCGGTTGCCCGAGCGAACGAGTGCAGCGTGGTGCGTTTGGTGCCTGTCTGATGGAAACGCCTGAGCAGGTAGCGGATTGCGTCAGGGCGATGCGCGATGCGGTATCAATACCGGTGACGGTCAAGCATCGAATCGGGCTTGGACGTCATGAGGGGTATGACTTCGTGCGCGACTTCGTTGGCACGGTTGCATCGGCGGGTTGTGGACTCTTTATTGTGCACGCCCGAAATGCTTGGCTCGATGGTTTGAGTCCAAAAGAAAATCGAGAAGTACCGCCCCTGCGCTATGAAATCGTCCACCGGCTTAAGGCCGATTTTCCCGATCTCACGATCATTCTGAATGGTGGATTGACCACCCATGAGGGCGCCAGTGCCGCAGCGCAGGGTCTTGATGGCGTGATGCTCGGGCGCGAGGCTTATCACAACCCCTGGGTGCTTGCCGAGGTCGATTCGCGGTGGTTTGGGTTGGCCGAACTTCCTGATCTCCCCCGCAGTCGCCGAGCCGTGGCCGAAGCGATGGCGGTTTATGCCGAGGGTTTTCCGGAACTGCCCGCTCGGGTGATTCTTCGCCACCTGTTAGGTCTCTATCACGGACAGCCGCGAGCGCGGTTATGGCGTCAGCGTTTGAGTGGCGCCGCCGCTGCGGCAGTGGGGGCGGCGCCAGCCTTATTGCGCAGTACCCTCGATCTGGTCGATCCGGTCTGAAGATTGTGGTCTGACGGCTGTGCTCTGGGGACCTACGTTATAGAACCTTGCCAGGATTCATCAAGTTCTGAGGGTCGAGTGCTTGTTTGATGGCCCGCATCATCGCGAGCTCGACGGGCGATTTGCGCAGCGGTAGTTCGGCGCGTTTGAGCTGGCCGATCCCGTGCTCCGCGGAGATCGAACCGGCGCGAGACTGCACCCGGTCATAGACGATCGTCGCAATTTCATCTTGATAGGTCAGCACTTCGCTCGAGGACACGCCGGCGGGCGCCGCGACGTTGTAGTGCAGGTTGCCGTCGCCCAGGTGCCCGAAGACTACGATGCGTGCGCCTGGAAGAACCTCTTCAATTGCACGTCCAGCGTTGCGAGCAAAGTCAGGAATCAGCGCCAGTGGAAGCGCGATATCGTGCTTCAGATTAGCGCCTTCACGGGCCTGGCCTTCTGGGATTCGTTCGCGGATGCGCCAGAATGCCTGACTGTGGGCTAGCGATTGCGCGACGACGGCATCTTCAACATGGCCGCCTTCGACAGCCAGCAGAAGGAGTGATTCGAAGCGTTTGCGCGCGTGCTCTTCGCTCTCGGTGTCGGAAGACTCGAGCAAGACGGTCCACTCAGGCAGTGGTTCGAAGGGCAGGCGCTCATCGCTGAATTGCGTACGCACCACGTTCATACTGACTTTTGACATGACCTCAAAAGCGGTCAGGGCTGGGCCGAGGTGAGTGCGTGCAAGCTCGAGTAACTCAAGCGCTGATTCGAGGGTTTGGACCGCAGCGAGCGCGGTGACTTGTGCAGCGGGGCGAGGCTGGAGGGTTAAGGTCGCTGCCGTGATGATCCCAAGAGTGCCCTCCGCGCCAATGAACAAATCCCGCAGGTCGTATCCCGTATTGTCTTTTCGAAGCGCGCGCAATCCGTCCCAAATTTCGCCGTGAGCGGTCACGACCTCAAGTCCCAGACATTGGGCGCGGGCGTTGCCATATCGCAGGACCTGGGTGCCGCCTGCATTGGTCGAGAGATTGCCGCCGATGGTACAACTACCTTCGGCCGCCAGCGACAATGGGAATAACCGATCTGCGCGGGCGGCGGCTTGTTGAATGTCCGCCAGGATACATCCAGCTTCGACGGTGATCGTGTCCGCTTTGGGGTCGATCGAGCGGATGCGGTTCATTCTCCGCAGGGACAACACAACGGACTGACCGGAAGTGTCTGGCGTTGACCCGCCGACTAGCCCGGTGTTTCCGCCTTGCGGGACGATCGAGATACGGTGGGCGACGCAAAGTCGAACCAGCGCAGCGACTTCCTCCGTGCTTTCGGGAAGGGCGACGCCGAG
>Ga0209189_1000268_pt1 | contig 44686 bp, 35 predicted proteins | sample C_130820_EF_Meta_FD_187308 | JGI IMG/M metagenome (GOLD analysis project Ga0209189, IMG submission 187308) | Freshwater microbial communities from Lake Croche, Canada to study carbon cycling - C_130820_EF_MetaG (SPAdes) (version 3) | ecosystem: Environmental > Aquatic > Freshwater > Lake...
CGTCCCGGCGGCCCGACGCAGTACGACCTCAACATCACCTACCCGATCGACGTCTCGCAGAAGCGGCAGGCCCGCGTCGTCGTCGCCCGCATGGCCCGCTCGGCGCTCGAGGCGCAGTTCCAGGACGTCGTGCGGCGGCAGATCGACAATCTCTACCGCGCGTTCGTCAGCCTGCAGGCGGCCCGGATCGCGCTGGCCGCGGCCGAGGCGGGCGTGCGGCAGCGCGAGGAGATGCTGGAGCGGTCGCGCCGCACGCTCCCCCCCGCCGCGGCCGGGACGGCCGCCGCGATCCACCGGCAGTCGTACGCCGTCGAGCAGGCCAGGCTCGCGCGGATCGACGCGGAGGAAGCCTTCGCCGACGCGCAGGAGGCGCTGGCCGTGATCCTCAACGAGCCCGTCGAGACCACCGCGCGGCTGCAGCCGCGGGGAACCCTGCGCAGCCCCGCCGCGCCGCCGCAGCTGGAGGAGCTCACCAGGATCGCGCTCGAGAGCCGGCCCGACCTGCGGTCGCAGCGGGTGGGGGTGAGCCGGGCCAACGCCGAGGTGTCGTTGCAGCGGGCCAACCGCTTCGACGACGTCTACCTCTTCTACGATCCGATCACCTACCAGGACAACCGGCCGATCCATGCGGCCAGCTCCCGGTCGTGGGCGGTGGGCCTCACCTTCTCGCTGCCGATCTACAACCGCAACCAGGGCAACATCGCCCGGGCCACGAGCAACGTGCAGCAGACGCGCAACGAGCTCTCGAGCCTCGAGCGGCGGGTGATGTCGGAGGTGCGGCTGGCCGACCGGGAGTATCAGGCGTCGAAGCGGGCGCTCGAGCAGATCGAGCGGACGATGCTCCCCCTGGCCCAGGAGTCGCTCCGCCGTCATGCCCGCGAGTTCGCCGCGGGCGACCTCGAAGGCGACGAATACCAGGCCCACCTCGACGAGGCGGCGGAGCTGGCCAACGCCCACCGCGACGCCCTCGTCCGCCACCGCCGGGCGATGCTCGACTTGAACACCGCGGTCGGCATGCGGATCATGCCCTGACCCGGCCGGTCATTCCGGCCGGCCATCCCTGCCGTCGCCCCGGGCGGCGTCGCCCGCGACCCACCGCATCCCTCCACGTCCCCCGCCCCACATGCCCGCCACCGGCGGTGCAGCCAGGAGCCGCATGCCCGTCTTCGACTTCGCCTTCCGGGTCAACGCGCCGCTCGCGGCGGTCCGCGACTTTCATCACGACACCCGCGCGCTCAAGCGGCTCACGCCCCCGCCGACGTTCGTGCAGATCCACTCGGTGGAGCCGCTCGCGGAGGGCTCCGTGTCGACCTTCACGCTCTGGGTGGGGCCGCTGCCGCTGCGGTGGCGGGCCGTGCACCGCGGCGTCTCCGCGCAGGGCTTCACCGACGTGCAGGCGGAGGGCCCCGCGGCGAAGTGGGAGCACACCCACACCTTCACACCCGTCGCCGACGACGTGACGGAGATCCGCGAGCACATCGAATACGAGCACAAGCGGGGCTTCTGGGGCCTCGTCACGCGCGCGCTCTTCTCGTGGCCGAACCTCTTCTTCATGTTCACCTACCGCATGCTCGCGACCCGGTGGTTCCTGCGCGGCCGGCGGCCCGGGGCGGCCGCGTGAGGTCAGCGCTGCGGGCCGATCTCGGCCCAGGCCTGCCTGATCGTGTCGTTCTTCTCGGGCGTGAGCGGCTCGCGGGGCAGCACCCAGAGCCCGCCGGTGGCGGTGTCGAACAGCATGAACTCGATGTCGCCCTTCGCATTCGGCAGCACCTGCCATCGTCCGCTCACCGGCGACTGCTGCCTGATCGCCCCGAGCGAACAGGCGATGGCGAACCCGACCGCCAACCACAACGCGGCTTCCCGTTTCATGCGTGAACCTCCCGCATCCCGCCATCGCGACGGCTTCGCCTGCGACGTGCGGCGATCCCCGATGGACTGGGGAAAACCTATCGTGGCGACCGCCCGCCGGGCAATCGGCGGCGTGCGGCCGGCAGCCGGCCCGGGGCCGGACGCGCGGCAGCGGTCTTTGGGCCCGCCGCGACGATCGGCCGCCGGCGGTCGGGGAACGCCCTACCGCGGCGCGGCGGCGGCGCGTGACGGCCGGCCGGTCTCGGGGAAGAAACTGCCGCCGGCGTGACGGACGGCGACGTCGCCGAGCAGGTCCCGCCACATCCGTTCGGGGTCGCCGAACACGTCGCGGCCCACGTCCCTGTCGGCAAGGGCGGCGCCGAGCAGCGCGATGCCGGCCTCGATCGTGAATGCGTTTTCGAGGTAGAGGAGCCGGGTGCCCACGGCCTCGCGGCCGAGCACCGCCATGGCCGCGGCGATCTCGACGTTGTCGCGGCGGGCCAGGCCGACGCCGCAGACACCGACGAAGCACCGCCGCCAGCCCTCGGGGTCGCTCTCGGACTCGCAGCGGCGCAGCCCTGCGACGATCGAATCGTAGACCGCTTCCCCCGTGGCGGAGAGCACGGCGTCGAACTCGTGCCGCACCGCCGCGATCGCCCTGCCGACGTCGTCGGCGGCGACGGGGCGGCCAGCCGCCCAGCCATCCGCGAGGCCGCGGAGCGCCGCGAGCACGGCGGCAGCCGGGGCCGCGACGGCGGGCGGCAGGTCGGCGGCGGTACGCCCGTGGGCTTCCTGCACCGCGGCGGCCAGCCGCGGGATCGCCGCGGCGGCGGCCTGCGGGTCGGCGGCACGGATCGCCCGGGCCGCCGTCGCCTGCGTGGCGATCACGGCGTGCATGAATCCCTTCATTACCGCGATCCAGGAGATCGGCGGATACGACCGCTCAGCCTTCCCGAACTCGATCCGCCACACCTCGCCCGTGCCGATGAGCGTGAGGGCCGCCAACGGCGTGGCGGCGAGCAGCTCCTGGCGGTTCGCGGCATAGAGCCCGCGAAAGGTGGCGTTGAGTTCGGCGGCGGCCGCCGCCGCCTGGTCAGCCGTCGATGCCGCCGTCGACGCCGCCGCCGCCGGCGCCGCCACCGGCCTGAGTGGGGAATCGCCCGCGGTGCCGTCCTGAGCCGTCGCCGCTTCGCGGGCCGTTGCGATGCACGCGGTCGCGAGGCCCGTCTGGAACAAGAAGCCGCGCCGGGCAGCGACCGGATCGGGGACGCGGACCGCCGCAGATGTGCTGCCGGCACCGACGGCGGCCGCAAAAACGGGCCGCGGTGCGGACCGTTCGCCATTCGGGCCGCTGCCGTGTTCCATGGCCGTGGCCCTCGGGGCGTTGGCAGAGTGCCTCGTCTTGGACTCGAACCAAGAACCCTCTGATTAAGAGTCAGATGCTCTGACCAATTGAGCTAACGAGGCGACCCTCGTAGTTTAACCGGTGAAAACCCGCTCCGACAAGGGCCGCGGGGACGGTTCGGTGCCCGGTCACGGGCCGCGTTGAGCGATTGTGCGGCAGCGGCTACATTTCCGCCGGTTCCTCCACGTTCTCCCGCAGCTCACCCCCGCACGAGGATTTCCATGGGCAGATTCGCCGGCATGAAGGGCCTTGTTCTCGGAGTCGCCAACGACCACTCGCTGGCCTGGGCGATCGCCAAGGAGATCCTCGCCGGCGGCGGCCTGGTCGGATTCTCCCACCTTCCCGACCGGCCCGACGACGAGCGGCAGCGCAACCGCCGCCGCGTCTCGCTGCTCACCGACGCCGAGCCCAATGCGAAGTTCCTCGTGCCGATGGACGTGTCGAGCGACGAGCAGATCGCCGCCGTCGTGGACCGGGCGGAGCAGGAGTTCGGCACGCTCGACTTCGTCGTCCACTCGATCGCGTTCGCCCCGCTCGAGGACCTCAAGGGGGAGACGACGAACTGCAGCCGTGAAGGCTTCCGCCTCGCCATGGAGACGAGCGCCTACAGCCTCCTCGCGGTGGGTCGGCTCTGCCGGCGCATCCTCGCGAAGGACGCCTCGATCCTCACGCTCACCTACTTCGGCGGCGAGAAGGTGGTGCCGGGCTACAACATCATGGGCGTCTGCAAGGCGACGCTCGACGCCTGCGTGAAGTACATGGCCTACGACCTCGGCCCCGCGGGCGTCCGCGTCAACGCGGTGAGCGCCGGCCCCGTCCGCACGCTCGCCGGCCGCGGTGCCGGCGTCGACGAGATGCTCGAGCTCTACGAGCGGATGGCGCCGCTGGCCCGCAACATCTCCCAGGAAGAGGTGGGCAAGGCGGGCGCTTGGCTCCTCTCGCGTGACTCGCTCGGCATCACCGGCGAGATCCTCCACGTGGACGCCGGCTACAACATCATGGGCTCCCCCGGCCGGCTCCTCGAACTCGTCCAGAAGCCGGCCTAGCAGGCTGTGGATAAACAGCCTGCTCGATCGCAGGGATGCGATCGCGGGAGCGCAGCTCCCGTGAAAACCGGAGGTTTTCATTCCTGGAAAAAGTCCTGGAGGACTTTTTCCACGGGCTTCTAGCAGGCTCTGGTGCGTGTGCGACGCTCATGGCCGCGGCGTCGGGATCTCCCCGGGTCCATGGCTCGGGGGCGACCGGCCGGCACCGCTCACGGCGGGTCGTAGCCCCCCGGGTGCCAGGGATGGCAACGGCAGATCCGCGCGAGGCCGCGGAGGCCGCCGCGCACCGCGCCGTATTTTTCGACCGCCTCGCGGAAATAAGCGCTGCACGTCGGCTGGAAGCGGCAGTGATTGCCGAGGAGCGGACTCAGGAGCCGCTTGTAGGCCACCACCAGGGCGACGAGGGCCGCCGCGGCCGCACGGTCGCATGCCCGCAGGGCCGCCCGCCACGGCCGGGCACTCGGCATGATTCACCTCCCCCGCCGCGGCCGACGGCCGCCCGACGTCGGACCATCCTGCCGGGGTCCGCCGCGGGCGTATCCCGGCCGGCCGACGACGCGGGTGGCGAGCGACACGATCGACTCCTCCACCCGCCGCGCTCCCGCAGCGGCGGCCGGCACCGGCGCCGGCCGCACGACGACCACGAAATCGTTGCCCGGCGGCAGCCGCGGCCGCACGGCGCGAAACGCCTCGCGGAGCCGGCGCTTCCAGCGGTTTCGGACGACCGCCCCGCCCACCCGCCGCGAGACCGAGAGCCCGAGCCGCACCTCCGAGCCGCCGTCGGCGGCGGGTGCGGCGTGGAGCACGAGCGGCCCCTCGGCCGCGGACCGACGAAACTCGTACACCCGGGCGAACTCCGCCGGCGACCGCAGGCGGACGGACCGCGAAAACCCGGCCCCGCCCTGGCCCGCCGCCGCGTCGCTCACCACGTGAGCGCCGCCCGTGGCGCGGTCGCGCCCGCGGCATCGGCCGCCTTCGCCGCCTCGAGCAGGCGGGCCACCGCCGCCGGATCCGCCGACTGCGGCAGCACGATCTGCACCTCGGCGATCAGGTCGCCCTTCGCGCCGTTGGCGTGTCGCACGCCCATGCCGGTGGCCCGGAGCTTGCGGCCGCCGCTGGTGCGCGGCGGGATGCGCAGCGCGATCGTGCCCCACGGCGTCGGCACGTCCACCTTCTCCCCCTCGATGGCCTCGGCGAGCGTCACCGGCAGCGTCAGTTCGAGCGTGTCGCCGTCGCGCCGGAAGACGGGGTGCGGCTCCACGCCCACCTCGAGGAGGATGTCGCCCGCGGGCGCGCCCCCCGTTCCCGGCAGCCCCTGTCCCCGCAGGCGCATCCGCGCCCCGTCGGGCAGCCCCTGCGGGATCGTCACGCTGATCGTCTCCGTCGTGCCGTCGCGGTCGACCCGCACGTCGGCCTTGCCCCCCTCGATCGCGAGCCGGAAGGGCACGACGATCCGCGCGTTGAGATCCTGCCCCGGAACCTGCGCCGCCTTGCGGCGGCCGCGGCCGGTGCGGCCGCCGGCGCCCGCGCCGGCGCCACGAAACATGTCGGCGAATCCGCCGGCGCCGCCGAAGAGGCTCTCGAGATCGATGTCGCCGCCGCCGGGAAAGCCGCCCCCGAAAGGTCCCTGGCCACCCGCCCATCCGCCCCCCGCACCGCCGGGGCCGCCCGCGCCGCCGGCGCCCACGCCCTCGAAGGCGCTGCCGTAGCGGTCGTACATCTCCCGCTTGCTCGGGTCGTTGAGCACGTCGAAGGCGGTCTGCACCTGCTTGAACTTCTTCTTCGCCGATTCGTCGTCGGGATGCAGGTCGGGGTGATACTTCCTGGCCAGATCCCGGTAGGCCTTGCGGATGTCCTCGGCCGAGGCCGTCCGGGGCACGCCGAGCGTCTGGTAGTGGTCTTCCGCCATCGCGTTGGGCTCTCGCACCTGGGGGATGAGGCGGGCGTTCGCTCCGCCGCACCGAAACGCCGCTTCACAAAACGCCATGCCCGGACCCCATGGGCCCCGGACACGGAAGAGTATCGCCCGGGCGGGCGGCGTGGGAAATACGTCCGCGCCGCGGGCGGGCACGCGCGGCTTCGGCCGTCAGCGGGTGTCGGGGCGGCCCTTGCGGGGCTTCGCGGGAGCGCGACCGCGGCCCCCCGCCCCCGGCAGTCTGATCCCCACGGACCTGCCGCCGAGCCCATCGACGGGCTTCTCCGACGCGTTGGCCCCGAACGTCTCCGGTTCGCGGGCGGCCTGTTCGAGCATCTGCATCTGGCACCGCACGGGCGGTTCGCCGGCCCCGGGGCGGAGGAGGTGGAAGGCCCCGTCGGCGTCGAGCACGCGGGCGCGGGTGTTGTCGGCGAGGTAGACCGGCAGGATCTCCTTGAGGATCCGCGTCGTCAATTCGGGGGCGAGCACCGGAAACATCAGCTCCACCCGGCGGAAGAAGTTCCGCGGCATCCAGTCGGCGCTCGAGAGGAACACCTGCGCGTCCTCGTCGGGCCCGAACACGTACATCCGGCTGTGCTCGAGGAACCGGTCGACGATGCTCCGCACGCGGATCGTCTCGCTGAGGCCCTTCACACCGGGCCGCAGGGTGCAGATGCCACGGGCCACGATGTCGATCGGCACGCCCGCCCGGCTGGCGCGATAGAGGGCCTCGATCACCGCGGGATCGACCAGCGCGTTGAGCTTGGCGAAGATCCGCGAGGGACGGCCCGAGGCCGCCCGCTGCGCCTGCTCCTCGATGAGTTCCAGCGTGCGCCGATGAAGGTCGTTGGGCGCCACGACCAGCCGCCGCCATGCGTGCCCCTGCGAGTAGCCGGTGAGCAGGTTGAACAGCGCCGACGCGTCCTCCGCGATCGCCTCGTCGGCCGTGAACAGGCCGAGGTCGGTGTACACGGTGGCCGTGGTCGGGTTGTAGTTGCCCGTGCCGAGGTGGACGTAGCGGCGCAGGCTCTGCCCCTCGTTGCGCACCACGAGCGACACCTTGCAGTGCGTCTTCAGGTCGAGGAACCCGAAGACGACGTGCACGCCGGCCCGTTCCATCTGCCGGGCCCAGCTGACGTTGTTGGCCTCGTCGAACCGGGCCTTCAACTCCACCAGCGCCGTCACCTGCTTGCCCGACTCGGCGGCGGCGATGAGCGCCCGCGAGATGGGCGAATCGCCGCTCGTGCGGTAGAGCGTCTGCTTGATGGCCAGCACCCGCGGGTCGCTGGCGGCGCTCGTGACGAACTCCACGACCGGATCGAACGATTCGTAGGGGTGGTGCAGCAGGACGTCGTGCGCCGCGATGACGGAGAAGATGTCGCCGCCGCGACGGCCGAGGCCCCGCGGCACCCGCGGCGTGAAGGGCTTGTCGTGGAGCCGGTCGTGCCCGGGCAGCCGGTAGAGATCCCAGAGCGCCGTCAGGTCGAGCGGCCCGTCGATGCGGTAGACCTCGCTGTAGCCGTCGCCGCTGCCGTCGTGGAGATCCTCGGCGGCGATGATGGTGTGGGCGAGCGCCTCGTCGGCCCGCGAGGCGATCTCGATCCGCACGGCCTGCCCCCGCTGCCGCGCCTTGAGGCGGTCTTCGATCAGCCGCAGCATGTCGTCCGATTCCTGCTCGAGCAGTTCGAGATCGCTGTCGCGGGTGATGCGGAACGCGGTCCACGACCGCACGCTGAAGCCGCCGAAGAGCTCCGGCAGCCGGGCGGCCACGACGTCCTCGAGGAGCACGAAGCTCGTCCGGCCGGCGGCGGTCGCCGGCACCCCGATGATCCGCGGCAGCACCTGCGGCACCTGCACGACGGCGAAGAGCCGCTTGGGTCCGAGGCCCTCGGCGTGCTCGAGCATCACGCCGAGGTAGAGGCCGCGGTTGTGGTAGCGCGGCGAGGGGTGGGCGGGATCGACCGCCATCGGCGTGAGGATCGGCAGCACACGGCCGCGGAAGAAATTGTCGACATGCTCGCGCTGATCGCCCTCCAGCGCGTCATAGCGGAGCAGCTCGAAGCCCTCGGCCGACATCGCCGGGCCGATGCTCTCCTTGAGACAGCGATACTGCCGGGCGACGAGTTCCTGGGTCTTGCGGGCCACCGCCCGCAGCTGTTCGATGGCCGTCATGCCGTCGACCGCGTGATCCTGGGGGGCGCTCTCGCCGAAGGCCTGCTCGCGGAGGCCCGCCACCCGCACCATGAAGAACTCGTCGAGGTTGGAGCTGAAGATCGCCAGGAACTTGAGCCGCTCCATGAGCGGATTTTCCGGGTTCTCCGCCTCTTCGAGGACGCGCAGATTGAACTCGAGCCAGCTCAGCTCCCGGTTGAGGAAGCATTCCGGGCCGAGCGGCGCGTCCCGGTCGCCGGGCTGTCTCACCAAAGTGTCGTGCATCGACAGGTCCTCCACGTTCACTCCCGCCGCATCCGCCGGTTCCGCCCGGTCACCGTCGCGTTCTCCACCCGTAGCCGTCCCGCCCGAGCACGCGCGAGCCCCGTTTCGAGTCGCGGCCGTCCCGGGACGGCGGGCCGCGACGACCGCCGCCCGCCGCGGAGCCCGGAGTGTACCTTGGAGGAATGACCGTCAGAAGGCCCGTCCATGAGTATCGCGTGAGCATGCCGCCCCTGCCGGCGCGTTGTCGGCCGGGAGGCCGCGGCTGGTGCGCGGCGGTCGCGAGCATCCTCGAGGCCTCGGCCCCGAAGCCGGGCAACGTCCATCCCGGGGCCGCGTTCGTCGATCTCAGTCATGCCGATCTCGTGGCGGCCGGCATCGCGATCGCGGCACCGCTGGAGGATGCCGCCACGCGACCGCTCGGCGGCACGATCCTGGCCGCCGTGTCGGCGGCCCGCGCCGTCGCGCCATCCAACGCCAACCTCGGCATCGTCTTGGCGATCGCGCCGTTGGCGGCCGTGCCCGATCCGCCGGTGTGTGACGCCGGCCCACGGCACGGCGCCGCGCCGCTTCGGCCGCGGCCCGACGACGTCGCCGCCGTGCTCGCGCGGCTCACTCCCGCCGACGCCGCCGACGTGTGGGAGGCGATCCGCCTGGCCGCCCCCGGCGGCCTGGGCTCGAGTCCGCGGCACGATCTCGCCGGCCCGCCGCCGACCGACCTGCTCGAGGCGATGCGGCTGGCGGCGGCCCGTGACGCGGTCGCCCGGCTCTGGGCGGAGGGCTACGCCCCCCTGCACGACGGACTCGTCGCCGACATCACCGCCGCCCTCGACGCCGGAACGCCGCTCGACGACGCGATCGTCGGGGCGTTCCTCGCGCAGCTCGCGCGGGAGCCCGATTCGCTCATCGCCCGCCGGCATGGCCCCGCCGTCGCCGCCGACGTCTCCCGCCGGGCGGCCGCCGTGCGCGGCGCCGGCCCCGACGCGCTCGCCGCCTTCGACGCCTCCCTGCGGCGGCCCCGCCGCGTGAATCCCGGCACGACGGCCGACCTCACCGCGGCCGCCCTCTATATTCTCCTCCGGTCGGGCCGCCTCCGGCCGCCGCCCGCCTGATCCGCCGACGCCGCCCCCCCCGTGCCCCCTTCCCCGTCCGGCCCACGCCATGAACGAACGCTTCGAGGTCCGTCTGCGGAAGGCCGTGCACGTGTTCTGCGCCGGCCACTTCATCACGCTCACCGACGACCTCTGCGAGCCGGTGCACGGCCACAACTGGCTCGTCGGCGTCGACGTCGAGGGATCGCCCGACGCCCACGGCATGGTGGTGGACTTCGTCCGGCTGCGCGACGTCCTCTCGACGATCGTCGCCCGGCTCGACCACCGCATGCTCCTGCCCACGCACAACCGCCTGCTCGACGTGTCCACGGCCGAGGTGGGCCCCGGCCGCGCGGAGGTCACCATCCGCTTCCGCGAACGGCGTTGGGTGTTTCCCGCCGACGAGTGCGTGCTCCTGCCCGTGCCGAACACCACCGCCGAGTTTCTGGCCCGCTGGATCGGCCACGAACTGCTCGCCGCGCTGGAGTCGGCGGGCTGCCCGCTCGCCGGCCGACTGCGGGTGGAGGTCGACGAGTGCCTCGGCCAGTCGGCGGTCTGGCACCGCGACTGACGCGGCCCGCACGGCGCCGCCGCGGGTCAGGCCTCGGCCACGAGCAGCTTGCCCGCCGCCTCCAGCGCGAGCGACACGACCCGCTCGTTCACGCGGATCCGCATCAGCCCCGCGCCGTCGGGATTCCGTTCCACCCGCCCCTCGGCCCCCAGTGCCAGCCCCGCGCCGGTGAGGTAGCGGAGAAACTCCGACGACTGGTCGAGCACCCGCGACACGCGGAAGCCCGCGCCCGCCCCGCACTCGGCGAGCGGGCGCGACGGCCCCGGGGCGGGGGGCTCCATGCCCAGCCCCTCGCGCCGCGGGATCGGATCGCCGTGCGGATCGACGGCGGGATGACCGAGGAAGGCGTCGATGCGGTCGACGAGCAGGTCGCTGACCGCGTGCTCCATGTGCTCCGCCTCGTCATGGACCTCGTCCCAGGGCATCTCGAGCGTGCGCAGCAGAAACAGCTCGATGAGGCGGTGCCGGCGGATCATCCGCAGGGCCAGCACGCGGCCGGCGCGTGACAGCGACGCGCCCTCGTAGGGGCGGTGCGTCGCCAGCCGCGCGGCGTCGAGCGTCTTGAGCATGCTCGTCACGGTGCCGGGCGACACGCCGAGCGCCGCGGCGATCTGTCCCGTGCTCGCCGGCCGCCCCTCCTGGGCGGCGGTGAGCTGGTAGATCGTCTTGACGTAGTTCTCGACCGTGAGGCTGGGCATGGGAGGATTCGTGGCGCCGGCGGCGGGACGGACTGCCACTGCAGTGTGGCACGCCGGCGCGGCCGGCGGAAGGACGGTGATGCGACCGCCCCGCCCCGGGCCGACCGCTGCGGCGGGCCGCGTGGAATCCCGGCGGGTCATTGCCGCCGGCCCGACGGCACCGCATATTGAGCCGCCCCGCCGCGCCCCCGCGCGCGGCAGGAACGCCGCGGGCCGACGACGCGGCGCACGACACGTCTTCCGGCACGGCGGGTGATGCGCGGGGCACGTCCGGGCGGTCGATCGAGGTGCGGCAGGTGCGGACAGGCATGGAGCTCAACGCCAACGCGTGGCGGATCGTCGAGGACCTGATCGCGCAGCCCGCGGCGGGCGGCGTCGTCTGCCGGCGGGCCGCGTGCGGCGCCCACGTGGTCGACTGCGGCGTCGAGGCGGAAGGCAGCGCGGCGGCGGGCGCGGCGTTGGCGCGGGCCGCGATGGCGGGGCTCGGCAGCGTGTGGCTCGAACCAGCCCTGGCGCCGCCGGCGACGGCCGACCTGGCGTGGCCCGGCTGCCGCTGGCCGACGGTGGCCGTCGCCTCCGACGAGCCGGTGGCGGCCTGCCTCGCCGCGCAGTACGCCGGCTGGAAGGTGGACCCGCCCGGCTACTTCGCCATGGCGAGCGGTCCGATCCGCGCGGCGATCGGCCGCGAGGAACTCTTCGACCACATCGGCCTGCGCGAACGCCCGGATCGCGCTGTCGCGATCCTCGAGACGGCCCGGCTGCCTCCCGACGACGTCTGCCGGGCGCTGGCCGACGCCGCCGGCGTGCCCGCCGACCGGGTCGCGATCCTGGTGGCCCGCACCGCGAGCATCGCGGGCACGCTGCAGGTGATCGCGCGGTCGCTGGAGACGGCGCTGCACAAGCTCCACGACCTGCGGTTCGACCTGCGGCGGATCCGCCGCGGCCGCGGCCGCGCGCCGCTCGCCCCCGTGCCCCGCGGCGACGACCTCGCCGCCATCGGCCGCACCAACGACGCGATCCTCTACGGCGGCCACGTGGTGCTGGAGGTGTCGGGCGACGACGCGAGCCTGCTGGAGATCGGTCCGCGGATGGTGAGCGGCGCGTCGGCCGACCACGGCACGACGTTCCGCACGCTCTTCGAGCGGGCCGGTGGCGATTTCTACGCGCTCGATCCGGCGCTGTTCGCGCCGGCCCTCGTGGATCTGGTCAACATCGACAGCGGGCGGCGGCACCGCTTCGGCCGGCTCGCGCCCGAGATCGTCGCCGCCTCGTTCGGTGCGGATGCCGGCGCCGCGGCCGCCTCCGGAAGCTGATCCATGAAGGCGGCCGGGCTCGTCGCCGGGCGGAGCCTGCGGGTGGCCGTCGTCGGCGACCACGCCGGCTGGCACGTCGGCCGCCTCCGCGCAACGCTCGAGGCCCGCGGCCACCGCGCCGCGGTCGTTCCCTGGCAGTCGCTGTCCGCCGAGATCGGGCCGGGCTGCGCGGCTGACCTTGGGCCGGGCTGCGCGGCTGACCTTGGGCCGGGCTGCGGTGCTGACCTTAGGCCGGGCTGCGCGGCCGACCCGCGGCCCCGCGAGCGGTTCCTGCCGGCGGCGCTCGCCGACGCCGACGTCGTGGCGGTGCGCGGCATGCCCGCCGGGAGCCTCGAGGAGGTGATTTTCCGCATGGATGTGCTGGGGCGGCTCGCCGTGGCCGGCATGCCGGTGGTCAACAGCCCGCGCAGCCTCGAGGTGGCGATCGACAAATACCTCTCGCTGGCGTGCATGGCCGCGGCGGGCCTGCCGGTGCCCCGAACGATCGTCGCCCAGGACGCCGCCGCGATCGAGGCGGCGTTCGCGGCACTCGGCGGCGACTGCGTCGTGAAGCCGCTGTTCGGCTCCCGCGGCCGCGGGCTCGTGCGGATCACCGACGCCGCGTCGGTCGCGCGGTTCCTGGCGGCGGAACCGGCCCCGAGCGTCGCCGGCGGACCGCGACCGGCACTCGCCTACCTGCAGGAGTTCGTGCCGCACGAGGGCTGGGACGTGCGGGTGTTCGTGGTGGGGGAACGGACGATCTCGATGCGGCGCGTCGCGACCGCCGGAGACTGGCGGACGAACGTCGCGCTCGGCGGCCGACCGGAGGCGTTCACGCCCCCGGCGGCATGGATCGATCTCGCCCGGCGGGCGGCCGCCGCCGTGGGCGCCGAGGTGGCGGGAGTCGACCTGCTCCCAGCCCGCGATGGCCGGTTGGTTGTTCTCGAGGTCAACGCCGTACCGGGATGGAAGGGCCTCGCGGCCGCCACGGGGATCGACGTCGCCGGCGAGGTCGTACGGTTCCTCGAGAGCCGCGTCGGCTGAATCCCGCATCTTGCCTGGATTGCCGGCCGGGTCGCCGCGTGACGGTGTCCCTACCACCGTCACGAACCGGACAGTTGGCAAATGAGAAACGGGGCCGCTGCCTTGTTTCTGCGCAGCGGCCGGGCTGCCTTCAAACAAGGCACGGCTGCACGAAATCGAGTCGCCCGCAGACCTCGCGACGTAAGTCCTTGCTGTGCATCCACTTCATGCTGTCGCTTGACTGCCTGCACAGAGTTCCCCGCACGGCTGAAGAAGTCGCGCCGGCCGCACGTCGGGCCGAACACCGGGAATCACGGCGTTGCCTTCCACACGAAGGCCCGCCAGACCGAAGGAGCCAGTCGACATGCCTTTCGCCATGCAAGAGCAGCACACCGACCACGCCGCCAACGCCGTTCTGGAGGTGGCCGAACGGCTCCATGCAATGGGTCCGGAATGGGTGGTCTTCTTCAGGGAGGTGCTGGGCGTCGACGGGATCGTGCGGCGGACGTTCAGCACGCCCGAGGCGCTGGTGCGGTTCGAGTGCACCCCCCACTATGCCCGGATCCGCGAGATGCTCGACAACCTCCGCGACCGCCAACGGGAAAAGCCGTCCGAACGGGAGACGCAGCGGGTCATCACCGTGCGGATGCCCCGATCCCTGCACGAGACGCTCAAGGCGGAAGCGGACGAACTCCGCGTGAGCATCAATTCCCTCTGCATTTCCAAGCTGATGAAACTCGTCGACGGCGACGGCCACCGCGAGCTGACGGGCGTCGCCCCCACGCCGAAGTGAGCCGCACCGGGGCACGTTCCGCCGGACATCCGCCCGCGTCCGCGACACGGAAAAAAGAGAGGGACTGGAGCGGACCTGTAAGCCGGGTTCTGTGCCCCCCGGGCCCTTGCGGGCGCCGGAGGGCGACGACCATTTCTCTAGGACGCCGGTTGCCCGGCGTCTCCAGCAGCCGACCCGGAGGTGAGGCGAAACGGGCCGTTTCGCGCCGCGTCCCGCCAGCCTGGGCCGACGGGGGCGAACTCCCTCCTGCTTGGCCTTGCTCCCGATGGGGTTTACCGAGCCAGACCGGTCACCCGGCCTGCTGGTGAGCTCTTACCTCACCGTTTCACCCTTACCGCCGGGGAAGCCCCCGACGGCGGTTTGCTTTCTGTGGCACTGTCCCTGGCCTCGCGGCCGGTGGGCGTTACCCACCATCGCGCCCTGTGGAGCCCGGACTTTCCTCCCGCCCGCTCCGCACCGCCGGGAGGCGGCACACGAACGCGGGCCGGCGATCATCCGGTCCACTCCAGTCCCTCGTCACTCATGGTAGCCGCCGCGGAAACGATTGTTTCGGTTTTTCCGGGGGGACGCCGCCGTGGCGAACCCTCCGCCCCCGGCGGCCGTATGAGTCATTGGCCGGGCGTTCGGGAGTCCGTCCGTATGGTACTTTTGCAGGGGTGGTCAGGCCTCGGCCCCGTCGCGCTGACCGCCGCCTCGGACGTCTGCCGGCTTCAGGACCCCTGACGCACCTCCCCCAGATGACGCCATGCACGGCCGCCCGCACAACCCCGACAACAAGGCGCCTGCCGGCCGGATCGATGCCGACGCCGGTCGCGACGAGCCGGGTGCAGACATCGCGGCCGCCTCGAATCTCGGCGAGCTGCATCCCGTCGGCGGCGGCGACCCGATCCCCCTGCTCAAGCGCCAGCTGACCATCGGCCGTCGCGAGAGTTCCGACATCGTCCTGCGGTTTCCCAACGTGTCGGGCAGCCATTGCAAGCTCTGGCTCGAAGAGGGGTCGTGGCATGTCCGTGACCTCAAGAGCAGCAACGGCACGAAGGTCAACGGCGAGCGGGTGATCGAGCAGCGGCTCGCACCGGGCGACCGGCTGTCGGTCGGCCGGCACCACTTCGAGGTGCACTACGAGCCGGCGAAACTCGGCGGCGCGGCGGCCCTGCTCGACGACGACGCGCAGCTCGACGTGTTCAGCCGCTCGCTCCTCGACAGCGCCGGCCTCGAGCACAAGCGGCCGCCCGGCCCCTCCGCCCCGCAGTCCCGCCGGCCGCGGCACTGACCGCGGGTGGATACAATCCACCGCATGCCGAAACCCCGCAAGTTCCGCGCCGACCTCCGTAAGAATCGCTCGTCGCGCCGTCGGTCGGGGAATCTCACGCGTTCGGTGGCGGACGACCCCGATCGCGTCGCCGACCAGGCCTCCTCCGAACGGCTCTCAGGCAAGGGCGACCTCACCCGGCGACGGACGGTGGTGATCGACGAGGGCACCGCGCCCGACGACGCGACGGCGGCCACCTGGCGGGGACGCGTGCTGCATGTGCACGGGCTCGAGAGCGTGGTCCAGGCCGACGACGGGCGGATGGCGCGGTGCACCCTCCGCCGCCTCCTGCGGACGCTCTCCACCGACGAGCGTCATCCGGTGGCCGCCGGCGACCTGGTGCGGGTGCGCGACGACGCCGGCTCGTCGGTGATCCAGTCGGTCGAGCCGCGCCGCACGGCGCTCTGCCGGGCCAGCCGCAGGCGGCGGCACGTGATCGTCGCGAACGTCGACCAGGCCGTGATCGTGGGCAGCGCCGCGATGCCCGACCTGAAGCCGGGCCTCGTCGACCGCTTTCTCGTGGCCGTCGAATCGGCCGGCATCCGTCCCATCATCTGCATCAACAAGATCGACCTCGTCGATCCGGCCCTGCTCGTGCCGCTCGCGGGCGTGTACGCCCGCATGGGCTATGAGACGATCCTCTGCTCCGCCGTCACCGGGCAGGGCATCGCACGGCTGCGCCGCGAACTCGCCGGCCGCGTGACGGTGGTCGTCGGCCAAAGCGGCGTGGGGAAGTCGTCGTTGTTCAACGCGATCGATCCGTCCCTCGCCCTGCCGGTCGCGGCCGTCAGCCGCGACAACCAGAAGGGGCGTCACACCACCACCACGGCCCGCCTCATCCCGCACGCGCTCGGCGGCGCGCTGGTCGACACGCCCGGCATCAGGCAGTTCCAGCTCTGGTCGCTCGTGCCCGCCGAGGTGCCGGCGGCCTTCCGCGACCTGCGGCCGCTGGCCAACCTCTGCCGCTTTCCCGACTGCGGCCACACGCACGAAACCGGCTGCGCCGTGAAGGACGCCGTGGCCGACGGCCTGCTCGACACCCGCCGCTGGGAGAGCTGCAGCCACCTGGCGACGGGCGACGACGACCGCGCCGGGCCGGATGACGATGACGACGGCATCCCCCTCCGTCGGTCTCCGGACGCCGCCGCCGCCGACGACGCCTCCCCAGACGCCCCGGAGCCGGCATGACGCAGCCCCGGCGCACCAACAGCGTGCAGAGCGAACGGGCGGTGCTCGTGGGCGTGCTCCTCGACGTGCCGCTCGATCCGGAGCGGCCGCTCGACGAACTCGGCGGCCTGGCGGAGACCGCCGGGGCGGAGGTCGTGGCCGAGCTGACGCAGCGGCGGGACACGCCCGACCAGACGACCTACCTCGGCAAGGGCAAGGTGGTCGAGCTGGCCCAGCTCGTCGAGCGGCACGACGCCGACGTCGTCCTCTTCGACAACGACCTCTCCCCGGCGCAGACCCGCAACCTCGAGAAGGCGATCAAGACCAAGGTGCTCGACCGGTCGGAGGTGATCCTCGACATCTTCGCGGCCCGCGCCCGCACCTACGAGGCGCGGCTGGCCGTGGAGCTGGCCCAGCTCGAATATTCGCTCCCGCGTCTCAAACGCATGTGGACGCACCTCTCGCGGCTGAAGATGGGCATCGGCATGCGCGGCCCGGGCGAGAAGCAGCTGGAGGTCGACCGGCGGCTCGTGGAGAAGCGGATCCACGACCTCAAGCAGGAGCTCGCCGTCATCCACGGCCGCCGCGAGCGGGAGGTGGCGGCGCGGCACGAGCACCTGACGGTCTCGCTGGTCGGCTACACCAACGCCGGCAAGAGCACGCTCCTCAACCGACTCACCGGCGCCGACGTGCTCGCCGAGGACAAGCTCTTCGCCACCCTCGACACCCGCACCCGGCGGTGGCGGCTGCCGGGCTGGGGGCCGGTGCTGCTGAGCGACACCGTCGGCTTCATCCGCGACCTGCCCCATCGCCTCATCGCCAGCTTCAAGGCGACGCTCGAGGAGACCCGTCGGGCCGACCTCCTGCTGCACGTGGCCGACGCCTCGAGCCCGCTGGTCGACGCGCAGATCGCCGCCGTGCGGGGGGTGCTCGAGGAGATCGACGTCGACGAGAAGGACACGCTTCTCGTGCTCAACAAGGTCGACGCCGTCGCCGACGCGGCCACCCGGCACGGCCTGCTCGCCCGGTATCCGCAGGCGATCTGCGTCTCCGCCCGCACGGGCGTCGGCCTGCCGGCGCTCGAACGGGCCACGAGCGACGCCCTGGGGCGGGGATTCCGCGACGTGGACGTGCGCACGAGTCCCGCCAACGGCCGCCTGCTGGCCTGGCTCAACGCCCACGGCGAGGTGCTCTCGCGGCACTTCGTCGACGACAGCGTCACGATCCACTGCCGCATTCCCGCGGCGCTGCTCGGCCGCATCCCCGCCGACGAGGCGGTGGTGCTCCCGCACGCCGCGCCGGACGCCGCGCCGCCCGCCGCCGGGAGCCGCCAGCCGGATGCGTGAGCGATCCTCCCGCCCGCGGCGCTGGTTCCGCGGCCGTCGGTCCTATCGCGGCTGCCGCGCCGTCGTCACCGGCGCCTCCTCGGGCGTGGGCCGCGCGATCGCCCTCGAATTGGCCCGCCGCGGCGCTCGGGTGCTGGCCACGGCCCGCCGGGCCGACCGGCTCGACGCGCTCGCCCGCGAGGCGGCGCACGTCCGCGGGAGTGCGGTTCCCGGTGATCCGCTGCTGCCGCTGGCCGGCGACATCACCGACAGGTCGTTTCGCGCGGAGATCGTGCGGCAGGCCGTCGCCGGCCTCGGCGGCCTCGACCTCGTGGTGGCGGCGGCCGGCAGCGGCGCGATCGGTTCGTTTCGCGCGGCGTCGCCGGAGACGCTCGAGCGGATCATGGCGGTCGACTTCTTCGCGCCGGTGGAGCTCGTGCGGGACAGCCTGCCCGCCCTCGCCCGGGGCCACGACCCGGCGATCGTGCTCGTCGGCTCGATCCTCGGCCACCACGCGCTGCCGCTGCACTCGGAGTACTGCGCCGCGAAGGCCGCGGTGCGCAGCATGGCGCAGTCGCTGCGGACGGAGTTGGCGACGGAGGGGATCGACGTCATGCTCGCGAGCCTGGGCCCGACGGCGTCGGAGTTCTGGGACAGCCTCCTCGTGGGGCGGCGGCCCGCGTGGTCGCGTGGCCGGCCGATGTCGGCCGAGCGCACCGCCCGGATCGTGCTGCGGGCCCTCGCCTGGCGGCGGCGCGAGGTGCTGCCGGGCCTGCGGGCCAAGGGCTTCGCGATCGCCGCCCGGCTCTTCCCACGGCTGATCGATGCGGCGATGATGAGGGGGGCGCGGCGTTCGCGCCCTTCCGCCGGCGACCCCACCCGATGACCAGTCTGCTGCCCCCGGCCTCCGCGGCGTCCGAACCCCTGCTCGCCGTGGCCTGCCCGACCTGCTTCGGCGCGATCGCCGTCGGCGCCGAACTCTTCGGTCTCGCGGCGGACTGCCCCCTCTGCGGCCACGGCTTCCAGGTGCCCGCGAAGGCGAGTCCCGCGGCGGTGCCGGCGCAGGCTCCTGCGCGGGCCGAGCACGGCGCGTCGCCCCAGGCCGCCACCGCCGCCGGTGCCCGCGCGCCGGCAGGCCACCAGGGAACGACGTCGCGAGCCGCAGAGCCTGCCCCCGCCGCGTCGGCGCCGCCGGCCGGGCCCGCCATGGACGAGACGACGCCGCGGGACAACACCGCCGCCGCCGCCGCCACCACCGCCGCCACCGCCGACGCCGCGCGGCCCGCCGATCACCCCGGCGACGCCATCGACCCGACGGCGACGTCCACGGAGGCCCCCGTGCCACTGCGGTTTCGGGAGCCGGTGGTGACCGTGGGAAGCGGCGAGAACGTCATCGAACTCCGCCGCCTCTCCCCCGAGGAGAAGGCGCAGCGGCGGGCCCGCCGCAACCTGATCATGCTGCTGACGGGCGTGTCGGTCCTGCTGGCGATCGTGCTCACGCTCGGCCGGAAACGCTGACCCGCGGAGCCGCCGGCGGCCCTTCAGGCCGACGCCCCGGCGCCGGCCAGCGCCACGCCGATGGCGAGGAGTTCCTCCGCGTCGAGGACCGCGTCGTTGCTGGCGAAGAGGCGGGCGATGGCCGCACGGTGGATCTTCATCTTCGTGCCACCGACGCCGAGGGCCCCGTAGACGAACGCCTCGCCGTCGCGCCGCCCCTTGTCGGTGGCGGCGATGCCGTCGATCCCCGCGGGGGGCACGGCGTTGAGGTCGACGAGCACCCGCGCCCGGGCCACGCGAACGCGGCCCGGCTCATCGAGCAGGATCGCCCCCGCGGCGCCGGCGGCGACGACGAGATCGGCCTTCCCGAGCGCGGCGTTGAGCGGGCCTTCGGTGGCGCCGCCCGTGAGCGGCGTGAGCCGGGCGTCGGGCACCGCCGCCGCGATGCGGCTGCACACCTCCCCCGCGCGGCCGGACGACCGCGACGCGACGCCCACCGCCACGCCGGCGCGGGCGAGCAGGCGGGCCACGCGCTGGCCCACCGGGCCGGTGCCCCCGAGCACGACGGCGTGCAGCTGCCGGGCGGCTTCGGGATCGGCCAGAGGCAGGTGTCGGCCGGCGGAGACGACCGCGGCGGCCGCGGTGCTGTTCGCGCCGGCCGGATCGAGCATCACGCTCACGCGGACGGGGCCGAAGAAGGTCGTGCGCACCCGCCGGCAGACCGCCTCGGCCGCGGCCACGTCGGAGCCGCCGACGAAGATCGCGGTCGCGGCGAGGTCGGCCCCGCCGCGCGTGAACATCGCGCCGTGCACGAGTCCGACGACGTTCTCGGGCGTCACCCCCCCGTGCCGCAGGAGCACGTGGGCGCCCGCATCCACGGCGACGATGGCGTCGAAGACGCTCGGCTGCGGATCACAATCGAGTTGCACGAGCACGCGCGACGGCGTCATCGCCTGTCCCGCCGGGTCTTCCCCGGCGGCTCCGGTCGTCGCGTGCCCCGGCCACCGGGCCATCCACGGCGGGCCCGCCGGGGCGTGCGATCCAGGGATCCTTGGGATTCGGGAATCCGGCCGTGCCGTCCCGCACCGCGCGGCCCCGCTCCCTCTCCGCGCGGGAGAGGGAGCGGCGACCGGCGTGTCGATCAGAAGCCGCGGAACGGGTGGGCGGCCTTGTCCTTGCCGGCGACCATCTCGTCGACGGTCGGCTTGCCCCGCATGGCGTTGGCGATGGCGTCCATCGTCGCCTTGTAGTTGTATTCGTAGATCTTCTTGTCGTCCTCGGCGAGCCAGTGGATGAACACGCCGCAGACGATGACGAGGTTCTCGGCCTCGCTCTTGGGGATGACGCCCGCCGCCACACTGTCGGCGACGGCCTTGGCCACGGCCGCCTGCGCGGGGCCGAACATCTGCACGGCCTGCTTGGCGCCCTTGATCGTCACCTTCGTGATCATCACCGTGGCGGGCTTCACGGCCAGGTTCGGCGTGAGCACGGCGAGCAGGTTCGAGTGCCCTTCGCTCTGGCGGGCGAGGGCGTTGGCGAAGGCGCTGCCCACCGGGCCGTCCTTGCTCCCGATCAACAGATCGATGTGGGCGATTTCGTTGCCATCGCCGCTGAGGGCCTCACCGATGAACATCGACATACACTGGCTCCTGGAAGGGAATGGTCTCGTACCGTCGAAGGAGGGCAAAGGATACCATTCCCGGGCTCCGGCAACCATCCGCCCGTGGCGGCCTCCGCGGCCGCCACGGGCGGCCGAAACGTGGGACGGCATCGATGGACGCGTTAGACGCTGTTCAGAGGCCCGGGATCGCCGCGGGCTCCACCACTGCCGCGCCGTTGGTGCTGCTCGGGGCGAGCGTGCGGGCGCTCGGGCAGTCGGCGGCCTGCTGCGGCTGGCAGGTGCACGCCGCCGATTTGTTCGCCGATGTCGACCTCGTCGAGGTGGCCCGGGAGGCGATCGCCGTCGGCGCGGCGGGCGGCGTGGCGGTGGGTCCGGTCGCGGCGGCCGCCTACCCCTGGAGCCTCCGCGCCGCGGCGGGCCGGTTTCCCCCCGGCGCCGCCTGGTGCTACACAGGCGCGCTGGAAAACCATCCCGACCTGATCGCGGCGATCGCCGCGACGCGGCCGCTCGCGGGCAATCCGGCCGACGCGGTGCGCCGGCTGCGCGACCGGCGCACGGTCGCGGCGGCGGCCGCGGCCGCGGGCCTCGCGGTGCCCGACACGTTCGACGATCCCACGGGCCTTCCCGGCGACGGCACCTTCCTCGTCAAGCCGGTCGCGGGCGCCGGCGGCCGGGGCATCCGCCCGTGGACGGGTGCGGCCCGCGCGGAGGAGGCGTCGCCGCCGGCCGCGGTCCGCGCGGAGCGGATGCCGCGGCAGTGGCAGCGCCGCGTCGCCGGGGCCCCCTGGTCGGCGACGTTCGTCTTCGGCGGCGGCGGGCCGCGGTTCGTGGGGGTGGCGCGGCAGCTCGTCGGCACGGCCTGGTGCCACGCGGCGCCGTTCGCATGGTGCGGCGCGGTGGCCGCGTCCGCGCGGCTCCCCCCGCCGTTCGCCGCGACGGTGGCCCGGCTCGGCCCGCCGCTCGCCGCGGAGAGCGGCGGCGTCGGGCTCGTCGGCGTCGACCTGATCGTGGACGACGCCGGCCGCGTCCACGTGATCGAGGTCAATCCGCGGCCCACCGCGTCGATGGAGCTCTTCGAGCGCACCGGCGACCTCGCGCTCGCCGCCGATCATCTCGCGGCCTGCGGCTTCGCTTCGCCGCGGCCACACCGCCCGTGCGCCGCGGCCGACGCCGGCGCGACCTGGTCGAAGGCCGTGCTCTTCGCGCGGCAGGACACGCCCCTCGGCGAGGACATGATCGGAGCACTGCGCGCCGCGGGCGCCGCCTGGACCGCCGCCGACGGCGGCTGGCCGGCGCTCGCCGACCTGCCCCGCCCCGCACAGGTGCTCGCCGCGGGCGGCCCGGTGCTCACGGTCTTCGCCCGCGGGCCCGCCGCGGCGGAATCGCTCGCCGCGCTGCGGGGGCGGATCGCCGCCGTGGAACGGCTCCTGCGGCGGTTCCCCCCCTGAACGCCGCGGCCCCGCGGCCGACCGGTCAGCCGGCCATGCGCCGCGGCATCATCGTGCCCGCCTCGGCCGCGGCCACGTAGTGCATCAGGTAGGCGTCCTCGACGGTGTCGCTGTAGAAGTCCTTCAGCACCGAGATGGCCCGGAAGCCGCGCGACCGGAAGAAGAGCTGTGCCGGCAGGTTGGTCTCCCGTACCTCGAGCACGATGCGGCTGCGGCGGTCGGGGGAGAGCTTGCCGACGAGCTTCTCCATCATCCGCGTGCCGATCCCCAGCCGCCGGTGCGACCGGGCGACGGCGAAGTTGAGCACGTGCAGGCTGCTGCGATGCAGCTCGTAGATCATGAAGGCCGCCACGGCGTCGCCCGACTCGGCGACCATGCCGATGCAGTTCCGCTGCCGCAGGCATCCGGTGAAGTCCTCGTCCGACCAGGGAAACTCGAACGACTCGCGCTCGATCGAGAGCACCTCGCGCATGTCCCTGCGGATCATCCAGCGGACGTGGATCCGCACCGTTCGGTCGAAAGACGGCGTCACGTGGGCGTCACTCCCTGTGGTCGATGCGATGCCTGCCGACGATCCCGCGCCGGCCCTTGCCCGGTGACGCCACCGCGGCGGCCGGCGTCGTCGACGCTCCGGCCCGCGGGGCGTTCGCGGGGGGCGGACCGTACCACGCACGGCGGTCGTGGCCAAGACGTGTCGGCGTCGCGTGAATCGGCCTTCGGCGCCCGCCGGAAGCACCCTTGACCGGTGCGGGAGGCGGTTCTACCCTCCGCCGCCCGACTCCCGAAAACTCCCGCGGGCGGGCCCGCGACCGCGGCCCGCCGCGCGGACACACCGGACGGATCGACGCCTCCATGCACCTCCTCCGCAACTCAGGCTTCGCCGCGACCGCACCGTCGCGTCACCGTCGCATCCAGTGGCTCGCCCTGCCCTGGCTCGCCGTCTGCATCGCGGCCGCCGGCTGTGCCGGCCCCGCCATCCGCAGCCAGAGCCCCGAGGTGGAGGCGCTCGCGAGCCTCGAGGCCGACACCAAGCTCGTGGGCGATTACGCCGCCCCCTGGGGCCTCAACGCGCAGCGGATCGAACGGGCCGCGCTCATCACCGGCCTGCCGGGCACCGGCAGCGATCCGCCCCCGAACGCGCAGCGGCAGTCGCTCCTCGCCGACATGCAGGCCCGGGGCGTGGTCGAGCCCAACGCCCTGCTCGCCTCGACGTCGACGGCGCTCGTGTGGGTGCACGGCTACCTTCCCCCCGGCGTGCGGCGCGGCGATCGCTTCGACATCCACGTCGAGGTGCCCCCCGACACCGACACCTCGAGCCTCGCCGGCGGCTGGCTGATGGAGACGCGGCTCGCCGAGATGGCGCTGCTTGGCAGCCGCATCCGCGACGGCCACGTGCTCGGCGTCGGCGAGGGTCCGCTGCTCGTCGACCCCGTCTCGACGGGCACGCTCGACCCGGTCTCGAAGCTGCGGGCCAAGGTGCCGGGGGGCGGCGTGGCGCTGCAGTCGCGGCCGATCGGCCTGATCCTCGCGGCCGACCACCGGTCCATCGCCCTCTCCAAGCGGATCGGCGACTGCATCAACCGCCGGTTCCACGCCGTCATCCGCGGGGCGAAGCGGGGCGTCGCCACGCCGAAGACCGACCGCTACATCGAGCTGGAGATTCCGCCGGCCTACGCCGACAACCTCGCCCGCTACATCCGCGTCGTCCGCAGCATGGCCGTGGTGGAGCCGCCGGGCGGCCGTCACGCGCGGCTGCAGATGCTCTCCCGACAGCTCGCCGATCCGGTCACCGCGCCGACGGCGGCCGTGCGGCTCGAGGCGATCGGCAAGGAGGCGGTGCCGACCCTGCGCGAGGGGCTCGCCTCGAAGGACGCCGAGGTGCGGTTCGCCGCCGCCGAGGCACTCGCCTACCTGGGCGAGTCGGTCGCCGCGGCCCACCTCGCCGAGGCCGCATCGACGCTGCGCACCGCCCGCGCCCAGGCGCTGGCCGCGCTCGCCGTGCTCGACGACGCCAACGGCATCGACGCCCTCCGCTCCCTGCTCTCGAGCCCGAGCGCCGAGACCCGCTACGGCGGCTTCCGTGGGCTCCACAAGATCGACCCAACGTCGCCGCTCGTGCGCGGCGAGCGGCTCGGCGACGCCTGCACGCTCCATGTGCTCGACGTGAAGGGCCCGCCGCTCGTGCACTGCACCCGCAGCCGCCGCCCGGAGATCGTCCTCTTCGGCACCGAGCATCCCATCGGCGACGGGCTGCGGGCCGAGGCCGGCCCCTCCATCGTCGTCGTCGTCGACGGCACCGGCGCGGTCGTGAGCCGGTTCACCGCCGGCGAGCCCGACCAGCAGGCCGACGTGCCGGCGCGGGTGGAGACGATCGTCCGCGCCATCGTGCAGCTCGGCGGCACCTATCCCGACGTCGTGCAGTTCCTGCAGCAGGCCAGCTCCCACCACGCCCTGTCGAGCCGGCTGGCCTTCGACGCGGTGGCCGAGGTGGATCCGTGGTTCACGGTCCACGAGGAGGCCGCCGCGCGGAGCCGGGAGATCCCCACCGCACCGGCGGAGGGGGACGAAGCCGCCGCGATCCCGCCCCGGGACGAGTCTTCATGACACGGCTCACCGCGCTGGAACTCTGCGGGTTCAAGAGCTTCGCGGACCGCACGCGGTTCGAGTTCCCGGCGGGCGTCACGGCCGTCGTCGGCCCCAACGGGTCGGGCAAGTCGAACGTCGTCGACGCCATCAAGTGGGTGCTCGGCGAGCAGTCGGTGCGGAGCCTGCGCGGCCGCGACATGACCGACGTGATCTTCGCCGGCTCGGGCGGCCGCAAGCCGCTCAACGCGGCGGAAGTGTCGCTGTTCTTCGACAACGCGGCGGCCCTGCTGCCGGTCGACGCGCCGCAGGTGCAGATCACCCGGCGGGTCTACCGCAGCGGCGAGAGCGAGTACCTCGTGAACGGCGAGCCGGCCCGGCTCCGCGACATCCGCGAGCTGTTCTCGGGCACGGGCGCCGCCACCGAGGCCTACAGCGTCATCGAGCAGGGCCGGGTGGACGCGCTCCTCGTGGCGTCGGGCCGCGACCGTCGGGCGGTGTTCGAGGAGGCGGCGGGAATCACCCGGTTTCGCGCCCGCCGCACCGAGGCGCTGCGGCGGCTCGAACGGAGCGAGCAGAATCGCCAGCGGCTCGCGGACATCGTCGGCGAGGTGTCGACCCGGCTCGAGACCGTGAAGCACCAGGCCGCCCGGGCCCGCCGTTGGCAGCAGATGACCGACCGACTGCGGAGCCTGCGGCTCGCCGCCGCGGGCCGCGATCTCGCCGACGTCGACGCCGCCGTGGCCCGTGTCGAAGAGGATCTGACCGCCGCGCGCGAGCGGCTCGCCGCCGCCGACGCGGCGTCGGCCGATGCCGCGGCCCGCGCCGCCGCGCTGGCCGGAGACGAGGCGGGGCTCGCGCCCGAGGTCGAGCAGATCCGCGCCGCGCTCGCCGCCGACAACCGGCGGGCCGCCGCCGCCGAGGCCGCGCTGACGGTGCTCTGGAAGCGGCGGCGCGACGAGGAAGACGAACGGGGCCGCGTCGACGGGGAACTCGCGCGGGCGGATGCCGACCGCCGGGCCGCCCTCGCCGCCGCGGCGGCGGCCAGGATGGCGGCGGAGGCGATCGCCGCGGAGGCGGGCGCGCTCGCGGAGCGTCTCGAGGCCTGCGAACGAGCCGCCGCCGGCTCCCACCGCGATTCGAGCGACGCGCGGCAGCAGGTGGAGGACCGCGCGACGGCCGTCGAGGCGCTCGACGGCTCCCGGCGCCGGCTGCAATCCGATCTCGACCGGGCCGCGACGCGGGTCGAGGAATCGATCCGCGTCGCCGACGGCTGGCGCAGCCGGCTCGACGCCGCGCGGCTGCAGTCGGCGCGCGTCGCCGAGTCGATCGCGATCTCGGAGGGCAATGTCGCCAGTCTCGGCGAACGGCTCGGGACCGCCGCCGACGACGTCGCCACGCTCGAGGTCACCCGCGGCGAGCGGGCGGAGGCGCTGGAGGAGGCCCGCCGCACGCTCGCCGGCTGGCAGGTGAAGCTCGAGGGCTGCCGCGAGCGCCGCGCGCTGCTCGCCGAACTCGCCGCCCGGCAGGAGGGCTATTCCGACGCCGCCCGACGCCTCCTCGCGACGACGGCCCCGGGCGGCCACGTGCCGGGGCTCGTCGGCCCGCTGGCCGAGCTGGTCGCCGCCGACGTCGTCTGGGCGCCGCTGGTCGACATCGTCCTCGGAGGCCTGGGGCAGGCGCTCGTCGTCCGCTCCCTCGACGAGCTGGTCGCATGGCACGCCGCCTGGGCGGCGACCGACGACGGCCGCGAGGTGCTCGCCGCCGGCGGGCGGATCGGCTTCGTCGCCGCCGACCGCGAAGGGCTGCGGCAGGAGTTCGACGCCTCGGACCGCCCCGGTGTGGTCGGCCGCCTCGACCGGCTCGCGGGGGTCGATGCCGACGCCGCCGACCGTCCCGGTGTCGCCGCCGTGGCGGGGCTTCTGGGCAGGGTGTGGGTCGTCGAGAGCCTGGCCGACGCCGGCGGGCTCGCGGCCGCCGCGCCCGCAGGCACCCTCTTCGTCACCCGCGGCGGCGCGACGCTCTCGGCCGAGGGCGTGCTCGAGCTCGGGCCGCCGGCCGCCGGCGCGGGGCTCGTGGCCCGGCAGAGCGAGCGCCGGGCGCTCGAGCACCGGCATGACGAACTCGAGCGCACGGTCGCCTCCGCCGCCGACGCCGTGGGTGAGCAGGAGACGGCGCTCGCCGCGGCCGACGGCGACCTCCGCCAGGCCGCCGCGCGGCGGCAGCAGGCCGCGGAGCGGATCGCCGCGTCGCGGTCGGAGCTCGATCGCCGGCGGCACCAGCATGGCAGCATCGACGAGACGATCGGCACGCTCGAATCGAGCCTCCGCGACGCGGAGCGGCACGCCATCGAGCTCGCCGGCGGCCGCGACACCGCGGCGGCGGCGCTGGCCGAGTGCGACGAGCAGCTCTCCGCCGCCCGCGGCCAGCTGGCCCGCGCCCGCGCCGAGATCGACACGCTCGACCGCTCCCGCGGCGAACTCGTCGAGGAGATGCACCGGCTGCGGATCGGCCACGCCACCTGCCTCGAGCGGCTCAATCGGGCCCGCGACGAGGTCGATTCCTGCGCCGCCGCGGCCGTCGCCCGCGCCGCGGCCGTCGAGCAGGCCCGGATGCGGAGCGGCGCCGCGGGGCACCGGCTCGCCGCGCTCGACCTCGAATTGCTCGCCACCGGCGCCGACCGCGCGGAGGCCTGCGTGGCGGCCGAGCGGTCGGCCCGCGCGCTCGAGTCGCTGGCGGCCCGGCAGGAGCGGGTGGGCCGCGACCGTCGCGCCGCCACCGCCGCGGTGGACGCGGCCCGGGCCGAGGCGACGGGGCTCGCCGAGACGATCCACGCCCGTGAGCTCGAGGCGGGCGAGGCACGGCACCGCCGCGCCCGGATCACCGAGCGGATCCGCGACGACTACCTCATCGACATCGACGCGGTGGCCGCCGAGATCGCGGCCGCGGCCGCGGTCCCCGCCGCCGACGACCAGCCGCCGGCGCCCACCGACCGCGAGGCGCTCGAGGCCGAAATCGAGACGCTGCGGCGGAAGCTCTCCACCATGACGTCCGTCAACATGGAGGCGTTGGCCGAGTCGGAGGCCCTGACGGCGCGGCTCTCCGGGCTGCAGGCGCAGCTCGACGACGTCACCAACGCCAAGCGGTCCATCGAGCAGCTCGTCGCCCGCATCGACGACGAGAGCCGACGGCTGCTCGGGGAGACGATCGAGACGGTGCGCGGCCACTTCCGCGAACTCTTCGAGCGGGTGTTCGGCGGCGGGCAGGCCGACATCGTGCTCGAATCCGGGGTCGACCTCCTCGAGACGTCGGTCGAGATCGTCTCGCGGCCGCCGGGGAAGGAGCCGCGGAGCATCTCGCTGCTCTCGGGCGGCGAGAAGACGATGACCTGCGTCGCCCTGCTGCTGGCGATCTTCAAGTCGCGGCCGAGTCCGTTCTGCGTGCTCGACGAGGTCGACGCGGCGCTCGACGAATCCAACGTCGACCGCTTCGCCGGCGTGCTGCGCGACTTTCTCTCGTCGACCCAGTTCATCGTCGTCACGCATTCGAAAAAGACGATGGCCGCCGCCGACACGCTCTACGGCGTCACGATGGAGGAGTCGGGCGTGTCGAAGCGGATTTCCGTCCGCTTCGAGGCCACCGCGGCCGCCGCCGCGCCGGCCGTCCGCCGCGCGGCTTGACCGGCGTGATGGCCCGGCGGCCGCGCGTCCGGCCGGGCTTTTCCCGCGGCACATCGCCGCGGCGTGCCCGGCCGGGCGGCGCCGGCGCGTCCGCCACACCCCGTGCCACCGCTGCCGCCCCGAAGAACGGCTCAAGTCTCACGACGTGATCTTTCGATCTAACCCCGTGGACGGCCATGCCGCGAACGCGTCCGGGTGAGAACCGGGACGCGGGCGGGGCATGAAGCAGGGGGGGATACCTGCGAGTCACGGAGTCGGGCTGCCGCGTTCACACGAACGCTGGCCGCCGGGCTGCCACTCTCACCCCCCCGGCGCTTCTGCGGCCGGCCTCGTGGGGTCGACGACGCGGTCGGATCCACGCTGCGGTGACCGCGTCAATGGGGGGCTGAGTTCCGCCGCTCGGAAGGGTGCGGGCCGGCCAGGACAGTTCCGGACACGCATGATCCACATGGAGCTCAAGTGATGAAGGTTTTCACGACAGGGCAGGTCGCCAAGATCTGTAAAGTTGCTCCCCGCACGGTGAGCAAATGGTTCGACTCCGGCCGACTGAAGGGCTACCGCATTCCGGGCAGCCAGGACCGCCGCATTCCCCGCGAGTATCTCATCAAGTTCCTCAAGGAACACGGGATGCCGCTGGGCGACCTCGAGGACGAGGCGATGGCGAAGGTGCTGCTCGTCGGACAGGACCAGGTTCTGATCGAGAACCTCAAGAAGCATCTGCCGGTCGAGCGCTCGTTCAAGATCCAGGTCGCGGCGAGCGGCTTCGAGGCGGGCATCCAGGCCGAGAGCTTCCACCCCGACTGCATCGTGGTGGACTACTCGATCGGCCGGATCGACGCCCAGCAGATCTGCCAGAACCTGCGTCGCAACCCCGAGTATGCCGACACGATCGTGATCGCGCTGCTGCCCGACGACGGGTCGCAGATCACGATCGACCGCGCCCACGTCAACGAGAGCTTCAAGAAGCCCTTCGACGTGGCCCTGCTCGCCGAGCGGCTGCGGACGCTGATCGGCGCCCGCAAGGAACTCGTCTGACCGACGACGGTGACGTCCAACCCCATTTCGCCGCGGGCCGGCGTGTCCTCGAGACATGTCGGCCCGCGGTGCTTTTCCCGGGGCCGCATCGGTATCATGGGGCGATGCAACCCCCTCAGCCCGCGCCGCGGCCGGCCGCCGACACTCCCGCCGCGGCCCAGAGCTCCGTCCCGCACGACCTCCGCATGATCGACGTGGGCCACAAGCCCGTGTCGCTCCGCACCGCCCGGGCCTCGGCCCGGCTGCGGGCCGCGCCCGAAACAATCCGCCGCCTCCGCGAAGGGCGGCTCGAGAAGGGGGACGCCATCGCCGCCGCCCGGCTCGCCGGCATCATGGCGGCGAAGCGCACCAGCGACGTGATCCCGCTTTGCCACCCGCTGCCGCTCGACGCGGTCGAGGTGACGCTCTCCCACGACGCGGCCGACGCGGTGGGCATCGCCGTGACCGTCCGGGCGACGGCCCGCACGGGCGTGGAGATGGAGGCGCTCGTGGCCGCGACGGCGGCCGCCCTCACGATCTACGACATGTGCAAGTCGATCGACCGCGACATGTCGATCGAGCACGTGCGGCTCGAGGAGAAGACCGGGGGCACGCGGGGCGACTATCTCCGCGGGTGAGCGGCCCGCGCGCCGACTGGAGGACGCGAACAACCAGGACGCGAGCAGCGCCGGACGCGAGCTACGCCCGCTCGGGCAGGTTCGATTCCGCGAGGATCGGCTCGAGTTCCTCGACGAAATCCCGCACGTCCTTGAACTCGCGGTAGACGCTGGCGAACCGCACGTAGGCCACCGTGTCGAGCGCCTTGAGCAGTTCCATCATCCGCTCGCCGATCACCACGCTCGGCACGTCGGCCTCGTAGGCGCCGTACAGCTCACCCTCGAGCGCCGACACCGCCCGTTCGATGTCGTCGGCGGTGACCGGACGCTTCCAGCAGGCCTTGGCCAGGCCGCGCTTGATCTTGTCGCGGTCGAAGGGCTCCCGGTCGCCCCCCTTCTTCACCACGGTGAGCGGCTGCCGTTCGAGCCGTTCGTAGGTGGTGAAGCGGCGGCGGCAGCCGAGGCACTCGCGGCGGCGGCGGATGCTCGCACCGTCGTCGCCCGCCCGGGAGTCGATCACCCGGTCATTGTCGGAGCGGCAGAAGGGGCAGCGCATCGATACGGCCTTTCATCCGGCCTTTCGTCGAATCCGCCTCGGCCGGCACGGCGCCGAACCCGGGCCGCGACATCGTAGGCCGCAGCGGGAAAAAACGGCAAGTCGGCCGGGGCAGGCGCGTGAATCAGCCCGCCCTGTCGCCGGCGGCCTCGGCGTCATGGTCGTCGGTCGCCTGCCGATCCGCCGCATGCGGATGCACCGCATGCCGATCCGCTGCACGCACATCCGCCGCATCGTCGCCCGTGAGCGCGGCATCCGCATCGGCATCGGCGCCCGCGGCCTCCCCTTCGGCCAGCAACGCCGCCACAGGGGGCTGGCCGTCACGGACGAGCTTCCAGTCGCGACGCTGCCGCGACGAGGGGATGTCCATCGCCTTGCGGTATTTCGTCACCGTGCGCCGGGCCACCGTGATCCCCTGCTTGCCGAGTTCGTCGACCAGGTCGTCGTCGCTGAAGGGGCGTTCCTTCGGCTCCGCGTCGATGATCTCCTGGAGCTTCATGCGGACGGCGTCCCAGGCCACCTCCTCGCCGTCGGCGCTCTTGGTGCCCCCGACGAAGAACCGGCGCAGCGGGTAGAGGCCGCGCGGCGTCTGCAGCCACTTGTCGTCCACCGCCCGGCTCACGGTCGTCACGTGCATCCCGATGCGGTCGGCGATCTGCTGCATCTTGAGCGGCTCGATCGCCTCGGGCCCCTCGGAGAGGAAGCGGGTCTGGTGGTCGACGATGGCCTGCGCCGTGCGCTGCAGCGTGTTCCGCCGCTGCTCGATCGACTCGATGAGCCACTGGGCGGCGTTGATCTTCCGCTTGATGTACTCGCGGGTGGCCGGCGACGTGTCCGCGGCGTGGAGCATCTCGCGGTAGACGGGACTGATCCGCAGGTTCGGCAGGTCCACCTCCTCGAGCCTCACCTTCCACGTGCCGTCGGGCTGCTGGTCGACGTAGACGTCGGGCTTCACCGCCGGCACGAACGTGGCCGCGAAGGCGGCGCCGGGCTTGGGATTGAGTCCGTGGAGCTGCTCCCGCAGCCGTTCGATCTGCTCGATCGTGAAGCCGGTCTTCCGTTCGATGAGCGGCAGCCGGTTCGCGGCGAGATCCTCGAGGTGGTCGCAGACGAGCCGGCGCAGCTGCCGGGCGCCGGGCATGTCGGCGCGGATCTGCAGGAGCAGGCACTCCCGCAGGTCGCGGCCGCCCACCCCGGGCGGATCCATCCCCTGCACCACCCCGAGCGCCTTCTCGAGGAGGGCGAGCTGGCCCGGCGGGCCGTCGGGATCGACGAGCTCGTCGAGCGGCATCGGCAGGTAGCCGTTGGCGTCGAGGTTGTAGATCACCTTGTCGGCGGCCTGCCGCTCGGCCGGCGTCAGGTCGTAATTGGAGAGCTGCTCGTGGAGGTGGTCGCTGAGGGTCTCCGGGCGCTCCGCCATGTTCGCCATGGCGTTGAGGTAGCGGTCGCCCGCCTCGTCGATCTGTGCGGCGGAGGGGCGGCTGCGGTCGTCGTCGGAGTCGGGGTATTCGGCCGACCAGTCGTACGACCGCTCGAAATCGGCCTGGTTGGCGTGCTCCTGATCGACGATCAGCGGCCGCTCGTCGACCGTGCGGGTTGAGGCGGCCGCGTCCGCGGCGGGCTCCCCGCCCCCGGCGTCCGCCGCCGGCGCCGTGGCACCGGCGTCGTCGCCGTCGGGCTCGTCCACCTCGAGGGTCTCGTTGTTCTGGATCTCCTGCTCGATCCGCTCCTCGAGCGCCATCACCGGCAGCTGCAGGATCTCCATCGACTGGATCATGCGGGGCGCGAGCACCTGCTTCTGCGCCATCCGCATTTCCTGGCCGAACGACATCCTCATGGCTCGAACCTCGCCTTGCTCACCGACCGCCGCCGCGATGCAACCGCGTTGCCTCGCCTCCAAGGATACCCTTTTTGGCCGCGGCCCGGCACGCGAATCCCCCGCCGACGGCCCCTGCCGAGGCCCGGCCGGCGGCGGCGGAGCCGCCACGCTCCCGGAAACCACCCAGCCTGCCGCGGCCGCACGCGCGACGGCGCGACGCGCCTGTGGGGATTGTCTGTGCCGTATGCGACCGCGGGTGCGCGCGAGGCCGCGCGCGGTTGCGCGAGCCTCAGCCGGCGCGGCGTCAGAGCTTCTGCCGTCCGGCGATCGCGTCGGCGAGCATGTCGCGGTTGGCCTGCTGCAGCGGCGCGCCCACGGTGAGGCCGCGGGCGAGCCGCGTGAGCACCACCGGCAGGCCACGGAGCCGCTCCGCGATCACGAGCGTTGTGCCGTCCCCTTCGACGTTCGGCGTCGTGCCCATGATCACCTCGCGGAAGCCCCCCTGCTTCACGCGGTTCACCAGCGCGTCGATCGTGAGCTGCTCGGGCCCCGTGCCTTCGAGCGGCGCCACCCTCCCCTGCAGCACGTGGTAGAGCCCGCGGTAGCCCCCGGCCTCCTCGAGGGCGAGCAGGTCGCGCACCTGCTCCACGACGCAGACGAGCGTGCGGTCGCGCCGCGGATCCGCGCAGATCGCACACTCGCCCCCCTCGCCGAGGTTGAAGCAGATGCGGCAGGGACGCAGATTCTCCTTGACCGCGCGGATCGCGTCGGCGAAGGCCAGCGCCTCGGCCCGGGACATGCCGAGCACGTGATAGGTGAGCCGTTCGGCCGACTTGCGGCCGATGCCGGGCAGCTCCGCGAAATAATCCACCAGCCGCGTGATCGGACCGCGTTCCTCAGCCATTCCATCCTCCCTCGGGCGTCCGTTCCCCATGCCGCTGCCGCATCAGCCGTCCGTGCCGCCGTCGAACCGCGGCTCGGCGGCGGCGGCGTCGGCCGAGTGATCCAGTTCATCCTCCACGGCGGCGACTCCCGCCCCGCCTCCCGGGGCCGGCGCGGCGACCGGGGCCGCGGCGGGCTGCCGCGGTCCACGGGACGGCTCCACCTTGCGGATCGCGGCATCGAAGACCGCGCGGGCGTGGCTCACGAGCGGATGCTCGACCGCGTCGCGCACGAGCGCCGCCTGCGAGGCCGCCGGCCGCGGCCGCTCGCCGGCCGCCGCGGCCTTGGCGGCGGCTCCGGCGGCCGGAGGCGCGACGACGAGCATGAGCCGCACGGCGCGACCGGCGACGTCGGCGAGCGCCCGCGCGAGCCCGGCCGTGATCTCAGGCCGGCGGAGAAACGTCGCGGCGCTCGTCGCCGAAGCGGGCAGCACCACCTCGATCGCGTCGTCGCGCCAGGCCGCGTTGCTGGCGAGCTGCGCGAAGTCGACGGCCAGGCCGCCGACCGCCTCGCTCGCGATCCTCCAGGCCTCTGCGGCGTCGGTCACGGGCGCCGTGGCCGCCACGGCCGCGCTCCCCTGCCCGGCTGCGGCGACCGCGGTCACCGTGGCGGGCGGCAACGCCACGGGAGCCGCGGCAGCCGCGACGGGGGGCACTGCGTGAGCCGGCACTGCGTGAGCCGGCACTGCGTGAGCCGGCACTGCGTGAGCGGGCACTGCGTGAGCGGGCACTGCGTGAGCGGGCACTGCGCGAGAGGGCACTGCGCGAGAGGGCACTGCGCGAGAGGGCACTGCCGGGGCGGTCGCCGCGTCGACCGCATCCTCAGAAGCCGCGTCGTCGGGCGCCGTGTCGCTACGATCCGCGGCGGGGCGCACCGGCGCCGGGGTCACGAATGAAGTTTTTTTTTGCGCGCCCGTGTCGGGGGCCGCCGCGGGGCCGCTGCCCGCCGCGTTCCCGCCGGCGCCCGCCGTTCCGCCGGCGATCCGCTCGACGGCGGCCGCGAGGTCGTCGAGATCCTCGAGCGTCGCGAGCCGCACGACCGCCACCTCGGCGAGCACCCGGGCGTGACCGCTCGACCGCATCCGCCCGAGCGCATGGTCGATGATCTGCAGCATGGCCAGCAGCGTGACGGTGCCGGTGGACCGCCCCACCGCCGCGAGGTCGATGCCGAGCCCCGGCCCCTGCTGCATCGTCTCGGGCCCGCAGCCGACGCTGGCCACGAGCGCGTCGCGGAGCGCCGCGAGCACCTGCTCGAGCACGCCCCCCGGGTCGGCCCCGCCGGCGAGCGCCTGATCGAGGCACTCGAGCGCCACGCGGGCGTCCCGGGCCACGACCGCGGCCACCAGCCGCCCGACGATCTCCTCACGGCCGGTGCCAATCACGGCGTGCACCTCGTCCACACCGATCGGGCCGTCCGCCGAGCCGAGCAGCTGCTCGAGGAGCGACTGGCTGTCGCGCATGCTGCCCGCCGCGCGACGGGCGATGAGCGCGAGGGCCTCCGGCGTCACCTTCGCCCCCTCGGCCGCGACGATCTGCTCGAGCCGTCGGGCGATCGCCGGCGCGTCGACCGTCTGGAAGTCGAATCGCTGGCAGCGGGAGAGGATCGTGATCGGCAGCTTCTCGGGCTCCGTCGTGCAGAGCACGAACTTCACGTGCGCGGGGGGCTCCTCCAGCGTCTTGAGCAGGGCGTTGAACGCCTCGCGGGTGAGCATGTGCACTTCGTCGATGATGTAGATCTTGTAGCGGCCCCGCGCCGGCCGCACGGCGACGTTCTGCCGCAGCTGGCGGATCTCGTCGATGCCGCGGTTGCTCGCGGCGTCGACCTCCACCACGTCGACATCCTGGCCGGCGGCGATGGCGAGGCACTTCTCGCAGGCGTTGCAGGGCTCGCCGGCCCTGCGGGCGGTGCACTCGAGCGCCTTGGCGTAGATCCGCGCGGCGCTCGTCTTGCCGACGCCGCGGGCGCCGGTGAAGAGGTAGGCGTGGCCGATCCGCCCCGACTCGATCGCCCCGGCGAGTCCGCGGGCGACATGCTCCTGGCCGACGAGCTCGTCGAACCGCTGCGGCCGGTAGCGCCGGGCCACCACCTGATACCCGGCGGGCTGGGCCGCGGCCGGGTCCGCCGGGGCATGGCCGGTCGCCTCGTCGACCGCCGCCGGTTGCTTCTGCGACATCGTTCGAACGCCCCGGGGCACGAGCGGCCGGACGCCGATGAGAGGCCCACCGCACAAAGGGACGACTGCTTATGGCTGCTGCGGTTAGGCCCTGACCAGGTTCACAGGTCCCCATCGCAGGGGCCTCTCATCGGCGCCCGCACCTAGGGCGTTGTACGGCGCCCGCCGCGGGCGGTCAAAGGCTGCTACATTTTGCCCTCATGGCGTCGCCGATGATGCAGCAGTTCGAGGCCGCGAAAGCCCGCTGTCCGGGGGCGCTCGTGCTCTTTCGCATGGGCGACTTCTACGAGCTCTTCGGCGCCGACGCCCGCGAGGCGGCCGAGCTGCTCGACCTCACGCTCACCAGCCGCGACAAGGGGCCCGACGCCCTGCCGATGGCGGGCTTCCCGCACCACCAGCTCGACGCGCAGCTCGTGCGGCTCGTCGCCGCCGGCCGCCGCGTGGCGATCTGCGAGCAGATCGACGATCCGAAATCGACCAAGGGGCTCCTGCGCCGGGAGGTGACGCGGATCGTCACGCCGGGCATCGCCGCCGACGAGTCGCTGCTCGACCCGTTGCGACGCAACTGGCTCGTGGCGATCCTGCCACGGGCGACGGTCGCGAAGGGGGCGGGGCCGAAGGGGGCCGCGTCGCGCGGAGCCGTGCCGCGGGCGCTCCCGGGCGGCGTCGATCCTTCCGCCGCCGACGCGGAGCCGGCCGACCAGCCGGCCCCCGGCCTCACGATCGGTGTGGCCTGGATCGACGTCGCGGCCGGGCGGTTCGAGGCGGCGGTCGTCGCCCGCGATGAGCTGTCCGACCTGCTGCTGCGGCTCGAGCCGGCGGAGTGCCTCTGCGCCGTCAGGGATCGCGACCTCGTCGCCGGCATCCTCGAGGAGGCGGGCCTGCGCACCGCGGGGGCCGCGTCGGCCGGTCCGGCGGGGGGCGTCGCCGGCGGGTGCGCCGTGACGGCGCGGCCCGACTGGTGGTTTGACGACGACGCGGCCGCCACCGCCGTGGGCCGTGCGCTCGGCGGCCGGCGGCTCGAGGGCCTCGGCTTCGACCTCCCGGCCGACCTGCCGGGCATCGCCGCGGCGGGGGGCGTGGTCGCCTACCTCGAGGAGAACGAGCCGGCGGCGGTGGCACGGATCGCCACGCTCGCGGCCTGGCGTCCCGGCCACCGCATGGAGATCGACGAGGCCTCGCGCCGCAGCCTCGAGCTCGTGCGCACGGTCGGCGGCCGGCGCGAGGGCGCGCTCGTCGGCGTCGTCGACCGCACGAAGACGCCGGCCGGCGCCCGGCTGCTCGTCGAATGGCTCTCGGCCCCGCTCGTCGACGCCCGCGAGATCGACCGGCGGCTCGACGCCGTGGGCACGCTCATCGCCGATCAGGCGCTCGCGGCCGGCCTCGCCGCGCGGCTCACCGGCATCGGCGACCTCGAGCGGCTCATCAGCCGGGTGATCTCCGGCCGCGCGGGCCCGCGCGACATCGAGCGGATCGGCCGGGCGGTGGCGGTCCTGCCCGACGTGATCGGGCTCTTGACCACGGCCACCGGGCTGCTGGCCGACCTGCGCGACCGGCTCGATCCGTGCGAGGAGCTCGCGCGGCGGATCGGCGCGACGCTCCGCGAGGGCTGCCCCGTGTATGCCCGCGACGGCGGGTTCATCCGGCCGGGGTTCGACCCGCGGCTCGACGACCTGGTCGAGCTGGCCTCGGGGGGCAAGGCCTGGATCGCCCGCTACCAGGCGGAGCAGATCGAGCGCACCGGCATCGCGTCGCTGAAGGTGGGCTTCAACCGCGTCTTCGGCTTCTTCCTCGAGGTGGGGCGGGCGCATGCGGCGAAGGTGCCGGCCGACTACGTCCGCAAGCAGACCGTGAAAAACGCCGAGCGCTACACGACGCCGGAGCTCGACGAGCGGCAGCGGCAGGTGCTCGGCGCCGAGGAGGAGGCGGTGCGCCGCGAGGCGGAGCTGCTCGAGGCGCTGCGGCTCGTCGTCGCGGAGCACCGCGAGCCGCTCGACCGTGCGGCCGCGATCCTGGCCGCGCTCGACGTGCTGCGGTCGCTGGCCGACGTGGCCCGCTCGCGCGGCTGGGTGCGGCCCGCGATCTCCTCGGGCGGGGAGCTCTTCGTGGAGGCGGGGCGGCACCCGGTGCTCGAGAGCATCCTGCCCTCGGGCACGGTCGTGGCCAACGACCTCCAGATCGCGGCCGCCGTGCCGGCCGCCGCCGACCTGCCTGCGGCGCCGTCGATGCTCCTCGTCACCGGGCCGAACATGGGGGGCAAGAGCACGTTCATCCGTCAGGCGGCGCTCGTGGCGGTGCTCGCGCAGGCGGGGAGCTACGTGCCGGCGGCGCGGGCGCGGGTGGGCGTCGTGGACCGGCTCTTCGCCCGCATCGGCGCCGGCGACGATCTCGCCCGCGGCGCGAGCACGTTCCTCGTCGAAATGTCGCAGACCGCGCGCATCCTCAACCGGGCGACGTCGCGGAGCCTCGTGATCCTCGACGAGGTGGGCCGGGGCACGAGCACCTACGACGGGCTGGCGATCGCGCAGGCGGTGATCGAGCACCTGCACGGCCGGGTGGGCTGCCGCACGCTCTTCGCGACGCACTATCTCCAGCTTGCGGCGCTCGACCGGCTCGACGGCGTGGCCAACGTGCAGGTGCTCGTGCGGCAGCACCGCGACCAGCTCGTGTTCCTGCATCAGGTGGTGCCGGGCGCCGCGGACAAGAGCTGGGGCGTGCACGTGGCCCGGCTGGCGGGCGTGCCGGACGGAGTAATCGAGCGGGCCCGCGACCTGCTCCTGGGGTTCGAGGCGGCCGCCGCGGGCCCGCCGGCCCGGCCGCGCCGGCGTGCGGCCGGTGCGGACCAGCCGACGCTCTTCGAGTGAGGGGCAAGTGAACGTCGCGTGAGCGAACCGGCCGGTGACGCGGCAGTGTTGCGGCCGTGGCGCCGCCAGAACGCCGCCGCAGTGCCGCAGTGCCGCAGTGCCGCCGTGCCGCCGCGACGACGCCGCGGCCGCTCGGGATCACGTACGTCGGCCGACGCGCGGGGCGGCACGGCTGCCGGGCCCGGGGGGGGCACCCTGGGTAGCCTCGCCGCCGCCCGCGATCGACCGCTCGCGTAGGTTGCCTGGGAGGGGTGGGATGCCGCCCTGCGGCCGGGGGGGTTATACTGCAGGACCTGCAAGATAACACGCCGGGGGAATCCGTCTCGGCTGGCCGCAAGCACAACCCTGGCAACGGGATCCGTCAGTTTGCTCAGTGCAGCGTTCGGCGCGTTATCACGCACGGCGGGTGATTATCAAGACCGTAGAAATACAAGTTCGGCGAAAGAGTTGTCGCGAGGGAAACCATGACATCATGCGATTACTGCGGCACCGGAATCCTGTTTGGTGCGAATAAAGACGGTGACCTTCGCTTCTGTAGTCCCGACTGTGCTACGAAGGCCGATTGGGTGCGGGCGGCACTGGCCCTACCCAGGGAGGAGGCCGATCATTGCGTCCGGGAGACGCATCAGTCGCCGTGCCCTCGGTGCGGAGGACCCGGACCGCTGGATGTCTACACTTCGCAGTGGGTGTACTCTGCGCTCGCGTGGACGTCTTGGGGGAGTCGGCCCGAGATCTGCTGTCAGTCGTGTGGGCGTACGAAGTACCTGAAAAGTGGCGTGTTCTCTCTACTGCTCGGCTGGTGGGGATTCCCCTTCGGATTTGTCATCACTCCGCTTCAGGTGTGCCGGAATCTCGGCGGCCTGCTTGGAATTGGGGCGCCCGATCCCGGATCGCCGTCGCCAGCGCTTGATCGAATGGTTCGACTACGCCTTACAGCGCGCAAGTAGCCGGTCATGATTCAGTATTCTCGCTCACAACCAGACGCGACGCCGAACAAGGCGCTGGATCAGACGGCGGCTTGCTTCCAATGCGGCGACGCGGAACCGATTGTCCGCCGCTGATCAGCTTCACCGTTAGCAGCCCGTGGAAAAAGTTGTTTTTCGAGTCAATGACGCTGTGATCGTCAGCCGCCGATAGCCGTGAAGCGGTTCGCCCCATATCGGGCCAGCGCCATCACCAGCCGTTCCAAAGCCGACACGAGCTGTCCCAAGTGAGTCCAGGCAAGCTGCAGAAGCGCGCGGAGCCCTTGCAAGGCCCTCGGAGAGCCGATTCCACAGATCACCCGCATGATCGTCGAGAGGTTCCTCGCCGCGGCCACGATCAGGTGCCGCTTGGTCACGCTCTCGAGGCCGCGGAGCCAGGTGCGCCTCGCTCCTCCGGTGTCACACACATGAGCGAACGATCGTTCGACCAACTCACTGCGCGTTCGCGACAAGAGCTTGCCATATTCACTCTCGGTGCGACGTCGTGCCGCGTAGACAGCTCTCTTCGCCTGCGGATCTTTGCCGACCCATCGTCGTTGTGCCGGGCTCGCGCGCTCCGGTATGTACGCCTGCATGCCGAACTCCGCGGCCTGCAGCACGACCTTCGTCGAGTGATAGCCCTTGTCGGCGATGATCGCCTGGACCTCGTTCTCGCATCCTGCTTCCGCGAGATTCGCCGCTGCATCGACCGCCGTGTCGACCACCGTCGCCGTGTCAGCCGCGTTCCCGGGATGCACCGTTGCGGAGACGATCAGATCGCTGTCCAGATCCACCGCATGCTCTGCCTTGTAGGCCATCCGCGTCGTGCCGTTCTTCATTCGTGTGATGCGAGCGTCGAGGTCGTTGCGGTTTTCCCAATCCTCGTTCGAGACCTTCTTTCCAGGACGATTCCGGTCGAACTGCCGCAGTTCGTCGTCGGTCGGATCATCGAGTCCCGCCTTCTTGGCCAGCTTCTTCGTGTAGTCCTTCCAGCCCTTGCCAGAGTCCTTACGGACGATCGACTTCATCGAGGCGTTGGCCTGGATCGTCGTCGAGTCGATACCGAGGTTCTCGCCCCAGAGCAGGCCCTTCCGGGCCGCCACCCGGAGGATGAATCGAAAGACCTCGTCGAACACTTCCTTCGGCAGCCGCTTGTGCGTCTTGCTGATCGACGAATGGTCGGGCGATTCGTCCGCCGGCCCCAGCCCGAGAAACTCCGCCAGCGACCGGCTGTCGGCACAGCGCCACGCGATGCTGCGGTGGGAGGACAGGCCCTCGAAGTACCCCACGAACGTCATCCGAAAGAAGACGCCCGGCGGAATCGACGGCCGGCCCATGGCTCCCGCATAAAACGGGGCGCAAAGAGCCTCGACGAAGGAGTCGAAGTCGTTCTCGGCCAGAAGCCGGTTCAACGCCGTGTAGAACGGATGCCCGGGAGACTGCGGCAGGTCAGAGGCCGTGACGAAGGCCTCCAGCTGCCGCTCTCGCTTTCGCTTCCCAAGAGCCATGCTTCCCTCCTTGGCTGGCAGGCCTCAGCACCGCGAGGCCCACGGCCGCAGTTTAGCGCCCCCTCCCGGGCTGTGAAGCCGACTTTTTCCACGGGCTGCTAGGCCATGAAAGCCAGAGCCCCTGCCAGAGCCACGGTAGCATGCCGCCACGCCTGGAAGTCCTCTCGCACGCCGGGACTGGATAGCATCCCGCGGTACGGATACCCTTCGGGCTGCGAGCTACTGATGGCAACCGTTAGGCCCTTACCAACATGCGTCTGATCCTCGACACCCACGTTCTCCTTGCCCGTCCCGAACTGCTCTTGCGCGGTGATGACTCTACACGTTGTCTCCTACCGCAAGCGGCATACGAGCAACTGAGCCACACTCGGTTTGGTCGCCGCGTCAGTGATCTCGTTCAGCGTGCAATAGAAGCTGGGCGGCTCAAGATCCTTCCCCCTCCGGGGCGTGGGGTAGTCGTAGACCCGGGACCGCATCGGATTGATCACACTGACTCCGAGATCTTGGCGACCGCTCTGGAGTATCAAAAAGCCCATCATGACCATGCTGTCTACCTTGTGACGGATGATCGAGCTCTGATTGATGCTGCGAGCGGGCTCGGGCTGAAAACTGCGACAACCAGGACAGTCGATGGAGTGGTTGGGCTCCCACTATCAAAGAGTGTCGTATCAAACGAGGTTTCCCAAGCCGTCCAACGCCTTACCGAGGCCAATCGCAACTACTTGGTAGGCGGTTTTCTCCTCGGTGTCCTGGTGGCGGTCCTTATCTTCGTGGCATGGCAGTACCGCCACGATTTGCTTGCGACACTTCCCGTCTGGGGATTAGTCCTGGTTGTCGCAGTCAGCGGCATTGCGCTGTTCTGGTTTCGTTCTCGACACCGACTGTCCTATGGCGTCGCGGAAGTCCTATTCGGGCTTATAGTTGCCAGTCAACTTTCCAGTACGCCAGAGTACGACTCCGACTTCTTCGTTAAGATCGTAGCGGCCGTTTACATCGTGGTGCGCGGACTCGATAACGTTGAGAAGGGCATAAGTGAGACATCGCTCGGCCTACTGTGGAAGCAATTCTTCAGCGGTCTCAAGGAGGCCTAACAAAGCCTTGTAGCAGAATCGCGATGACGTCCTGCGGTATTGAGAATCTATTGGCTGCGATCTGCTGAAGGCAGCCGTTCGGCGACGGAGGGGTGGCGTGCAACTGCGGGAGTGTCTGATACAAAATGTCGGGCCGATCACGGCTTTGGACCTCTCGTTTGAGTTGGCCCCGAATGGCAACCCGAAGCCCGTGGTCCTCGTCGGCAAGAACGGCACCGGCAAGACCATCGTACTCGCCTACATCGTAGACGCTCTCGCCGAACTCGCCAAAGAGCACTTCCGGGACATCGTCCGCGAGCAACGGGTCGGCCACATGCCTTTCGTTAAGGTCACGAGTGGCGGGGACACCCGATCTCTGTCCGGGTCCCATTGCTGTCTGCTGGAGTTTACCGACGGAGGGCAAGGGTTCAGCTACGTCGAGAAAGTCGGAGTGATTGATCCGCAGTCGATGGCCGAGAAACTCCGTGGCCGGTTCAGTGCCGTTAGCGGATGGCCAAAGGACAAGCCGTTCCACAAACAGGCAGTAGGCGACAAAAAGCGTGTCGAAACATTCTTTCAATCAGGAGCAGTCTGCTTCTTCCCTGCATCCCGGCACGAACGGCCGCACTGGTTGAACACGGTTGCGTTTGATGACCAAATGGTTTTCGGCGACTACTCGCGGATGCAAGGAGAGCTGCGAAAACCTCTGGTCGTTGAGCGAGCAGCAGAGAATAACCGGCAGTGGCTGATGGATGTGCTGCTTGATTCGATGGTTGACGCGGAGCTGGTCCCGCAAGCCGTCATGCCCGGAGTCGCGCCAACTAATTTTTCCCTTCAACAGCCCAGGCGCAATGCTGGGGATACCTACCTCCTCCAAGGTGCCCGAAAAAACGTCGAGCTGCTGCTTCACAAAGTTCTCGAAGACGATGATGCCCAACTCGTACTCAACTACCGCAACGCGACATTTGGCCGTCTGGGAATCAGATTGGGCAGCGGCGTGACAGTGCCATCCTTGATGCACCTCTCCGCTGGGCAGGCCCTTCTCTTCAATCTGTTTGCCACCATCATCCGGTACGCCGAACGGACTGGCGATCTGAGCAAGAGCACCAAGCTGGACCAGATCGAGGGGATCGTTCTGATCGATGAGATTGACGCCCACCTCCACTCGGACCTACAGTTCGAAGTCCTACCCAGGCTGCTCAGGCTGTTTCCAAAGGTGCAGTTTGTGGTGAGTTCACACGCCCCACTGTTCTTGCTCGGCTTGGAGCGTGAGTTCGGTACGGATGGCGTGCAGATCGTCGAGATGCCGACGGGCCGAGGGATCGGAACGGAACGGTTCGAGGAGTTCCGACGGTCATTTGAGGTCTACCGGCGAACCAAAGCGTTCGAGGAGGAAATTGAGAACCAAATACGGCAGGCGACGAGGCCGCTGGTTCTGACCGAGGGCCAAACTGATCCAGTATTCATCAGAACGGCGCTCGAGCTATTGGGGCACAACGCCCTCCTGACATCGGTCGAGATCGATCAGGTCGGCTCGGCCGGGCGGGGAGGGGCCAGCGGTGGTGGAGATTCTCATCTCAACAAGGCCCGAACATTTCTTGAACACAACCATCAGCGGTTCAACCGGCGTGTACTGTTGCTTTACGACAACGACACTGGCAAACCGGCCGATGGTAGTGGGGCTCTTGTTCAAAGGGCCATTCCGAGGAACCCAGGCAACAATCGAGTCCCCAGCGGAATTGAAAACCTCTTACCTGAGACACTGTTCGAGGATAAGTTTTACTTGATCCAAGAGAAGCCACGGCCGGACGGTGGGTCCACCGTCATCAAGAGTTTGAAGAAGGAGGAGTTTTGTAGATGGGTCTGTGAAGAGCGGAAGAATGCCGCTGACTTCGCTGCATTCGAGACGCATCTTGTTCCGATCCTTCGAGAGTTCGTTGTTGGTTCCGCAGTGGCAGCCTCGCCCTAAACCCGAAGGCAAGGGCGGACGGCATGGGGCAAATTGGGCTCGCAGGTCATAACGCCGAACCAGGTGCTGCAGCAGACGGCCGCCGCCGTCTCGGTTTCTGGGAGTTCATAGCTCACCATCGCGGCGGCCGCTGCTGAGCTTGTTCGTGCGGCAGTCGCGGCGGCTATGCAGGATGCTGAGAGAGCGCAGTATGGAATCATCAGAGCGACTAATATCCCACCTCATCGACGTCCTACGCCACATGTATTCTCGACCAGACATGTATGCCCAGACACCTGAAACCCTCAATTCATTGCTGTACCATCACCACTGGATTCGATAAAGCAACACCTTTTCTGTAAATCGCGGATTTCAGAGGTGGGTCATCTGGCTTCCATGTTCAGGTAGGCACGTTCGGTTTCCCAGTCGTCACTGATCTCGGAGAGGACGGCAGAAGCGAGCCGC
>Ga0209189_1000270_pt1 | contig 44508 bp, 43 predicted proteins | sample C_130820_EF_Meta_FD_187308 | JGI IMG/M metagenome (GOLD analysis project Ga0209189, IMG submission 187308) | Freshwater microbial communities from Lake Croche, Canada to study carbon cycling - C_130820_EF_MetaG (SPAdes) (version 3) | ecosystem: Environmental > Aquatic > Freshwater > Lake...
ATTGTATATTTAAATAAAAATATTGGATTGTTATCTAAAGGTAATTGCACTTGTATCCATTCGCCATTATATCCTACATTATCTACCATAGTTGTATACGTTGTTTGTGGTAAGCCACCACCTTGATAAATATTTAAACTATCAAAATTATTATTATTGTAGTAAGGGTTTTGTGTATAATTTTGAACTGTTGTCTTATATTTATAGGTGTTTCCTTTGTAATTCGTTTTCCATGAAGTATTCACTCCATTATTAAAGACATTATAGGGTTGATGACTATCATCAGAATAAGACGAAGATGATATTACATATGTGCCTATATGATTATAACTAGAATAATAATCGTTTTTATCATATATAGCTGTATTTACTATGAATTTATTTGAATTTAATTTACTGTCATCTGGAAAAGGTATAATTCGAAGGGGTGTATTTGTCGACATTATGATGATAATAGTTATATAATCATAATATATTTATTATAAATGCGTAAATGTATAATATAACATAATTGTTGCTAAAATCGTAAATAATATCCCACTATACATCGCCGAATCATACTGTAAATTCATTTCTCTTGACGTTGTTCCTTCTAAATTATATAGTTCTCTAATTTTATTATCTAAATCTGATCGCAAACGTGTAACATCACTATATGTCGCGTCTAATTTAGAATTATTTGAAGTATATTCAGAAGCTTTAATTAAACTACTGTTTTTAATTAGGTTTTGAAGTTCCGTTATATCGTTATTTACTTTTGTTTGGGCATCTTTTAAAGTTTGTATGTTTTTATCAGCTTCGGTGCATAATGGTGGGTTTGCACCATTACATTTCACATATTGTGCATATTTTTGATTAAATGTGTTTAAATCATCCATTAATTTTTTATCTGCTGCCATTAAAGCATTTAACGTTTGTTGATCAGTTGACATAATATATATAATTGTAATACATTAATTATTTACTATTTTTGTATATGATAAATATTAAAAAAACGATTCCTATTCCTAAATTTATTGTGTTCAAAAGAACATTATCATAATTCATTTTTTCATTCATAAATTTTTCGTTTGAACTCGAATGTTTGTTTTCCATTCCTGTTAAATAATCAGCTTTATCCTTATTAATGCATAACTCTTTTTTAATACAATTACCACTATTGTCCTTAAACCATGCATTACATGAAATATCCCATCCACTATCGTATGGTTTTAATTTTTTACATTCTTCATCCGACGGCATAATTCCTTGATTCACAGCATTTGAATAAAAAAAATCATTTGGACTATAACCAACAATTATATTGTTTGACATATTACCTTATCTATATTTTCATGTTATATTTTTTCACTATACACAAATTCTATAATAATTATAAAACATAGCCGTTGCACTATTTCTCTTAAATTCACATATATTACCAGGTCTCATACACATTGCTAATGCCTGCGGATCAAACCTTGATATCTCAGGTAACTGCATTCCATTAGTAATATTATACTTTTTATTTAATTCTCCTATTTCAGATTTGTCTAAAATCTTACATTCTGGCACCAATTTATGATTTAGAATATTAAATTGCAAACGCTTAATATTATGAATCACGACGAATACGCCATCATGATCATACAAATATTTTTGTTTTGTAATAATTGTATCATTCGGTTCATCTTCCGTTATAACAATAAGCGTATCATCCTTTGTCAACACATTTTCTATGACAAATAAATCCTCAATAATATCATCTAAATTTTGAGGACGAATTTGCTTTGCAGTTAAATAATACTTAATATATATTTTACGACCATTTTCAGAATGTTTCAACAACATATCTAATTGAGAATTTGAATACATCGCATCAATTTCATTAATACTAAAACCCTCATACTCTTTTGTATCATATCCTAAATTATCCGATAGAATTTCTAGGATTGTACCTCTTGACTTATAAATGCTTAAGATTCGATTGTTTGATGTTGTCATTATATATACTCTTGGGTTATACTTTTATATTTTTTCTATTTAATAAATTCAATTTTTTAGGGTACAGTAAAATACCTACTAACATTTTACTTCATCGATTGTTTTTTGAAACTCCTTCTCTGAATGTTTTGCTGTATTTTCATTCAAATGCAGTATTAATTCAATTGGTTTATTTTTTGCGTGATAGTATTCTTTTAATAATTCTTGGGTAAGCGGTTTTCCTTTTACATATTTTTCAAATGGATTACCTTTTACAATTTCTGCATTTGAGTATTTTAATAACAACCATGCACTTATCGGGTTAAACGCTGAAGATTTAATATAAATTGCTCCCTTTATTTTTCCAGCAATTATAAATAAAACATTTCTTAATAGTTTATTATATTTTTTTCCTTCTTCTGCGGAATCTGTTTTTGAATTTATTAGAACTTCACCAGACGGGGAAAATATTATTTCAATTGTAGAGATACATTTTTCATTTGGTTTTTTACAAATAGCTAAAATAAGTGTATCATAAAATTTACATCCAACACACATATGACCAGTATCATTATATCTTGTCATTGGTTCTAAAAAATCAAAAAAATGATTTAATTTTAAAGTAAGACTCGGACACTTTTTCTCAAATGTATCATTTAATTTATTTAATTCTTCTTGAGCGTCTTTTAAATCTATATCTATGAAACATCTCTGTAATATGATAACATCCTTTATTAAATCCTGGTTTATATTTAGATTTCGTTTTTTAAGTAATGCTTTTTCTATGGATTCCTGCATTTTTTCACGAATTGGTTCTCCTTCAATATGAAACAATACATATTCATCCTCCTTATTCTTAAATACAACATGTTTATTCTGATTATCTACATAATTTACACATATATTTCCACCGGATATAGCATATTCTATTTTGTATAATGTTTTATTTTCATATTTTTTTATGAATGGAGTTAATTGAAAATCTTCACCCTCAATTCCTAATTTCATAGTATTTTTTGTTGCCATATAACTATTGGCGATAAAAAATTATTTACAAGCCTATCTTTTTAATTAATACCTTTCCCATATCCCATAATCCACCACCCGTAGTTTTTTCTTTTTCATTTTCTTTTTCATCTTTTCTCTCCTCATGAACAGAACTCGATGATGTTGCGTCTTGCTTTACTCGAATACCTCCTGAAATTGGTGATAAAGATGATGATATACCTAACGCTGCTGCATTCATATCGGGATTTCCACCAATAATATCTCCTTTTCCATCAGTTGAAAAATCACTACCTCCATTCATAATTTTAATAACTGGTGCAAAATTAATTGGTGCACTACCTAATGGTTGTAATGCTGAACCACCACCACCATATTGTTGTAATGGAACTGGTTCCATAGTTGCCATAGGTAAAGTTTCTGCCAGAGGTGAAGCGTTTACAAAATCACCCGGTCTATAAATATCTAATGCACTAACATATAATGTATTACTCATATCGTATAGTTCATCTAAATGCGTTTGCGCTTTGATTGTAAGTAACATAGGTCCAATATAAGTTATTTTCCATATACGTTCAGGTTTATTATCACCGCTATAATGAACGAGTTCCCCCACATTAAATTGCTGTGCTTTTTCACGTAATAATTCTAGGTTTGTAGAAGGCGGTTCTAATTGTGCTCTTCGTTCTTCGCTTGTTGGTGGTTCTTCCGGAGTGTGTGGCGAATATATTTTACGTTCGGGTGTACCACTTAACGGATTATATTCAGGTGAAGCTTCTAATTCTTCCTCTGTCTTTTTATACATACTTTTTAATCTATCATATTCCTCTTCACTTGGTTCATATGCAGGTGATTCTCCTTCAGGGTAAGTAGGTGATGGAGATTTTAAGCTTTCTGGTGTTAGAAATACATCGGGATTTTGTTTGTCTTTTGACAATTTCTTCTTAATATCATTTACAAATGATTTCGAATCAAATTTCGCATGTATTAATTTATCTATATTTTTCGAATAGGACATGTTCTCAAATTGATGTATGTTATCCTCTGTTATTAAACGCATTTGAATATTAATTGTTTGTAATTCTTGTAATAATAATTTGAACGTATATGGAACAGCTACTATACTAAAATTACGTCCAAATCTAGTTATATTCTCTATATTCATTTCCTTTCCGTCAAGCGTACCTGTATATTTAATAGGTCCATCCGCCATAGGACTCATGAATAAATTCTTGGATGGATTATAAATTGCCATCATTCCGGTGTTATTACAAACTGCTATATGATATTTATCAGCACGTTCCATGATAGATTCTCTTAAGAAATCCGCTGCTCCATGTGAAATAATAGAATCACGTTCCATTTCGCCAATACGCAAACCTCCATCATTTGCACGACCAGCAACTGGCTGTCTGGTTAATGCGGTTATAGGTCCTAATGCACGGTAATTTATTTTATCCTTTACCATATGTTTCAAACGCATATAATATGTGGGACCCATAAATATTTCTGCGCTAAGTTGTTCACCTGTCATACCATTATATAAAATCTCATTTCCACTTGAGTGATATCCTACGCCAGTAAGCATCTCACCAAATATTTTTATTTTTGATCCCTTATTATTAAAAGCTGTACAATCGCCACTTCCGCCATACATCGCACATGCTTTTCCAGTTATTCCTTCGACTAATTGTCCGATTGTCATACGGGTAGGAATAGCATGAGGGTTTATTATAATATCGGGTCGAATACCATCTCTGGTAAAAGGCATATCCTCTTCAGGTATAACTAATCCGATAGTTCCTTTCTGACCCGCACGTGAAGCCATCTTATCTCCTAAATTTGGTATTCTCTCTTCTCTGATTCTTATCTTCGCAATTCGAAATCCTTCTTCTCCGTCTGTGATAAATGTTTTATCTACTATTCCTAACTGTCCTTTCTTGGTGGTTTTTGACATATCTAATTTTACATCTTGTACTTCCGAACTAGATGCGGTTAGTCCGATTAATACAGTTTTGTCATTTATTTCTGTGTTTTCACGCACTAATCCAAAACGGTCTAATTTACTATAATCGTAACCAGATTTTGTTCCTATCACATTTGTTTCCGATTGAATATTTGTAAATGTTTTATCTACCGTTGCGTTTCCTGTTTTCGATTTCTCTTCATGCGCTTCATAAGTACTATAATAAGTAGTACGGAAAAGTCCACGCTTTAATGCACCCTCGTTTATTAAAACCGCATCTTCTACATTATACCCTGTATAACACATAATCGCAACAATCGCATTTTCTCCGTAAGGATTACCTTCGTGATTAATATGTTCCAAATAACGTGATTTTACTAGAGGAGTTTGTCCAGATACTAATACAACAGCTGTTTTATCCATACGTACTTGATGATTCGTATGATACATAGAAACTGCTTGTTTACTTTGACCACATGAAAAAGAATTACGAGATGCCGGATTATTTTCAGGGAAATTAATCATATTTGCCATCATACCAAAAATTAGCGATTCATGAATTTCCATATGAGTAAATTTCTTCGCTTTATTCTTCTCTAGATCCTCTTCATTTAATGCAATTAAAGAAGATTCAGATTCATTTGTATCAATATAATCCAAAATTGCTTTCTCTTCTAAAAATCGCTTTAATTTCGCAGGATTCGATTCGGAATCTATACCTTCATATACTTCATGCAATTCATAAATATTATCCATATTTACTTTAAAAGTTGGCTCCTTTTTTCTATTAAAGCCTGTTATCAATTGGTTCCATGTAATTGATTCATCTTCCTCTAATCTCTTCTTTATTTTTTCCGATTCAAAAGAGAATTTTTCTGTTTCATAATCCATATAAAAAATAGGTCTACATATTCTACCTGCGTCCGTATAAATAAAAACAGTATTTTGTTTAATATCAAACATAACACTTGTGTAAGTAGGAATCAAACCATTTCGTCTGAATAATTTTATTTTTTCTACTGTTTCAATTGGGTTATTAATTGCTCCTGCCCAAAGGCCATTTACAAAAACCTTTGTCATCCTAGATAAAAATATGGGCGAACAATCTTCTATTAATTTCATATCTACTTTCTCACGTAACCACTTTATCATAGGTTCTCTAGAATATCCTTGTGTTACATAAGCTGAAATTGACATATGTTTATGTATACCTATATTTGCACCATCCGGAGTATCAATAGGGTCAAAGAAGCCCCACTGGGTTGGATGAAGTACACGCGGCCCCACTAATTTTACGCTTGCGTCCAACGGTAAATTGGTTTTACGTAAGTGACTCATCATAGAATTATGAGATAGGCGATTTAAATCCTGGACTATACCAACCCGTTTTGTATGAGATTGTGCTCCCCAGTTCCCTTTAAATGCTTTCTTAAATCCAGATTCTAATGTTCGCTCACGGAATACGGTTTTATAATTTTCGCGTATTAATCCTTTCAAATTATTCTCATATATGCCTTTATTATAGGTAATCTGTTGTTCAAATGCTAAATGAATTTGACGCTGTTGAATATTATAATATTCACGGAAAAGTTCACCCATTAAAGATCCTACTAATTCGATTCGTTTAAATTTAAAGTTATCACGATCAGTAGGTGGCTCTAATCCGGTAGAAACAGATAATAGACGGAAAACCATATAACCTAAATAGTATGCCTTTTGTGTAAAATTAAGTTCTCCGATATGTGGTAAAAAGTAATCCGCCAATATTTCTAATGTATGTGGAATCGATTTATGTTTCTGTAAATTTGCTATATATTTAAGTGCATTTCTTTGAGTTAATATACCACCTGCGTCATGCACAGACGGCGAAAATAAATCCACCATAGAATCATATTTCTCAATATCCAATAAACACATCGTAATAATTTGTTTATCAGATATGATTCCTAATGCACGAAACAGAATAAAAAGTGGAACCGGTTCACGAACATTTGGAATATTTACTACAATATTTTTATTTGTGTAAGATGGAGTTGGGGATTTCAAACGAACTGCGAGTGTTCGTATAGGTTTTGATACATTCTCCGATACTGACGTGATTTCCGCCGAATATAAATATTTTTCATCATTTATATGTTTTATATTCAACATATTATACCCGAATTTTTCCTGTGAAATCACGGTTTTCTCTTTCCCGTCAATTATAAAGTACCCACCCACATCATTTAAACATTCTCCCATGCTATGACGTATCTCTCTTGGAAGACCACTTAATACGCAGTAATTGGATTGCATCATAATCGGAAATTTACCTAGAAATATTTTTTCTAAAACTATGGATTCCTTCTGTATATTTGGTGCTACCATAGACTTCTCTAATGCCTCTCTAAAAAGAGCGGTTTCTGCTGCTGTTAATTCGTCATCTAATTTCTTCTTTTTTCTGCGAGGAGGCGGTTTTGGTGCGCCACCAACAAAAGATTGCTCTTCCTGTTGTTCTAATTCATGATTTTGCGCATCTAAACTTGAAGCTATTGTATGTTCTCCTTCTTTGGGAACTGGTTCTTTTGCATCTTTTTTGACATGTTTAAATTTTTCTTGGTAGCCACCATCTACGACTACTACGTCATCTAAACCTGGAATATTTGGTTCTTCGCCTTTATTTAATATAGTTATAAATTCAACTTCTATGTCGTAATGAATCGTCATTCCGTACGTCATATTTCTTAATCTAGCTTCATTTGGAAACATATAATGGGAATCATTATCGTCATAAATAATTGGTTTTCCAAAATAGATTTTATCACCATTTTTACCTCCAAAATACATAATACACTGTGAACGATAATCGTTTATTGCTTCATCAAATCTTGTATTAATGCGTAATGGATTTTTTTCTTTAAATATTTGGAAAATACCGTTCTTAAAGAAGTCATTATAAGAATCAATATGATGTCTTACTAAACTTTGTGGATTATCTTCAAAATATGTATTAATAATTTTCCATATGGTTGAATTATCCATGATAGATTTGTATATAAAATACTATATATATTTTATGTACTTTTTGGATAATACTAAAAATTCAATCTACATATCGGACATCTATCGCATTTTATTAAGCAATTCTCACAAATAGCGTGGTCACATCTTGGCAAAAAGGTATTTCTGTTGGTAAAATCTTCCAAACATATTGGGCATTTTTCCTCATCAAATTTAATATACCTTGTCCCCTTTTTCGCATTATATATCTTCTGTAAAAATTGAACATACACTTTTCTTAATTTATTTAGATTTTTATCGTAATCCTTATGTTTTTTTCCTATATCATCAGATATAGCAATAAAACGTTTACCTTGTTCAAGTAATATTCCTTTATTGATGTTTGTTATTTCTGTTTGATATTTTATCATCATATCGTAATTCCCTATAAATAGGGAATAAATCTCAGTAATCTTTTCTATTCTTAGGTTTATATCTCTTACTACCATTTCGTTAATATCGTGAATCAAAGTACTTATCTTAGTAAATTGGTCATAAATTTTACACGATTCTCTATACTTTATTCTTTCGCTAAATCGAGTTGACATACTATATTAATTATGTATTAATTTTATTTGTTAATAACATAAAAAATTGATTCATTTGAAAGATTTAAATATTAAATATAAAAAATACAATTTGAATCATGTCAGAAGAGGAACCTAGAGATGTTTATGATGTTTGTGAACAACTATTAAGAATCATTCCAGATACAGAACAAGAATTGATTTACGAATTGATGAAGTTTAATGAAACGTTATGGAATAAGGCACCTGAAATAAGAAAAGGTCCTGAATTGTGGAGACAACTCGGTTATATTATGAGTAAAAATGTACGGTCTATTGATGAAGAATGGCAACGAAAACTTGTGAAAGTGTTTAATAATAAATAAATTAAAGTCTCTTAAAAATACTTAGTTCAATACTATTTATACCACCAACCTTCTCATACACTTCATAAACATATGTATTCTCAAAATCCTTATGATTATAGTTTTCCTTTTTTAATAAAGTCGCCTTACAATCTTCCTCTTTTACAATAATATTTATAAATGAATCTTCAATTGAAATAGGAATAACCGCGACATATTCATCATTTAAATATTTCTTTGCTCTTGGTAAAGGCAAATAATTATTTAGAGAATATTTCTTAAAGAAATAATCAATCGGACAATCATAATCATTTGTAGGATAATATCCTGGGAAAGAAATACGATAATAAGATACCTGCATTTTTAAAGTAAAATTAACAGTTATAAATAAGAGTTCAATTTTTTTATTTACAGAATTTCTGTGAAATCCTAAAAATATATTTAGACAATCCATTCTTTTCTTCTTATATTTTATAAAAATGGCTGACACCATGGAATATCTTTTTGGACCTCTCGGTGAAGAATATTGCGTATACTTCTATGCACTTTCTATTTTTGGATTTGTTTACCTCATTTTATTTATCATTCCTGCCATCTTTTACGGAATAACAAATAAAAAGACGAACTTAATGTACTGGGTAAATGTATTGGCTATTTCGCTCGGTTATTTTATTTTCTATTTCCAAAATCGTTTATTGCATACGATGTGTAGTTTTAAGAAATAATTCCGTTCTTATTTAGAGAAACATCCTACATACTTCGTTGAATTATAAAAAACCATTTTCCCATATATAATATAACTCCCACATGGATATTTTATATTATAGTAATTATTGTAAACATAGCCAGAAATTATTACAAACTTTAGTAAAAGCAAATATGTCAAATAAAATAAGTTTTATTTGTATTGACAAACGATTTACTGATCCGAAAACCAATCAAGTATATATATCTTTAGAAAATTCAACAAAGGTTATTATGCCACCAAATATTCATAGTGTTCCTGCACTTTTATTAATTAAGCAAAATTATAAGGTATTGTTAGGAGATGATATTTTAAAACATTATCATCCTCAAATGAAAGAATTGAACGAGCGCGCAACAAATTATAATGGTGAACCTGTTGCATTCCCTATCATGCAATCTAGTGGTGGAACAAATATTATTTCTGAACAATTTACTATGTATAATATGACACCTGATGAACTTAGTGCAAAAGGAAGGGGAGGTAATCGTCAAATGTATAACTATGTTTCGGCATCCGATGAAATACAATTTATACAGACACCTGCCGACACATATCGACCAGATAAATTATCAAGCAGCGTTACAATAGATACTTTGCAACAACAACGTATGGATGAAGTGTCACAAATAGTACCTAAACAACCATTTATTTAATATTATATGTTTAAAACATATAAAAATTTGATCTCTATAATTAAACAGTTATGACAGATAAATCAACAATTCTTCGTGCATTTAATAAACATTTTTTTGACTTTTTAGAGGATATTAAAAATGTATTATCTGAAAATAATGAGATTGCTTTTGCGATTACATCATTTGATACGATAAAACGTGCCAATCCAACAATTATTATTAAAACTTGGTATAAATTTATTTTTTTACCATACGCTGAAATAATTGATAATGGAGATCTAACATTTTTTATTGAAAAGGATTATGGTGAAGATCTATCAACTGTGAATAAATCTGAAGAAATAGTAAATATGATAAATAATATTCGCAAACCAATTAAGAATATGGACGAAATTAATAAACAGCATTCTCTGAAATATCTGCAAAATTTATCTAAATTATCTGAATTGTATAACAACGCATAATTTGTATGGAATAATAATTCCTTACAAATCTATTTCTTTTTCGAAGATGTCTTATTTTTACCTCCCTTTGATTTCTTATTTGATTTTCTATGTTTTCTGGAACCACCAGCCATAGGTTGTTGTTGCTGTACTTGTTGTTGAGTATTTTCACTTGGAGTATTCGTGGGTTGACTTTTTGATCCAGTTAACGTTTGCCACCATGATTTTTGTGGTTGTTGTTGTGTTGATTGGGTACTTCCCATATTCGTATATATAATACTAAATATTATAAATTCCTACAGTCCCAGTTTAAAATGTACAATAATTCTCTAGGCTCCATCTTATTAAAGTATTCCACCACATTATTGTAATTTATTCTTGCTATCGTATATTTATTTAATTTTGGTAAATAAATAGTATGATGTATTTTATAAATATGAGACCGATATTTTTCTAAAATAGTAGTGTTCTCCTTATACACATATTTTGATAAATAACAACTATGTACCTTTTTCATAAATTCTTCATATAGTCCACGTAACGTATAGAATTCTTTTTTTAATTTTGGGAACAGTTGTAAATATTCATCAACCTTCTCTTTTCCTATTCGATATAAACATAGAAATTGATATTGTATTTGGGGTTTAATTACTAATAAAGACCGCAAGTCATCATACCCCTTATTTTGTAGTTTTGTTCGTTCTCCTGTTTCCATATTTGTTATCATATATCCTATTATAATATCATCTGTTGTTAAATCGTTATAATTTGATACCTTTATTTGAGTTGGAAAATAAATGATACCATTTAACTCACGAAAAATACTCCAACTTTGATATTCTATTTGAGGAATATATTCTACATCATAATTATCTATTAAATAAACGCTAATTAAAAATAATTTTGAAGACTCAACTGGTAATATAATAGAATTTGTTGTATGTTGTAATATAAAATTATAACAGTAATTTTTGGGAAAATATTCTAACATAGCAACATCATTTAATTCCGTTGTTCTGGGTTGACGTAGTGCATCCATAAACATTTCTATGAAGGTATAATTCGTTAGGTTATTATTTTTTTTACCATAAAACCAATATTTACCGCCTATTGAATTTTTTGTTGCGATATTCCATCTCATAATTGTCTTGTCATAGAATAAATTAACAGATAAGCCTTCAATTGCCTCATTAATAAATATATTTTCATGAATCGTTGGATACTTATTTTTAAATATCTGAAATGGTATAGATTTGGGTGGCGAAAAACAAACAACAATTTTTTCTGGATATGAAAATATTATCGAACGATATAACCCAGTATTTGTATCATCAAAAGACATGTATTTTTTATCATAATTCAATATAATATAAGTAGACAACGATGTATAATAGTGCTTACGTTTTATTCTTTCGCTATTTACTGTATCTAAATTGAATGTATATTTACATGGCATTTGTTGAATTACTTTCTCTCTCATATATTGTTATATATTTCTAGATGTCTTATGTTTATTATATTTATAATATATCTTTTTCTAATATTATAATAAGTATATGCCTGAAGCGGATTTAGAAAACCAATTGACTACTGAAGATGATATTTCTCATCAAGAAAACACAGACAGTGGAATCCCAAATCGTAATGATGCTATAGGATGTTGGAATGCAGAAAATGAAGATATTATTGTAAGATGGTGTGATACAGCACAGTGTTATCGGTGGCTATGCCATGAATCGCATAAAAAATATGCTCATATGCAGGCATCTTTTTCTATACCGACAATAATTATGTCCACGATTATCGGTGCAGCATCCTTTTCTAATATTTCCAACAACACTTTATTGTCAAATTACTCCTCCATTTTACCATTAGCTATAGGTTCCGTAAATATAATGATTGGAGTTTTAAACACTATTCAACAATATTATAAAATATCAGAATTCAACGAAAATTTTCGCATTTGTGCTTTAGCATGGGATAAATTTGAAAGATTTTTAAGTTTAGAATTATCCAAAGCACCTTGGGAAAGAGAGGTATTTAATTCATTTTTTCGAAAGGCAACAAGTGAATTTGACCGTCTTATGGAGAACACGCCTATGATACAAGATCATGTTATACGTGAATTTAATAGAACTTTTGATAAGAACCCTGCTTTTTCGGAAATACAACGACCACCGATTCTCGATGTAATTGTTTCTTCCAATAAGTATCGCCATGGTTGGTATATCAAAAATAAAAATAATAAACCAAATAGTTTAACGCAATAAATGATTGTAACAAAATATAATTTAGATGGATAGTATATATTTTGTTATATAAAATGGAATCTGATAAAGAAAGGACTGAATCTTCTTCTACTGAAAGTGAAAATATAAACAGTCCAACGGAAGAAGATTCACCATTATCGCAAAGAGAAGCAGTTGTTCAAAGTTTGGAACAGCGTAATCTTTCTCCAGAAAAGTATGATTCTTCTATTACTTTAGAATTTGGTGATATTATTGAAATTATAGCGCCAACCAATCCAGAAATACATGAGATGAGTGCACTTATTACTTATATTGATAATGATAAAATAAAAATGATCGATGTCGCGAATTATAACTTATACAGAATAAGTATCACGGAAGAAGGTACTCTTTCCGATGAATCTATTGTACAAATTAATTTACTTAGTCGAAGTGAAGCAAAAGGATATGCTCGTCAAAACAATCTATTAACTCGTACTTGGATAGATATTCATTTTGGAGGTGATATTCCTGCTATTATTACTGGTCAAATTACAAATTTAGAAGAAGATATGATAGAAATTACAACCTTTCCTGAATTAAAAACAATCTATATTAATTTTGGTTATAAGGGCTTACCCGAAAATATTCCTATCGAAAAAATTATTATTCGCAATAAACCTGCTGTTGTAAACGTACCCACATTAACTATGTTAAACGGTGATTTAGAAGAAGATAAATCCTATGATGAAACGACTGATCAAGCTAGTATTGAATATACAGAATCTGGTGAATCTATAATACATATTCCAAAGGGCGCTAAAGCAGAAAAAAATATTCGAGATGAGTTACATGATATGTATGTTGAAGCTAGCGGAGTTGTATTTGGTGAACAATTAGAAGAAATTGCTCAAGTCGTTGAAATTCCTGAAGGGAACCAGCGTTTTGGTATCGATGTTCAAGTAAACGATTTAATGGATGAACTATTATCTAACGTTCCAAATAGTCAACGTAATAAGTTAGTTCTTGATAATATACATTTATTAATTGAGCGTTATAAACAACTACGTAGTTTATATTCTAAATTTGATAAAAATGATAACGTTTATGATTTGAAAACAGTTGGTGTTACCAATAAACCATTATTGGAACATGTTGAGAAAATGGATAAAAAACTACAATGGATAGTTCCTGTTGTTGCGAATCGTCGTAAATTGTACGATATAGATGCCCCTATTGAATTAAAAGACGTTATTACTGAAAAATCGCAAACTTCATTACGTGCAATTGAACAAAAGCAATTGGACTATAAAAAGGATAATAAAGATCCTAGTAATCAATATGGCCCTATGTATAACCGTATTCAAGATCTATTAAATCCATTTGAACCACCTCTTAATAAAGATACATTTTTACATACCACAAAAGTATTAGCTGGAATAGATTCTATTCTTGGAAATCTAGAAGAGTTTTATAGTTCAGTTTATAAAAATCATAATATCAATAGAAAACAATTTGTTATTCAGCGATATAGTCTTGGTCTCTCTAAGTTAGATGAACAACAACTTAAGAGTGGTAAAAGCATTTATGTTCGCAAAAATATGACACCGAATGATGAAATGACAATAAAATCAATTATTATGTTGCCTGAACCGGTTGTGCGTTTTTCGTCGATTGAATTACCATCTACAAGTATTCTGGATAAAGCTACCCTCCATCAAAATTATTTTATGTTATTTCGACTTCTTAAAAAAAATCTTGATATTGTCCCCCATGTTATAAATGACTTATCTAAGGAATTGGATTATGAGAAAATGGAAAAAGATACGAAGAAAGCTTTCTTCTCCGGTGTACATGAATTTATATTAAATGATAGCGATATTTTTGAGGATGGAGAGGAAAAGATGAATCGTTTCTTGGACGTTATTATACCTAAGAAGCAATATTTTATTCGCCTTATTCGTAAATACTTAAAAGATAAATTATCCTTTATTGATGTTGTACAACAACTAGAACCTTTTATGATCTATCCATCCGATATCACATATAGAGAATATATGGAAATTCGTCATATCATGAAAGAGCGTATTCAAGAAGTTCGTACTGAAATTGAAAAGAAAGGTCTTGATTTTTCTGTGTTAAGAAATGCAAAATACGATGTTGCTGAAAAGCCAAATCCTATTTTAAGATTATTAACTGAGAAAAAGGACTTTACAGAGGAATTTTTTAAAGCCTATCATTTAAAAAATGATGAACAAAACACGTCAAGTTCAGAAACATTAATGAATATGATACAATCGGATAATGCAAATTTATATACAAACACACTTACCTCTATTTTAATATCGCTCATGACACCAAATCAGTTGTTAGATATATTGGCAGAGCCTAATTTAGATGATATTTCAGACATGGAGAAAATTAAGCCTACGGATTGTGCTCGTAAATACTTAGCAAAACGCTATTCTTCTATAAGAGATATGCAGAAAGATAACGATGAGGATGAAGTTTATTTTGATACCGATTTGGACGATACACCTTATGAAATCATAAAACGTTATAAGAAAGAAAAATCAAGTATGATACCTGAATTATTTGTAGAATTTTTAGAACGTACGTTAGTAGATAAACATGATTGCCCTAAGAATATTGCGCCTGAACTCACAAAAACATTAATCGCTGGTAAAAAATTAATTATGGATGGTGATTATGCAGTTTTAGAAATTAAACCTAGTTTACCAGAAGAAGTAGATGAAGAAAAATTAACAGAAAAAGAGAAGAAGGAAATCGAAATTGAAGCCGAAGCACGTAAAAAAATACAATATTATCGCAGATTAAAGGGTACGTGGGTAAAGGATAAGGACATCGATGAAGAAGCATTTTTAGATACAAACGCTATTTTCTGTAATGTAAGTAATAAATGTTATAAAAATCCGGCAAATAATGTTTGTGAGCCTATGGATGAATCTTACGAACGTATGAAAGAAATCTCTAAAAAGAAAATGTTGACTGAATTTGATAAGCGTTATGAAGTAAATGTAGAAGAATTAGAAAAACAATTAGAAGAAAAAATACAACATGATTTGAAAATGATGAAGAAGTTACGTGTATTAAACGATATTAAATTGTTTAAACAAAGTCGCCTAGCATTTGCTCTAGGTAATATGGCGGATGTTACTGACATCATTATTTCCCCTCATATGAAATTACGCGATTTAATCCTAGGTCAAGAAGATTTTGTCAAGAAACAATATGATATTTGCCGTTTTATTGAAACCTATTGCAGAGAACCTATGGTGGATAACCTAGATGAAAGTCCCAACTGGCTATATTGTAAAGAAACAAATACGAAATTGTTCCCCTTTTCTATTTATGAACTCGCAAAAACATTTATTTCTGGAGGTGATTATGCTCGTAAATTAGACGAACTTTGTCATACAGTAGGCGTTTTAAGCGACGATGGAGATACAGAAGTTGATAAACATAGCGGATTTGTTCTTCGTAAAAGAGATTTCTCTTCGGAAGAAGGTTTTGATTCATCTGGATATCATATCACAACAAATGATATTATTGAGAAAGATTTGGGTACTGTTGCTATGGAAATTATGCAAAAGAAAGAAAAACGCGTCTTTGAGAATGAAGTGGCGGAGGTAATATTTAATGTTGCATCTACAATTTGCCGTAATATTGATATTCACATGGATTCCATAGAAGAACTTATTCTTATGCTTTCTCGTGAATTATTTGATAAGGCCATTTTTTCAGAAGCTGCTTACCAAAAGAAATCTGATAAAAATCTAAAGGATAAAGGGAAAGCATTACAGCCTTATAAAAATTATCGTGATGAGACACGTATGGTTATTATAGCATCATGTGTTCTTGTAGGAATTCAAACCGCTACACCATCCTTTAAAACTACGAAATCATTTCCGGGTTGCGTTCGTTCTTTTAGTGGTTATCCATTATCGGGCGGAGTTGAAGATATGACTGGATTACAATATATTGCATGTGTCTTGGATAAAGCGAAAAACCCAGAGGCTTCTCCATGGTCAGCTATTGCAAAATACAAACCGGATATTCTCGTTAAACGTATGAAAGAAATTCTTGAAAATTATATTTTAAAGCGAAATGATGTAAATGAACTCTATGTGAAAAAACGCGAATTTATGATTTTAAACCCTGATTTAGTTGCACCTGAGGAACATAAAATCACAAAATGGACGACTTTCTTACCTCCTGTTGTAGATTTTTCTATTCTTAAAACTATACATGGAGTAGCGAACGATTTCGAATCTGACTTAAAACAGAATATGCGTAAAGGTTCTTCAAAACAAGAAGAAGGTATTCATGTAGTTCAAAGTAAATTATTACAATATGGGTTTGGTATTATAGAATGTATCAATACTATTGTGAAAACAAAAGATCTCGTACTTAAAAATTCGGCTAGTATCCCCTTCTTAGAAAATGCCTGCTGTAATGATAAATTAAACGTGATTAATCCAATCCTCTATTTTAATGAAGAAGATCCGCATATTTCACAATTTATCATATCTGCTGCAAAATTATCGAAAATAAATAGATTCGCTAGAGAAACCGTAACCCCCGCATTTTTATATCACCCCATTTTTACAGGTGTGCGTTTTTCAGGTGTTTCTGGAAATAATTTAGATGATCCTGAACTCATATATTCAGCAATTATCCATTACTGTAATTTTGATAAAAATCGCCCTATTCCTGAAAAATTTAAAGTAATTTGTAATGAAAAACCTGCAAAATATAATTCAAATTGGACGATTTATGAGAAAATAGAATTTCTCAAATCAAATTCGGATCAATTTAACGCGGATCATTTGCAACAACTTATGACACTTGTTCATAACGAAAATATTGTTACGATTGATAAACCTATTACATTTACAAAGATAGATGTGATGAAAGAATTTATTGAACATTTAGATTCTATACAATCTACTATGATTGACGAACCATTACGTCGTCTTCTATTAAAAGTGCTAGGATCATATAAACCCAAATGCATGTCTTACGAAGTTTCTGATGAATTAAATAATTTAAAGAACCATTTAATCATTATGAACCGTGATTTATATAAACAAATTATCGAATTCTTGGGGCGTTATGGTAATTTATCTGATTTAAAATATCAACAACTTCATGATTTTTTATCGAATATTGAAAAATGGAAATCTGACCGTTCCATGAAAGAAAGTGGTTTATATTACGATTCCGGAGTGTATTCTGTTACGCAATTTATAAATAATGCAGTACATGCGTTTTGCAAATTATACCCCTCTATTTTATTAAATGATGTAGGTTTCTATAAAAATGTTCCCCAACACTGGAATTTTTCCGAGAAACATAATAATATCATAAGCAAATTCATAGAGAACTATTATGAGAAAATAGAAAAATTTAAGGGTGATAAAGTAATGTTACGATTATTGCAAGAATTATCGACAAGCGATCGTTTTACTGATTTACCACTTTTTTTACAGAATCTACCTTTTTTTACTGAAATAGTAAAGGATATGGGAGATGCGGTTGAAGGTGAACGTATACGATCCTTCCACTGTTTATTCGATAAACAAAGCATTTATTTATTACATATTTATTGTTTTTATTCTGCTATTTATGAATATATCGTTTGCGCAAATGATGTAGATCTATTACGTGCGGATGTTCAAACAATAAAACAAGCACATAGAACTCAAATTCGAGAGGGAGCAAATCTATCAAATCGTCTTATGGGTGTAGATGGTTCCAAAAATCCAGAATTAGATGAAGTTAGTTTAGAACTTAATGAAATTGAGATTATTACGGGTGATTTGGATGAATTAAAAAAACGCGTAGCATCTCTTTTATTATGTTTCTTAAATGTTGAAGAAGAAAATAAAGACGTTATCAATTTAAATTACGAACAAATTATGCAAAAAGTAAAACGTGATAAGGATATTGAAAAGAAGGGAATCATAGAACGATTAGGTAATATGAGTATCGAAGAACGTAAAGTAGAAAACGATTTGAAGAATTATAGAATTGGTCGTTGGAACGTAGGTGAACAGAAAGGGCTTTACCAATATGATAAAAAGACATTTGACCGTGAAATTGATGAATTATTAGCGCAAGATGAACAACTGGAATTTGAAGATACCGAAGAATTATTGGATGCAGATAATGTAAATGTGGTAGACCCCGGTGACGATCCTGAAAATATTTATGAACGGGGAGCTGTTGATTTGGGAGAATTAGGTGAAAACTTTATGGATGGCGCATATTATGATGAAGACCGAGAGTATGAAGAAGATACTGATTTTTAATTTGAAATTTGAAAATTTTTTTATTTTCTATTTAACCAATAGAACCCAAAACTGATTAAAAACGCTGTTACTACGTAATCAAAATTTGGACCACCTTTTCCACCGTTTGGATCATGAAATGTCATGAGTGTCCTGTTTTGTTTACACTTAATTTTAATAAGACGAAATGTCTTTTTACTTGTAAAATGAACTCTATTAAAGAACATCTATATGTTAATCTATTTAATTTTGTTATTGAAACTAAAAAATTCAATTTTCTCCTTAAAAAATATATTCTTCTATTTTAACTATGTATTTAAAAGGTTTTGTAAGATATCATAAATTAAATATTACAATTCTTTTATTTCTTATATTATTTACGACGATTCACCTATTAAAACCCGGCCTTATCTATGATAAAGATGGTAGTTTCCGGGAATTTGGTGTAGGATATCGTCATAAAACCGTTATCCCAATTTGGGTAATTTCCATAGTTTTAGCCATTCTTTGTTATTTAGCAGTATCCTATTATTTAGCGTATGCTTGACGTCAAAAAAATCAATAAAATAATTATATACGAAGATAATTATTTTATATGGATAAGGAGTATAACCCTCGATTAATAGAAAATTCAGCAAAAAATTATTTATTTCAAACCTTACAAAAATGTCATACAAATCGTGTGTCTATCTATTATTATGCCCTTAATTTTGGTGTGCTATTTTTGTTTGTTGGTATTGTCGGGTTAATACTTTATTATTGCAGTAAAAAGAAACTTTCTGATTATGAAAAACAACAAAAAATGTTAAAAGACCAACAATATGTTTTATCGAAAATTCGATATTATCAAGAAGATAAAAAAGAACGGCAACAAAGTCAGGTAACTGGAATAACAGATTTACCATACATATCAGCGTATTAAGCTTCTTCTCTTACTTCTATTTTAATTATTTTTTGTATGTCTTGCATTTTATTGATTTTGCCAACATCTCGCCAATATGGAACTGGATTTTCAAGTTTCTCTTGAATCCTGCTAAAATATTTCATGATAAACTGCTCCTTTAAAAATTTTTCGCCATCGTAGATAAGTATAGGGTCAAAACCTGGTTTTAGAAAAATTTCAAAATATTGTCTTATTCTATTGCTAAAATTTTCATCCTCATCTTCATATTCATTATCACTATCTTTATCTGGTTCTATACAATCACAAAACCAACCTTTCTTTTTATCTAACTCAATATATACCTTACCAGTTTTATGTTTTATTTCTAAATAAGTATATACATAATAATCGCACCCCATATTAATATATTCCGATATATTATTATATATTTTATCTAACAATATCATAAATGGATATTGTTTCAGATCAACGTGAAGATGTTATAAAATTTAATAATACGGCTCAGGAGCAATTTTTAAGTATTTTAGAAAATCTTCCGAAGAGTTCAAAAGAAATAGAAATGAAATACGCATTATATGGTGATCTCGATTTTTCTGTTTTAAAAGAACTTGGATACGGTAATGTTAAAACTATTATTTTAAACATAGGACAAATTACCAACATAATTGGACTACCCGAAGGTCTTTTGCATTTTGAATGCAAGCATAATCTATTAATCTCTATAGATGATTTACCTAGTTCTCTTAAATATTTAAACCTTCGAGGTAATTTTTTGGATTCTATTGATGTATCCAAATTAGATAATTTGGAAACCCTCAACGTTGCCTCGAATAAGATTGTAAATTTAGAGAACCTTCCAAAAAAATTAGTAGAATTAGTATGTGATACTAATAAAATAGAACGATTAAACCTAGGTGAATTAGCTGAATTGAAAATACTTAATGTCTCCAATAATCCAATTACCCTTATTGAGAATTTACCTACTGGGGTAATTGATTTTAAGATGGAAAACACACCAGGAATTGAATTTCGTAACTCTGTATTACCATCCTTTGAAGAGAAAGATGAAAAGGATGAAAAAGAATCTAAGAATTATATTGAAGCATTACATGATTATTTTCGATTGAAACAGGAATATGAGGTAAAAAAATCAGATATGATGAAGAAGGCATTTAAAAAAGAACCCAGTCGTAAATTAGGTAGACTTGCAGCATTATCTGTCAAACCACCCTGTATAAACTGTAAGAGACCAGTTGGAACAATATTTTCAAATCGTGAAACCGACAAATACACAGCTATTTGTGGCGACAAAGGTAATCCATGCAATTTAAATATTAAAATATTTAATGGTAAAACTATTAATTTACCTTACATATTGACTGTTTATAAAGATGAAATTGAGGATATTAAGGATACAATTATTCGCCAAAAATTAGACACGCTTTTTAGCTATGTTACGGAAGAGAAATCGATCCAACTATTTAAAAAGGAATTGGATACCTACAACGCAAATAGTAAAATATTTAAGAATATTTTAGATAAATATAATGATATCTATGAAAATAAAGATACGAAGGAAATGCTTCAAAAAAAATCCGATACAATTTACATATTGATTGAAAAAATCCGTGATCTATTAAAAGAGTATGAAAAAACAGGGAGCCCCGGTATTTTAAAAACAGCTATGAATATGCAAATCAACGAGTTATATCCAGAAATACGTAATCTACGATTATTAAAAAATGAGGTTCTTGAATTAAACGAATATGAAGAAGGAAAATTTCGCGTCTTTACTTATCCTATTCAGTTATCGAAAATTGATTATGATTTTGGTGAAAAAGCTACTGTAATAAAATTTAATAAGGAATAAATATGTCATAATAATAAAAAAAGTTTATTATTATGAAATCGCTTGTTTAACATTTGCCATTATAATTAGAATACCCATCCCAAAAAATTCCTTTGGGATTTGCCCATTTTTGTTTGTTGCATGCACTATAATAAGGGTCTGTAAATTTTATTCTATTATTGGCACTATCCAATCCTGGAGTATTTGTAGAAGTCAAATTTAAAGTTCCATCGGAATTGTATATTCCAGCTGCATTTCTAGGTGGCTTATTGTTTGTTTTATCATAACCAGGAATTAAGCAATAATTAGAGTCTGTGGAATCTATTTGCCAGTAATCTGGACAGTTACTTTCAAAAGGTGGCCATACGCCTCCTTGGCTGGATACGCTTTTTTTTCTTAAACTAATTCCAACAAAAGTTAAAAGAATTATTAAAATAGCAATCGCAACTGATATTACAATAATGTAAAAATAATCCATAATATATACTAATATAACAAATAATTTTTACTAAATATATTTAGTACGAATCCTCCCTATTTTTATTTCTTAGATAAGTTTATATACATGTCTTATTCAAAAATTATTCCGAATGATATTAACTCAAACAATATGATTATATCTCCAAATGATTATAATGGAAGAGTTAATTTAATGGAACCTGAATCTCCAGACGCTATATTTAAAATGCAAGAGCGTTTAGCTGTTAAAAATAAAAATACTGAGTACCGTGAGGCACTTGATGGAATATGGGAAACGAATATGTTAGCTAATGTTTATTTCTCTGCTGAAAATATTCAAATCATTCAAAATGGATTACGCGCTGGTGTATATGCTATGTCTGATAATCAATACATAATTGCTCCTCAGAACGTAGATACGTTAAAAATTATTATGCGTAGTATTTATTTACAATATGCTGAACATTATCCTGATAAAATTAGAGAACAAGTTGAACGTTTGAATAAATTAGTGCTTGATTATGCTATTCCAAGTGTATTAAATGAAGCTACTGGATACGTGAAATATCGTATTGATCAAAGTACTTTGGTAATGCCTTTACAAATACCACAACAGAGTGACCGTCAATACAAACAACTGGAATTAAAGAATTGGTTCTAGGGTTTTGTGACTCCTTTTCATTTTTTATTTACGGTTTTAATTACATTTGTAATTTACATCTGCACTTATGCAGGGAGTTTAGTCAATTTATAATTTTCATAATATTTATTTGATATGATAATTATATAGAATGCCACGTTCAAGGTCTTCTCGCTCCAGCTCTTCTGGTTCATCCAGCTCATCCAGTTCTTCTAGTTCTTCCAGCTCTTCCAGCTCTTCTAGTTCCAGTAAACACAGCAATCGCAGTCACCACCACCACAGACATCATCATCACCACAGACATCATGATGGTGACTATTATTATTACGAATACGAAGAAGGCCCTCGTTTTAACCCTGCCCTCTTTTTATTCGATTCTACCTATTATTTTTAATTACTATTTGTAAATTACAACTGCAAATATGCTACGATTTTAGATGATTTATAATTTTCATAAAAAATATTTCATATGACAATTATATAGATGCCTTCAAGTGAGTCTTCTAATTCAAGTCGTCGTTCTGAAAGACGCAGCGATAAATGTAATCGTCACCATCGTCACAATGATGATTATTACTATTATGAGTACGAATATGGCCCAAATCCTCTTGCTCTTTATTATTTGAGTAGACCTTACGGATATGGAGGATTTGGTTACGGTGGATTAGGATATGGTGGATTCGGATATGGTGGATTTGGTCGTGGATTTTGGTAATTAACTTGTCTTTTTATCTAATACCACCTCTTTCAATACGTTTTTTAATATTTTATCTTCTTGTTTTTGGCTGTCCTCTTCACTATATGCCCCCAACGAACTTAGAGAAATCTGCATAAATTGTTGATTCTCTGGTGTATCTAATATTCTATAGTCTGGATTTTGCTCCTGCCATTCCGGTAACATTTGCAAATTTTTATGGGCGACTTGTTTTAATGCTCGTTTTAATTTATTCTTTTCTGCATTATCTTTTTCCCACGTATCCTGATCCTTCACATAGACAGTTTCTCGTTTTATATCTGTGCAATGTATCGGACGCATCTTTACATCCATATCTTTGAGAGCGTTTACAAAGATACGGGTCATCCCTCCAACATAACCTAATCTACCTGTTTCTTCTATGTCTTCTACAGTAAGATTTAATGATCTTACAAAATCCATAATATTGACAGCATTTTTACATTCTTCATTCAAGAACATATTGAGATTAAATTGATTATTCGTTGTATTATTGTTGGAATTGGTGATATGGTTATTGGTTATTGTGTTGTTGTTAACTATTTTTGGTTCTTTTGACATTTCTATAATTTGTTCGTGAAGTTCCTTATTCTGTTTTAATAAATCTGTAATTATTTCTAAAGACCTAGTTGTATCGAGTTCTATTTTATTTTCTACTGGTTTAATTTGTTGGACAACAGATGAGCATTTCTTCATATGATACCATAAACTATTTTTTGCCTTGTATTCTTTATCACAAGTACTGCATTTATAAGTCGTTTTAGTTTCGGCGTTTTTTTCATTCGATTTGGTTCTATTTTGATGTTTTACTGTTATAATATGTCTAGACCATTCACTTTTTTTACTGCATGTAAAGTTACATTCCGTGCATAAATAGTCTTGGCGTTTTTTGGCGTTTTTTTCATTCAAAAAATTTCTATGACCATTAAGGTGAGTTAAATAATCATCTTTATTACAGCAATTATGATCACATATAATACATAAAAATTTGTTGGCGTTTTTTGGCGTAATTTCCATTCTATACCATAGAATGAGAAAAACGCCTAAAGCATTTTCCGCAAAAACTATTTAAAATCTTACGCAGCCAAATTTTTCGGTGTTTTAATAGAAATTACAGCATTATGCTCACAACCACTATTTTTGAAGGGTCTTTTCAAAACTATTTTCAGAAAAGTAAAATTGGACATTTATTTTTGTCCATTTTCAAAATCGACCCCGACTTTATTTCCTTAGTTTCATTATTTATCGTAAAAGTATGTAATTAATAAAAAAATTGAATAAAGGTATTGTTTGTATTTAATAAAAGGGAGAAATGATTATTTTGTATTGTATTAAAGAGGGTAGTAAATTGCGTATTAAATTTCATAGTTTTATTAATCAAGAGAATCAGCGTTTTACAAATGTATACAACAACCGGTACAATTGTATGTTCCCAAAGGATATACGTGCTGTAGGTAGATATTATAAAGTTCCCGATGCGGATATTCGATTAGCAAGTAAGGGTGGTAGTTCACATTATTACTCTATTAAACGTACAAATATAGTGGTTATGACAGAGGAGGAGAAACAGCAATTATTGACACCACCAGCATCTACGTTTCTTCGCCCTACGATAAAGATATTCGATGCTGAAGAATGTTTGATTTGTTTATCTGTATCTACTTCGATTACATTTATGCCATGTGGACATCGTTGTGTTTGTGCAACATGTAATGTTACGTTGAAACAGAATGGTTATAAATGCCCAGTTTGCAGAGAAAAAATTACACAAGACATATTGGAATAAATCATTAAAAAATTGATTGCTTTTTAATTTTTTAATGAACAAAAAACAATACTAGTCATGTCAGATTATCTGAAAATTATTAATCCAGAGTTTCTATCTATACAATCGCCAGATACTCTGTTTCCAAAAAAAAACATGATTCAATTTAATAAGAGTTCCAATGTATCGAACTTGATCAAAAGAGGAAAAAAATATGTTATTGAGCTTCCTGATACAAAGACAATACTGCATGTGGAATGTACAGGTGCTGCTATTTATGCAGCAGATATGAAAATTTATTGTGCATACATAGATGGTCAACGTGACTTAGATAGTGAGGATTATACGTTTTCCTATCAATATGAACATTTTGATAGTGTTCACTATACGTCTTTTAATTATCGCGAAAAATGTATCTTGTATGCTTCGTTGCAGGATTTGTTTTAAACCCTTGAAGAATTAAAATGGGACATTCTAATTCCTCAAGGGTCAGATTCCAGTAACGATTTGAAATCACGCCCCTCCAGGGCGTCCCATTTTAAATCTTCGCTGGTATAAAATCTAGTAATATTTGTATTTTGTAGCTGTAACAATAGTGCATTTTTCATCGACGCTCGTTAAACATTTACCAGTTCCTTCAATACCTACCTTTTTACAATCAAAATACCGAATATTTTCAATATTCAATTGTAAATATTTCTTTTTTCCTACCCCCAAAAAGAGCATCAACTTCTTATTTTTCTTATGTTTCGTTACACGATGTGATGCAATTATACCATTATAATAATGAACATCACCTTCCACCCGATAATAACATCCTGGGAAGAAATCATCGGATTGCATCATCCAATATCCATATTTTTGTAATTGTTGAAGTTGTGTGTATGTCTCTATTTTTTTACGACGATTCACCGCATAAATCGAAACATCATCTCGCTTTAAAAGCTGTTTCGAATAATCTACACCAGCGAGTTTGGCTTCGTAGAAGTGAACCCATTTCCGATACGAAGATTGGCAATTATTTAAGGTGGCTTTCCAGAATTCATAGGGATGATGTGCCTTCATATAGGCTAATTTCCATATGAGTTGGGCATAGGAAAATGCATGTGCCTTACAAAATCCATATTGTGATAGATTGGATAACTTCTTCATAATTTCTTTTTGTTTTTCTCTTGGATAATTTTGAAGTTTCGATTTGAATTCTTCTATGCCTTTTTTATCACATTTTGCGAATGCTCTTCTGTATTTATCCGCCGATTCATCATCTATGTTAAGATAGGTACTGATAATATCTATAGCATCATCATCAAATATAATATTATTATCAAAATCGATGCTGTCGATACATTGTCTAGCATCCATAGCTGCAGGCCGAATAATGGATAAACATACTGCTAGACCATATAGATCTTTGGGTTGGACTTGTAAGAATGCTTTTCGCATAAGAGGGGATTCACCTAAAATAATACCAATATTATCACCACCGTTTAACATCGCAAATGTTTTTTCATCATATTGAAATTCTTCAAAAGGAATCTCACGATAGCGGTGGGCTTCATAACACTGACTTAATGCACGACTAGATAAAATATCGATTTTGAAATTCTGCTCTTTCGATATATCATGTTTATTCATAATAACTTGTTTTAATGCACCTGTATTCAATTGTTTTTCTGAATGAAGCAAGAGTTCTGTGGGAATACCTTCGGGGTAATACACGATTCCACCACAATGTAGAGAATAACAGCGAAATGTATTTTCGAGAGTGGTCTTTTCTTTCATAATAAATTGTTTTGTTTCTTTCGATAGTTTACTTAACTCACTTGCAATATCATTTTTTCCAATAAATTTGTGAATACCAGCATTTCGGATAGCCTGTCGAATCGCAGATTTATCATGATAATATACGTGATTACTGATACGAGCAACTTTACCTGGCCAAGTCAATCCGATTTTCAAGAAAACTTCATCACGTAAGTTGTGTGGGAAGTCCAGGTCAATATCAGGAAGATTATTTCGATGTTCGGTTAAGAATCTTGCAAATTTTATATTGTTTTTTACGGGGTCAATATGACTAATCCCTAACATATAGCAAACTAGCGATGAACCGCACGAACCACGAGTAACATGAGGAATATTTTTGGTAAGATGCAATATTTGCATAGCCTGCATTAAATGGCAAATTAGATCCTTCCTTGCGAGCATTTCCAATTCATACTTAAGACGTTTTATGTAGCTCAGCTTGTTCGGGATTTGGCGTATAAATAATTTTTTCAACTCTTCTACAGTAGGTGGTACATCAAATCGTTTCATTTCTATTTTCTCTTGGCTAATTTGTTGGGATGGCTCTATCATCATCAATTCATTTATTTTGACAAGTTTATTATTTAGAACTTGCACTTTGTAATGGTAGGTCCAAGGAAAGATATTGGGTGGTAAATTTAAATATTGATTCAAATGATTACAAATTACCAAAGAGCTTTTGGCACGCACATCGATAACTAATCCGAATTTCTTTTTTCTTAATTTATCTAGGCGTAATACTCTGCCAATACATTGTAGAAATACTTTGGGACAACGATTTTCCACCTTATCCAAAAACACACAGCAATCTAGATTTTTAATATCTGAACCTTCACGATGTTTTGCTGCACAAAATAGAATCGCATGTTCTTGAAGTTTATCGAACTGTTCATATGTACCGTACTCGTCAGATGGCTTACAAGTATCCATACAGATTGTGAAATCTTTGAAATAATTCGACCATAACTTCGCCATTTTTTCACAGAGATCTATCATTCCACACCAGACAATAATTTTTTTATAAGGTAGTTCGGATTGTTCGATTTGTTGTTGGATCAACACAACAATTTCCTCGTAATCTACAATATCATCACAAGAAAACCAGTTAATTTTTGGTGGTACAATTACGCCATCTAAAAATGCATCATAAATGGAATAGGATGAAATAATGGTTTTGTAAGGTTCGTAGGCTTGATTTGGCGTTGCGGAGAAACCTATACATTTAGGTGGGAAAGGTCGCTCAAGAATATAATCATAAAATTGTCGTGTGGTCTTATTAACAATAGTATGACACTCATCATGAATAATTAGATCGAAATCCGTTTTCATTTTTTTATATTTATCACTCGATGTAAGAAACGCACGGTTAATAATAAGTAGGACAGGTTTATTCCAGAAGATTCCGCTATTTACACTTTGATACCATTTACTGATTTTCATTTCAGAATAATTCAATATATTATATTTTTGAAAGATATGATCAAACTGGCGTTCTTTCAAATTTTCACGATTGAACTGTTCTATTAAAATCGATTTCTTTTCGCAAATCCAGATTACATTTGCTTTGGGGTTTTTTTCATAGAATCGTAAAATGATATGCATCGCAATCCAAGATTTACCTGTACCTGTGGCATGGTAATGAATACCAGAATTGAAATCTTGATTTACGGTTTCATCTATAGCTCGGATTTGATTCGGGCGTAATTGGTTCATGTTGAGATATTGATAGAGTTTTTTTCATATTCCGTATCAATTTTTTACCCTACAAAAAATTGAAAAATTGTTTTGATTACATTAAATAGATATCCTGTAAAATGAAGAAGTTTCTAACAACAATTCTAAAAAGATTTATGCCTAAGGAAATGTCAAAACCTATGGGTAGATGGAGTACGGATTATTGTGATAAAAAAACAAATTTCAAGGTAGATTTATCCAACGAAGACCATTGCGGTCCGTGTGGTCAATATGTATTATCAAAACAGGAAATGGAAAAAAAAGATAATGTGAATAATAATAACAATAATAATTAGCAGTAAAAAATTGAATCCTTATTTTATTTTTATTCATAAAATAAACAACATGGCAGAACAGCAAGAAATTATTATTAATCCTTATTTTACACAAGTATTTGTTCCAGAAATTTTAGGAATAAATATGGTCCGATGCAACAAAAGCACCGATGTATATAAGTTTATCAAAAGGGGCAAGAGATATGTGATTGAACTTCCGCACGCACAAAGAATTCTGAATGTTGAATGTACTGGCACAGGCATTCTTGCAGCTGATATGAGAATTAAGTCAGAATACATAAACGATAAAAAGCTTCCTGATGAAGAGTATACGTTATCCTATCAATATGAACACTTTGATAGTATTCATTATACTTCATTCGATTATCGTGAGAAATGCATCGTATATATTTCTATGGATGATTTGTTCTAGTTATAATCGTATTCATATTCAACAACCATACAAAAAGATATTTCAACACCGTTAAAACAAATAGGAAACCCAAATTCATTTACTATTCTTACTTCAAGGTCTTCCAATCTTATTTTTTCTTTATATCGGCGTGTGTCACTAATTAATAAACCATTAAATAAATTCGCTGGAACAACCGAACCATATGGAAACGTATGATAATCCATAGTAATTCTTGCAATTATATATTTGCTCATCTTGGAACACAGCATATTTGATTCAAATGCATAATTTGTTTTATTCTCTCTGTTATGTTCTCGTTCCAGAATTTCCAAAAATAAATATCGAGGATTTAAATAACTGCATATTTTCTCAGTTTCCTTTTCTTTATCGGCTTCAATATAATATTTCGGATTCTTGAATCCAAGTACAGATCCCAATTTATTTTCTTTTTCACTAGGTTCACCGTCTTCGTTTACAGAGAAATCAACAATATACCTACTAGTTGTTGATATTTTGGTTTTATTTGTTGAAGATAAGGAAAAACTTAAATCATATACAGTATTTGAAAGAAGCTCTTCATTTATAGTTTCAATAAGTGATTCCTTCGTATAATGTTCGTCTTTAATTTTAATCGTCTTTTTATTCTTTGGATTATCAATATCTACAATTTTAAAGCAATTGTTTTTTAATGCATCGCATACGTTAAAAAAAGAAATAGGGACTTCTATGCATGCTATGGATAATGTTTTTACATGATGCACATGTTCTCGAAGTTCAATATAGTAATCCGCAAATGGGAAACATGGAAATTCATTACTTAATCGAGCATCTATATTTATGTATTTTGTTTTAATTGTTGCTTCAATCATATAATTATTCTGTTAAATAATTATATGTAATAGAAAACCAGGTTGAATTTGAAGCGTGATTTTTTATTCACAATATTGAAATCAATAGATAATCAATATTCTTTGTAATTAATTATGAAAATAGAATCATAATAAATTTTATTGTTATATATAAACGAATGGTAAAAACAAAACGATGTCCCAACGGAACAAGAAAAAATAAAGACGGGGATTGTGTAAAAAAAGAGGAATCAAAAGAAAAGCAAAAAAGATGTCCTAGAGGAACACGTAAAAATAAAGATGGAAATTGTGAACAATTCAATAGAACATACGAATCTACACCACGCACAAAATACGCCAAACAGTTTTTCAAAAAAGAGGATATTTATTTAGCCAATAAAAATTTTAAGTCCAAAGAATCCAATCCCTTATTGTTTCAATTATCGTTTCATGACGTAAAACAATTCAAAGATTATGCAAACTTAAGTAAAAATCCAAATTTAGATTGTGTATATCAGGCCCTTTTTTCATTAGGATTACGTGAAGTAAAGCAAGCTAAAAAAGAGGCTGCCTATGTAAATAAATTTGGAAAAAGAGGAGTAATGTTAAGTGAGTTAAAAAAATACATAAGCACTACATTTGGAATTGATGCTGAAAGGATACATTCTAAGGTGTTTCGGGATATGCCAGAAACAAATGTTACTAATTTTTTGTATGAAACATTAAATGATAATCACGCAACAATTTTATTTCTAAATTTTGAGGATTATACAGGTGTAACTCAATATGTGCATTGTATTATAGCGTATCGCTATAATTATGATATTATCTATTTTAACCCACAAGGTAGAGGATTAGATAGAGAACATAAAGTGCAATCTATGAATTTAATACATTTGGTTCCAGACGTGTTATCAATTCAAAGTGCGTTATTGTTTACAATTGAGGATTTAGATTCTCCAAAAAAGGCTAGGCATGTGGATTGTCAGATAGGTGCATTAGGATAAAAAAATCCAACTAATAAAACGATGGTCCAAATGGGTACGTGTTTTATCTAAATCATTATTGTATGCCTTGTAGATTTCTTTCACATGAAAAAATCTGGCAATAAATCCAAAAATCATAATCAAAAGAAGAGAAAGAAACAATCTATAATTTATGGATGTGGACAATATTTTTCCTGTAAAAATAAAACTTACCATATTAACAAAAGATGCATAAATAATGGTATGAAATGCAACGGAAATAAGGATATTCGTTAAAATAGGCGGGCTAACGAATTTAGAAAATGGAAGTTTTGGATCTGTGGTTTTTAAATAGAGCTCTGTAAACATTATATATAACAAATATATAATGTTACTAGATAAATATCTTTCTTTTGAGAAAAAAGTGTTAATTGCAATTATATGTAGTGGCTTATGGATTTATTTTAGAACCGCGAAGTGTTATGAAATGATACCACGTCATGAAATATTTCCTGTGATTTTTGTAATGTGTTGGACCTATTTAAATTATTATGAACCCTTATTTTTACCAATCGGACTAGTTGTTTTGGCAATTTACCCAATTTTACATTTTGTGTTTGTTCATTCTTCCATCTCTTAGATTGGTTCGCAAATGTAATAATCATAAATCCATCATCGTAGTATTTTTTATTTTATCATTTCAAATGCTGATTTGTAATGAAAACTTATCGTTCATTATATTATTTTTTTTCACAAGCTCCCACTTTGTTTTTACGAGTTCCCTTAGGACACCTTTTTCTTGTTAACAAGTTAGTAAATTGTTTGTCCCACCTGTTTTCTAATTTACTCATACTAAGAGATTTTTCTTCTTTATTTAATCTTGATAAACGTTTCATAGTTTCCTTATGATTTTTATTTATAAGTTTTATTTGTTCGTTAAAATATTTTTTCTCGTTTTCTACTTGCTCTTTTAATTTCTTATCTAAGCTATCTTTTACTTCTTTTAATTCTGCTTTTTTAATAGATACAATCTCTTTTTTGGTGTACAAATTTGCTAAATCGCTATTGTCCCCTTTTAAATTTCTTAATTCTTCTAAAACAACGAATTTTCTTCGTTGTTGTACTTGTTTATCATACTTTTCAATATGTTCTTTCATATTTATTTATAAAATATGGTAAGATAATAATTTACTGCAATCTGTGTAAAAATCTATTTTATCTTATATTCACCAACGCTGATAATATCTTGATATATTTCCTGATATTCCTTACTCTTGGGATCATGTTTCTTTATTGATTCCATTTTATCTAACACAGTACCTTTGTAATAAATGTCCTCTTTTAATATATTGTTCAAATCTTCATTATTTACAACATATTTATATAATAAATTTTTATTTTCTAAGTTAGAACTCTTTGTTTTGCAACGAAGAGGGTAAAGAATCCACTGTAGAGAACGTATGGGATAATTATCGATGATCAAATTAATTTTACTATCGACTTCATTCAATAAATATTCCACGGATTGATCTCTCAATAAAAGATGATTATTTTTTAAATAATGACGATGATACCATAACAAGCTCGAAGATAAATAAAGATTGGATACAATATCCGACATATTTCCAGATAACATTTGTTTCGATTTGATTTTACCACCTAGAAGTGCTACGAAATTCGAAAGTAGGCTGAATTTCAAAGTAGCGTAATCCAAACGCATTTCCATATTTTTATTGTTTAACATAAATTGTGGTGGACAGAAAAGTAGCAAATAATTCGTCATGATTTCAGAAAGCATAGCATTAAAGTTCTTACGAAATGAAAGAAGATCGTTGCCTTGTATGCTTTCAAAGATAGGGAAAATATAGGGATGACTCTTGTTCAAACCTTGTCCAAAAATAATAAGACCACGAGTTAAAGTATTAGAACCCTCTACTGTGATACCAACTGGGGATGCGTTATAAAATTTAGTGAAAAAATTGTTTTCACCAACACAGATTGCACTTCCTGCATAAATATCCATACCATGATTTAAAATATTTCTTGCACGATCTGTGGTTTGTTGTTTCATAATTGCTGTAATCACAGAAGGTGTAGATCCACTATCTAAGATATGATTCGTAAATTGAACAGAAGTATGAATAATCCATGTATTTAAATACATATCTACAAACTTTTCACGAACGGCTTCCATATCACCGATCTTCATATTAAACTGTTGACGTAAATTAATGTAATTCATCATCGCATAAGTAACATATTTTGATGAACCATTTGCAGTAGCAGGAAGACTCACACCACGCCCAACCGCCAAACATTCCATTAACATCTTCCACCCTTCACCAATTTTATCCTCACCACCAATTACCTGAGCTGGGTCAATATGGATTGTACCTTTTATGGTTCCATTCGGAAAACCGGAATTATTTGGATTATGATAGGTATTGCATAAATCTGGATAATGTTGTTTTTCAATTAACGCTAACGTTATACCAGATTTATTATTTACTAATAAACTATCTGGGTCGTTAAGTTGAAATGCGATACCCATTAAATTAGAAACTGGTGCTAATGTGATATACCTTTTATTCAACGTTACCTTGATTTTTACTTTCCCATTTACCATTTCGACAATACCTTGATCTATTTTTCCTACAGCATCGCTACCATTATTAGGTCCAGTCAATCCAAAACAAGGTATGAATGTACCGTTGGAAAGTAAGGGCAGATAGTAATTTTTCTGTTCTTCTGTACCATAATGTTGGATTAACTCACCAGGACCTAGTGAATTCGGAACCATAGTAACAACACCTAGAGAAGGATTATAGGAAGAAATTTTGGAAAGTATCTTTGATTGGGCAGAAACAGAAATCCGATTTCCATCGTATTTTTTATCAATTATCATACTCAAATACCCCTTGTTACCTAAATATTTTAGCCTTGAATTGATTTTTTCATTCGGATATAATTTTTCCTCTCCAAATAAGGATAACATTTTATCTGTTTTCGATATGAACTTTTTTTCATGTTCTGTAAATTTCTTTAACGTGGATGCATCATAGAGTTTTTTATAATCTATTCTTCCTTTAAAAAACTCTCTATCAATAGAAACACCACCTGATTTTAATGCTATGATTTCAGTTTCTGAAATCTTAGGTAGTATCGATTTGACACGTTGGAATAAATATTTATACATATGTATAATGATCATAAATATTTATTTATACTTTTTTTGATAGAATTAATTTTTTTATTTCTAAATTTTTACTTTTGTAATACAATTCCTAATATTCTTTGATAAAGTAGTAGTCCAGCATCCTGAATTGGTAAAACATAAGCGTATGTATTGCCAGTATTATTATGAGAATGCCAGAGTCCTGGTGGTGTAATAAACATCGATCCCTTATTCCAATATATCTTTTTGGGATTAATAATATTGCCATCTTGGTCCAATTCCTCACCCATTAAAGTATAAACGTTTTCACTATCTTCACAACCAATACATAAATCTAGAGCAACCGAATTATGCTTATGAGGTTTTTGGACAGTATTTGGCGGAAGTTCATTATAGAGTGCCCATAGAACTGGTGTAATTGTATTAATTCCTAGTTTTTCTGTATCTTTATTACTTAATAGAATACCCTTTCTATTGTTGAGCGGGTTGGACAAGCGTTCTAAATTTTCTAATAGGAATTTCTGTGTGAATATGGTAGGTTGGAAAATCTTTTTTTCGGCTTTGCTACCTAGATAATTCAATAGTGGACTATCATTAATGTAATAGATTTGTAATTCGTCATCTCCCGTACCTTTTATGATTAAAGATTGGAAACAAGGTGTGATATAAATATCACCTGTATTTACAAGTTTTGCTTCTTCCAAGTCCATATGAAAACTTGCATTTCCTTGTAGTACATAAAACAGATGGGATGTCGCATTTAAATTGCGAAAGTTTTTGTTGTCAACTTCAATATGATCTTTTGGACTAAGTTTAATAAAAGATGCCAAAAGATTCGGTGTCGTAGAGGGATGAGAAACATGAAATACCTCAGAAAAATTTATGGTATTTATACCATACTTACATTCTTCAATACTCTTTTCATAGATAGGAACTTGATTTAACGTGGGATTCACATTCTTTTCATACTCATAGGCTGAAATATAATCATTATCCATAGATAAGTATATTTATATTGTTGCAATAACTTTAAATCAGTTTTACATTTTTTCATTTCTAATTTTCTGTTAAATATTATTCAAAAACAACTTAGATGGTTTTTTAATTAGTAATGTAAATGAATAACATTTTTCTAGTCCTTATTTTTTCTATTTTTTCACCAATACTTAGTTTCAAAGAAACTAAGCCAAACTTTTGTATAAATTGTAGACATTTTATCACTGATAATGATATTGGGTTGTTTGGAAAATGTTCTTTATTCCCATTAAAAAATGAGAAAAACGGCTATTTAGTTAATGGTATCCAAGAAGATGAGATTATAGATTTTCATTACTGTTCAGTAGCCAGAAAGCGTGATACTATGTGCGGAAAAGAAGGGATACTACATAAAAGAAAATATTTTAAATCTGGTGCGTATAAGAAAAAAAATTGATATATTTTATTTGTATATAATTTACATTACATACAAATGGAGAAAACAAAGCGAATTTATCGAAAAAAGTGTCGAGGTGGATTTGATGGATGTACAACTTACATAGGCGACCATAAAGATGTGGATGGTGCAGGATATTGTGAATCCTGTGATAAATATATTGATGAGAACCCATGGGATCCGTATTGGGAACACATGGAACAAGAGTTTGGTGATTCAGAAGAATACGCGGAACTCGAAAAAGAAGGACTAGTAGAAGATTATGATGCTTATGAAAAGGCGTTTGAAAAATATCAGGAAAATTATGAGAAGTGGCCAGACATGAGAAGAAGGATGGCAAAAGAGAGTAAAAAGAAATAGGAAACCCAATAAAAAAATATTTACATATTTACATTTTTTTAATTGGAATCTTGGTTTCCTTTACTTCTTGGTTATCAACTTATTCACCTTCTTCTTCTCACTAGGCTTTCCTGTACCCGACTGAATAACTTCACGCTTTGCCTTATAAATCGTATACTGCTTCTCCAACTGCTCAAGTTCATCCAACCACATCTTCTCCAACGTCTTCGCCTTCAACGCTTCCAACTCTGCCTCTGTATCCGTCTTTTCCTTCATAATGTTCGCCACATTCTCTTCCGTCACGGAATCCATCGGCATCTTAATCAAGTACTTGAAATCTCCATCGAGCTGAGCAAAGTTCATACCCGTAAGTAGGGTGGTCACTTCCTCCGCCTTCTTACGCCTCAAATCCACAGTACCCTTCAAGGTTTCCTGGATATATCTGGCACGATTCGAAAGCTTCACCAACTTCTTCTCCATCGCTTCTACCAAATAAGCCTTTCGCTTCTTATACAGGTCCATACGAACACCATAGAAATCATCGATAATCTCTTCCACCGTCTCGTACTTATGCAACTTGAATTCGCTGTTGAACATATGCATGTTTGTAGTACTGACTGTCGTGAACAACTTCAACAATTTCTCGAGTCCGTTGCAACCATTCGCGTCCACAGATTCCTCCAACTCAGCAACCTTACCCTTCGGAAAGACAACTGTGAAATCCACAGAAACCTCTGTACTTACCGAAGTAAAATCCTTGATGGTTGGGGGGATCTTCTTACCAGCCTTATCTGTAGAGCCATCCATCAACGTTTCCAAGAATGTCGTGTAAGGCATCGTCCAAGTTCCAACTGGCAACTCTGTAATTCGGATCTTATCTTCGGATACTTTCTCATAGCAACCCTTAACCAAGAACTTTTGATCCGCAATCTTAGAAATCGCACCCTTAAATCCCTCATAGTAGGGAACAAACTCAATAAACGTAGGCGACAACTTACTCAGCTTCAACTTCAAATACTGGATCAATTGCATGGGATTATAAGGCTCGATATTGCACGAAAATCCTGTGCCAATACCTGAAATTCCATTCATCAAAGCAAACGGAAGAATCGGAACATAGAACTCTGGTTCGACCATGGTGCCATCATCATTTAAGTAATTTAGAACCGCATCGTCGGCCTCGGGGAATAGATAGCGGGTTAGAGAATTCAACATGGTAAAGATATATCTTTCCGAAGCACTATCATCACCGCCATGAAGACGCGTACCAAACTGACCATTTGGTTCCAACAAGTTAATGTTGTTCGAACCCACAAAATTCTGTGCCATGTTTACGATTGCACCGTTGAGACTAGCCTCGCCATGGTGATAGGCGGAATGCTCGGAAACATAACCCGAGAACTGGGCAACCTTGATTTCGCTAGTTAACTTTCTCTTGAACGCACTAAACAGAATCTTACGAGTAGATATCTTAAGACCATCTACGCCATTTGGAATCGATCTTGCATTATCATACGTACTGAAATGAATCATTTCTTGGTTGATGAAATTCTCATAGTTCACAGTAGGATGGCTGGTATCCAAATAGGAATTTTTATCGTAGTTTCCTAGCCAATCCTTACGGTCGTCAGCACGAGTCTTGTTAAAGACCTTATCGATACAGTCATCACTTGTTTGACCTGAATAGATAAAATCCACAATCTTCTTGTTGGCGAAATATTCCTTGAATTCCGCAGCAGTTGAAGTACCAAGACCCTTAAAATACTTGATTGTCCAAGTAGAAAGAGTTGCACTCACAGTTTCCTTCCACTTATTATACTCACCGTCGTTATAGAATAACCTGACCATAGGACCCTTCTTAGCACGAAGAATCGGTGTGTTCATGAATGAAAGGAAACCGGGAATCTTGATAAGACTTGCCCATTCACTATGGAACAAATTAATACAGAGTCCCTTGATATGCGAACCATCCAAATCCTGATCCGTCATAAACATTACCTTGCCATAACGCAAGTTCTTATGAACATCCGCTAGAGTAGCATACGTCTTGCCTGTTTCTAGACCGAGAATCTTCTTCAGATCCGTGATTTCCTTATTCTCCGAAATCTTCTTTACTTGTTGTCCACGCACATTTAGTACCTTACCCTTCAAGGGATAAATACCGATGGTGTTCTTATCCGAACTTGAAAGTCCGGAAACAATACCCGACATCGCCGAAAGTCCCTCACACAAAATAAGTATACAATCCTTGGACTCGGATGTTCCGCTGTTGTTTGCATCGATGAAGTTTGCAATTCCACGAATGGTCTTGGTTTTGGAACCATCGGTCTTCTTTGCCAACTTATTTTCCTTGGCCTCTGTCAACGACATCGCCAAATCCATCACACCCATCTTCGCCACCTTCTCGATAAAGCTATCTGAAACAACGCAAGATGAACCAAACTTATTGGCGGGTGTGTTCATGAAATCCTTGGTCTGACTATCAAACGAAGGATTTTCCACATCGCAACGCAAGAATAGCACAATCTGTTCCTTGATTGCCGATGCATTTACCTTAATCTTCTTCTTTTTCTCAATATAATCGCACAACTTACGAATGATTTGACCCGTAATGTAGTCGACATGCTTACCACCCTTGAACGTGCAAATACCATTTACAAATGAAACCTGCATAAACTCATGTGTTGGCGACATCGCAACCGCATACTCCCAACGCTCGTCAGATTGCTCGTAGACACGTTTCGACTCGTCCTTTCCACCAATATACAAATCAATATACTGTTGGAAATTCTTCACAGGAATCGTCTCCTTGTTGTAAATTACCTTGATCTTCTTAATCGAGTGGTCGGTAACAGCACCGATGTCGTAGATACGCTTCTTCAAAAGGGCAACCATATCCGAAGTGAGACCATGAACACCGAGGCGGCGATAGTCGGGCTTGAATGTCACAGTAGTATACGGCTTAGTGCTTGTCGAAACCTTGGTAATAGTCGGTGGGCAAATCTCATCCAAGTTCTTCTTAAACTCCTGGACATACTTCAGACCACGCACATGATCCACCGTCTCAATCTTACCATACTCTGACCAAATCAGAACCAATTTGAAACCAAAACCATTTTTTCCACCCACAATCTTTTTCTCGTCTTTGTTGTAATTCGTGGAAGTACGAAGATGACCGAAAATCATCTCAGGGATCCATAGGTTATTCTCAGGATGCTTCGCAATATCGATACCGTTTCCATCATTCGACATGGTAATGGTACCATCGTCAGAAATGGAAGTCTCGATGTAGGTGACGAACTTCTTCTCCAGCATGTTGGATTGAATCATACGGATCACATGGTCACGACAGTTCACAATACCCTCGTCAAAGAGCTTGTAAAGGCCAGGAATGTACTCGATGTCCTTCAACACAATCTTTTTACTGGCATCATCATAGACCCACATACTTGCATCTACATTCTCAACAGAACCAATATACGTATCTGGATTATCCAAGATGTGTTGTTTATCGGTTTTTTGTTGATACTGCTTCGCCAAATCAGCACCAGCACCACCAGCCTTAATCACAAGTTTCGACGACATTATAATAACCTAACAATTTATAATTATATAGTTTGCGATTATTTATTTCAATTTTTTATGGGGGACCCCCTTTGACTATTTTTCATAACATTATTTAAGTACTACTTTTTTTATATTGTTAATATATAGGATGCCAAATATGTATGATATTGTAAAAGTTTGCGAACAAAGGAGAGTCGAAAAACCATTTATTAAAGTAACTTCTGGAAACGATCCAACTATAAGTACAGCGATGCGTTATTCCAGTTATGTTGAAAATACAACACCTAAAACTCAATATGTTAGTAGTGCCGGAGCTCGTTTAGCATCCCAAGGTATTACTTATGTAACTATTATAAATCCGATTTTAGTTTCATTACAATTCACAAATTTAAAACAATTTAATATGCCCAGAGTAAAAGTATTTAGCAGAGTAATTGTTGTGTAAATTATTTTATCATTAAAATATATATAAAATATGCATCATCGTCGTACAAAACATAATGATGGATTATTCCATATACATGGACACACATACAAAGAGATTCATGGTTCTCGCGTAAAAGTAATGAACGGAACTGCTTATGAAACCAACGGAGGATTAAAAAAGTCTGATTTAAAATATAATAAAGGAGGAAGAATTGTATCTATCTTGAAAAGCAAAACTGCTAAGAAAGAGAAACGTTTAGAGAAAGCCGGTTATTTCACACAAAAGGGAAAATTTGGTTTTGTGAAGAAGGCTGTGAAAACCAGAAAGAATAGAACTAGAAAACATTAATTATTTTATTATGAATATATATAATAAAATAATGAAACGACCGGTTCGTGCTGAGGATGGTACATATACAATAAAAGGAAAAAAATATAAGGAATTATTTGGATCTCGTGAACAAGTAATGAATGAGACTGCCTATAAAACTGAGGGCTTATTAACCAAAGATGATTTAGTGATGAATAAATGGGGTAGAATTGTATCAAAAAAGAAATATTATACATCTAAAAAGGAAATGCGCTTAGAAAAATATGGATATGGTGCGAAAAAGGGGAAATTTGGATATGTGAAACTCGGAAATAAAAAGAAAGGCACCAGAAAAAATAAAGGTGGAAATCCAGTAACAGTTCCTGCACCAATACATGTGCGCTTACCTGAACCCTCCGAATAATCTATGACTTTGTCCATTCAACGGATATAAATTTAAAGTCGATTATAAATTCGCTTAATTGATCGAATACGTATTTTTCGAAATATGATTTACTAACGATGAGTCGATTTGGCGTTTCATTTATAGTTGAAAAATATTTACAATAATGGCGGTAGGCATCGTAGATCGATATATTTGCACGATTCGATTCATGATTCGTTTTTTCACGAATTATGTGTTTCATATTTTCCATAGCGATTTGGATGTCGAGATGTTTATCCCAAAGATTGCTTCGAATTTTAGCAATATATTTATCACGCTCGATTTCTAACGTAGGATAAAAATAAGAAATCACATCTAATATTTGTTTATCATTTAAATTCGTAGTGGTTTCGTTATTTTGAGTACACCATTTACGAAAGAGAATAATGATTTCATCGATTTCAAAATCCATTTCATTTTCATCGATTACGATGGTTTGCTCCCAGTATTCTAAAAATTTCTGAATTTCAGGTAATTGTTTACTGCAAATTCCTACGAACGAATCTTGGGATTCATTATAATAAACAGATAATGTAGTTATCAAATTTGTTTTTAGGGTTTGTAAAAACATAATAGGTGGTAGTTTCTTCGTTTCTAGGAAATTCCTCCATAAATATTGCATATCGCGCCAAGTAATTTCTGTATTTCTACCTATAGAATCGACCTGTGCTTGTTGATTATTTGTTTCTATGTTTAAATAATCGGTTAAGAAGGATTGGATAATATCGTTTGGAGAATTACGTTTTAAGTAAAATACATTTTCTATTAAATCCATATCATTACTGCAATTTAATGCATAATTATCGGAGGAGGTATAACGTTGAGAATAATGACATGCGACACAAAGAATATCTAATCCAAATTGGGTGATGATGTTATTCCATACAGTTTCTGATTTTACAACATCATTTATGTTTACGATGCGACAATCTTGATAATCATGATCGTGGAATTTATGCTTAAATGTTTGGTATAGGTTTTGTCCTAGCCACATTTGGCAAATATTATTAAAATTGCGGATGAAATGTTTGGCTTTGGAGTTTATAAAATGGATGGTGCCATTATTTTTACGTAAGATATTATCGCCTAGGATGGTTAAGAAATACTTGGTTTCAGTACGGTTTTTGAAGAAAAGGGGGCAAAGAGCATCGATCACAAATTGGATGGTATCGGATTCGGGGATGGTTTTCAGGAGGGAATTTTCACGGATGCGTTTCATAATTGCGTTTTTTGTACTTTGTTTCCAAGATGTGAGTTCTTTTTCTTTGCTTATTGTTGAAAGAATGTGGTAAATAATATCATCTTCATTAAAGAGTTGATAATGAAGACCATCGTAGTAGAAGAAATTCTCTGTGGAGGAAATATAAAAATACTGGTTATTGTTGAGGAAAGACTCTATGAATTGATCTTGGTTTTGTGTAAGTTCGTCGATTCTTGTTTGACGCTCTACGTGGCTAGTGTTCATATTTTCTAGGAGGATGGGAAGTTGGTTCGTAATATAATGATGGGTTTTGGATAACATATAGGGGTTATTTTCGTATTTATCGTAGAGGGAATGGATAATGTGTATGGAATCTTCGCGATTCATGTAAATATATAAAATAGCTATTTTATATATGGTTTATGGAGTTAAATGATTAATGGATTATCTATGGATTATAATGAACAGCTGCCACTTGGGCTGCTGTTAATGGATAATTATAAATTCTAAAATCATATAATTGACCATAAATCATATTATTAGTAGTGCTTGATCCTTGTACTGTAGGTCCTATTGTAGCTGGAGATAATGAACTACTATAAGTCCATGCACCGGGACTTATATATTCTTTAAATACACCATTTATGTAAACATTTACATTATTACCAGTAGGGTTGAAGACAAACGCCACATGCTCCCACGCGCCTCCGCTAGTGGTATAGGTAGTCCCATAACCTGAATTATTTACAGATACATAATAGGTACCATTATAAGGTGATGATCCAGATATGGATATTTGCAACAGGTTACCTGCTGCCACTGTACCTGCAGTAAAAATTATTCCTAAATTTGAAGTGTTAAACCCTTCGAAATAAGTATAAAAACATATTGTTGCTCCAGTATTTGAAACCGTCATAGTACTGTTTGGAAGAACAATATTTGAAAGTGATGATCCATATGAGCTATTCCATTTGCTCCATCTAATCGAACCTCGATTAGGCTTAATACCAGCTCCAAGAAAACCATTTGTGGCAGCATATATAAATGCCGTAGATGAAGCGTCTTTTACTACTAATGTATCAGTAGTTGTTATATTAGGTGCTGTTGCAGTACCACCGACCGACCCAGTATTCGCAAGTGTAACAGCTGGTGTTGAAGTAGTAAAAGTAAATAAGTATGTAGGCCCTGTTGTAATTCCATTTATTGCGCCCGTAGGATTTGCTATACTACTTGGAGTAAATGATCCTGTATTGGCTGAAATAAGCGATCCACCAGCTATATATGTTCCAGTAACTTTAAATGTATAACTTGTACCAGAAGTTAACCCGGTTAATATTAATGGACTTGTTGTACCTGATCCAGATGTTGTGACTGGATTACTAGTAACAGCATATGTACTAAATAAACTACTATTTGTTGTTGTTGTAATAATTGCGGTTGTACCGGATACAATAGCTGATATTGTAAAATTTGTCACAGCAGGCGTTGCCTGATTATTAGAATAATTAGAAGTTAATGAAGAAGTTGCTGATGCTATTTTGAAAAGATAGGAAGTTGAACCTATTAAACCAGTTATTGTTATTGGGGAAGCAGTACCTGTTGCAGTTCCATTAACGTTTGTTCCCGGTCCTGATTGAGCAGTAGCTGTGTATTTATAAGAAGAAATAGTTGCTGCGGATCCAAAAGTAGGTAAAGAAAAAGTAATTGATACTGCGGTGTCGCTACTAACTGTTACACTAAGATTTGTAGGTATAGGAGGGCCAGTTGTAATAGCACTTGAATTAGTAGAGTTCGGCGAGCTACCAAAACCGTTATTACAATAAGCTATAAACGTATAACTTGTTAGAGGTGTTAATCCAGCTACAGTTAGTACAGTTGAATCAGCAGTAGCAGTTGCACTAGCAGACTTTAAACCAGGCGTGCTTGTTACATAATAAGTATACGTAAGATTCGCATTTCGCGTATATGTAACAGTTGCGTCCACCTTAGTAGACGTATCTGGAGAACTTAGA
>Ga0209189_1000271_pt1 | contig 44469 bp, 30 predicted proteins | sample C_130820_EF_Meta_FD_187308 | JGI IMG/M metagenome (GOLD analysis project Ga0209189, IMG submission 187308) | Freshwater microbial communities from Lake Croche, Canada to study carbon cycling - C_130820_EF_MetaG (SPAdes) (version 3) | ecosystem: Environmental > Aquatic > Freshwater > Lake...
TAGTTGGCCAGCGGAGGCATGGATGCCGGAGCGCAGCCAACTCCGAGTGAGCCGCAGCCCGGAGGGCGCAGGCGAACGTCCGGCGAGCGGGGTACGGGCGGCCCCGGGCGTCACCGCGTTGGGACGGCACCGACGTGCAACCCGCTGCGGTGGATCGACGACGAAGGGTGCGATCTCGTCGATCTCTCACCATGCCCGCGCCGTGCCCTCTTTCATCCGGTGAAGGGGCCGCCCGTCGCCCCGTGAGCCGGCGTAGTTGGCCAGCGGAGGCATGGATGCCGGAGCGCAGCCAACTCCGAGTGAGCCGCAGCCCGGAGGGCGCAGGCGAACGTCCGGCGAGCGGGGTACGGGCGGCCCCGGGCGTCACCGCAAACGCATGAACGACACGGCCTCACCCCGACGGCATCGCAACGGCGCGCGACGCGCCCCCTACAGCCACATCTGCAGCCGGCCGTCGAGCATGTCGGGGAGCTTCTTGCCGATGATCCGCCGGATCCGCTCGTCGGTGTACCGCGTGGAGAAGTGGGTGGCGATGATCACCTCGTTGCGGAAGCGGTCCCGCCGCGCGAGCAGGTCGTCGAGGTGCATGTGGCCGAACTTGTGGATCTTCTCCTTGCGGTGGCTGTGGGCCACGAAGGTCAGCTCGGTGATGAGGATCATCGCCTCGTACATCGCCGGGCAGCGGTCGAGCCCCTCGGGCGAACTGTCGCCGAGGTAGGCCACGAGCGGCGTGCGCACCTCGTGCGTCACGTCGACGCCGGAGAGCCGCAGGTCGCGGATCCGCTCCCCCGGCAGCCCGTGGTATTCGTGCTTGAGCTTGCGGCGGCGGTCCCAGACGACGTAGCCCACGCTCGGCAGCGTGTGCGTGGTGCCGGAGACGGTGACGACGTGCTCCCGTGACAGCTCGATCTCGTCGCCGGGCCGCGCCGGCAGGAGCGTGCACGGCAGCCGGCCGCGGTCGAGCCGCGACACGGCCTTGAGCAGCTTCTCGATCGGCTCGATCGCCGTCTCGGGCAGGTAGATCGTCGGCGGCTCCATCTTCATCATCCGCCGCCGCGCCACGTAGACCGGCAGCGCGGCGATGTGGTCGAGGTGCGTGTGGGTGATGAACCAGGTGCTCGTGGCCATGAACGCCCACGGCTGGCCGCCGAGGTCGAAGCCCAGCTTCAGCTCAGGCAGCCGCCAGTAGCTCTGGACGGCCGCGCGGGAATAGCCCTCCACGGTCAGCCCCTTGTGGACGAGGGAGCGAACCGGCGCGTTCTCGATCATGCGGGGTCTCCGGGCGTGGTCGTCGGGGCCGGCCCCGACGCCCCTCCGGCGGACGGCGACGCGGAAGCCGGCCGCGCCGGCTCGAGCCAAATCTCGTCGAAGATGCGGTCCTGCCGCGCCCGCAGGCGGCCGCGGCGGATCAGCTCCAACACCGCCAGAAAGATACCCACGATCCGCGTCCGCGGCATTCCCTCGTCGAAGAGCGTCGAGAACGCCACGCCTCCCTGCTCGGCGGCGGCCGCCTCCACCCGGGCGATGTGCGTCTCGATCGGCGTGTCGTCGTGGACGATCTGCCGGGGCCGCCGCCGCTCCCGCTTCCGCATCACCCGCGCGAGGGCCCCCACAAGGTCCCACACGTGCACGTCGCCGATCGTCACCTCCGCGGGGCCGCGCCGGGCCGCGGCGTCGTCGACGGGCACGCGGGCGAACCGCAGTTCCCACTCCCGGGCCCGGTCCTCGAGCACCACCGCCGCGTCGCGATACTGCTTGTATTCCAGCAGCCGCTTCACGAGTTCCTCGCGGACGGGCTCGACCACCTCCTCCGTCTCCTCGGGCCGGGGCACGAGCTCGCGGGCCTTGATCTCGAGGAGCACGCTGGCGAGCTCGACGAACTCGCCCACCTGGTCGATCGCCAGATCCTCGAGCACGTCGAGGTAGGCGACGAAGTCCTCGGTCACCTTCGCCAGCGGCACCTGCGTGATGTCCACCTCGTGCCGCTTCACGAGGTAGAGCAGCAGGTCCATGGGCCCCGAGAAGACGTCGAGGGCGATCTTGAACTCCACGCCGGAACCTCACCTCCGTGCCGACCGGTCCGGGGCCGCAGGGCCATTTGCCGCACGCCGCGGCCGCATGTCAATGGGGCCGGGGCGGCGCGGGCCGCGGGCCGCGGGTTTTCGGGTACCATGCTCCCGCATGGGCATGGACACCATCTGGGCACCGTGGCGGCTGGGATACGTGACCGGGCAGGCCGCGGCCGAGCCCGCGCCCCCCGAGCCGGTCGCCTGGCGGTCCGGCGCCGAGCGGGGCTGCTTCCTCTGCCGGGCGGCGGCCTGCGGGCCGGAGCATGACGCCCGGCTCGGCGTCGTCGAGCGGACCGCCTCGAGCGTGGTGGTCGTCAACCGCTTCCCCTACGCCAACGGCCACCTGCTCGTCGCGCCGCTCGACCATCGTCCGGGGCTCGGCTCCCTCGAGCCCGGACAGCTGCTCGACCTGCAGCAGTGCCTCGTCCGCTGGTGCGGCCTGATGGAGCGGTCGATGCAGGCCCACGGGTTCAACGTCGGACTCAATCTGGGCGCCGTCGCCGGCGCCGGCCTGCCGGGCCACCTCCACTGGCACCTCGTGCCCCGGTGGCCGGGAGACGTCAACTTCATGCCCACCCTGGCGGGCACCCGCGTGCTTCCCCAGTCCCTCGACGCCCTGCGGGAGCAGCTCGTCGCGGCCGCGGCGACGGCCCCTCCCCCGCGGCCGTCCACGCCATGAACGCACCCGACCGCGATGCCGCCCCCCTGCCCGACTGGCGGGCCCGCGAGGCGGCCCTGCTGGCGCCGTGGGCGATGCACGCCGCCGACTCGGCCGGCCGGGTGCACGACGAGCCCCCCCACCCCTTCCGCAGCCCCTACCAGCGCGACCGCGACCGCATCGTCCACTCGGCCGCCTTCCGCCGCCTCGCCCACAAGACGCAGGTCTTCACCGGCTACCACGGCGACTACCACCGCAGCCGCCTCACGCACACGCTCGAGGTGACGAGCATCGCCCGCACCCTCGCCCGCGAGCTGTCGCTCAACGAGGATCTCGTCGAGACGCTGGCGCTCGCGCACGACATCGGCCACCCCCCGCTGGGCCACGCCGGCGAGGACACGCTCGCCGAGCTGCTCGCCGACGAGGGGGGCTTCAACCACAACGCCCAGGCGCTGCGGATCGTCGAGATCCTCGAGATCCGCTACCCCGACTTCCCCGGGCTCAACCTCTCGCGGGAGGTGCTCGACGCGCAGGCCACCCGCAAGCGCGACGGCGCGGGACGCGCCCCGCTCCTCGAGGCGCAGGTCGTCGACGCCTCCGATTCGATCGCCTACGACACGCACGACGCCGACGACGCCGTCGAGCTGGGGCTCGTGACGATGGACGAGCTGCTCGAGATCCCCCTCGTGGCCGACGCGGCGGCCCGCGTCCGCGACCGCTACGGCCCGCTCGAAGGCCCGGAACTGCGGCGGGCGGCGCTCCACGAGGTGGTCGAGCTCGAGGTGGCGGAGCTGGTGTCGCGGAGCCGCGCCGCCATCGCGGCCCTCGGCATCGACTCCGTCGAACGGGTGCGGACGACGACACGGCGGCCCGACGGCACCTCCGGGCCGCGGATCGTGGCCCACGCCGCCGCGGTGACGGCCCGCAAGGTCGAGTTGGAGCGGTTCCTCTTCCAGCGGGTCTACCGCAGCGACCGGGTGCTCGCGGTGCGCGTGCCGGCCCAGCGGAAGCTGACGGCGCTCTTCGAGTGGTACTGCGGGCGGCCCGACCAGTTGCCGTCGGCGTTCCGCCGCCGCGCCGACGGCATCGGCATCCGCCGCAGCGTCGCCGACTACATCGCCGGCATGACCGACCGCTATCTCGAGCTCGACCACGACCGCCGCCTCGCGGTCGGGGCGTAGCGGGCCGTGGAAAAAACGTCCGGAGGCATTTTTCCACGGGCTGGTGGCGGCCCCTTGCGAGGACGATCGCGGCGCTGCCGGGAAAAATGGCGGGCGTCCGGACTTTTCCGTCGGTCTGCTAAGATTCCGCCCGGCATCGGCTCACGATGGTCATCCACGCCGCCCGTCGACGGGCGTCGGCTCCCAGGCGTTCGACACACCCATGGCACTCTGGATCCTCCGACTGATCTTCCTGCTCGTCGCGGTGGGGCTCGCCGTCCTCATCATGAACTCGCCGGACACGCGGGAGGGGCCGCAGTGGCTCCCCTGGACCGTGCTCCTGGCCTCCGTCGCGCTGGCGACGGGCGTGATGGCCGCCGACTGGGCGATCCGCCGCAAGGATCTCACGGTGATCACGGCGGTCTACTTCGGGCTGCTGATCGGCGTCTTCCTCACCTACGTGGCGATCCTCGCGCTCACGCCGCTGCTCGCGGCGTTCCCCGGCACGCCGCTGCTGCGCTGGCTGCCGTCGGTGCTCGGCATGCTGCTCTGCTACATCTGCACGAGCATGCTCCTGCAGACCCGCGATGAGTTCCGCTTCATCATCCCCTACGTCGAGTTCGCCCGCGACGTGAAGGGGCTGCGGCCCAACGTGCTCGACGCGAGCACGATCATCGACGGCCGGATCGCCGACCTCGCCGAGTCGGGGCTGTTCCAGAGCCGGTTCGTGGTGCCCTCGTTCGTCGTGGACGACCTGCAGGAGGCCGCCGAATCGGGCGACAAGCTCCGCCGCACGAGGGGACGTCGCGGGCTCGACGTGCTCTCGCGGCTCCGGGGCGGAAAGGCGATCGATCTCGAGGTGCTCTCGCCGCGCGACGACGACGATCCGGGCGCCACCAACGAGGCGCGGGGCGTGGGCATGGCCCGCGGCCTCAGCGGCCGGATCATCACGGCCGATCCCAACGTCGTGAAGATCGCGGCGGTGCGCGGCGTGCAGGCGATCAACATCAACGACCTGGCGCTGGCGCTGCGGCCGGTGTTCGTGCCGGGCGACCCGCTCGACGTGCGGCTCGTGAAGCCGGGCGAGGAGCCCGGCCAGGCCGTCGGCTACCTCGACGACGGCACGATGGTGGTGGTGGAGCATGGCCGCGACCAGATCGGCCGCACGGTGGGCGTGAGCGTGACGAGCACGCTGCAGACGTCGGCGGGCCGCCTGGTCTTCGCCCGCCCCGATTCGCACCGCGGGTAGCAGCCGCGGCCGCCCGCTCGTGGCGCTGCGGCCGGCTTCTCGGAACGCTGCGATTCAGCGGGCCAGGCGGTTGAGCGTGTACCAGCCGGTGTCGTGGAGGAGCGGGAGACCGGCGGCGCTCCGCACGCCGGCGGCCTTGATCTCGTGGATCACGCCAGCGCGGAGGTTCTTCACGGTCAGCCGCACCGACCGGCCGTCGGCGGCGGGCCGCGCCGCCTCCACCGGGCAGGGCTCGTCGTCGACGACGGGGCTGCCGTAACTCGACTGGTAGATGTAGGTGAAGCCCTTCGCCGCCCACGAGGCGGGATCGGCGGCCGAGCGCGGATCGACCGGCTCGGTGAACTCGACGTCGAAGCCGTCGGGCAGCAGCCGCATGCGGCGGATCTCGAAGGGCGTGCGGCCCGTCCAGGTCACCCGCTCCAGCGCGAAGTCGCCCGCCCCCCGCGAGCCCCAGCCGCGGTTCGTGCCCCCGACGAAGAGCATGCCGCGCGGGGAGAACTGCTCGACGAGCGTGCCGCTGCGCAGGCCGGCGAGCATGGGGAAGCAGGCCCCCTGCCGCACGCCGTCGACCGTCTCGAGCGCGCACCGCATCACCGTGCTGTGCGACTGGTCGGTGACGAGCAGCTGCCCGGCGAACGGGCCGAAGCCGCCGCGGGTGGTGTCGCAGACCACGCCGGCCGCGCTCTGTCCCATCGTGCCGTAGGGAAAGAGGATCGCCGGCGGCCGCAGCCGCGGGATGCGGGCGGCCTCCGCGGCGATCCGCGAGCCGCTCCGGGGCTCCTCCGGCTTCGGCCCCATCGCCGGCGCGCGTTCATACCACACGTTGCCGGTCGGGCTGCCCATGAAGTCGCCCGGCACGAGGTGCTTGAGCGAGCAGGTGCCGTTCCACGGGCCCTGGTTGTCGGTGTAGTAGACCTCGCCGTCGGCGTCGGCGCCGATGCCGCCGGGCGAGCGGATGCCGCTGCAGGTCGGGATCAGCTCGCCCCGCTCCCCCACCCGCAGGCACCAGCCGCGGAACAGCGAGTTGCTCGAGCCCGAGCCCGTCAGGCAGAGCACGACCCAGATCCGCCCCTCGGCGTCGAACTTCGACCCGAACGCGTATTCGTGGTAGTCGCCGTTGATGCCCCAGCCGTCGCTGACCGTCTCGAAGAGGTCGGCGACGCCGTCGCCCGTCTCGTCCTTGAGCCGCGACACCTCGCACCGCTGCGTGACGTAGAGCCAGCCGTCGCGCCAGGCGAGCCCCAGCACCTCGTGGAGTCCCTCGGCGAACCGCCGCCACGTGACCCGCGCGAGATCCCCCTCCACGCCCGTGGCCATCCAGATCTCGCCGCGCCGCGTGGCCACCGCCAGCAGGTCGGGCCCGCCGTCCTTGCCGGAAATCCATTCGAGCGATCCCACCTCCATGACGACGTCGGGCGGCGTCGGCACCGGCTCCACGCGCCAGAAGTCTTCCTGCACCGGCGCCGCCGCGGCGGCCGCGCAGGGCAACACCGCGCAGGACAACACCGCGGCCGCCGCGCAAGACAGCACCGCGGCCGCCGCGCCGGACAACACCGCGGCCGCCGCGAGCAGCACGGCCGCATGCGCCCGCGCCAGCCACGCCGTCTGCGGCAGCACCGTCGCCCCCGCCGACACCGTCGCCCCCACCGACACCGTCGCCCGCGACGTCGCGATCACCATGCGAGTTCCTCCTCCACGTGCGCCTCAAACATCTGCGCCTCGGGCACGTTCGCCCGCGGCGTCGTCGCCTTGGCCGTATCCGCCGCCACGTTCCGCCACTCGAGCGGCAGCCGCAGCTCCACGAGTCCGTCGGCCTCCCGGCGGACGAGTTCGGGCCGCACCGGCTCGCGTCCCGCGCCGCCGGATCCCCCCACCCGCACCCGCCACGTGTCGTCCACCGTGTGCCAGCCGTCCGCGGCGGCCGTGATCGTTCGGCCGACGGCGATCCGCATCGCCGCCACCCCTTCCGGCCGCGGACCCGTCACCGTGAGCGCGCGGGTCAATCGCGTGCCGTCGCTCGCGGGCACGATGCGATCCGCCACGGTGGAGTCGCCCCACCGCCAGGAGAACGTCGGCCGGCCGTCGGCGTCGAGCCGGTAGCCCGTGAAGCGGTGAAGCTCCGCGGGGCCTTCGGCCAGCCGCGACGAGCCGGCGGGCCACGGCTCGGCGGCGACCGCCGCGGCGGAATCGAACCGGGCCAGGGGCGTGGCGGCGTCGGGGGTGAAGGCCCGGTCGCCGAGCGGCGGCTGGAAGCCCTGCCCGCGGCCGGTCCAGTGCCGGCCCGCGTCGAGGAACGCGCCCCGCCAGGCCAGCGCGAGCCGCAGCGAGTCGGCGTCGAAGGCCACGCTCACCTTCTCGGGGTAGCCGACGGCGATCGCGCGGGGGCCGGCCCCCGCGATGAAGTTGCGGTAGAGGATCGGCCGCCCCGCGGGCACGAGCTCGATCGGATTCGCGCCGGAGCCGAGCGGCGGCGTCGGCTTGTCGGCGGCGAGGTAGCGCCAGATCGCCTCGATCTGCCCGGCCGCGGTGCCGTCGACGGCCTGCGGGAAAAACGCCTTCCCCTCCGGCCAGGCCGCCGGCATCCGCGTGCCGGGGCGGAACCGCTGCGGGTCGAGCACGTAGGCGAGGAACCATTCGTGCCGCAGCCGCCGCGGCATCCGCGTCATGTCGATGACGCCGAGCCCCTGCCCCTTCTCGCCGGCGAAGGAATGGCACTTGATGCAGCCGAGCCCCTTCGAGCCCGTGAGCAGCCGCGCCTGCTCGTGGATCTCCGTCGGGGTCAGGCCCGCGAGCGCCGGCACGGGCACGCTCGTCGCGACGTCCCCCTCGAGCAGCGTGGCGAGCGGCTCGACCATGGCCGACGGCCACTTCGGCATCAGCGTGTGCATCGTCGCGGTGCGATCGGCGCCCCCCTTGGCGAGCACCTCGCGGAGGAACTCGGGCGCGAGCTTGTCGCCGACGCCGTCGAGCGTGGGCGGCAGGCGGCCCTCGTCGCCGATCTCGGCGACGGCGGAGGTGAAGAGGGCGTCGCGCCGCGGATCCTTGCGGAGCGGCTCGCCGTCGTCGTCGACGCTGCCCGGCGGCGGCAGCGTGCCCCCGCGGCCGTCGCGGACGTGACAGGCGTAGCAGTTCATCGCGGCGAACGTGTGGTGGATGGCGCGGCCCCGGTCGGGCGCCGCGGTCGCGGCGGGAGACCGCAGCCACTCGACGGCCGCGCGGATGGCGAGCCGCTGCGCGTCGTCGAGGCCATGGTGGGGAACGCCGGGCAGGGGCGGTCCCGCGGCGAGGCAACCGCCGTCGAGCCGGGCGAGGTCGGCGAGCGGACGGGGGGGGGCGGCCCCGGCGGGAGCATCGGCCGCGACGAGCCGCCTGCGGTCGGGCCCGTTGAGCTGGTGGCAGCGGACGCACCCCGCGGCGAGAAACGTGCCGCGGCCCTTGGCCGCGAGGGCCGGATCGACGACGAATCCCCTGTCTTCCGCCGCGGCCGGCAACGGGTCGAGCGGCGTGCCCTCGGCGGTGGGCGTCACGAGCGCGAGCGCCGAACGGCGCGGGCCGCGCGGGGGAATCACCTCGAGGTCGAGCGCCTCGCCCCCCCCCGCCTCGAAGTAGTCGATCCGCAGCGGATGCACGCCCGCCGCGAGTTCGACGTCGCCGTCGCGGGTGTTCTCCGGATGGATCCCGTCGTTCTCCACCACGAGCCGGTCGCCGACGAAGAGCCGGGCGCCGTCGTCGCTGGTGATGAGGAAGGAATACCGGCCCGGCCGGGAGGCGTGGAGGAAGCCGCGCAGCTCCACGACGAAGTTGTCGCGGACGCCCGCCAGGCCGACCACGTCGAAGCCCGTCACGGGACCGCTCTTCACCGGAGGCCCGAGCGTGGCCACGTCGGGCAGCCGCTCGACGGCGGCATGCCAGGCGCGGCCGGTGAACGCGACCGCACCGTCGGGTCGGCCCGTTGCGGCCGCGGAGAGCGGGCCGAGCAGCGCGGCGACCACGTGACGGCGGTCCTGATCCTTGAGCGGCACCGCCGGCATCCGCCCGCCGGGCCGCACCGCGAGCGGATTCTTCAGGAAGGCGTCGAGCGCCCGCGGCGACCACTTGCGGTCGATGCCCACGAGCGGCCGCTGGTCGGCGAGAGGCTCCGCGCGGCCCCCCCGCGGCCCGTGGCAGGCGGCGCAGCCGGCCCACGCGAACACCGCCTCGCCCGCCTTCGGCTGCGCCTTCTCGGCGTCGGGGATCGCCCCCTCGTCGAAGCCGCCGGTGGCCGCGAGGAAATGCGCGAGCCCCGTGGCGGCCCGCTCCCGTTCGGCGGCGGGCAGGGCCGCCAGTGGATCGGGCATCGTCGTGCCGGGCTGCACGGCGTGGGGATCGGCGAGGTAGCCGCGGATCCATTCGGGGGCGAGCCGCTCGCCCACCTTGTCGAGGATCGGCGCCGGCTTGGCGGCGACGTGCGCCGCGGCGCCGGCCGGCGCCGCGTGGCAGTTCACGCAGCCGAGTTCCCCGAGCAGGAGGAGCCCGGCCTCGACCCGCCCGGCCTCGTCGGTGGCGTGCCGGCCGAACCGCTCGAATCCGGCGACGATCGGCGCCGCCGCGGCCGTGGCTGCGAGCAGGGCCTGGAGGGCCGCGGCGGCGAGCAGGCTGCCGCGGAGGCCGCGTGCGCGGGAGCTGCCGCGAGCCGCTGACAACGTCCCCTCACAGCGGCCAAGCGGCACGGCCGACGTTCGTCGCAGTTTCACGGTTGCCTTTCGCATGGCCTTTCGGGCGGAAGCGGGCATGACACGGCCCATGCTACCAAGCCCCCTCCGCGACCCAAAAGCGTGCCGCCGCCGCGGCCACGTCGTCTCCGGCCGGCCGCGGGAAGGCGGCCGATGCTCCGGTGTAGGATGCGGCCGCATCGCCCCGCACCGGCCGCCGAACACGCGGCCCGGGCGCCCACGTCCCTGCGAACGATCCCCTCCTTCGACCCCGAGCGCGCCACCATGTCTCCGCCTCGCCTGCCTCTGCTCCTGCTCGCCGCCCGCGCCGTCGCCGTCGCCGTCGCCGTCGCCGTCGCCGGGCCGTCCTCCGCCCGCGCCGCCGACGCCGCGCGGCGGCCCAACGTGCTCTTCATCCTCTGCGACGACCTGCGGCCCGACGCGCTCTCGTGCTTCGGCTCGAAGCACGTCAAGACGCCGCGGATCGACTCCCTCGCCGCCGGGGGCGTGCGGTTCGCCAACGCCTTCTGCACGACGTCGCTGTGCTCACCGAGCCGGGCGAGCATCCTCACCGGCCTCTACGCCCACTCCCACGGCGTCCGCAACAACTTCACCGAGCTGCCCGCGCGGCTCCCCCACTGGCCCGGCCGGCTCCGCGAGCAGGGCTACGCCACCGCCTACGTCGGCAAGTGGCACATGGGGGAGGACAACGACGCCCCGCGGCCCGGGTTCGACTGGTTCGTGAGCCACCGCGGGCAGGGCAAATACTTCGACACCGAGTGGAACGTCAACGGCGAGCGGCGGGAGGCGCCGCCGGGCTACTACACGACCGTGGCCACCGACTACTGCCTCGACTGGCTGGCCCGCCAGCCGGCCGGCAAGCCCTGGAGCCTGTGCCTCGGCCACAAGGCGCCCCACTCCTTCTACTTCCCCGAGGAGAAGCACGCCCACGCCTTCGACGACGTGCGCGTGCCCTATCCGCCGAGCGCCGCCGACCTGGCGGGCAAGCCCGACTGGATCCGCCAACGCCTCCCCACCTGGCACGGCATCCACGGCCCGCTCTTTGAGTGGCGGAAGACGTTTCCCGACGCCCGGCCGGAGGCGGTGCAGGATTTCGAGAACATGGTGCACGCCTATTGGGGCACCGTGCTCTCCGTCGATGAGAGCGTGGGCCGGCTGCTCGACTGGCTGGCGACGAAGGGGCAGCTCGACGACACGCTCGTCGTCTTCATGGGCGACAACGGCCTGCTCGAGGGGGAGCACGGCATGGTCGACAAGCGCACGATGCACGAGCCGAGCATCCGCATCCCGATCATCGCCCGCGGGCCGGGCCTGCCTGCCGGCCGGGTGGTGACGGCGCAGGTGCTCACGGAGGACGTGGCCCCGAGCATCCTCGACCTCACAGCCGCGCCGCCGCTGGCGAAGACCGACGGCCGCTCGTGGCGCATGCTCGCCGACGCCGGCGACCCGGCCTGGCGGACGGAGTGGCTCTATGAATACGACTACGAGCGGCAGTTTCCCTACACGCCCAACGTCCGCGGCATCCGCACCGACCGGCACAAGTTCATCCGCTACCCGCACGGCGACGGCGGGCCCGACCGGCATCCCCCGGAGCTCTACGACCTCGCCGACGACCCCGACGAACGCCGCAACCTCGCGGCGGCGGCGGAGCACGCGGCCCTGCGGGCCGATCTCGAGCGGCGGCTCTCCACCCTCATGGCGGGGTTCGGCCTCGATATGGGGCCGGGATCGATGCCCGTCGACGAGGGCATCAAGCCCGACCTGCCCGACCAGAAGATTCGTTGATCGCGCCGCGGGAACACCCCCGTGAGCCGCGGTCCGCTGCCGCGAAACGCCGGTTTTTCGGCAGGCCCGGGCGGCCGGGAACGCCGGCCCGCGGATTCCCGGTAGAATGGAGAAAGCGTGCGGCCGCCGACGGGTGGCCGCGAGATGCCCCGCTGGACGATGAGTTCTTTCGGGAACGACGTCCACCGACGGTCCACCCGCCGCCCACCTCCCGAGCGTCGCCCCCTCCCAACCCGGGGCCGGCATCATGCGTCATCGACCGTTTTTTCGGGCAGCCTGGCCGCGGGCGGTCATCCTGATCGCGGCCATGCCACTGCCGGCCTCCGGCAACGACGGCGGGGCCGCGGTTCCCGCCGCGGCCCCGCCGCCGGCCGGTGCCGCGGCCGCCCCACATCCCGGGCTCGCCGTCTACCGCGAGCATTGCGCCCGTTGCCACGGCGACGCCGGTGGCGGCACGCCGGAGGTGCCGTCCCCGCTCGTCGGCGACCGCTCCGTCAACCAACTCGCCGCCTACATCGACCAGACCATGCCCGAGGACGACCCCTCCCTGGTGACCGGCGAGGCGGCCCGCCAGGTCGCGGCCTACATGCATGAGGCCTTCTATTCGGCCGTGGCCCGCGATCGCAACCGTCCCGCCCGCCGTGAGCTCTCCCGGCTCACCGTCCGGCAATACCGCAACACGCTCGCCGACCTGATCGGCAGCTTCCGCGGCTGGAATCCCGCCGTCGACGACCGGCGCGGCCTGCGGGGCGAATACTTCGAGACGCGCGAGTTCAACCGGCAGAAGGGGCTGATCTTCGAGCGGATCGACCCGGTCGTCGACTTCGACTTCGGCCTCGAGGGACCCGATCCCGAGCGGTTCCGCCCCAACCGCTTCGCGATCCGCTGGCTGGGCTCGATCGTGCCCGCCGAGACCGGCGTCTACGAGTTCACGCTCCGCACCGACCAATCCGCGCGGCTGTTCCTCAACCGCGCGTGGTACGAGGAGCCGTTCATCGACGCCTACGTGAAGTCGGGCTACGACACGGAGTATCGCGGCAGCATCTTCCTGCTCGGCGGCCGCGCCTATCCGCTGCGGCTCGAGTTTTCGAAGGCGGTGCAGGGCGTCGACGACCGCAAGCACGAGGTGGCCACGCACGCCTCCGTCGAGCTCTTGTGGAAGCCTCCCCACGGGGTGCTCGAGCACGTGCCCGAGGAGCGTCTCATACCGGCCGACAGCCCCGACGTGTTCGTGGCGACGACGCCCTTCCCTCCCGACGACCGCTCGATCGGCTACGAGCGGGGCACGAGCGTCTCGAAGGAGTGGTTCACCGCGGCCACCGCGGCGGCGGTGGAGACGGCCGACTACGTGCTCGAGCACGTCGAGCACCTCGCCAAGGTGAAGCGCGACGCGGCCGACCGGCCCGCGAAGCTCACGGCCTTCGCGACGACGTTCGCCGAGCGGGCCTTCCGCGGCCCCTTGTCCCCCGAGCTCAAGGCCCTCGTCGTCGACCGCCCCTTCGCCGAAGCGCCCGACCTCGACACCGCGCTCAAGCGGTCGGTCCTGGCGACCCTCGGCTCGCCGCGGTTCCTCTTCCGCGAGCCCGCCGACGCCGCCGGCGGCTTCGCGACCGCCGCACGGCTCTCGTTCGGCAGCTGGGATTCCATCCCCGACCAGCAGCTCCGCGACGCGGCGGCCCGCAACCAGCTGGCCGACGCCCGCGCGGTGCGCGGCCAGGCGGAGCGGATGGTGCAGGACCGTCGCGCTCGGGCCAAGATCCGCGACTTCCTCTTCGCCTGGCTGCGGGTCGACCACGGCCCCGAGATCGTCAAGGACGCCACCCGCTACTCGGCGTTCTCGCCCGAGATCGCCGCCGACATGCGGGCGAGCCTCGAGCTCTTCCTCGACGACGTCGTCTGGGGGCCGGCCGACCGGGGCGGCGGCGACTTCCGCCGCCTCTTCACCGACGACGAGGTCTACGTCAACGGCCGCCTCGCCCCGCTCTACGGCGTCACGGCGCGGCCCGACGCCCCCTTCCGGCGCGTCCGCCTCGACGACGGCCGCCGGGCGGGCGTGCTCACGCATCCCTACATGGCGAGCGTCCTCTCCTACGCCGGCTCCACCTCGCCGATCCACCGCGGCGTGTTCCTCTCACGGAGCGTGCTCGGCAACATGCTCAAGCCGCCGCAGGAGGCGGTGGCCCCGCTGGCGCCCGACCTGCATCCGCAGCTCTCCACGCGGGAGCGGGTGGCGCTGCAGACGAGCGCCGTGGCCTGCCAGGGCTGCCACGCGATGATCAATCCGCTGGGCTTCGCGCTCGAGGAGTTCGATCCGATCGGCCGCCACCGCACCGTCGAGTCGCGCACCGAGGCCGGGGGCCGCACCTGGGAAAAGCCTGTCGACGCCTCGGGCTCCTACCTCCCGCGGGAGGGGCCGGCCGTGGCCTTCCGGGGCGCGCGGGAGCTCGCCCTGATGATCGCCGGCAGCCGCGACGCGCAGGAGGCCTTCGTGCAGGGCCTCTTCCACGCGCTCGTGAAGCAGCCGGTGCGGGCCTTCGGGCCCGACACGCTCGAATCACTCCGCCAGTCGTTCGTGGCGAGCGGCTGCGACGTCCGCCGTCTCGCCGTCGATATCATGGTGGTGGCGGCGTTGCCGCCGTCGGCTCCAGCGAGCCCCGCCGCCCCCCAGGAGAAGAAGCCATGAGCGATGCATCCCTCTCGCGTCGGGAGCTGCTGCGCCGGCTGGGCGTGGGCTCCGCCGTGCTGCCGTTCCTCGGCAACCTGCCGAGCCTGGCCGCGGCCGACGGGCAGAAGCGACGGCTGGTGGTCGTGTTCAGCCCCGACGGCGTGGTGAAGAAGAACTTCTGGCCCGCCGAGGCCGGCCCGTTCACGACGCCGGGTCCGGTGGTGCAGCCGCTCGAGCTGCCGCCGATCCTCCGCCCGTTCGAGCCCTTCCGCGACCGGCTCCTCATGCTCAAGGGGGTCAACGACAAGGTCCGCGGCGACGGCGACAACCACATGCGCGGCATGGGCTGCCTGCTCACGGGGATCGAACTCCTGCCGGGCAACATCCAGGGGGGCAGCGACACGCCCGCCGGGTGGTCGAGCGGCCTGTCGATCGACCAGGAGATCAAGAATCACCTCCAGAGCCGCCCGGAGACGGCCACGCGGTTCGGTTCGCTCGAGTTCGGCGTGCTCGTGCCCCCGCGGGCCGACACCTGGACGCGGATGATCTACGCGGGCCCCAACAAGCCGGTGGCGCCGATCGCCGACCCCTACCAGATGTTCCACCGGCTCTACGGCCAGCTCAAGGACCGCGAGAGCATGCGGAGCGTGCTCGACGAGGTGCGCGAGGATCTCGCCGCCGTGGCCGGCGCGGTGCCGGCCGAGGACCGCCGGATCCTCGAGGAGCACGCGGCGCTCGTGCGCGAGTTCGAGAAGGAGCTGGCGGCCCACCGCGAGGAGGTGGCGCACGCCGTGCCGAAACTCGAGCAGGGGATCGTGGCGCAGAACGACCAGATGCCGAGGATCAGCCGGATGCAGATCGAGCTGGTGGTCGCCTCGCTGGCCGCCGACTTCACCCGGGTCGCCAGCCTGCAGTTCACCAACGCCGTCGGGCAGCCGCACATGAAGTGGATCGGGGTCGAGGAGGGGCAGCACGACCTCTCGCACGAGCCCAACAGCAACGAGTCGGCCCAGGAGAAGCTCACGAAGATCAACGGCTGGTATGCCGGCGAGATCGCCCACCTCGCGAAGCGGCTCGCCGAGACGCCGGAGCCGGGGGGCGGCGGCTCGCTGCTCGACCACACGACGATCCTCTGGACCAACGAACTCGGCGAGGGCAACTCCCACTCCCTCGACGACATCCCGTGGCTCATGGTGGGCAACGGCCTGGGGTTCAAGACCGGCCGGATGGTCGACTACAAGGGCGTGCCCCACAACCGGTTCCACCTGGCGCTCGCCCACGCGATGGGGCACACGGGCCTCGAGCGGTTCGGCAACCCCGACTACTGCGGCGACGGCCCGCTGACGGGCCTGGCCTGATGGGGCCGGCCTGACGGCCCGACCTGACGCCGGAACGCCCCCGCCACGAGCCCCGCTGCGGGCGTCGCCCGGTGCGGCGTCCCTCCCGTCCGGGCTGATTTTGGCGCATACTGGCCGCTCCCGAAAGGAGGCCTTCATGCGCCGCTGTGATCTCGAGTCCGCGTCCGCTCCCCGGTCCCCCGCGCGGTCCGCCGCGCTTCCCGTCGCGCTTCCCGCCGCGCTCTTCTTCGCCGCGATGGCGGCGCCCGCCTTGACCCATGCCGCCCCCACGGGCAACCCCGCCTACACCGATCCGGCACAGGCCGACGCCGACTTCCCCTTCCAGGGCGAGTACGCGGGCGCCGTGAAGACGCCCGACGGCGAGATTCCCGTCGGTGTGCAGGTGGTGGCGCTCGGTGACGGAGCGTTCGACGTCGTGGCCTATCCGGGCGGGCTGCCCGGCGCGGGCTGGCAGGCGCCCAAGAAACTGCTGGGCAAGGGCACCCGCAGCGGCGAGGGGACCGCGGCCGTCGTGAAGATCGAGGCCGACGACGGCGAGGGCAACAAGCGCCAGGCCGAGATCAAGGACGGCACGCTGACAGTCGCCGAGCCGGACGGCGCCGCGGTGAAACTCCCCAAGGTCACCCGCACGAGTCCCACGCTCGGGCAGCAGCCGCCCGCCGGCGCGGTGGTGCTCTTCGACGGCGCCGGCGGCGCGACCGCCGACGTCTCGAAGTGGGTGGGGGGCAAGGTCTCCCCCGACGGCCTGCTCATGGAGGGCGTGACGACGAAGGACAGCTTCGGCGACGCCACCTGGCACATCGAGTTTCGCCTCCCCTACCAGCCGAAAGACCGCGGCCAGGGCCGCGGCAACAGCGGCGCCTACCTGCAGGGCGCCTACGAGGTGCAGATGCTCGACAGCTTCGGCCTCGAGGGGAAGAACAACGAGTGCGGCGGCATCTACTCGGTCGCCGCACCGAGCGTGAACATGTGCCTGCCGCCGCTCGCGTGGCAGACCTACGACATCACCGTCACCGCGCCAAGGTTCGAGGGGGACGCGCAGGTGAAGAACGCCCGGATGACGGTCCGTCACAACGGCGTGCTCATCCACGACGACGTCGAGGTGCCGAAGGTGACGCCGGGCGGCACCCCCGGCGCGGGCAAGGGCTCGGGACCGCTCCACCTGCAGAACCACGGCAATCCGGTCCGCTACCGCAACGTCTGGGTGCTGCCGAAGTCGTGACGCCAGCGAGAGCGCCCGCCGCAGCCCCGGCATCGCGGTGCACCTGCACCGCCTGTCCGCTCGTCTGCGACGACATCCTGCCGGCGGACGGCCGCTTCGAGCACGCCTGCGACGTCGGCCGGTCGCTGCTCGCCGACACCGACGCAACGGCTCCCCGCGACCGGGGCCGGCCCTCCGCCGACGCCCGCTCCGGTGAGGCATCCGCCGACGAGCCGGCCGCCTGGCTCGACGGCGGGCCGACCGATCCGGCCGCCGCCATGGCCGCGGCCGCGAGGCTGCTCGCCGCGGCGCGGCGGGTGCTCGTGACCGGATTCGGCGGCGCGACGTTCGAGGCGGCGACGCGGGCCTGCGACGTCGCCGAGGCGCTCGACGCGGCGGTGGACGCCGGCGACGCCGACGTCGCCCGCATCGCCGGCCCGACGATCGCGCGGGTGGGGGAGGTGTCGGCCGATTGGGAGGAGCTTCGCGACCGGGCCGACCTCGTGATCTTCTGGCTCTGCGATCCCCGCCACGGCCATCCGCGGTTCGTCGAGCGGTTCGTGCAGCCGCCGACCGCCGACGGCGGCCGGCGGCGGTCGATCCTCGTCGGCCCGGCGTGGGCCGCTCCGCCCCCCATGCCCCACGAGCGGTTGCCACTCGCCGCCGAGGCCGGCGTCGAGGCGGCTCGCTGCCTCGACACGCTCCTCGGCGGCCGCCGGCTGCCCGCCTCGTTTCCCGCCGCCGATGCCGGGCCGGCCGCGGTGGCCGCGGCGCTCGCCGCGGCGATCGACGCGGCGCGGTGCGTGGGAATCGTCACGGCGCACGACGCCGATCCCGCGGGACTCGCGGCCTGGAGCATGGTGCACCTCGTGCGCACGATCGCCCACGTCAAGCCGGCGTTCGAGATTCCGCTCGGCGCGGCCGACGTGCCCGGTGGCAGTGCTGCCGGAGGCCACGGTGCCGGTGGGAAGGGGGCCGCGGCGGTGTGCACGTGGCGGTATGGCGCCGCCGGGGCGATCGACAGGGCCGACCGCACGGCCGCGCGGTTCCTGCCCGGCGAGTCCTCGGCCCGCAGGCTCCTGGAGCGGGAGGAGGTCGACGCGGTGCTCGTGGCCGGCAGGGCCGCACCGGCCGTCGAGGCGGCGCTCGCCGCCGTCGCCGGCCGGATCGGCGTCGTGCGGATCGACGACGCGCCGCCGGCGGCGGGCGCGACCGAGCCGCGCACGATCCGGCTCCGGTGCGCGAGCGCCGTCGCCGAAACCCCGGGCACGATGCTCCGCGGCGACGGCCGCACGGTCGCGCTCGCCCCCGCGCGTCCGCCGCGGCGGCCACCGCTCGCCGACGTGCTGGCCGCGGTCTCGGCCGCACTGGCGGCGATGCCGCGTGACACCGCGGCCGGCGCGGGAGAGTCGCGATGAGCGCCGACCGGACGGCCGGGAGCGACGAGCCGGCATCCGCGCCGACGCGGTTCGTCCTCGTCGGCGGCACGCTCCACGACCCGCTCCACGGCCGTGACGGGGTCGTGGCCGACGTATGGGTGGACGACGGCCGGATCGTCGCGGCCCCCGCCGATCCGGCGGGGTTCCGCCGCATCGACGCCGGCGGGCGGATCGTGATGCCCGGCGGCGTCGACCTGCACAGCCACGTGGCCGGCCCGAAGGTCAACGCGGGCCGCCAGATCGCGCCGCACCTCGCCCGCCGCACGCCGGCGGCGGTGCCGACGATCCACGCCACCGGCGGCCTCTACGCCGCGCTCGGCTACACCACCGTCTTCGACGCGGCGATCGCCACCGCCGCGGCCGACCTCGCCCACCTCGAGCTCGCCGAGTTGCCGATCCTCGACCGCGGCATCTACCTGCTGGCGGCCGACGACGCCGCCGTGCTCGCGGCGCTCGATCGCGACGACGTCGCCACGGTGGATCGGCTCGTCGGCGACGCCGTCCGCCGCGGCCGCGGCTGGGGCGTGAAGGTGGCCAACCCGGGCGGCCCGCTCTTCTGGAAGCGGGGGACGCGCGGCGACCACCGCGACCTCGACACGCCGCTGCCGGGGATGACGCTCACGGGCCGCACGCTCCTCGCGCGGCTGGCCGCGGCGGTCGCGCGGCTCGGCCTGCCGCATCCGCTCCACGTGCACACCGCGAACCTCGGCCTGCCGGGCAACTGGCGGACGCTGCTCGAGACCATGCGGACGCTCGACGGCGTCCCGGCCCACCTGGCGCACGTGCAATTCCACAGCTACGCCGGCGGCGACGCCGACGAGGGCACGTTCGGCTCCGGCGTCGGCCCGGTGGCGGAGTGGTTCAACGCGCATCCGGGCCTGACGCTCGACGTCGGGCAGGTGCTCTTCGGCGACACGGTGGCGATGACGGGCGACGCCGCCGCGGCCGAGCACCTCGCCCACGCCACGGGCGTGCCCTGGATGGCCCACGACCTGCACCTCGAGGGGGGCTGCGGCGTGATGCCGATCCGCTACCGCGAGAAGAGCCTCGTGCACGCGTGGCAGTGGGCGATCGGCCTCGAGTGGTTCCTCACGGCGGCCGATCCCTGGCGGGTGGTGCTCTCCACCGACCATCCCAACGGCGCCCACTTCCTCGCCTACCCGCTCCTGATGAGGCTGCTCGGCGACGAGGCGTTCCGCCGCGAGGCGCTCGACCGGATCCATCCGGCGGTGCGGCGGCGGACGCCGCTGGCGGGCCTGTCGCGGCAGTATTCGCTGCAGGAACTGTGCATCGTCACGCGGGCGGCGCCCGCGCGGATCGCCGGTCTCGCCCGCAAGGGGCACCTCGGCGTCGGCGCCGACGCCGACATCACCGTCTACCGGCGCGATCCCGACCTGCAGCGGATGTTTTCCATGCCGGCGCAGGTCTTCAAGGCGGGAGTGCTCGTCGCCGAGGACGGCGAGCTCCGCCGGCTGCCGGCCGGGAGCCCGCTGACGGCGTTCCCCGCGGTCACCACGCCCGCCGCAGCAGGGCCTCGATCGCGGTGACGAGGTCCGCCGCCGCGCGGGCCGCGGGAAACGCCGCCGCGGCACGGGCCCGCGCCGCGGCGCCGCATCGGGCGGCGAGCGCGTCGTCCTCGATCACGTTGAGGGCCCGCCGCGGAAACTCGCTCTCCGGTTCGGCCGCGACGAGCCGGCCCGTCTCGCCGTCCACGACGAGCTGCCGCGCGGCGACGCTCGTCACGGCGACGGCCGGCAGGCCCGCGGCCATGCCGTCGAGGATCGCCCCGCCGCAGGCCACCTCGCCCGACTGCCAGACGAGCCGCACCTCGCGGAGCAGGTCGGGCAGGCAGTCGAGGTGGGACACGAGCCGCAGGCGTTCGGCGAGCCGCTGCGCGCGGGCCCGGTGCAGGAGCCGCGTCCGCAGCGGCCCCGAGCCGACGAGCACATGCTCGAGCCGCCGGTGGACCACGCCGAGCTGATCGATGGCCCAGAGCAGCCGCTCGAGCCGCGACGCCGGCACGAGCGGCGCCACGCAGAGCGTCCAGATCGTGCCGGTGTCGAGGCCGAGCCGCGCGGCGAGATCCTGCCGGGAAAGCCCGGCGGCCGCGGCGACGTCGGCCGCGGGCGGGATCTCGGCGATCGCGGTGGCGGCGACGCCGAGCCGCCGCGCCGCCGTCGCCACGTCGGCCGAGGGGGCGATCACGAGGTGGGCCCGGCGCAGCGCCGCGGCCGTGCGGAGGCCGTGCGGCGGCCCGCCGAGGTGGCAGACGAGCCGGCTGCGGGGCGCGACGAGCGTCGCGGCGGCGGCGATCGTCGCCTGCGACGAGCCATGCGCGACCACGACCGACGGGCCGAGTCTGCGCACGAGTGCGGCGAGCCGCAGGCCGCTCGCGGCGTCGAGGACGGGCCGCCGGCCGAGACGGTGCACGGCGAGGCCCTCTGCGGCGAGTCGCCCCGGCACCGAGCCGCCGGCGGTCGTCACGGCGACCACGACGTCGTGCCCGGCCGCGCGGAGTGCCGCCGCGGAGAGCTCCACCTGCCGGCCGGTGCCGATCGCGTCGAGGCCGCGGGTCACGAGGAGCACCGGGGGGCCGCCGCGGGGCGGCGGGCCGACGGGGACGGGGGCGTGCATGCTCATCGGGCGCTCACCCGCGGGCGGGCCGCGGCGGTGGCCGCCGCGTCGCCGGGGACGAAGGTGTCGATGTAGACGAGATCGGCCACGGAGCCCTCGTCGGTCCAGAAGCGGGCCCGGATCGCGTAGAGCCTGTCGGGCTCCACCACGCAGGCGAACGGCTCGCGGTAGCGGACGCCGGGATTGAGCTGGTAGCGGCCCTGGCGGAAGTCCTCGTTGGTGGCGAGCAGGTTCCGCTTCATGAGCAGGGGCCGCGGCGCGCCATCGCCGCTCGTCCAGTCGAACAGGGGCACCGCCTCTTGATGGGCGGCGGCGTCGGCCGTGCCGTCGGTCCCGGCCGGTCGTTCCGCGGCCGGCCGCGGCCCGGCGAACGGCTCCATCTCGACGATCGAGATCTCGAGCCCCAGGTCGTCGTCCCCCGCCCGGCGCGGGAATCGCGGACGGATCGCCACCTTGCCGATGTTTTCCATGAACACGTCGACGTTGAGCAGCACCTCGTCGTCGCCCAGCCGGCGCACGGTGGGCGCGACCGTCACCACCATGGTGGGATCGTGGGTTCGTTCCACGGTGAAGTTGGTGTAGGTCCACCAGGCGGCGACGAGGATCGCCAGACCGCCGAGCACCTTGCTGACGAGGTCGACCCAGAGCTGGGCGACCTCCAGACGCGAGGAACGGACGGGGGCGGGCATGGCGGTCGGTTCCGGGCCGGACGCGGCGGAAAACCGGGATTCTCGCCCGCCGCGGCCGGCGGAGACGAGGTCAGTTTTCTCCGGAGCGCTCCCCCCCGGCCGGCAACGCCGGCGGCGCCGGAGGCAGGCCCGTCGCCGGGCGGTTCTCGCTGACGCGTTCGATCCGCCCGTCGCGCAGTCGGACGACGCGGCGGGCCCGGGCGGCGATGTCGTCCTCGTGCGTCACCATCACGATCGTGCGGCCGGCCCGGTTGAGCGCGTCGAGCAGGTCCATGATCTCGTGGCTGGTGGCGGTGTCGAGGTTGCCGGTGGGCTCGTCGGCGAGGATCACGTGCGGGTTGTTGACGAGCGCCCGCGCGATCGCCACCCGCTGCTGCTGGCCGCCGGACAGCTCCGTGGGGCGGTGGCCGAGCCGGCCCGACAGGCCGACGAGCTCCGCCAGCCGCAGGCACCGCTCCCGCCCCCCCGGCAGCGGCGGCCGCTGGTAGGCCAGCGGCACGGCGATGTTCTCCACCACGCTGAGCTGCTGGATGAGGTTGTACGACTGGAAGATGAAGCCGAGGTAGCGGCCGCGCACCCGCGACAGCGTCTCGTCGTCCATCCGCGCCACGTCCTGCCCGGCGAGCACGTAGCGGCCGGTGGTGGGCCGGTCGAGGCAGCCGAGCAGGTTGAGCAGCGTGCTCTTGCCCGACCCCGACGAGCCCATGATGGCCACGAAGTCGCCGCGGCGGAACTCGATCGACACGTCGTCGAGCGCGCGCACGAGGTGGCCGCCGAGGCGGTAGACCTTGGAGACGTGCTCGACGGCGGCGACGACGTCGCCGGCGGCCGGGCTCACGGACGGCGCCGCTGTGCTCATGGCGATCACTCGTGGCGGAGCGCCTCGATCGGGTCCATCGTCGCGGCCCGACGGGCCGGGTAGATGCCGAACACGATCCCCACACCCACGGAGATGCCGAAGGCGGCGATCACCGACCAGGCCGCCAGCCGGGGCTCGAGGTTCTTGATGCTCGCGGGCAGCGCCCCCCAGACCTCGGGCAGGAGCGTCGCCACGCCGCCGCGCACGGCGTTGATGGTGGGCCCGCAGAGGAAGCCGAAGAGCACGCCGAGCAGCCCCCCCGTGCCCGAGAGGACGACCGTCTCCCAGAGGAACTGCCGCACGATCTCGCCGCGGGTCGCGCCGAGAGCCCGGCGGATGCCGATCTCGCGGGTCCGCTCCGTGACCGTCGCGAGCATGATGTTCATGATGCCGATGCCCCCCACCAACAGCGAGATGCCGGCGATCAGCACGAGCAGCACGTTGAACATCGCCCGCATCGTCTCGGCCTGCTCGAGCAGCTCCTTGGGCACGACGACGGCGTAGTCGACCTGCTTGTGGTAGCGGGCGAGGAGCGCGCGGACCACGTCGGCCGTCTCGTCGACGTCGCGCATCTCGTCCACCACCGCGGTGATCTGGCTGAGCTCCACCGTCTCCAGCTGCGTGCTGCCGGCCCGCACCGTGAACACCCGGTCGCCGATCCGGGCGCGGAAGGTCGACAGCGGGATGTAGACGTCGCGGTCGTACTGGCGGGCCCCCATGCTGCCGCCGATCGCCGCGGCGGCCGTCCGCGGCGCCGCCACCCCGACGACGACGTAGAACTCCGGCCCCACCTGCACCGCCCGCCCCAGCGGGTCCTCGATGGGAAAGAGCGTGGCGGCGGCCTCGTGGGCCAGCACGACGACGTTGGCCCGCTGCTGCATGTCGTAGTCGGCCAGCGGCCGGCCGCGGGCGACGGGCAGCCGGTTCATGGCGAAGTAGTCGGGCGTGCAGCCGATGAGCTGGCCGTCGACGGCCCGGTCGCGATGCCGCACCTCGCGGCTGATCTCCCGCATCGGCACCGCCCGCCGGATCGTCGGCACGTTGGAGAGCAGCCGGTTGTAGTCCTCGCGCAGGAGGCCGTAGGAGATGCCGAAGCGGCTGCCGGTGTCGAGCGACGACTCGTCGGCCGGCTTGATGCTGCGGATGATGATGCTCGTCGCACCGAGATCCTTGATCTGCTGCTGGGCCTGGAAGCTCACCCCCTCCCCCATCGCCACGAGCCAGATCACGGCCGTGACGCCGATGAGGATGCCGAGCACGGCGAGGGCGCTGCGCAGCTTGTGCAGCATGAGGCTGCGAAACCCGAGGCGGATCTGCTGCAGCACGTCCACGCACACCTCGGCCGCTTCCGCGGTCGCCTCGCCGCCACTCGCCCGCCCGGCCGCCCGGCCGCCAGTCAGCCCGGCCGCCAGTCAGCCCGGCCGCCAGTCAGCCCGGCCGCCAGTCAGCCCGCGGCCGGCGCGGCGGACCGCGGCGACACGGGCTGCGCCGGCGTCGCCTCCGGCGCGTCCTGGTCGCCGAGGGCCGCCCGCGGATTGAGCACCACCACCTCCCCGGCCTCGAGCCCGGAGGTGACCTCGATGAACTTGTCGTTGCCCTGCCCCGTCGTCACCGTCCGGCGCACGATCTCGTCCCCGGTGCGGACGCCGCAGAAATACCTTCCCCCCTGCTCCATCACCGCCGCCACCGGCACGGTGATCACGTCCTCGAGCCCGGCGACACGGATCTCCACCTCGGCCGTGAACCCCGGCCGCAGATCCTCCGGCTCGCCGTCGATCCGCACCTGCACGACGTATTTCTTGGCCGATGACATCCAGTTCGACTGCGGGCGGTTGGCCACCGCCGACACCGCGCCGGTGAACTCCCTCTCCTGCACCCGGATGCGGGCCGGCATGCCGACGCGGATCTTGTCGACGCGGGCCTCGTGCACCTCGACGTCCACCCGCATCCGGCTCAGGTTCGGCAGCCGCAGGATCGTCGCGCCCTCGTTCACCTTGGCCCCGTTCTTGATCTCGCTGTCACGGTCGCGGCGCTCGTTGGCGTAGATCACGAGGCCGTCCTTGGGGGCCCGCACCGTGCACTTTTCGAGCTGCGCGGAGAGCCTTTCCAGCTTCGCCGTCTCCAGCTCGAGCGCCGCCCGCTCGCTGTCGCGCTTGGCCTCGGCCGCGTCCCGCTTGCTGGCCAGCTCGGTGACCATCTTCGGCCGGGCGAACCGCTCGAGCACGTCGAGCGCGATCTCCGCCGTGCCCAGGTCGAGCTCCGCCCGGCCCACGGCCGACTTCTGCGTCTCCAGCTGCTGCGGCGAGATGTAGCCCTTGCGGAACATCCGCTGGCCGTGATCGAGCGAGTTGCGGGTGGACTGGAGCCGCTCCTTGGCGAAGGTCACGTCCGATTCCGCCTTGCGCAGGTCCTTCTTGAACGTGCCCTCGGTGTATTCCTCGACCGCGATCTTCGCGGCCGCGTAGTCCTTCTCCGCCTGGATGTTCGCCGCCCGGGCCTTCTCGTAGGCGATCTTCTGCGCCGTGACGTCCTCGGCCAGCTTGGAGCTGTCGAACACCACCAGTTCCGTGCCGGCGGTGACGCTGGCGCCGTCGTCGATCAGCCAGACGATGGTGCCGCCGCCGGCCACGCGGCAGACGATGTCGACGTTCTCGTCACTCACGAGGCTGCCGTCCTCGGTGACTTCGATGAGCAGGTCGCCCCGCTCGACGGTGTGGCCGAGCAGCTTCGCCGCCGGCTTCGCGGCCGAGCCGCGGAGCCGGGCGACCGCGGCGGGCGCGAAGGGGGCCAGGCCCGCGACCGCCGCCAAGACGAGCACGACGCCCCAGGGAAACCGGCGGGGCGGCCGCGATCCCGCCGCGGCCGCGGTCGAGGGCTCGCCGAGGATGTCGGCGATCACCGCCACGTCGCCCGCCGGGGGGCGGCCGGGCGCGGAGCCTGAGGGGGCGTCGGGGGCCGTGGGTGTGTGCAGCATCGTCGATCCAATCGGCGGGCGGGGCCGAGGCGGCACCGCCCCACTCATTCTACGGCTCGCGAACGCGGGCGTCGGCCCCCGGCGGGGCGGGAAGCGCCTCGGGGGCACGGGCCGCGGGCTCGGCGGGGGGGGCCGGGATCTCCTCGGCCGGTTCGGCCCGGCGCGGCGGGGGCGCCTTCACCTGCTCGAGATGCTCGAGCCACTCCGGCGGCACCGCCGGCGGGAGCGGCAGCTCGTCGGCGCCGCACCGCTCGGCCTGCGAGAACGGCCTGTCGATCCAGATGCCGTCGTCGTCGAGCTCCATCACGCCGAGCTGCTGCGCGAGGCCGATCCGCGTGGCGTAGTAGTTGATCCAGATGCTCGTCAGCGCGTCCTGCGAGCTACGCAGGTCGTTGAAGGCGAAGATCAGGTTGAGCGTGGCGGTGGGGCCGAGCTGGCCCGCGGCGGGATCGACGGCGGGGATCGTGCCGTCGGGGCCGGGGGGTGGGGGCGGGGCGGCGGGCTGGCTGAGCGTCATCCGCGTCTGATCGACCCGCCGGATGGCGATGATCACCGCGCGACGCTGGGTCTCCAGATTCTGCCGGTCGAGGTCGAGCTGCCGCAGCGACTGCCGCAGCGCCAGCCGGATGCGGTCCTCGTACTGGATCTGCTGCCGGCGGACCTGCTGGTAGTCGAGGATCGCCTGGCGGAAGTTGTTGCGCTCCGTGAGCCTCGTCAGCGGCGCGTCGAACTGCAGACCGGCGGAGAGCGCCCCGGTGGGGGAGCGGAAGCGGGCCGGGTTGTTGCCGACGGTGCTGATGTCGCCGTTGACGACCACGTCGAGGCCCGACAGGAGGGCGACGGCGTTGAACTGGATCAGCCGCCACTGGTCCACGAGCGCCGCCCGGTTGTTCATCCAGTCGAGCCGGTTGGCGCGGGCGATCTCGAGCGCCGTGTCGGGATCGAGCGTGTCGCCGTCCACCGCGATCGCCTCGACCCGCGCCCGGGCCTGGATCAACGACATCTCGTCGACGGCCTGGGAGATGTCGGTCACCAGCCGCACGATCCGATCGGCCGTCTCGCGGAGATTCCGCTCCGTCACCTGCGCCTGCAGCCGCTCGATCTCCGCCTCGGCGGCGCGGGCCTTGCCGAGCAGCGTCGCCAGGTCGGCCTTGAGCAGCCGCATCTCCCGGGCGAACACCTCCCGCTCCCCCGGCCTCATCCCCGCGAGGCGGCCGGCGGCGCTCGTCGCCACGCGGGCGAGATCGCCGTCGATCGCCGCCGCCTGCGCCTCCACCCGCTTCCGCATCTCGGCCAACTGCCGGATGCTCGCCTCCACCATCGCGCGGTCGAGCCGCTCCACGTCGGGCTGCGGGTCCGCCGGCGCGGCCGCCGCCTGTCCGGCCGGCGCGGCCGGCGGCGTCAGGGCCAGTTCGCCCGCGGCCCCGGCGGTGCCATCCGCGGCGCCGCCATCGCGGGCCGGCGCCGCCGCAGGGGGATCGCTCTCCCGCGGGTCGTCGGTCTCCTTGACGTCCTCGGCCCTGCCGAACGAGTAGTCGGCGAGGAAGTCGCCGAAGTCGTTCTGCAGCCGTTGCACCTCGGGGCTGATGAACTGGAAGGGCTTGATGAACGACTCGTCGAGCACCATCGGCGTGTTGGCCGGCAGGCAGAGCACGTTCACCTTGAAGCTCTCGAGCAGGTTGGTGAGCGACACCTTCTGCTGCAGCAGCCCCGCCCGGCCCGTCTCCACGCTCTGCCGCAGCTGGTCGACCTGGTTGAGATCGACCGTGCCCCCCTCGAGGTTGGCGTCGAGCAGCTGGAGCGCCCGCTGCTGCGCGGCGAGATTCTGCTCGGCGTTGCGGATCTGCTGGCGGAGCTGGAGGATGCCGATGAAGCCCCCCACGTTGCCGGCGCCGCCGCCGGCGAAGCCCGCCCCGCCGCTGCCGCCGCCGCCGGTCTGCAGGCCGACGCCGTTGCCGCCGAAGAACACGCCGCCGAGGTTGCCGAAGCCGCCGATGCCGGTGCCGGTGAAGCCGGCGAAGCCGGTGCCGCCGAGGAAGCCGCCGCGGCGCTGCAACTGCGGCGGGGCCGGGGCGCCGGCCACCACCTGCAGAAAGAAGCCCTGGCGGAAGAACTGCAGGCTGCGCAGGTTCGCCAGGAGCGCCCGCTCGACGATCGTCAGCGGCTCCAGCGCGATCGAGCGGCCCGCCCGCCGCAGGAGCGGCTGCACGAGGTTGAAGTTGACGAGCGAGACGTTCGTGTAGCGGTCGGGGCCGGCGAGCTGCCACATGATCGAGTTGACGAAGCCCACGACGAGCGTGCCCGCGGTGGCGAAATACTTCCGCGCCTCGAGGCTCGTGGTGGTGTCCCACTGGCTCGTGCGGCCGGCGGCGTTGAGCGGCCCGCGGTCGCGGTAGAAGGTGCTGTTGCCGCCGTAGAACTGGACGTCGAAGCGGAACCGCTCCGTGCTGACGTCGATGGCCGAGAGGTAGAGCGTCTCGAGCTGGTCCTGCCAGTCGAGCGAATTGAGGTAGGCCAGGCGCACCGCCGACTCGAGCGACAGCTTGATGGCGCCCGAGTCGGTGAGTTCCACGATCTCGCCGATCCGCTCCCGCCAGTCGCCGTTCTCGAGGTCGGTGCGGTCGCCGTTGTTGTGCCAGCGGGGCCAGCCCTTCTTGCCGTCGACGCAGTGCATGTAGCGGTGCGACGTGGGGTCGTCCGGCGGCATCGGCGGGAAGATCTGGCTGTACTGGTCGTAGAAGCGGCTGCGCTGGTCCTGCCGCACGGTGAAGGTGTCGGGCACCTTCCAGCGCGGGTCGCACGACTTCTCGGCGAGGAGCGTGCTCACCTCGCGGTCGGCCTGGAGGTAGTAGCGGCCGCGCGTGCAGCCCGGCGCCGGCAGCAGCGCGGCGAGGAGCGCCACGAGCACGACGCCGCGGCGCACGCTCGCGCGGCGACGACGAGGCCGGATGGGGGTGGCGGGTGGGCGCTGCGCCATGACTGGTCGATCCAGGCCCCCCTGGAGAAACAGTCGCTGCGGGATCGGGCCCGCGACACGCGGTCGCGCCCGACCACGGGGCATCCGTGGAGAGATCGGCTGCGGAAGCCGCCCGGCTTTAGCGATTCTGCGGCCTGGGAAATCTGGAGAGGCTGGGAGAACGCCCCGGAAAACCGGCTGGGGCCGCAGGATCGGGAGAGCCGATACCACTCCTACAGATCGCCACGGCGTGGCAGCCGATCTCTCCGCACGTTTTCCAGGGCCGTCGCGGCGGCGGCGTCACTTCAATCCTCGGGCAGGGCGGGCATGGATCGTCCATCGCGATGGCTCCTGTGGGCGGGCGCGTGGCTTGCGTGGGCGGCCGTGGTCACCCCTGCGCGGGCCGCCGATCCGCTCGGTTACCCCACCTCGCTCGACGAGGAAGCCGCCCGCGCGGCGGTCGCGGCCGATCCGCGTCCGGCGCCGCAGATCCCGGTGGAGGAGCTGCGGCCGCGGGCCGGCGTGGATCCCAATCGCGCACCCCCTTTCGAGGTCGCCGATCCCGAGGCCCGGCTCACCTGGTTCCACGAGCCGGTGGGCCCGTCCCCCTGCGACCGCAACCTGGTGGATCCCGCCTGGATGGGACCGGGCGAATACGCCTACCACCTTTCCGACCACTGCTGGTGCTCCCGCGACCACACGCGGGTGTTGCGCTCCGAGTTTCTCGGCCGCGTCTGGATCACGGGCGAACTCCTGCTCTGGGCCACGTCGGGGCAGTCGCTGCCGGCGCTCGTCACCGCGAGCCCGGCCGGCACGCCGGCGGCGCAGGCGGGCGTGATCGGCCAGCCGGGCACGAGCACGCTCTTCGGCGGCGGCTGGGTGCCCGGCACGATGCGGCCCGGCGGCCGGGTGGCGGTCGGCTACTGGTTCGACCCCACCCAGCACGACGGCATCGAGGCGAGCTTCTTCGAACTGGCCGAGGACCAGCGGCGCGGCACGTTCGGCAACCAGGCAGGCGCGCTGCTGCTCGGCCGCCCCTACGTCGACGCCCTCACCGGCGCCGAAGCCGCCGTGCTCGTGCCGCCGCCGCAATCGCTGCCGGCCGATGCCGCGCTCCTCGCCCAGACGATCACCGCCGCGCAGTCGACGACGTTCCTCGGCGTCGACGTGCTCCTGCGACGGTCGCTCGCCTGCGATCTCTTCCACCGCCGCTGGCTCGTGGGGGGCTACCGCTACCTCGAACTCGACGACTCGGTGAGCGTCGGACAGACGGCCGCGATCTCCTCGGCGACGTCCTCGGCCGTGACGACCGCCACCACGAACGACCTGTTCGACGCGACCACGCAGTTCCACGGGGGCGAGTTCGGCCTGATCGAGCGGTGGTGGCACAAGCGGGTGTCGCTGCAGGTGCTCGGCAAGGTGGCCCTGGGCGCGAGCGTCTTCGACACCGACATTTCGGGATCGACGACCACCAACGGCGCCGTCACGAGCGGCGGCGGCGTGCTGGCGCAGCCGACCAATGCCGGCTCCCACCAGTCGGCGCTGTTCGCGGCCATGGGGGAGGCGGGCATCGCCCTCGACTACGCCCTCTGGTCGCAGTGCCGGGTGTCGGTGGGCTACACGTTCCTTTGGTGGTCGACGGTGAGCCGGGCCGGCGCCCAGATCGACCGGCAGGTGAATCCCTCGCAGTTCCCCCCGGGCACGCTCTCCGGCCCCGCCCGGCCGGCGTTCACCCAGCGGACCAGCGACTTCTGGGCACAGGGGCTGAATCTCGGCCTCGAGTACCAGTTCTAGCCGGCCACAGCGTGTTGGATCGCCTCGGGCCACGCGTGCGTGCCCGACATCGAGGGTGGACGCCCGGGGCCGCCCGTCGCCCCGCTCGCCGGACGTTCGCTTTCGGCTTCCAGCCTTCAGCTCACTCGAAGCCGGCTGCGCTCCGGCATCCTGCCTGCGCTGGCCGCCTACGCCGTCTCACGGGGCGACGGGCGGCCCCTCCACCTCGAGTGATGGGCCGCGCGGCTTCATCTGCGCTTTGGATTCTTTGCCAAGCGTCGCACGGCACTGCGATCCCGATACGATGGCCCGCTACTCGAGCGTGCGCCGCGCGACCTTGGAGATCGCGACCACCGCCGGGTGCTTGAGCCGCTTCTCCACCGAAATCGCGTAGAACCGCTCCCGCACCCCCTCCTCGCGGCCGATCAGGCCCACGCGATACATCCGCCGCACCTCGTCCTCCACCGCCGTCGGCGCCGCGAAGATCCCGTCCCCGAACGCGCCGAAGGCCTTGAGCAGGGCACTGTCGGTGAACACCCCCCGCACCACCGGGCGGATGCCCCGCTCCTCGAACCACTGCTCGAGCGACCGCCGCAGCGCCGAGTTCTCGGCCGGCAGGAGCATCGGCGCACCGTGGAGCGAACGGGGAAACCCGCGGCGATACTTCCGGGCGAGGTCGTTCCGGCCGAGAAAGCTCACCCCGCAGTCGCCGAGGAGATGATTGAACGTCTTCATGCCGAGCTGCGGATTGGCCGGATAGTCGCTGACCACGAGGTCGATCTCGTGCAGGGCGAGACGCGCCAGCAGCCGGTCGGGCTCGCCGTCGATGCAGGTGATCCGCACCTCCTTGTCGAGCTTGAGCGCCGGCTCGAGGAGCCGGTGCACCATCAGCTTCGGCAGCGCGTCGGCCACGCCGACGACCAGCCGCAGCGGCCGCCCCGCCGGCTGCCCGACGAGGGCCTCCTCGAGCTCGCGGCCGAGCGAGAAGATCTCGTCGGCGTAGCGGTAGACCATCTGTCCGGCGTCGGTGAGCCGGATCGACCGCCCCGCCCGCTCGAAGAGCCGCAGCTTCAGCTTCCTCTCGAGCACGCGGATCTGGCCGCTCACGGTGGGCTGCGTCAAATGCAGCTGCCGGCAGGCCTTCGTGATGCTTCCCTCCCGGGCCGCCATCCAGAAATAGAGCAGGTGATGGTAGTTGAGCCAGTTCATCGTGTTTCGCGGTGTTCGAAAAAACCGATGGGATGAAGTGAAACAATCTATCTGGACTATATTAGCCATCGTGCTTGAATTGCCGAAGAAAACCAGTGGGGTCCGCGGGTGGGGCGGCCGGGATGCGAAGGTATGCCCGTTCGGGGCGGGCCGTCGTCCCGAAGCGGCCTTGATTCCCCGGGACAACCCGTCTATCGCTCCGCTGCCGTGCCCGCACATTCAGGAGGCGTTCCATGAAGGCGACGATCCGGCGACGCAGCGTCACGACAGTCGAGGCCGTCCTGGCGTCCTTCGCCCTGCTGCTCGGCGTCGCGATGCTGCTGCCCGCGCCCCAACCGGCGTGCGGCGCGGCCCCCGCGCCGGCGGCCGGCCGCGCGGCCCGCGGCTCGGCCGTCGCGACCCGGCTCGAATCGGTGCGGCAGCACGTGGTGCACTTCCGCATGCGGCTTGTCGACGCCTACGACCGCAGGTTCAACGACCCGCTCCCGTGCGAATGACCCCACGGCACCGCGGCCGCCCGGCCGTGTCGGAATCGGCGGGAGGTCGGCACTCCCCGGCTCACGTCCCGCGTCGACGGACGGAGGGTGCCCCGTGACCCAGCTATCCCACGAGCGCTCCCCGCGGCCGCACCGCGGTCCGTGGCAGCGGCTCACCGCCCTGCTGCGGCTCGAGCGGGCGGATGTGCTCACGCTGCTGGCCTTCGCGCTGGGGGTGGGCCTCCTGTCGATCGTCGTTCCGGCGGCGATCGAGGCGCTCGTCAACACGGTGGCGTTCGGCGTGCTGCTCTGGCCCGTCGTGGTGCTGTCGCTGGTGATGTTCGCCTTCCTCGCCCTGGCCGCCGTGCTCCGGGCGCTGCAGACGCTCGTGGCGGAATGCCTGCAGCGGCGGCTCTTCGTCCGCACCGCCGACGCGTTCGCCGATCGCTTCGCGCGGGCGGAGATCGAGGCCTTCGACGGCCGCAACCCCACCGACATCGTCAACCGCTTCTTCGAGGTGTCGGCGGCGCAGAAGGCGATCGCGACGCTCCTCGTCGACGGGATCGGCATCGTGATGATCACGGTGGTGGGCCTCGCCGTGCTGGCCTTCTATCACCCCTACCTGCTCACGTTCGCGATCGTGATGCTCACGCTGGTGGCCTTCCTGCTCGGCGTGCTCGGCATCGGCGGCGTGCGCACGAGCATCGAGGAGAGCTATGCGAAGTACGCCACGGCGGCGTGGCTCGAGGAGATCGCGAAGTGTCCGCACACCTTCCGCTCCGGCCGCGGCGCGGGCCTGGCGATGGAGCGGGCCGACCAGCTGGCGGGCGACTACGTCACCGCGCGGCGGCGGCACTTCAGCGTGGTCTGGCGGCAGACCCTGTTCGCGCTCCTGCTCGAATCCGTGGCCAGCACGGTGCTGCTCGGGCTCGGCGGGTGGCTGGTGATCCAGAGGCAGCTCACGCTCGGCCAGCTCGTGGCCGGCGAGCTGATCGTGGCGCTCGTGCTCGCCGCGCTCTCCAAGAGCGGAAAATACGTGGAGATCTTCTACGACCTTCAGGCCGCGCTCGACAAGCTCGGCGTGCTCGACGACCTGCCGCTCGAACCGGTCGGCGGGGAGACGCTGCCGGCGGGCTCCGGGCCCATGGCGGTCGTGGCCGAGGTGCGCGACGACGGCGGCGTGCGCCGCCTCGAGGCGCGGCCGGGCCAGCGGATCGCCGTCGGCGGCGCGTCGGGGAGCGGCAAGACCACGCTGCTCGAGACGCTCGGGCTCTTGCGGGTGCCCCGGGAGGGGCTGCTCGAGTTCGACGGGCTCGACGCCCGCTCCCTCGACCGCGCCGCCACCCGGCTCCAGGTGGCCTACGTGGGCCGGCTCGAGACGTTCGCGGGCACGGTCGCGGAAAACGTCCGGGTGGGCCGCGAGGATCTCTCGGCATCGCTCGTGCGCCGTGCGCTCGAGATGGTGGGCCTCGCCGACCGAGTGGCCCGCCTGCCGCAGGGCACGGCCACGCCCCTGGCCTCCGACGGGCTGCCCCTCTCCGCCAACGAGATCGCGCGGCTCTCGATCGCGCGGGCCCTCGCGGGCGGTCCGCGGCTGCTGCTCGTCGACGGCCTGCTCGACGGCCTCGACATCCACGCGTGCCCAGAGCTGCTCGACTCGCTCTTCGACCGGGCCGCCCCCTGGACGCTCGTGGTGGTGACGGCCCGCGACGACATCCGGAGCCGGTGCGACGCGACGGTGGAGTGGTGATGAAGATCAAGGTCGGATGACGGCGCCGCGGCTGTTCAGCGGCGTGCTCGTCCTCGCCTGGCTCGCCTGCCTCCCGTGCGGCGCGGCCGAGCCGGGAGCGTTCGTGCCCGCGCCGGGGGCGGCGCGGATGCCGGCGGAGCCCGGCGTGGCCGGGGCCGCGGAGCTCGGATTGCAGCCGATCCTCACGCAGTCGTTCCTCGAGATCGTCGACGGCGACGCGGCCGCGCGGGCCGCCGACGCCGTGGCCCGACCACCCCAGAACCGCGTCGCCCCGCGGCCGCAGCCCGCGGAGCCCGTGCCGCCGCCCGCCACGGATGGCACGGCGCCCGCCGCGGCGCCGGCTCTTCCGCGCGGCAGGCCCGAGCCGCTGCCCGCGCCGGCCCGGCAGGAAGCCGCGTCACTGGTGCCCGCCACCCACCCGCCCCGCCCGTCGATCTCGCCGCAGATTCCGGGACTCGCGCTCGATGAGCGGCCGGAGCCGCTCACGCTCGCCGAAGTGCTCCGCAGCGTGCTGGCCAGCTATCCGCTGCTGCAGGCCGTGGAGCGGGAGCGGAGCATCGCCGCCGGCCGACACACCACCGCCATGGGCGCCTTCGACACGCGGGTGACGGCCGCGGGCAACTCGCTCGCCCCCGGCACCTACGAGAACTACCGCTCCGACTTCGGCGTCGCCCAGCAGTTCATGGCCGGCGGCATCAGCGCCTTCGGCGGCTTCCGCACCGGCTTCGGCGATTTCCCCACCTACAACCTCGCCCAGAAGACGGCCGACGCCGGCGAATGGCGGGGCGGCCTCAACGTGCCGCTGGCCAAGGATCGCGAGATCGACCGCTTCCGTGCCACGCGGGCGCAGGCCGCCATCGACATCGCGCTCGCCGAGCCCACGATCGACCGCAGCCGGCTCGACTACATGCGGTCGGCGGCCCGCTCCTACTGGTCGTGGCGGGGCAGCGGCGAGCGGTACGGCGCCACGGAGCGGCTGCTCGAGCTCGCCGTCGACCGCGACCGGCAGCTCGAAATGAAGGTCGACAGCGGCATCGTCGCCAACATCGAGCGGGTGGACAACCAGCAGAACATCGCCCTGCGCAACGGGCTCGTCGTGCAGGCCGACCGGGCGATGCAGCAGGCCGCGATCGAGATGTCGCTCTACCACCGCGACGCGGCGGGAGCGCCCCTGCTGGCCCGCCGCAGCCGGATGCGGCCGCTGCCCGGCCCCGTGGAGCCCACGATCGAGGTCTACCAGCGGTCGGTCTCCCGCGCGTTCGGCTCGCGGCCGGAGTTCCCCCGGCTCTCGCTGCAGCGGGAGAAGCTGCTCGTGGAGCGGCAGCTCGCCGCCAACCAGACGCTGCCCAACGTCGACGGCCAGATCCTCGGCAACCAGGACGCCGGCTACGGCAGGAGCCCGCTCTCGGGTCCCAACGGGCTCGACCGGCAGGTGCTCCAGGCGTCGCTCGTCTTCCAGTTGCCGGTGCAGCGACGGGACGCCCTGGGGCGGATGCAGACGATCGACGCGCAGCTCACGCAGCTCAACCGGCAGCTGAGCTACGCCGAGGATCAGGTGCGGGCCGAGGTGCAGGACGCCTTCTCGCTCCTCGAGCGGGCCTACGAGTTTCACGAGCAGTCCAAGGCGCGGCTGGAACTGGCCCGCCTGGTGGCGCTCGCGGAGCGGGAGCAGCTGCGGCTCGGCCGCAGCGACGTGCTGCGGGTGACGCTCCGCGAGCAGGCCAAGTTCGAGGCGGAGATCGCCGAGATTCTCGCGCGGCAGGAGTTCTGGCGGGCCGAGTCCGACCTCCGCGCCGCAGACGCCTCGCTGGGGCCGGAGGGGAGCGGCCTCCTGCGCGAGGACGAGGCCCCACGGCAGCCGTGAGGGCGGCGGGAACGCCATCGAGAAACTCGATTGGAAGGCGATACAATATCGCTCTTTTTCGATTTTTCCCCAGGTTTCGGCGGCCCCAACGAGGCTCACGGAACGCTCACGCCGGCCGGCGCCGACCGGCAGGCGGTGGTCGCGAGCCGCGCCTATCCTCGGGTGTCGGTGGTCCCCGACGCCACGACGTGCGGCGAAGCCCTACGCCGGCCAGTGCGACTCCACCGGGTCCAACTCGACGGTCTCCATGGTCCACTCCACCGCCACGCTGATCCTGCCGTTCATCGAGCAGACGAGCGTCTTCAACCAATTCGACACCCGCTCCGACACGGCGTGCTACGGCGGCACGATCAACGCGGCCGGCAACCGCGTGCTCTCGTCGGGCGCGCAATTGCACCCCAAGGGCAAGGGCCGCTCCTACGACGACACCGCCTTTCCCGCCGGGCAGACCGCCGCGAAGACCCGGATCGACACGTTCATCTGCCCGTCGGTGCCCGGCGGCTCCGTCAGTGACCCGATCTCCGGCTACGGCGGCTTCGACTCCATGTTCGTCGCGCTGTCCGACGTGCATTCCAATAACCCCGCCACGGACGGGCAGACATACGGGGCGCGACACTCCACAAGGAACGCCAACTGGTCCCAACAGGTCGTCGACGGCTGCCTCAACTGCGCCGAGAAGGGCTTTGAGCGGGTGACGGATGGCACGTCGAAGACGATCCTCTGCATCGAGGACGCCGGCCGCTCGCACCCCGACGTGCCCCTCTTCGGCGCCTTCTCGAGTCGCGACGCGATCACCGGCTCGAGCCAGGCCGATCCCGTGGGGAAGACCGCGGGCGGATCCGGCGCCCGCCGCGTGTTCGCCTGGGCCGACCCCGACGCCTGCACCAACGGCTACTCGGGCCCGAGCAACTCCACCGGCTCGAAACTGGCGGGGATCAACCAGAACGCGAGCCCCGCGGGCGGCCTCGCGACATGCTCGTGGCAGACGTACAACTGCGGGCCCAACGACGAACCGTTCGCCTTTCACCCCGGCGGCGTGAATCTGGTCATGGGTGACGGGTCGGTGAAGTTCATGGCCGACAGCATCGACGGCGTCGCGGTGAAGTGGCTCGTCGGAGCCGCCGACGGCCAGCCGACGCCGGAGTTCTGACCCTGGCTCCGAGCGGCGCCGTTCGCGGACACGGCGTCGCCGGGGCGCGGCCTCACGGCAGCGGCCCGGCGGGCCGGTCGCTGCGGCCCCCGGTTGCGGGATCCTCAGCGGCCGCCGTCGCTCCCGTCGGGAGCGACGGCGCTGCGTTCCCTGGCATCCGGTCGGATGTCGTCGGCATCGAGGGCCGCCACGTGCGGCAGCTGCCGCCAGGCGCCGTCGTAATCGAGCCCGTAGCCCACGACGAACAGGTCGGGGATGTCGAAGCCGACGAAGTCGGGCTCGACGGCCACCTCCGCCCGGCCCGCCTTCCGCAGGAGCACGAGCGACCGCACGCTCGCCGCACCGCGCCGCGGATCGCGCAGGTCGGTGAGGATCGCCTCGAGTGTCCGGCCGCTGTCGAAGATGTCGTCGACGAGGAGCACGTGCTGCCCCGTCAGGTCGGGCAGCAGGTCGAGCCGCAGGTCGAGCCGGCCCGCCCGCGTGGCCGGGCCGCGGTAGCTGCTGGCCCACACCATCGACAGCCGCACCGGGCCGTCGAGCCGCCGGATCAGGTCGGACACCACGACGACGCTGCCGGTGAGCACGCCGACCACCGTCAGCGGCACGTCGCCCGCGGCGCGGCGGACCTCGACCGCGAGCCGGTCGATCCCGGTGGCGAGTTGGTCGGCGGTGAGCAGGACGCGCATGGGCGGCGGACGCGGGGGGAGGTAGAGTGGAAAGTATCCCGGTTTTCTCCCGCCGCGTCATCCATCGCCCCGCACGACCGCCCATGACGGCGCCCCTGACGGCCCCCGCCGCCCGTCCCCGCGAACGCTGGTCAACGATCGTCGTCGACGGCCATGCCTGCGAGCTCCACGAGCCCGCCGACCCGCTCCCGGGCCGCGCGGTCGTCTACCTGCACGGGGTCAAGGAGCGCACGCTCCTCGAATCGGACGGTCTGCGGGACGCGATCGAGACGGCCCGGCTTCCCGCGATCGCGCCGCGAACGGGCCGCTCCTGGTGGCTCGATCGGATCGTGCCGGCCTTCGACCGCGGCCGCTCGCCGGAGCGGTTCGTGATCGACTCGGTGCTGCCGGAGGTCCGCCGCCGGTTCGGCGTCGCGGCCCCCGGCGTGGCGCTCGTGGGCACGAGCATGGGGGGCCAGGGGGCGCTACGGCTCTCCTACCGCCACCCCGCCCTCTTTCCGGTCGCGGCCGCGATCGCCCCGGCGATCGACTTCCACGCCGCCATGCGGGAGGCCGACATCGCTCCCGACGGCCACTTCTTTGAAACGCTCTGGGAGGTCTACGGCGACGTGGAGCGGGCCCGGCAGGACACGGCGATCCTTCACGTGCATCCGCTCAACTGGCCGCGGCACCAGTGGTTCGCCAGCGACCCGTCCGACGTGCGCTGGCACGACGGCGCCGTCAGACTCGACAGCAAGCTCCGGGCCCTGGGGATCCCCCACGTGGCCCGACTCGAATCCCGCGGCCCGTTCACCGGCGGCGCCACCGGCCATAGCCCGGAGTACTACGACCGCGTCGCCCCCGACGCGATCCGGTTCATCCTCGAGAGCCTCGAGACGGAATCCCGCCGGCTCGCGTGAACGGCCCGGAAGCCAGGGTCACGCGCCCCAACATCACGCCCCAACATCACGTGCCAACATCACGTGCCAACATCACGTGCCAACATCCACGGAGCACCCGCCCCGCCGCAAGACTCCGCGAGGGGTCGCCCGTGCCGTGGAGCCGGCGTAGGCGGCAAGCGGAGCCAGGATGGCGGAGCGCGGCCGGCTTCGAGTGAGCGAAGCCCAGGATGGGCGCAGCGAACGTCCGGGCGACGCGGCACGGGCGACCCCGAAGCCTGCGTCACGCGTCACCGGCAGCCGAACTCCCGCCCCGCCGCAAGACTCCGCGAGGGGTCGCCCGTGCCGTGGAGCCGGCGTAGGCGGCAAGCGGAGGCATGGATGCCGCAGCGCAGCCGGCTTCGAGTGAGCTGAAGCCCGGAGGGCGGAAGCGAACGTCCGGGCGACACGGCACGGGCGACCCCGAAGCCTGCGTCAGGTGCCACCTGCAACATGCGAACGTCCGGGCGACACGGCACGAGCGACCCCGAAGCCTGCGTCAGGTGCCACCTGCAACATGCGAACGTCCGGGCGACACGGCGCGAGCGACCCCGAAGCCTGCGTCAGGTGCCGCCGACAACATGCGAACGTCCGGACGACACGGCACGGGCGACCCCGAAGCCAGCGTCAGACGCGTTCCGTGCGCCGCGTCAGGTGCCCGGCAGCGGCCGGCTGACGGGCCGGGCGGCGGGGGCGCTGCCGCCGGGCAGCGCGAGCCCCTTGCCGGCGGGGCCGAGCTGGTCGAGATCGAGGAAGCGGGCGTCGTCGACGTCGACGCGGTTGAGCGCCCGCCAGAAGAGAATCTTGCCGGCGGAGGCGCTCGACGTGTTGGCCCCCACCTTCACCTGCCGGAAGAGCTGGGCGTCGCTGCGGCCGTCCCCCTCGAGCACGAGCAGGTCCTTCGCCTCGCTCCAGGAGAGCCGGGCGGACCGCGCGGTGAACGACTCCCCCTCCACGAGCACGTTGCCCCCCGCGCCGAGCTCGATCGAGCTGCGGCGCTGCCCCGGCGCCGGCGGCGCCTGCCCGACGCCGAGCACGTCGGCGTTGATCGTGACCACCCGCGGCGGCAGGCCGCCGGCGGCGTGCGGGTCGAGGGTGTCACCCCAGCGGGCCACCGGTCCCCAGATGGCCTCGACCCGCTGGTGAAACTCCATCACCCGCCGGTTGAGGTTGCCGCGCATGCCGCGTTGGAAATCGACGCCGAGATAGCTGAGTTCGTCGGGGCGGGCGGGGGCTGACGCGGCGGGGGCCGCTGCGGCCGCGGCGGTCGTCGCCGGCGTGGTCGGAAGCGCCATGCCCGCGGCCTGGCCGAACCGCGTGCTCGTCAGCCGCCCCGGACCGGTGCCCACGACGTCGCCACTCGTGCGGTCGATGACGAGATCCCGCACGAAGAGCTGCTCCTTCGACTGCGAGCCGTCCTGGCCGGCCGAGCTGCTCTCGACCTTCACGCCGCTGCCGCAGGCGATCCGCGTCACGTCCGGCTGCACGGCCGGCTGCGCCCGCCCCGCCGCGAACTCGATCGGCCGGTTGAAGACCACGTCGAGCGAGCCCGCCTGCACGGTCGTGTCGGTGGCCGCGGTCACGACGCGATCGACGAAGCGGGCCGTGAGGCCGTCGAAGTCCATCCGCCCCTGCCAGGTGACGTCGAGCGAGCCGGGCCGCGCGTCGGGTGCGGCCGCCGCCGGCCGCGAATCGCCCGAGAAGCCGAACGAAGCGAGTCCGCCGGTGCCGGCGGCCAGCGGCACCGCGAGCCGGCCGGCGCCGTCCACGGTGAGCCGGTTGCGTCCGCGGTCGAACTCCACGAGCGGACCGGTGAGGTCGAGGCCGCGGCCGCGCACCGACGCCGGCCGGCCCGAGACGATCGCCCGGGCGTCGAAGCGGGTCGGTCGGGCGATCTGCAGTTGCTCGCCGCGAATCTCCATGCCCGCGTCCCGCGACGGCGCGGCGGCCGGCTCGCGGTCGCCCGGCTGCCGGGCGGGCGACGCGGCCCGGGCCGCCACGCTCCTGTCGGCCTGCTCCTCGATCACGTGCACCTGACCCTCGAGCGACATCTCGTCGAGCTGCGCCGCCTGCCCCGTCATGCTCACCAGGCCGCGGACGAGCGCCGCGGTGGCCACGATCCGGTTGCCCGTCGGAGCGGCCTGCGGCCCGGCCGGCGGCCGCGCGGCGGGGCCCGCGGGGGACGCCGCCGCCCCCGGCCCGACGCCGGCCGCGGCCGGCGCGGCGGCGCCGCCGGCCGCCGGCCCCGCGTCGGCCGCGCGAAACCAAACCTCCATCCGATCGGTGCGGGCGGCGAGGTTCTCCGCCTCGAGCTCCACCATGCCCCGGGCGAGCAGCCGCGCCGGCCGCACGCCGGAGAGATCGGGGCCGGCGCCCGGCGCCGCGGCCTGCCGGGCGCCGCGGGCGACCTCCAGCCAGAGATGCATCTCCGCGCCGCCGAGCCGTCCCTGCCCTTCGACCGCGACCTCGGCGTCGCCGGCGATGCTGGCCACGTGCTCCGCGTTGTCGGGCCGCATGCGCAGCCACTTCTGCCAGCGAGCGACGGCCGGCGGCCCGCCCGCGGGCCGGGCCCGCAGCCAGCCCGGCCCCACCGCCATCAGCGAGCCGGGAGCCGAGTCGGGGCCGGGCGTGTAGTCGATCGACCGCGCCTCCATCTCCGTGTCGCGGGCGACGAGCGACACCGGCTCGTCACCGTCGAGCAGGATCCGGCGGGAGGCGATCTCGTAGCCGAGCCGCGCGGCGCGGGCCTCGAGGCCGGCGCCGGTGCTGCGCACCACCACCGGCGCGCCCTTGGCCTGGATCTCGCGGGCCTTGAGCTCGCGACGGCCGCCGGCCGCGCCGCCCGCCGCGTCGTCGCGGCCGAGGACGATCGCGAGGAGTTCGCAGGCGAGCTGGTCGGTCGCGCCGTCGGGCAGCGACCGCACCACCTCCACCCGATCCTCGCAGGTGACCACGCCCGCCGACACGTTGAGGCAGAGGCTGCCGCGGCAGCTCACCGTGACCGGGGCGGGGTCCGCGGCCGGCGCGGTCGCAGCGGCTGGAGCGGCGGCCTGGCCGGGGAGGAGCCCGGCCCCCATGCCCTCGATCCGCATGCGCACGTCGCGGTCGAGCCGGATCGAGTCGACGCCGCCGATGGCGGGCCCCTGGTCGGATCCGCCGGCCCGCGGCAGGAGTCGGGCGACGAGCGCCCGCCCGCTGCCGGTGGAACGGCCGTAGCGGAATTGCACCATCTCGCCGGTGCGCACCTCGAACTCCTCGAGCTCGACGTCGCGGGTGACGATTTCGACGTCGTCCTCGGCGCCGGGCGCCGACGGCGTGCCGCGGATGGTCACCTGCCCGCGGAGACTGCCGCCGACGAGCCGCGCCAGCCGTCCCTGCCGGAGGTCGAGCGGCTCGTCGAACTCGAGCACCGCCCCCTGCGGCACCCGCAGCACGAGCGTGCGGCCCGCCTGCCCGTCGGCCGCGACGCGGTTGCGGTCGGGCAGGAGCACCATCGTGCAGGGGACGAGGTTCACCCGGCCGTCGGGCAGCGCCTGGTACTGCTTGAAGAGGAGCCGCATCTGGCGGCTCTCGAGCATGATCGGATCCTCGCGCTCCCACGAGCCGGGGGGAAACAGGTCGCCGAGCGCCGCGAGCCGACGGTCGGCGCGGGCGCGGATCGCCGCGGCCTGCTCGGGGGAGAGTTCGAGCGATTCCTGCGCGTCGCGCACGCGCGGCTCCACCAGCGGCACCACGGTGAGCCGGTGAAATCCGGCCGCCGCGAGGACGAGGAGGAAGATCCGCACTGTGCGTCCGAGGCGATGTTCCATGGAGGGGATCTCTCGACGGCCGACGGTCACGCCCGGCCTGTCCTCCCGTCGGCGGCCCCGGCGACGGCCGTGCGGTAGCCTGCGACGACCGCCTCCCAGCCGCCGCGGGCCCGGAGCATCCGTTCCACCACCTCGCGGACCGCTCCCTGGCCCCCCGCGCGTGCCGTGACCAGGTGCGCCGCGGCCGTGAGTTCCGCGCAGGCGTCGGCGACGGCCACGCCGAGCCCGCTCCGCTCGACGACGGGAAGGTCGGGCAGGTCGTCGCCGACGAACGCCGTCTCGTCCCAGGAGAGCCCGCAGCGACCGACGATCTCGGCGGCGGCGGCGAGCTTGTCGTCCACGCCCTGCCGCACGAACTCGATCCCCAGCTCCGCCGCCCGCCGCTCCACGACCGGGCTCGATCGTCCTGTGATGATCCCGGTGCGTCCGCCGGCCCGCTGCCAGGCCCGGATGCCGAGGCCGTCGCGGATGTGGAACGTCTTCCACTCGACGCCGTCGGAGCCCCAGGTGACGCCGCCGTCGGTGAGCACGCCGTCGCAGTCGAGCAGAAGCAGCCGCACCCGCGCGAGGCGGTGGTCGATGTCGGAGGGATGGGTCATGGGGTGCTCCGCGGGGCCGCCGCGGCGTCAGGCCGCCGCCCGGCCCGCCGGGGGGAGGGCGTCGGGCACGGCCGGCGCGACCACGGTGGCCGAGGGGGGCACGAGCCCGACCAGGTCGACGATGTCGAGGAGGCCGACGGGCCGTCCCCGCCCGTCGATCACCGGCAGCTCGCTGAGCCGCCGCGCGTCGAGCAGCGCGACGGCGTCACGGAGCCGGGTGCCGGCGACCGCGGTCGTGGGCCGGCGGGTCATCACGTGCTCGATCGGGCCGTCGAGGGCGGCGTCATTGCGCCGCTCGAACAGCCGCGCCAGGTCGCTGTCGGTGAAGATGCCGGCCAGCCCACCCGCGTCGTCGACGATCATCACCGCGCCGGTGCGGCGGGAAGGGAGCGGACGGGAGAAGACCGTCCGCACGGTCTCGCCCGGCGCGGCCGTGCGGCACTCCGCGATCGGCCGCATCGCGTCGTCCACCCGCATGAGCTGGCGGCCGAGGCTGCCGCCGGGATGCCGCGCCGCGAAGTCCTCGGGCGTGAAGCTCGCAAGCGCGCTGGTCACCAGCGCCAGGCCGTCACCGAGGGCCATCAGCACCGAGGTGCTCGTGCTCGGCGCCAGCCCCAGGCCGCAGGCCTCGCGGACGGGGCCGGTGGCGACGACGAGGTCGGCGGCGCGGCCGAGGGTGCTGTCGGCCCGTCCGGTGAGGGCGATGAGCCGCACGCCGAGAGCGGCCAGGTGGGGCAGGAGCCGGGTGATCTCCTCCGTCTCGCCCGACTGCGACATGGCGAGCACGAGGTCGTCTCCCCGCACGGCGCCCAGATCGCCGTGCATCGCCTCGGCGGGGTGGAGGAAGTGGCTCGGCGTGCCGGTGGAGGCGAGCGTGGCGGCGATCTTCCGGGCCACGAGGCCCGCCTTGCCGATCCCGGTGACCACGACCTTGCCGGTGCAGTCGGCGATCATGCGCACGGCGCGGCAAAACGACCCGTCGAGCGCGTCGGCGACCCCGAGGATCGCCTCCGCCTCGGCGCGCAGGATCTCCCTGCCACGGGTGAGCACCGCGTCGTCGCGGCAGGGAGCACCGTCGTCGCGGCGGGCCGCGGCGGCGGATGAAGCATCGCGCAATTCGTCCATGTCGTGTCCGGCCGGGGGACCGCGCGTGATCCGGCGCGCGGGGGCGGGACTATAGGACGATTGGGCAAGTGCCGCAACGGCTGTTTCCGGCCCCGGTCCGGGGCGGAAACAGCCGTCAGGCCCCGTAGCGGCGGGCCATGTCGGCGAGCGACACCACCGGCACCTTGCCGGCGTTGCCGGCCTGGCCGAACTGCACCATCCGCTCGGCGCAGACCTTCTTCATGGCCTCGCGGGCGGGCTTGAGGTAGTCGCGGGGGTCGAACTTCTCCGGCGCCTCGGCGAGCACCTTGCGGATCGCACCGGTGATCGCCATGCGGCAGTCGGTGTCGACGTTGATCTTCCGCACGCCGTGCCGGATGCCCCGTTGGATCTCCTCGACGGGCACGCCCCAGGTCTGCGGCATCTTCCCGCCGAACCGGTTGATGACGTCCTGCAACTCCTGCGGCACGCTCGACGAGCCGTGCATGACGAGATGGCAGTTGGGGAGCATGCGGTGGATCTCCTCGATCCGCTTCATCGCCAGCACCTCGCCGTCGGGCTTGCGGGTGAACTTGTAGGCGCCGTGGCTCGTGCCGATGGCGACCGCCAGCGCGTCGACACCGGTGGCGGCGACGAACCGGGCGGCCTCGTCAGGATCGGTGAGCAGCTGGTCGTGCGAGAGCTTCCCGCTGGCGCCGTGCCCGTCCTCGGCCTCCCCCTCGCC
>Ga0209189_1000273_pt1 | contig 44313 bp, 31 predicted proteins | sample C_130820_EF_Meta_FD_187308 | JGI IMG/M metagenome (GOLD analysis project Ga0209189, IMG submission 187308) | Freshwater microbial communities from Lake Croche, Canada to study carbon cycling - C_130820_EF_MetaG (SPAdes) (version 3) | ecosystem: Environmental > Aquatic > Freshwater > Lake...
GCGTGAGAACTGAGTCGGGCGCCATCTACGTGTGCACGAGGCCGATCCGCACCTTCGCCCGGCAGGCGATGATTCTCGACATTGCGATCGTGGGCGCGGTGTCGTTGCTCCATTGGTGGCGGCAACTCCCCGGCCAGTGACCGCACCCGCCGTGCCGAGGCCGGCGGGCCGACGCGAGGCCGCAGGGTTTGCCAGGCTTGACCACTTCAACGCCGGCCGGGCTTTGGCCGGAGATTCGCCAACCCCGGCCGCGCGACCGCGCCGATGGTAGCGATGAAACGGCCCCCCGACGGTAGAAGCGACTTCCATGCGACCGAACCGGGGGGCGTGCACCGTGCACCGGCGACAGCGGATGACCGGTCGGCGGATGCCATGGCTCGGCGTCGGGCTCTGGTACTGCCTCGTCGGCCTTGCCGTCGCGGAAAACCCGCCGCAGCCCTACGTGGAAGAGCCGCGGTATGAGACGGCCCCGCATCTGGTGGGCTCGCCGGACGGCTTTCGCAAACGGCTGGCCGACGCCGGCCTGACCGTCCTTGCCGACAACACGGGTTTTTCCATCGGCAACACCACCGGCGGCTTCGATCAGGCCTTCGACTACGCCGGCCACGGCGATTACTGCGCGATCGCCGACGGCGGCAAACTCGGCGTGCGCGACGGGCTCTATCTCAAGCTTCGCGCCGAGCACCGCTACGGCGAAACGATCGTCGGCAAAGTGGGCTGCTTCATCTCGCCGACGCTGATCGCCGACCTGCCTGTCTACGGCAGCAATGAAGTGTATGTGACCAACGTTCTGCTCACGCAGGAGCTGACCGATGCGTTCTCCGTGTTCGCCGGCAAGATGGACACGCTCGACGGCGACATGAACGCTTTCGCCCACGGCCGGGGCAAGACGCAATTCTCGAACATGGGGTTTGTGTTCAATCCGATCGTTGGCGCGACGGTGCCCTACTCCACGCTGGGGGCCGGATTCGTGTTCCATCCCGACGACGGGCCGATGGTGATGGTGACCGTGCTCAACTCCACCGACACGACGGCCACGAGCGGCTTCGACACGCTCTTCGACGACGGCATGCTCCTGTCGGCGGCCGTGCGGGTGCCCACGAACATCCTCGACCGTCCCGGCCACCAGCTGCTCGGCGGCACCTGGAACAGCCGCACCTACACGTCGATCGCCGAGGCCTATATCCCCTACCCGGACGTTGCGATTCCGACGACTCGTGGCTCCTGGTGCCTGTATTGGAACTTCGATCAGATGCTGTTCGTCGATCCGGCCGATGACACTCGCGGCTGGGGCCCGTTCGGCCGCGCCGGCATCGCGGACCCGAACACCAGCCCGATCGACGCATTTCTGAGTTTCGGCGTGGGGGGCACCGTGCCCGGCCGGAGTCGGCGCGACGACACGTTTGGCGTGGGCTGGTATTGGGCGTCGGCCAGCCCCGAGGTCGGCACGCTGATCACGTCGCAGTTCGGTCCGGTTGGCGACGGCCAGGGCATCGAGTGCTTCTACAACTACGCCCTCACGCCGGCCGTCCGCATCACGCCCGACCTGCAATACGTCGTGCCGTCTCTCCGACTGGCAGACCCGGCGCTGATCGCCGGCGTGCGGGCGCTCGTGAGCTTCTGACGGAGCGCGCAGGCCGTGATCCGGACCGGCGGCGGCCGACCGCGCACCTGCACACCGGCGTCACCGACGGCGTCTTCACGCGAGGCCCAGAGGGTGTCTCGTTCACACCCGCCCGGCCGATCTCGCCTGCCGACCTCGTGACGCTCAGCGAACGCGTGCGGCACCGAGTCGTCCGCTGGTTCCGAAGGGGGCGAATCATCGACGAATCCCCACGCCCGTGGGCGCGTTCATCGAGAAGATCGAAGAGCCGGCGGCTCACTCGGCCGGGAGGTCGAAGTCGCCGGTCTTGTCGCGCCACACGCAGTGGATGTGGTTGGCGGGGTTGCCCTCGGCGTCGGGCTGCACGTTCACGAACTCGATCACGAACGTCGGGCCCTCGACCCGGTAGCCGTGGCCGATGCCCGGCTCGAGGCTCCCCTGCCAGGCGAACCGCACCGCGTCCCACCCGCCGGCGGCCCGCTCGATGAGCGCGAGCCGCTCCGCGGCCACGGCCTCGGTCATCGCGGCCCGGTACACCCCGACGAGCTTCCGCAGCGTCGCCTGCTGCTCGGCCGACAGCTCGGTGAAGGCGATGCCCACGGCGGGCTCCCGCGGCGACTGCGGCTCCCCCGCCGCGCGGATCTCCTTGGGCGGCTCGGCGGCGATCACGCCCTTCCCCTTCTGGCCGGCGTCGAGCGACTTCACGAGCGCGAAGGCCAGCGTCTCCTCCTCCGCGAGCACCCGCCGCCCCTTCTCGGGCAGCCCGGGAAACGTCGTCCGCACCTCGGCGGGATTCGCGCCCATGAACTGCGGCGTCGAATCGACGATCCGGCCGTCGCGGACGGTGAAGTTGAGCGACAGGTGGTGGCCTTCCACCGAGAGCGACCAGCGGCCGGCCGGTGCCGGCGTGCCGAACACCGTGAAGAAATACCGCAGCGGGTCGCGGATGTTCTTCGCCTTCGCCCCCTCGATGATCCGCAGGATCTCGTCGAGCCGCATGATCAGGGTCGACTTGTCATAGCCGACCTCCGACAGGGCCGCCCGCAGCAGCCGGTGGGCCGCCTCCTGCTGCGACGCCGTCATGTCGCGGAGCTGCACCCCCTTGCGGGCCGGCTTGGGGATGAAGTGCCAGTCGATCCGCCCCGCCTCGTCGAAGGGCCGCTTCGCGAGCGTCACCTGCTCGGGCGTGAGCGTGGCGAGCCAGTCGGTGGCGGCGGCGACGAGCGGCGCGGAGGTGGCGGTGACAGCCGGGGCCGGAGCGGGCGCGGTGGCCGTGCCCTGCGCCGCGGCCGTGCGAGCGGCCGGCGCGAGGAGGGCGACGAACGCGAGGCCGGTCGCCGTCGCGAGCCGTCGCACGGCGGGCGTCCCCGTGACGAGGCAACGGGCAGCGGCCGGCATGCGGATGGTCGTGTTCATGCGAAACGTCTCCGGAAGACAGGGCGTGACGTGCCGGTGGCTGCGGCGACCGGCATGGGGCACGTGGCAGAGGCCGATTCGCCGGCTTCAGGGCATACGGTGAACGGCCGGGGCCCCGAGTCAGTGGTCGCGGCCGCGGGGGTCGCGGTCGTGGTGGGCCTGGTCGACGTGCACGTGCACGGTGGGACAGGCCTCAAAATACCCTGCCCACGCGGCGTCCGACACCCCGGCCCCGTCGAGGTAGAGATTCCAGAGGCCCGGCAGCCGGCCGAGCACGGCGAGCCCCGCGTCACCGATCGGCACGTCGATCAGGTGCAGCGAGCGGAGCCGGGGCAGGGCGATCACCGCCTCGCAGACCTCCGGCCCGGCGAGCCCCGGGCCCCCGAGCCTGAGGCTGCGGAGGTTTTCGAGGGGGACGAGCGCACGGACGCCCGCGGCCGTGCAGGCCGCCTGCGGCACGTTCAGATCGCGGAGCGACCGGCAGGCCGCGAGCCGGCGAAACCCCTCGTCGCCGATCGGGCACTGCCGGGCCACGAGCCGCTCGAGGCCGGGAAGCGTGGCGATGATCCCGGCCTCAAGGTCGGCCGCGCCGCCCCCGTCGAGCACGAGTTCGCGCAGACCCGCGAGGCCGCGGAGCGATTCCCATTCAAGCGGCGCCGGCGGCGTCGTGGCCGCGACTCGCGTGCCGCTCCCGTCGCGCACGGCCGCCACCTGCGCGGCGAACGTGGGAGGCGCCGCGTCGGCCGGCGACACGTTCGGCGGCGCGGCATTCGGCTGCGCCGTGTTTGTCTGCGCCGCGTTTTTCTGCGCGGCGTCGGGCCTTGTCGCGGCTGGCGACTGCGGGCTCGTCCGGCCGCACCCCGCAAGCGGGATGGCCAGGAGCAGGATCATCGCGGCGCGGGCCGGGGCTGGGTGGGAACGTGTCATCTGGTCGCGCGACCGTCCTCCACCCGGTTCCTCCACCGCCCGTGGAAAACGTCCTCCGGACCTTTTTCCCCGGATGAAAACCTCCGGTTTTCGCGGGAGCTGCGCTCCCGGGATCGCATCCCTGCGATCCGGCGGGCTGTGTGTCCACAGCCTGTCCACCGCACCGCCCGAATGAATTATGCAAGGCTCTGCGCGGCCGGCACAAGACACGCCGCGGGCCGGGAACGTAATCTGAGCGACCGGCCGCGCGGCCACGACATACCGGCGACATACCCGCGGCGAATCCGGCGACGAGGGACGCACCGTGAGCGACATACCCGACCCGTTTCGCGAGCCGCGGCGCGAGGCCGGCGTGCTCGGGCTGCCGACCGACCGGGAGGTGATCCCGATGATCCTGCGGCACGAGGACGTGCGCAAGGCGGCGAAGGACTGGAGGACGTTCAGCTCCGCCGCCCCGTTCCGCGTGCCGATCCCCTCGGAGGAGCACCTGCGGAGCGTGCGGCAGCTGCCGATCGAGACCGACCCGCCCGATCTGGCCGACTACCGCCGGCTCGTGGAGCCGTTCTTCCTGCGGGCGAAGCAGCCCGACTACGTCGCGCGGGTCGAGGCGATCACCGAGCGGCTTGTCGCCGAGGCGCTCGGCCGCGACACGATCGAGGCCGTCGCCGAGCTCGCGCTGCCGCTGCAGTCACGGGCCCACACCGTGCTCCTCGGCGTGCCGGAGGCGGAGGCGGAGCGGTTCATCGGCTGGGGCGTGCACGTCTTCCACGGGGAGCACGGGGTCGCGCAGGCCGCCGCGCTCGAGCGGTATCTCGGCGAGCAGCTCGACCGGGCGGCCGCCGCCCCGGGGGACGACTTCTACGGCCTGCTCGCCACGGCCACGTTCCACGGCCGGCCGCTGACGCGGGGAGAGCAGCTCGGCTTCGCGAACCTGATGTTCGCCGGCGGCCGCGACACCGTCATCCACAGCGTGGCCTGCGCCCTGGGCTACCTCGCGGAGCACCCGCAGGCGCTCGACTGCCTGCGGGCCGACCCCGACCGCATCATCCTCGCGAGCGAGGAGTTCTTCCGGGCCTACATGCCGCTCTCGCACATCGGCCGCGTCTGCCCCGTCGACACCGATGTGCGGGGGATGCCCGTGAAGGCGGGCGACCGCGTCTCGCTCTGCTGGGCGTCGGCGAACCTCGACGAGACGGTGTTCCCCGAGGCCGACTCGATCCGGCTCGACCGCCGGCCCAATCCCCACGTCTCCTTCGGCTTCGGCGGCCACCTCTGCCTCGGCGCCGCCCATGCCCGCACGGTGATGCGGGGGCTCTTGGCGGTGCTCTGCCGGCGGGTGGGCCGCATCGGGCTCGTCTCGAAGCGCGACCGCGTCGAGCGCACGGCCGCCTACGACCGGCAGCTCGGCTACGACGAACTCGTGGTGCGACTGCAGCCGGTGGCGCCCGGCTGACGCGGCCGCGCCGCGGCATTCACGGTGGCGGCCCGAGGGCCTGCCGATAGAAGACCCAGTTCGAGTCGCCGAGCGCCGCGAGCGTCGCGAGCGGGTCGTGATCGACGCCTGGCAGCACGGTCCAGGCGTGAGGAATCCCCAGCCGCTCGAGATGCTCGTGGAAGTCGCGATTCGCCGGGAACGTCTCGTCCTGGTCGCCGCACACCTGGCGGATGAGCGCGCCGTTCCTGATCGCGTCGACGTTGCGCTCGGCGAGCGCCCGCGGGCTCACGCTGCGGAAGTATTCCGGATCGCCCCCGTAGACCCGCTCGAGCACGTCGTTGGCGCGCTTGCGGCTGGCGCGCGGCGCGTCGCGCAGATCAGGCTGGAGCGGCCCGCCCCCCATGATCGAGATCGCCCGGAACAGGTCCGGGTATTTGAATCCCAGCCGCGCGGCGCCGTAACCGCCCATGCTGTATCCGTCGAGCACCCGCCCCTCCCGCGCGGCGATCGTGCGGCAGGTCGCGTCGATGTGTGGCACGAGTTCCTTGACGACGACGGTCTCGATGGGTGCCGAGCCGTCCTTCCAGTCGACGTACATGCCGTTGGGCATGCCGTTGACGAACACGACGAGGCAGGGCGGACTCTTGCCGGCCTCGATGGCGGCGGCGAAGTGGGCCGCGACCCGCGGGATGCCGGGCAGACCGCCCCCCGAGCCGTGCAGCCAGTAGACGACCGGGAAACGCCGGTCGGGATCGCGGTCGTAGGCCGCCGGCGTGAAGACGTGGTAGCTGACCGTGGCCTTCGCGGCGGCGCTCTCGAACGTGTGAAACGAGACGCCCGGCGCCGTGACGGCGGGCGTCACCCAGGCGAGCGCCGCCGCGGGCACGGCCTGCGCGGTGACCGACTGCGCGGTGACCGGCTGCCCGGCCACCGCCTCGCCGAGGCCGCTCGCCAGAGCCACCGCCACGAGCAGCAGCGCCGCGAGGATCGCGGTGCCAAAGCCCGGCTGCGGGAGGTTGGTCATCGGAGGGATCATGGTCATGGGTCTGGCGGCCGGGGCGGATCTTCGTGGCGCGGGCGTGTCGCCGGGATTGAACGGCCGACCGAAGCAGCGGTTCCGACTTGCCCGCCAGCGAGAATCAGACTAGACTTAGTCTAGTTTACCAGGATCTCCGGGAGTGCCGTGCGATGCCGTCTGTTGTCAACATTCACGAAGCGAAGACGCACCTCTCACGGCTCATCGACCAGGTGGTGGCCGGCCGGGAAATCATCATCGCCAAGGCCGGCCGCAGGGTTGCCAGGCTGGTTCCGCTCGACGCCGGTGCGCGGCCCAAAAAGCTCGGCGGCCTCAAGGGTCGCATCAAGGTGCCGGATGATTTCAACGCTCCGCTCGACGACCTCGTCGTCGCCGCCTTCGAGGGACGGTCGTGAGCAGAATCCTCCTCGATACGCACCTGCTCCTGTGGGCCGTCAGCGAGCCGAGAAAGTTGCCGGTGGAAGCGCGCCGCTGGATCGACGAGGCGGAGGTTTTCGTGAGTGCCGCATCGATCTGGGAGGTGAGCATCAAGGCGGCGCTCGGCAAACTCTCCGCCGATCCATCCCAACTGCTCGCCGAGATCGAGCCGGCCGGGTTTCACATCCTCCCGGTGACCGGCGACCACGCCGCGGCCGTCGCCCTGCTGCCCGCCCTCCACAACGATCCTTTCGACAGGATGCTCGTCGCCCAGGCCAAAACGGAGCCTCTTCTGCTTGTCACGAACGATTCCGCTCTCCACGCCTACGGGGACTGCGTGAAACTCGTGACGCCCCCTCCGCGCCGCAGATAACCGCAACTATCCTGGGCCGCGCGGCGGTTCCACCACTGCGGCGCAGCTTCCGGGAAACCCGTGGGTTTTCGTCCGTGGAACATGGCGCGCCGCCATCTTTCGTCCGCTGGCCATCGACGCCGGCTGCCGGGGCACGGGCCCCCCTCCCGGACATTGGTTCAGCAGGAGCGGCTCGTGCGCGAGCATCACGTGTGAGCCGGATCAGGCCAGCACGTCCCTGATCGGCTCGACGTGCTCCACGCCCACGAGCTTCTGGTCGAGGCCGCCGAAGAAGTAGGAGAGCCGGTTGGGATCGAAGCCGAGGCGGTCGAGCACCGTCGCGTGCAGGCTCTTCACGTGGAAGCCGGCCTTGTCGCCGTTGCCGTGCCCCGGGCCCGGCGAGGTCGCCGCCGAGCCGAGCTCGTCGGTCTCCCCCACGCTCACGCCCCCCTTGATGCCGCCGCCGGCCATCCACATCGTGAACCCGAAGGCGTTGTGGTCGCGGCCCGTGCCCGCGGCGTATTCGGCCGTGGGCTGGCGGCCGAACTCGCCCCCCCAGATCACGAGCGTCGAATCGAGCAGCCCCGATCGCTTGAGGTCGGTCAAGAGCGCCGCCACCGGCTGGTCGGTGTTGCCGGCGTGGAAGTTGTGGTTTTTCTCCAGGTCGCCGTGGGCGTCCCAGTTGTCGTCGTTGTGGGCGCCGCCGGAGTAGAGCTGCACGAACCGCACCCCCCGCTCCACGAGCCGCCGCGCGAGCAGGCAGCGGCGGCCGAAGTCGGCCGTCCGCGGATTGTCGAGGCCGTAGAGCGTCTTCGTCTCCTCCGTCTCGCTGGCGAGGTCGACCGCCTCCGGCGCGTGCTCCTGCATCTTCCAGGCCAGCTCGTAGGCGGCGATCCGCGCCGCCAGCTCGGAGTTGTCCGCGCGGCCGAGCAGGTGGGCCTCGTTCGTCTCGCGGAGGCCGTCGAGCACCGCCCGCTGCGCCGCCGCCGACATGTCGTCGGGGGGCGCGATGTCGAGGATCGGCGGCCCCTTGCTCCGCAGGATCGTGCCCTGGTAGCTGGCCGGCATGTAGCCGCTCGACCAGTTCTTCGCCCCCGAGATCGGGCCGCCGGTGGGATCGAGCATGACGACGAAGCCGGGGAGATTCTCGTTGACGCTGCCGAGGCCGTAGTTGACCCACGACCCCAGGCAGGGCGCGCCCGACTGGATCTTGCCGGAGTTCATCTGCAGCATCGCCGACCCGTGGATCGGCGAGTCGGCCGTCATCGCGTGGAGGAAGGCGATGTCGTCGACGTGGCCGGCCACGTGGGGGAAGAGGTCGCTCACCCACTTGCCGCACTGGCCGTACTGCTTGAACTTCCACTTCGGCCCCACCACGCGGCCCTGGCTCTTCTCGCCGCCGCGGCCCTTCGTCTTCACCTCGATCGTCTGGCCGTCGAGCGGGTAGAGCTTCGGCTTGTAGTCGAAGGTGTCGACGTGGCTCGGGCCGCCGTACATGAAGAGGAAGATCACGCTCTTCGCCCGCGGCGCGAAGTGCGGCGGCTTGGCGGCGAGCGGATTGACGAACGCCCGCCCGTCGGCGGCCCGCGCCTGCCGCGCGAAGAAGCCCTCGTCGAGCAGGCCCGAGAGCGCGAGCCCGGTGAACGAGGCCCCGGCCTCCCAGAAAAACTCGCGGCGGGTGCGGCGGCAGAACTGTCCGGCGTGGTCGCGTGGCATGGCGGCTGCTTCCGATCGGGCGGAGGGTCGGCGGGGGAATCAGTCGAGGTAGGCGAACTCGTTGGTGTTGAGCACCATCAGGCAGAAGAGCTCGAGCGCCCGGCCGGGGCTGACGCCGTCGGCGTCGTCGAGCCGGTCGACCAGGGCCACGCCGCGGGCCACCTCGGCGTCGGTCGCCGGCCGCACCAGCGCGATCTCGAGCGCCCGCCGCACCTGCGCGGGCACGTCGGCGGCGTCGGGGCCCCCCGCCTCGCCGCGGACGCGGGCGGCGAAGACGCGGGCCTGCTCCTGGAGAAACGCGCCGTTCATCATGCCGAGCGCCTGCGTGGGCTGCGTGGTCGTGAAGCGGACGGGGCAACTCGTGTCGGTGTCGGCGGCGTCGAAGTCGGCCAGGAGCGGCACGAGCAGTGACCGCTTCACCTTCGCGTAGACGCTCCGCCGCGCCTGCTCCTCGGGCGGCGACGAGCCCCAGCCGGCGCCCGGCCGCGACTGGCCGGCGAGCACCTCCTTGGGGATCGCCGGGTAGACGCCCGGGCCGAACATCTGCGGATTGAAGGCGCCGCTGGCGACGTGGATCGAGTCGCGCAGCTCCTCCGCCGAGAGCCGGCGCATGTCGAACCGCCAGAAGGCGTCGTTGAGCGGATCGGCGGCGAGCGCCCGCGGCTCCGCGGCCGACGCGGCCCGGTAGGCCTGCGACAGGAGGATCGTCTTGTGGAGCGCCTTGAGCCGCCAGCCGCCGGCGACGAGCTCCGTGGCCAGCCAGTCGAGCAGGTCGGCGTGGGTGGGGGGATCACCGGCGAAGCCGAAGTTGTTCGGGCTGCGGACGATGCCGCGGCCGAAGTGGTGCTGCCAGACGCGGTTGGCGATGACGCGGGCCGTGAGGGGATTCTCCGGCGACACGAGCCAGCGGGCCAGCGCCGTGCGGCGGCCGGAGCTCTTCGCGCCGGCCGGCGGCGTGGGGATCACCGGGGCCTGGGCCCGTAGGATCGCCGGAAACGCCGGGCCGACGAGATTCTCCGGTGTCGGCTCGGCGCGGGGATTGCCGCGGTAGAGCACGTGGGTCTCGGGGGGCACGGGTCCCCGCTCCGTGACGACGAGCGCCGTGTCGACGGGCACATGCTCGGCCTTCAGCTTCTCGAGCGCCTTCTTCCGCCCGTCGTAGTCGCGCTTGCCGTCGCGGCCGAGGATCCGTTCGCCGTCGGCCTTCAGCGCCTCCGCGAGCTTGAACTCGCCGCCGGCGGCGCCCGGCGGCGGGGCGGAGAGCATCCGCGCGGCGAAGCCCGGCCCCGACCAGGAGACGGTGAGCCCCTTGCCGTGCCGGCCCTGGAAGTAGTCGAGCCGGATCGGCCGGCGGCCCGCGGCGAGCGTCACGGCGGTGGTCTTCGGCCGCCCCTCCCCGTGGATGCCGTCGTTGTCGAGGATCGGGCGGCCGTCGATCGAGAGCCGCGCGCCGTCGTCGGAATCGAGCGTGAAGACATACTCGCCGTCGGCGGGCACCTTGAGGAACCCGGTGAACACGTAGCCGAAGAAGTCGGGCCGCAGCGACGGCGCCACGGCGATGTCGAAGAGGCCGGAGGGCACGCTCCCGGTGTCCTCGGCCTTGAGCGGGTCGAAGTCGGGCAGCTTCGTCCACTCGTCGCGGTAGAAGCGGAAGGCGAGGTCGTCGATGTCGCCGCCGACGGCCGGGGCGGCCCGCAGCCGTTCCCACTCCCGGCGGAACCGCTGCTCGATCGCCGTCACCTCCTGCTGCGCCGCGTCGCGGCGGCGGTCGAGGTCGGCCCGCTTCTCCTCGTAGGCGGCCCGCTCGCCGGCGTCCTTGAAGAGCGGCGCCTCGATCTGGTCGCCGCCGTTGCCCATCGGGGTGAGGTTGTGGAAGAAGGCGAGCAGGGAGTAGTAGTCGCGCTGGGGGAGCGGGTCGATCTTGTGGTCGTGGCAGCGGGCGCAGTTGATCGTGAGGCCGAGGAACACCTGCCCCGTCGTCGCCACGATGTCGTCGAGCCAGTCGTAGCGAAACTGCTCGCGGTCGGCCGGCTCGTCGTCCCAGACGCCCAGCCGGTAGTAGCCGGTGGCGACGAGCGCGTCGGGGGTGGGATCGGGCAGTTCGTCGCCGGCGATCTGCTCGGTCACGAAGCGATCGTAGGGCTTGTCGTCGTTGAGCGAGCGGATCACCCAGTCGCGATACCGCCACGCGTGGGGCTTGTCGCCGTCGCGTTCGAAGGAGTTGGTGTCGGCGTAGCGGACGAGGTCGAGCCAGTGGCGGGCCCACTGCTCGCCGTAGTGGGGGCTCGCCAGCAGCCGGTCGACCACCCGCTCCCAGGCGCCGGGCGAATCGTCGGCAAGGAAGTCGGCCACCTCCTGCTCGGTGGGCGGCAGGCCGGTGACGCCGTACGTGGCCCGTCGCAGCAGCGACCGCCGATCGGCCGCCACCGGCTCAGAGAGCCCCCGCCGCGAAAGCTCGGCGCGGATGAAGGCGTCGATCGGATGGGCCGCCCCGGCCGCAGGCGGCGCGGCCGCGACCGCGGGAACCGCCGGCCGCACGAGCGGACGAAACGCCCAGTGCTCCTGCCAGACGGCGCCGTCGTCGATCCACCGCGTGATGGCCGCCACCTGCGCGGCGGTGAGCCGCGGGCCCTCCGGCGGCATCCGCACGTCGGGATCGGTCGCGGTGATCCGGGCGATGATCGCGCTCTCGGCCGCCTTGCCGGGCTCGATCGCGCGGGCGCCGTCGGCGAGCGCGGCGGTGGCCCCGGCGGCGCTGTCGAGCCGCAGGCCCGCCTCCTGCGTGTCGGGGCCGTGACAGGCGAAGCAGCGCTTCGCGAGCACCGGCTGGATGTCGCGGGAGAAGTCGACCGGTTCGGCCCGCGCGGCCGTCGCCGCGCCGAAGAGCACACACACCGCGGCCAGCGGCGCCGCGAGAGGGCGCGGGCACGAAGCAATGTGGACCATGCGACGTCCTGCACGGGAACCGTGGGATACACTCACTTGAAGAGATTCTAAGCGTCGCTTAGAAAGTGTCAAGAAAACCGTCGCCCTCCTTCCCGGCCGCCCCGCCGCGATCCACCGTCATGTGCCCCGCCGACCGTCGCGATCCTGCCGCCGCGATGCCGCCACACGTGCCGCCCACCATGCCGCCGGACGAGCCGGCCGCGCGGGAAAACCGGGTCGAGTCGACGCTCCTGCGACGGATCAACGAACGCCGGCTGCTCGAGGCGATCCAGCGGCACGGCCCGTCGTCGCGGGCGACGCTCACCCGCGTGTCGGGGCTCACCGCGCCCACCGTCTCCAAGGCGGTGCATTCGCTGCTCGAGCGCGGCCTGCTCGAGGAGACCGCGCCGCCGGAGTCGGCGCTCGGCCGCCCCGGCCGGCTCGTGCGCATGGCTGCCGACACGGCGGCGGTGCTCGGCGTGGTGATCGACGCACAGGTGTCGTGCGTGGTGGCGGCCGGCCTCGACGGGCAGGTCTCCGATCGACAGACCCGCCGCTTCGCCACCCCCTCCACCTACGCCGCGCTGCTCGACGTGATGGAGCGCGAGTGCCGCGGGCTGCTCGCCACCGTGCCCGGGCGGTTGCACGGCGTCGGCGTGAGCGTGCCGGGACTCGTCAACGAGCGACTGCAGGAGATCGTCTTCTGCCCCAACCTCCACTTGCTCGACAAGCGGAACCCCGCCCACGATCTCGCGGCGCGGCTCGGCGTCGACTGCCTCCTTCTCCAGGAGACCGACGCCTTGTGCCTGAGCGAACGGATGTACGGCGACGCCCGCGGGCTGCACGACTTCGCCATGCTCGACGTGAGCACCGGCCTCGGCCTCGGCGTGATGACCGGCGGCGAGGTGCTCGCCGGCCACAGCGGCATGGCGGGCGAGTTGGGCCACCTCACCGTCGACCCCGACGGCCTCCGCTGCGGCTGCGGCAACCGCGGCTGCCTCGAGACGCTGGCCACCGACTCGGCGCTCGTGCGGATGCTGTCGACGCGGGCGGGCCGCGCGCTCTCCGTCGAGGAGGCGGCCGACCTGATCCGCGACCGGGCGGCCGACTTCCAGCATGAGATCCGCACCGTCTCCGAATACCTGGCGATCGCGATCGCCGCCGTGATCAACATCTTCAATCCGACGGCGCTCTTCGTGCACGGGGTGCTGCTCGCCGGCGCGGCCGACCGCTTCGCGCGGGTGCTCGACCGGGTGAGGCAGCGGACGCTCACGGCGTCGCTGGCCGACTGCACGATCGTGGCCACCCGCTCGAGCAAGCGGCAGGCGGCGATCGCCGGTATCATGCACCACCTCACCAACACCTGGGCGCCGTCGATCCGTTGAAGCAGTCCGGCGAACCCGTCCAGCGGATCGATCGGTCATCCGATCCAGCTCCTTTTCTCACCGGCAGGAACCCCATGCCCTCCCCCACCGCTCCCTGCTTCTCGCTCGCCGGCCGCGTGGCCCTCGTGACCGGCTCCTCGACCGGCCTCGGCAAGGGCATGGCGAAGTGTCTCGGCCTCGCCGGCGCGAAGGTGGCCGTGAACTACGCCAACAACGCCGGCCGCGCCGAGAAGACACTCGCGGAGCTGCGGGCCGCGGGCGTCACCGCCGAGCTGTTCCGCGCGAGCGTCGTCGACGAGGGGGAGATCGACGGCATGTTCGGTGCGATCGAGCGGTCGCTCGGCCCGGTCGACATCGTGGTCGTCAACGCCACCCCCGACCAGCCGCACCACACGATCGAGGACTACGACTGGGACTTCCACCAGCAGATGCTCGACTTCTTCGTGAAGAGCCCCTACCTGCTCACCCGCCGGGCGCTGCCGGGCATGAAGGCCCGCCGCCACGGCCGGATCATCAACGTGACGAGCGAGGTCTTCCTGCTCGGCGTCGCCCCCTTCTCGGCCTACGTCGCGGCCAAGGGGGCGCAGACGGGCTGGTCGCGGAGCATGTGCCACGAGCTCGCCCCGTACGGCATCACCGTCAACATGATCGCGCCGGGCTGGGTGCCCGTGGAGCGTCACGAGAAGGATCCGCAGGCGGAGAAGGACGCCTACCTCGCCACGATCCCGGCGGGCCGTTGGGGCCGGCCGGACGACGTGGGTTGGGCGGCGGCCTACCTCGCCAGCGACGAGGCCGGCTTCGTGACCGGCCAGACGATCGCCGTCAACGGCGGCAAGACCTGCTGGTAGGGAGCGAGCGGGACGACGCCTCGGTGTGTCGGGCGGCCCCGGGCGTCACCATCACGGGATCGCGGCGGGCCGCATCACGCGTCGTAGTAGAGGCAGAACTCGTAGGGGTGCGGCCGCAGCCGCATCGGGGCGATCTCGCGGGTGCGCTTGAAGTCGATCCAGGTCGCGAGCACGTCCTCCGTGAAGACGTCGCCGCGGAGCAGGAAATCCTGGTCGCGGTCGAGGGCGTCGAGCGCCTCCTCGAGCGAGCCCGGCGCCTTGGGCACGTCGGCGAGCAGCTCGGGGGGCATGTCGTAGATGTCGCGGTCGAGCGGCTCGCCGGGATGCAGCTTGTTCTGGATGCCGTCGATCGCGGCGAGCAGGATCGCGGCGAACGCGAGATAGGGATTGCAGGTGGGGTCGGGGCAGCGGAACTCGATCCGCTTCGTCTTCGGGCTCGCCGAGTACATCGGGATCCGGCAGCTCGCCGAGCGATTGCGCTGCGAGTAGGCGAGGTTCACCGGGGCCTCGTAGCCGGGCACGAGCCGCTTGTAGCTGTTGGTGGTGGGGTTGGTGATCGCGAGCAGGGCCGGGGCGTGGCGGAGGATGCCGCCGAGCGCGTGCAGCGCCATCTCCGAGAGGCCGGCGTAGCCCGTGCCGGCGAAGAGCGGGTGGCCGTCCTTCCACAGCGAGATGTGCGTGTGCATGCCGGAGCCGTTGTCGCCGAAGATCGGCTTGGGCATGAACGTCACCGTGCGGCCGGCGCGGCGGGCGACGTTCCGCACGACGTACTTGTAGAGGCACATCTGGTCGGCCATCCGCACCAGTTCCTGGAACCGCATGTCGATCTCGCACTGCCCCGCCGTGGCCACCTCGTGGTGCTGCGCCTCGACGTCGATGCCGCACTGGATCATCGTCTGCATCATCTCGTTGCGCAGGTCCATGAGCTGGTCGGCGGGGGGGCAGGGAAAGTAGCCCTCCTTGTGCCGCAGCTTGTAGCCGAGGTTCGGCGACTCGGCGCGGCCCCGCGTCCACTCGGCTTCGGCGGAGTCGAGGTGGAAGTAGCCCTCGTGGGCGTTCTGGTCGAAGCGCACGTCGTCGAACACGAAAAACTCCGCCTCCGGCCCGATGAAGCAGGTGTCGGCGATGCCGGTGCTCTTGAGGTAGTTCACCGCCTTGCGGGCGACGTTCCGCGGATCGCGCGAGTAGTCCTCCCGCGTGATCGGGTCCTGCACGTTGCACACCATCGCGAGCGTGGGGATCTGCGCGAAGGGATCGACGAAGGCCGAATCGGGCACCGGCACGAGCAGCATGTCGCTCTCGTTGATCGCCTGCCAGCCGCGGATGCTCGAGCCGTCGAAGCCGAGGCCGTCCTCGAAGACGTCCTCCTCGAGCTTGCCGACGGGGATCGTGAAGTGCTGCCAGGCGCCGAGGAAGTCGGCGAACCGCAGGTCCACCGCCTTCACTTCCTTCTCGCGGCACATCGCCAGCACTTCGCGGGGCTTCATCGGCGTGTCTCCTTCGGCACGATCCTGTCGTGATGTCCCGGTGTCATGGTCCGGGCGTCGGGCGGCGGCCCGATCGCGGCCCAATGATACGCGGTCGTCCCGCGGCGGTCAGTCGGGCCGACCGGCGTCCGCGGGCTCCTGGCAGATGGCGATCGGCACGTACCCGATCTCCAGACCGGCCGGGGGCGTGAGAATCAAGGCCGGATCGAGCTCCGCCAGACCGCCGGCATCGGGCGGTGCGAGGTAGTCGCGATCCTTCGTCCAGCCGCGATGCAGCTTCTCCACCCGGGCCTGCACCGCCTCGCGCTCCGCGGGGGTGAGGTCGGCCTCGAGCAGCGCCGGCTGATCGGCGAATCGATACCAGCAGTAGGTCACCACGCTGCCGTCGCCGAGCCGCGCGGTGAAGGGCCCGGCCGCGGGGCCGGGATTCTTCCAGCGGCTGCCGGCGTCCGCGGGCGTCTCGTAGGTCTTCGGGCGCCGGCTCCGCTCGCGGTCGAAGCGCACGGCGGCGAGGCCCGTCTCGGGGGGAACCTCGGCCGCGGGCACGGGCTCCCACACCGGCTTGCCCCCGTCGTTGCGGCCCAGCCGAAAGTACTCCGGCAGCACGACCAGATGCCGGTCGGTGGCGTCGTCCCGTCGCACCCACCGCGGGTCCCAGGTGTAGCCGAACGTGGTGCGATCCGGCGCGAACGGCGTCGCGAACGACGTCCAGGCCACCGGCGCCCTGTCCTCGCGCGCGGTCCCGTCGGCGTAGATTTTCCACGTCGCCCCGCCGCGGCCGGAAAACTCGTGCACGACGGCGCCGGCGGGATCGATCGCGCCGCTGGCGACCGGCCCGCCGTCGAACCACGCCCGCACGGCATCCCAGAGGGCGCGCCGGTCGTACGACGTGACGCGATGCACGAGCGCCGACTCGCCCCGCGCGTCGCTGGGAAACTGTGTCGGACTCACCCGCGCATACGTCACGCCCCGCACGTCGGTCGCCTGCACGGCGGGGATGTGCTGCGTTTCCATCTGCAGCGCGCGATTGGGGTCGGACGGCCGCGTGTCGAGCAGCGCCCCGGCGAACCGCCGCTCGCGGACGGCGTTGCGGGACCAGAAATACGGCGTGAAGAAGGTGACCGGCCCCTTGAAATTGCCCGTGCTGAGAAACAGCGTCCAGCACTGGTCGCCGGTCGGCACGTCCGTGGCCGCGGTCCGTGTCTTCGCCTCGGTGAGCGGCAGCGGCAGGTAGCCGTAGCCGAACCATTCGCCGCGGGCGCCCTGCGCGAGATTGAGCCCGTCGGGCGGCCAGAGGACCCATGGGCTCAGCTGCGCGACGGCGTACTTGCCGGCGGGCTTGGCCCAATCGCGTCCCTTGCCCGCCCCCGGCCCGTTGGCCCATTCGACGAAGTCCGGCGCAACCCCGCCCATGATGAACTTGGGGGTCTCGGTGGCGTATTCGGTGTCGCGCCACCACCCCAGGCCGCCCTCGATGTCCGAATAGCCCTTCTCGAGCGGCTTGCCGACGGGCTTGGCGAACATCCACGTGCCCGGCAGGCCCGACTGGAACCGCTGCCCGGGATAGCGCGCGAGCAACGGCCAGGCCGCGACGTACATCGAGAAGCCCGCGCCGAACGTCTCCGGCACCTTCTCGTTGGGCACGAGCAGGTAGCCGGCCATCTCGCCCGTCGTCGGCTTCGCGACCGCCGGCTTCACGGCCGCCGGCTGCGCGGCCGCCGGCTCCCGCCGCTGCGCAAGCATGGCGAGGTTCGCCCGCGCGAACGCCTGCCCCATCAGGGCGAACGTCTTCGCGCAGCCGAGGTAGTGATAGCCCGCATTGGAGGCGCCGCGCTTCCAGAGGGCGACCTCGGCGGGCGTGATGAGGTCGGCCTCGTAGGCCGCGAGATACGCCCGCTTCTGCACGGGCGTCATGGCGCCGTCGGCGTTCGCGTGATCCTTGTGCCGGGAATCGAGGTAGTAGGCCATCTGACGGACCTTGGCATGCTTGTCGTCGATGGCCCCGAGTTCCTCGCTCCAGAACGGAGCCGTCGGCACGGCCGCCACGTTGCCCTGAAACTCCGGCAGCCGCGCCGGGGCGATCATCGCCTCGCGGAACGCGACGACGTCCGGGCCCGCCTGCGCGCCTCCGACGCCCATCACGCCGATGACGAAGGGCATCTGCGGGGCCGAGAGATCACGCCGCACGTCGCGGATGAAATGCGCGAGCAGATCGCTGTAGGCGGCGAAACGGTCCGGCTTGCCCCGGTCGGGATAGGTGTGCCCGTCGACCATGTCGTTCCACCCCTGCAGCCAGACGAATCCGGCCAGTTCGTAGCCCTGATCCCGGTACGCCGGACACACCCGCTCGATGTCGGCGAGGACGTGCCGGACGTGATCGATCATCAGCCGGTAGCAATGCCCCGTGTCGCGTCGCTTGTCGGCCAGCCACTGCTCCAGGTCGTCGGGAACGCCGTGGACCTTCGGTCCGTGGTAGAGCTTCTGCTGAAAGTCGTTGAGCACGTAGGCGCCGGCGCTCGGCGGACGGAAGTCGGTGTGCAGCGACTTCCCGCCCCAGGCCGTCTTGATGACGAGCACCGGCTCCGGGAGCGTCTCGTCGAGCGTCAGCCCGAACGTGAACTCGGGCCCGATTTTGCCGCCATCCTCGTCGGGCTTCTGCCGCGCGCCGTATCCCGCGGTGAGCTTCCCGAAGCCCTCGCCGTTCGACCGGCCGTCGCCCGTGAGATACGAGATCCACACATGGTCGCAGACGGCCGGCGTGCCGTCCGCCCGCCGCATCCGCGCGAGCAGCGGCGCCGTCGCCGGATCGTCGCCGATGTAATCGAAGGTCTCGACCCGGGCGTGCCCCTCCATGTTGGACTGGCCGGCGAGAACGAACACCTTCAGCGGTCGCTCCGCCGCCACGACCGCCGGAGCCGCCGCGAGCGCCACGAGCAGGGCGACGACGGCGCGCATCGCCGCCGCGGTGGCGCCCCGCCGCCCCTCGTGCACCCGAGGCCACGTGGATGCCGTCCGCCCGTTCTTCGCGCCCATGCCCGACCTCCTCTGGTGACGTCGCCCCCCGACGTGGTGCCAGCCGGCTGTCGAGCCATGCGCGACCGGCCGCGCGGGGCACCCCGTGGACGCGCACGAGTGTAGTCGTCGAGCCGCCCGCGGCTCGGTCAGTCGAGCCGCACGGCCCAGCCGTCGCCGCGGGACCGCAGCCGGAGCCGGCCGGCGAGGATCGCACCCGACACCTCGAGCACGATCTCGGTCGCGGCGGCGAGCTCGTCGGCGTCGAGCGTGAGCGGCTCGAAGCGGCCCGCGTCGACACGGCGGGCGAACCCGCGGCCCCCCGACACCTCCCCCGCGACGTGGTCGAGCCAGGCGAGCCGGTGCGGCGGCAGTTCGAGCGCCGGCACCGCCTCGCCCCCGGCACGCGGCAGTTCGAGCAGCCGCCAGGTGCGGCAGGCCGCGGGCACGGACCGTGGCGGCGCGACGCCGGCCGGCACCGCCTCCGGCGATGCCGCCTCCGGCGACACCACGGCCAGTTCGACGAGCAGGTCGAAGTGGCGTCCGCCCGGATCGTCGGGGGCGCCGGTGTGCTCGAGCAGGGCGAACCGCGGCATCGCGTCCACTCCGGCCGGGGCGGCCGGGGCCGACCACGGATCGATCAGGGCGGTGTGGGCAATCCGTGTCAGTAGTCGTCGCCGGCGGCCGCGGCGGCGCCCGCGACGGCCAGCGGCTTCGGCTTGTGCCGCACGACGCGGCGGGTGTTCTCCTCGGCGAGCCGCGCGACCGCGGCCTCGAGGCTCATCGCGCCGAGGTCGCCGTCGAGCCGGTCGCGGAGGCTCACCGTGCCGGCCGCCTCGTCGCGGGGTCCGCAGACCACCATCGCGGGAATCAGGTCGAGCTGCGCCGTGCGCACCTTCGCCCCGAGCTTCTCGGCCGCGAGGTCGACGCCGGTGCGCAGCCCCGCCGCCTCGAGCGCGGCCTGCACCTTCCGGGCATACTGCTCGCTCTTCTCGCTCACCGGGATCACGCGCACCTGCTCCGGCGCCAGCCAGAGCGGAAACGCCCCGGCGAAGTGCTCGATGAGCACCCCCACGAACCGCTCCATGCTGCCGAGCGGGGCCCGGTGGATCATCACCGGCTGGTGCCGCGCGTTGTCGGCGCCGATGTATTCGAGGTCGAACCGCTCCGCGCTCGGCAGGTTGTAGTCGAGCTGCACGGTGCCGAGCTGCCACTCGCGGCCGAGCGAGTCGTGCACCACGAAGTCGATCTTCGGCCCGTAGAAGGCGGCCTCCCCCGGCTCGGGCTCGCAGCCCGGCAGGTTCATGCGGCGGGCCACCCGCTCGATCGCCGCCTCCGCCTCGTCCCAGCGGGCCGGCGGGCCGACGTACTTGTCGCTCTTGGGATCGCGGAAGCCGAGCCGCACGCGGAAGTTCTCGAAGGCCAGGCTGCCGAGCACCTTGAGGGTGAAGTCGATGCAGCCCTCGACCTCCTGCTCCACCTGCTCGGGCATGCAGAAGATGTGGGCGTCGTCCTGCGTGAAGCCCCGCACCCGCGTCATGCCGCCGAGCTCGCCCGACTGCTCGTAGCGGTAGACCGTGCCGAACTCCGCCAGCCGCAGCGGCAGCTCCCGGTAGCTCCGCGGCCGGGCCTTGTAGATCATCGTGTGGTGGGGGCAGTTCATCGGCTTGAGCAGATACTGCTCCTCGTCGCTCATCACGATCGGCTTGAACTGGCTGTCGGCGTAATAGGGATAGTGCCCCGAGATCTTGTAGAGATCCACCTTGCCGATGTGCGGCGTGTAGACCGGCTGGTAGCCACGGGCGGCGAGCTCGTCGCGCACGAAACTCTCGAGTGTGCCGCGCACGATCGCCCCCTTGGGCATCCAGAGCACGAGGCCCGACCCGACGAGCGGGCTGGTCGTGAACAGGTCGAGCTGCTTGCCGAGCACGCGGTGGTCGCGCTTCCGCGCCTCCTCGAGCGCCGCGAGGTGGGCGTCGAGATCGGCCTGCGAGAACCAGGCGGTGCCGTAGAGCCGCTGCAGCTGCGCGTTGTCGGCGTCCCCCTTCCAGTAGGCGCCGGCGATGCTCGTGAGCTTGAAGGCGCCGATGCAGCCGGGGCTCGTCACGTGGGGGCCGCGGCAGAGGTCGACGAACTCCCCCTGCCGGTAGAAGGAGAGCGTCGGGTGCTCGGCGAGGCCCGTCTCGATGTGCTCGACTTTCAGCGGCTGCGCGAGATCGCGGACGATCTTCACGGCCTCCGCCCGCGGCACCTCGACCCGCTCGAAGACCTCGTCGGCGGCGATGATCTTCCGCATCTCCTCCTCGATCCGCGGGAGGTCGTCGTCGGTGATCGGCCGCGACGCCCGCATGTCGTAATAAAAACCCTCGCCGGTGGTGGGGCCGAAGGCCAGCTCGACGCCGGGGAAGAGCCGCATCACCGCGCGGGCCATCACGTGCGCCGCGGAATGCCGCATCACGGGAAGCGCCCTCGGGTCGCCGGCGGGCAGCCACTCGAGCGTCGCCTCACCCGCGGCCGGGAGGCTCGCATCGAGCCCCACGGCGTGGCCGTCGAGCAGGGCGGCGATCGCCCGCTTCTTCCCCTTCGTCGCGCCGGTGGCCTCGGCCACGTCGGCCAGCCGCGTGGCCGGGGGAAACTCACGGGTCGAGCCATCGGGGAAGCGGACGGTGGACATGGGGTGGAGCCGCGGGGAGGAACGGGGTGTTTCGGGACGCGGGCAGAGTATCCGCCTGCCCGCCCCTGCGGGGCAAGACCGACCGGAGCGGGCGCGACCCGGGCGCGAGTAAAAAACGCCGACGATACTCCGCATCAAGCCGGTGGAGGGGCCGCCCGTCGCCCCGTGAGACGGCGTAGGCGGCAAGCGCAGGCAGGATGCCGGAGCGCAGCCGGCTTCGAGTGAGCCGGAGCCTGGAAGGCGAAGGCGAACGTCCGGCGAGCGGGGCGACGGGCGGCCCCGGGCGTCACCGTGTGCACGAGCGATCACCGCCGCCGACCCACGGCGCGAGACATTACCGCCCGATCTTGTGCAGCTTCGTGTTGCTGCGGAGGTAGACCGCGCCGTCCACGAGCACGGGCGACGCGAGGATCGTGTCGTCGATGTCGAGCGTGGACACGACCTTCCCCTCGGCGCCGGTCACGTCGACGATCTGCACGAGCCCCTTCTCGCTCACGCAGGCGACGTGCCTGCCGTCGGTGACGGGCGTCGCGCTGAAGGGGCCCTCCATCCGCAATTGCCAGAGCCGTTCCCCGTCGGCCAGACCGCCGGCGGTGAGCACGTTGCCCCCGGAGATCGTGTAGACGCGGCCGGCGGCGGCGATCGGCGTCGGCGTGCCCGGCGAGAGCCGGCTCGTCCGCCACTTCTGCCGCGGCGGCCGCGCGGCGTCGGCGGCGTCGAGCTCGAGCGCCGTGATGCCTTGCGAGGGCACGCAGAGCACGCCCGCGTGCAGGCAGCTCGACGGGATCGTCGAGGCGCCGCCGTCGTAGCTCCAGGCCACGCTGCCGTCGTCCACCCGCACCGCGTCGATGCCGTTCTTCGACTGCAGGGCCACGAGGTCGGGCCGCAGGAGCGCCGGGCTCGTCCAGTTGGCGGCCTTCGGCCGGTCGATCCGCCAGCGGTTCACGCCCGTGCGGCCGTCGAGGCCGAGGCAGTAGGACTCGCTGTCGTTCTCCACCTGCACGACGAGCGTGCCGCGGGAGGCCACCGGGGAGCTGGCCATGCCGAGGCTGTTGCTCACGTTGGCGTAGTCGGCGGTGAGGCCGCGCAGCCAGCGCACGTCGCCCTCGCGGTCGAGGCAGATGACGTCGTTGGAGGAGAAGACCGCGTAGACGAGCCCGCCGTCGCTGACGGGCGTGGGCGCCGCGACGCTCGTCTTCTCATGGCACATCGTCCGGCCGGTAGCCTGGAACTGCCGCTGCCACTTCACGGCGCCGTCGGCCGGGTCGAGGCAGAGCACGTGCAGCCGCGACTGCTCCGGGCCGCTCGAGCAGGTCACGAAGAGCAGGCCGCCGTCGACGAGCACGCCGGAGAGCCCGCGGCCCGGCAGGTCGACCGACCATTTCCGGCTCGCCGCCGACAGCTCCGTGGGCAGCGGCGCGGTGGCCGAGCCGTCGCCGGAGGGCCCGAGGAACCGCGGCCACGAGGCCTCGCCGCGGGCGACCGCGGCCGCCGCGATCGCGAGCAGGCACGCGCCGAGGGCGGCGAGCCCGCGCGGGCCGCCGCCGCGGCGAACCGCGACGAGCGGCGAACGTGTGGTCGTCATGGCTGGCTCTTCTCCGTGGTGCCCGTCGCCGCCGACGGTGAGGGGGGCCGGTCGAGAGCGAGGATCGCCGCGCCGGTGCGGTCGCAGACCCGCAGTTGAAACTGCCATTCCTTCGTCCACTCCTGCTTCTGCGCGTCCTGGCAGAGCTTCAGGAGGAACGTGTTCGTGCCCGCGGTGAGCCGGATCGGGAGCCGGTACTGGTCGATCTTCATGCCGCGGTGATACTCGTCGCGGCCGAAGACGAACCGGCCGTTGTGCCAGAGCTTCCAGGCGTTCTTGCAGCCGAGCCGCACCTCGGCGTCGCATTCGGCGGGGGCGGCGTATTCCGTGAAGGCGTAGCCGACCACCTCTTTGAGGCCGCCGTCGGCGCCGGGATAGGCGACGTTGAGATCGACCATGCCGTAAGGGTCGGCCGACGCGAGCGGCTTCCATGACACCGGCCCGTCGCGGCCGGCCACCGCGGCGGCGAGGTCGACGCCCCGCTCCGGCGGATACTCGGCCGCGAAGCCGGCCCCCCCGGCGTTGTCGAACGGCCCGACCACTTGCCAGTCGACCAGGAAGCCGAACTGCCGCGGCAGGTCGACCTTCTCCCCGAGTCCCTCGAGCGCCGTGGTGATCGCCTTGATCTGGTCGACGTCGCGGGCCGCCGCGAGCGCCCGACGGTAGCCCGCCGTCGCGTCGGCCTTCCGCTCGTCCTTCCCGGCGGCCGCCGCGTCGGCGACCGCGCGGGCCACCGCGTCGCGCCGCAGCTCGCCGGAGGGATCGTCGAGCATCCCGGCCACGAGCGTCTCGGCGGCGGCGGGATCGCGGTCGCGGATCAGCTCGAAGGCCAGCCGTCGCGCATGCGGGTCGTGGGCGGTGTCGGCGAGGAAGCCACGCAGCTCGGCGAGCGGCAGCGCGGAGGCGCGGGAGGCCACCGCGTCGACGGCCGTGGCCAGCCAGTTGGCGGCCAGCGGATTGGCGCCGTCCATCGCGGCGAGGATGGCCGGCAGCCGGCCGGCGTCGGAGCGGGCGAGTTCCTTCCACGCGGCCGCGGCCGCCTCGTTGCCGGCGCCCTCGCGGCCCACGGCGCGGATCGCCGCGACCGCGCCAGCCTCGTCGGCGCGGGCGGACGTCACACTGCCCGGGATGCAAGAGCCGAGGATGAAACTGCCGAACGTCACGGCGATCGCCGCATCTGCACGCATGTCAGTGCCTCACTCTGGAAAACGTCGCTTCATCGAGCGGCCGCCCCGATCGCCCGCAGCATACCCGCGGCCGTCGACGCTCACCATCGCAGACGCACCATCGGACGGTGAGGCCCGGCTTGGGGATTGCCGCCCAAGCCGCATGCGAGATCGACAGTATTCGCACCCCGGATGTCGAGGCGAGGGGGGTCGGCAAACGCTTCCCGAGTGAAGGCCGCCGCGGCCGGCAGGCTGTGGATACACAGCCTGCCCAATCGCAGGGATGCGATTGCGGGAGCGCAGCTCACGTGAAAACCGGAGGTTTTCATGACTGGAAAAAGTCCTGGAGGACTTTTTGCATGACCAGGCAAGCAGGAGACTTTTGCCGCCCCCCTCGCCGTTGATTCACTTGCGTGGGTCGCGATTCCGTGTCCGCGTCTGCTGGTGACGCGTGGGGCGACGGGCTTTCCTTGACCCCCCGGAGGCGGCGCGGGACGATCCGTTCGAACTGCGTCGCAGCCGCACGAAGAAGCGGTCGCTGCGGCACGATGCTCATGGACCGCTCGCTGCGGGCCCGGTCACCCCGGCAGTGGCGATGTCCACGAGCGTGATCCCTCGAGAGGTGAGCACCGATGACGAATGACGACTCCACCCGCTCCTTTTCGCCGGCCGCTTCCGGGCCCGTGGCGAAGCCGGGGTCGTCCGCCTTCTCCGGACCGCAGGGGCTCACGACCGCGCTGGGGCTCGACGAAAACGACGCGGGCCGCGACCTCCTCCTCGGCGCGGAGGTCGCCGGCGTGACGATCGTGAGGCTCATCGCCGAGGGAGGCATGGGCCGGGTCTACGAGGGGCGGCAGGACAAGCCCGGCCGCACCGTGGCCGTGAAGGTCATGCGGCCCGGGCTCTCGTCGCCGTCGCTGATGCGACGGTTCGAGTACGAGGCCGAGGTGCTCGGGCGGCTGCAGCACCCGGGCATCGCCCACATCTACTCCGTCGGCGTCCATCGCCTCGGCAATGCGTCGGTGCCCTACTTCGTGATGGAGTACATCGCCAACGCCCGGACGCTGACGCGCTACGCCGAGGATCTCAAGCTGCCCACCCGCCAGCGGCTCGACCTCTTCCGCGCCGTCTGCGACGCGGTGGCGCACGGTCATCACAAGGGCGTGATCCACCGGGATCTCAAGCCCAGCAACATCCTCGTCGACGGCACGGGCCAGCCGAAGGTGATCGATTTCGGCGTCGCCAGGGCGACGGACTCCGACATGGCCCTGACGACCATGCAGACCGACGTGGGCCAGCTCATCGGCACGCTCCAGTACATGAGCCCGGAGCAGTTCGCCGCGGACCCCAACGACATCGACGTGCGGTCCGACGTCTACGCGCTCGGCGTGATCCTCTACGAACTGCTCACCGGAAAGCCGCCGTACGACGTGCGCCGGAAGGCGATCCTCGAGGTTGCGCGGGTCGTCCGCGAGACCGACCCGACGCCGATCTCGCACATCGACCGCACGCTGCAGCGCGACGTGGCGACGATCGCAGCCACGTGCCTCAACAAGGACCGCAGCCGCCGCTACTCGAGCGCGTCGGACGTGGCGCAGGACGTCTCGCGGTATCTCGCCGGAGAGCCCATCGCAGCCGCGGCGCCGAGCCTCGGCGACGCCGTCCTCCGCCTGGCGCGGAGGCACAAGGCGGCCGCGGCGGCCGCGGCGGCGGCCGTGGCGAGCCTCGCGGCCGCGGTCATCGGCATCTCGGTGTTCGCGATCCAGGCCAACACCGCTCGGATCCGTGCCGAACGCGCGCAGGCAGAGGCCGTGACGCAGCGGGCCGCCGCGGAGGCGGAGACCGCCAAGGCGTTGCACAGGCTCTACATCGCCCGGCTCGCGAGACTCAATTCGGCGCTGGAAGGGCCGCAGCGCAAGGCCGCCAACGGGTTCTTCCGCGAGGCGGAGACGACCTACCGCGACGCATTCGGCGCGGCGGGAATGCCGCTGGAGCTCGGCCTCCTGCGACCGGCGCTCGACGAGTCCCTGGCGGTGCTCGAGGGTGGGGCCGGCGTCGTGTGGCGGGTGGCCTTCGCCCCGGACAACGCCCGGATCGCGACGGCCTCGTTCGACGACACGACGCGGCTCTGGGATGCGGCGACCGCCAGCCTGGTGGCGACCGCGCCGGGAGGATCACACATCGCCTTCAGCCCGGACGGCCGGCGGCTGGCCGTCTGTGCGAAGGACGGCACCATCCGCATCCTCGCGGCGGCATCCGGCGCGGAGCAGTCGTCCTTCCAGACGCGCGACGGAGGGATCCGGTCCATGACGTTCAGCCCCGACGGCGGCCGGCTCGCCACGGCGTCAGCGGACGCGACCGCGCGGATCTGGGACGCGACCGGCGGCATGGAGGTCGCCACGCTCTCCGGGCACGAGAAGTCCGTCGAGGCGGTCGCGTTCAGTCCCGACGGCGGCCGGCTCGCGACCGCCTCGCTCGACCGCACGGCCCGGCTGTGGGACACGGCGTCAGGGGAGTGCGTGGCCGTGCTCGCCGGCCACGCGAGTCTGGTCGAAGCGATCGCCTTCTCTCCCGACGGCCGCCGCGTCGCGACCGGTTCGCGCGACAAGACCGCGCGGATCTGGGACGCGGCCAGCGGTGAGCAGCGTGCGGTGCTCGAGGGGCACGCCGGACCGTTGCCCGCCGTCGCCTTCAGCCCCGACGGATCCCGGGTGGCGACCGCGTCGTGGGACCGCACCGCGCGGATCTGGGATCCCGACACGGGCGCGGAGCTGCGGGTGCTCGAGGCCCACGACGGCCCGCTCCTCGCGATCGCCTACAGCCCCGACGGCGCGCGGCTCGCGACCACGTCCTACGACAACACGGCGCGACTGTGGGACGCGGGCGCCGGGCGGCAGCTCGGCGTGCTGCGCGGCCACACCGGCTGGGTGCTGGCGGTGGCGTTCGCTCCCGACGGCGGCCGGCTGGTGACCGGCTCCGACGATGGCACCGCGCGGATCTGGGACACGCGGGGCGAGCCGGCGTCGGTGTTTCATGGGCACCCGGACGGCGTCCGCGCGGTCGCATTCTCGCCGGACGGGGAACTGCTCGCGACCGTCGGCGACGACCGCACGGGCCGCGTCTGGAGCGCGCTCGGGGGCGGCGTCGTGGCGACCCTCGTCGGGCACGGTGACCGGCTGGTCGCCGTCGCCTTCTCTCCCGACGGCCGTCGCATCGCCACCGCATCGAACGACACGACCGCCCGCATCTGGGACGCGATCAGCGGCGCGTCGCTCGCGGTGCTCGCCGGGCATACGGCTCCGCTGCGGTCCGTCGCCTTCTCTCCCGACGGCCGTCGCCTCGTCACGGCGTCGAACGACGCGACCGCGCGGATCTGGGACGCGGCCGGCGGCGAGGCGCTCGCGGTGCTCGCCGGGCATACCGCTCCGCTGCGGTCGGCCACGTTCGCTCCCGATGGCCGTCGCGTCGCCACGGCATCCAACGACGCGACCGCGAGGCTGTGGGATGCCGCGACGGGCGCGGCCCTCGTCTCCCTCCCCGACCACGGCGGGCATGTGGCGGAGGTCGCCTTCAGCGCCGACGGCCGGCTGCTGGCCACCGCCGGCGGCCGCTTCGCCCGGGTGTGGGACGCGGCCACCGGCACGTCGCTGGCGGTGCTCGGCGGGCACGACTCCACCGTGGAATGCCTCGCCTTCTCCCCCGACGGCCGCCGGCTCGCCACCGGCTCGTGGGACAATTCCCTGCGGCTCTGGGACGCGGCCACCGGCCGGCTGCACGCGACGCTCGACGGCCATGAGCACCCGATCGTGCGGGTCGCCTTCAGCCCCGACGGCACCCGGCTGGCCTCGGCCTCCCACGATCACACCGCGCGGCTGTGGGACGCGGCCGACGGTGAAATCCTCGTGGTGCTCGCCGGACATCGCGACCGCTTGCACGATCTCGCCTTCGCCCCGGATGGCAGGCGCCTGGCGACCGCGTCCCGCGACGGAACCATGCGCGAGTGGGGGCTTTCGAACGCCGAGATGTCTGCCCGGCGACGGGCCGAGGGGGCGACGCCGCCGCCGTCCCGTTGATGCGACCGGGAGGCCGGCGCCGTCGACGACGTCACCATGCTCCCGAGGCATCACCGGGCGGACGCGACCGTGTCAGTCGCCGCCGGCCCGCGTCACGAGCGCGTCGTAGACCTGCGGGGCGGTCGAGTCGGCGAGAAACTCCACCGACCCGTCGGCCCGCAGCTGCGCCACCACGCCCCCGTGGCCGCTCGACGGGCCGTAGTCCATGTCGATCGACTGCCCGCCGCCGTAGCGGTAGTAGGGGACGTAGTTGAGCGCGTTCTCCGGCCCGGTGTAGGTGGGGGCGTTGGCGGGATCGACGCGGCGCGAGGTGATGCTCGCGGTGGAGCCGTCGATCCAGGCGGCCGCCTTCTGCTCGCGGGTCTCGGAGACGAGGATCGTGCGGGAGAGGCCGTCGGTGATCTGCCGGAGCTTCGTCTTCGACTGCGGGTAGATGCAGCCGTCCTGCGTCTCGGCGCCGCCGGAGGCGGGCTCCCAGTAGATCTTCCCCGCGGTGGTCGCCCCGAGCGCCACGTAATTCCGCAGCGCGAAGGGGGAGCCGAGCGCCAGGTAGAGCGGATCGGTCGCGAACGGCGTGCCGGGAAACGACGGGCAGCGGTAGACGGGCACCACCACGCCCGCGGCCCGGCGGTTGGCCGCGTCGAAGGCCGACTTCGTCCGGTCGACGAGCGCGAGGAGCGACGCCTCCTCGAGGTAGGGAAGGATCGCCGTCGCCCAGCCGTGGTGCAGCTCGGCCGGCGTGTCGACCCAGTTCCAGACGCCGTCGACCACCGGCGCCGTGCTGCCGGCGGGCAGCCGCCCCGCGCCCCCCTCGTGCCGCAGGATCGCGAGGCCCACCTGCCGGAGGTTGTTGCCGCACTGCGACCGCCGGGCCGCCTCGCGGGCCGCCTGCACCGCCGGCAGGAGCAGCCCCACGAGCACGCCGATGATCGCCACGACGACGAGCAGTTCCACGAGCGTGAAGCCGGGCCGGGAGCGCGTGTTCATGGCGTCGGGCTCCGCTGCCGGCGGCGGGCCGCGGCCGGCTCGACCTGGATCGTCGCCTCCGGCAGCGCGCGGCGCAGCCGGGCGACGCCCGCGTCGCTCACGCCCGTGCGCAGGAGCACGAGCACGCGGAGCCCCGCGAGCCGCTCGAGCGCGGCGACCGCCTCGTCGGTGAGGGACGTCTCCGCGAGGTAGAGCTCGGTGAGCCGCTCGAGCCGGGCGAGCGGCCCGAGTCCCGCGTCGCCGACGCGGGTGAGCGTGAGGGAGAGCTTGCGGATCGCCGGCAGCGCCGCGACCGCCGCCACGCCCCGATCGCCCACGGCGGTGTGGGTGAGATCCAGCTCCTCCACGGCGTCGAGCGGCCCGCCGGCGGCCGCCGCGAGCGCCGCCAGCCCCGTGAGATCGGCGTCGGTGACGGCGGTGTGGGCGAGGTCGATCCGCCGGACGGCTCCCGGCCGGTCGCCGGGCGCCGCGGCCGCGGCGATCACCACCTTCCCGCCGAGCCGCTCGACCGCCCGCACGACGGCCTTCGTCGCCGCCCGCTCCGGCGCGTCGCCACAGCCGCAGACGAGGCAGCCCGCGATGCCGGCGAGCAGCGGCCGGATGGCCGGCACCGTCGACGCGACGAGGTCGGACGTCCGCATGCGTCCCTCCACTTCCTGCGCGGCCACGCGCCGCGCGGGCGGCGACGCCGCGAAAGAACAATCTGTCGGCACGGGCGGCCGGGGCCCGCGCCGTGTCCCGATTCTACCGGCGGCGGCACCCGGGCGTGAGGCGGTGGCCCCAGGGGCGACGGTGAACTCACGGAGCGCCCGCGCGCACTTCGCGCCTGTGTCGCGATCCCGCTCCACCCGCGTGTCGCCGGGCCGACGGCCGTTGCGGAGGCCATCGCGCGCCGGCGCGGCGCCACGCGCCGCCAAGAGCCTCCGGGCCGACGGCCGGGCCGCGACAGCCGCCCCGCCGACGCCGCGATCAGCCGGGCGCCTCGACGACGAAGATCTGGTTGTGCACCGCCCCCCCCGCGCCGCCGGCGGGCACGCCCCGCACCACCGCGATCCGGCGGCCGTCGGGGGAGAAGACGCAGGCCTCGGGGCGAGGCGCGGTCGCCTGGGCGACCGCCGGCGGCACGAGCGCGATCGACTCGCCCCCCGCCACGTCGACCACCCGCACCACGTCTCCCGACACGTACGCGATCCGGCGGCCGTCGGGGCTCCAGGTGAACGCGCTCTCCACGCCGCCGCCGCCGCGGGTGAGCTGCGCGGGCGGTCCGCCGGCCGGGCTCACCGTGAAGAGCTGGGGGATGCCGTCGTCGTCGCGCATGAGCATCGCGATCCGGCCGCCGTCGGGGCTCGACCGCAGCCAGTGCCGCGGCCCCTGGATGCCCGGATGCCGGCGGTCTGCGGTGAACGAGAGCCGCCGCTGTGTCGCGCCCGCCGGGGGCGCGGGCCGCGTCGTGGCGGTGCCTGCGAGCGGCGCGGCGGCGGGCACGGCGAGCGCGGCGGGATCGTCGGGCAGGTCGCAGACGAACACCTCGGCGATCGTCGCGACCCGATCGCCCGCGTCGACGGCGACGTGCCCCTGGAAGGCGAGCGCGCGCCGCTGCCACGTGCCGTCGGCCCGCCGGTAGCCGTCGGTGCCGATCCAGGCCTCCTCGAAGCCGCGCGCGATCTCGTCGCTGCCGGGCCGCGGCCGGTCGACGAGCCGCGTCGCCACGACGGCGAAGGCGGAGCCGTCGTGGTTGCGCGGATGCGACCGCGGCACCCGCACCGGCCGGTCGCAGGCGCAGACGCCGACGGCACGGAGGTTCGCCTCCCGCGCGGCCGCGGCCGCGCCGGGCGGCGGCGGGTCGGCGAGCACGGCGTCGTCGTAGGTGAAGCTCACGAGCGTGCCGTCGGGGCTGAAGAGATGGACGTGGCTGCCGCCGCGCAGCGCGCCCGGCGTGAACGGGGGCACGAGGTCGCGGGCGTCGAGCGGCTCGGCCACGCCCGGCCGCGCGGCCCGCACGACGACGCCCTGCCGGTGGGCCGGTCCATACTCCCAGTCGGGCGTGGGCCGCTCCGGTCCGAGGATGAAGACCACGCGGTCGTCGACCGGGCTCGCGGTGACGACGCCGCAGCAGGCGCCGTGCGTCGCTGCGTAGAGCGTCTCGACGCGGCCGGAATCGACCTCGACCCGCTCGATCCGCGTGCCGGTGAACGACGCGCCATGCGGATCGGGCCGCGTGTCATAGACGATCCACCGCGCGTCGGGCGACCAGACGGCGGCGTTGGTGAGCACGTGGCCGTGCGGCGCGTGGGTGATCTGCCGCTCGCGCGGCGTCTCGGGGGCTCTCATGGCGGGAGTATCCGCCGGGCCGCCGCTTCCGCTCAACCCGTCCGCCGCGGCGCTCGCCCGGCCGCACGGCCGGGCGAGGGCCCGCGGGCGCGTGGTATCCTCCGGCCGGATTCCGCCGGGTGGATTCCGCACCGGCCGGCACCACCGCTCACGACGCGAGGCACCCATGGCTTCCGGACGCATCCCCGTGCGGCGTTCCGCCCCGCCTCCGGCCTGCCGGACGCGACGCGGCCCGGGGCCGCTCCGCGTGGCGCGAGTCGCACTGGTCCTGCTGGCCCTGCTCGCGCCCGTCGTCGCGGCCGCCGGCGGTCTCGAGCCGCTTCCCTACGCGAATCCCGGCCTCGTCGTCGATCTCGGCGTCGGGCTCTGGGCCTGGCCCGTTCCCTGCGACGCCGACGGCGACGGCGACCACGACCTCCTCGTCTCCTGTCCCGACAAGCCCTCCAACGGCGTCTTGTTCTTCGAGAACCCCGGCACCGACACCGCCGTCGATCCGCTCCCCGTCTTCCGGCCGGGCCGGCGGCTCGGCCCGACGGTGCACTACGTGATGCCCAGCTACGTCGACGGCCGCATGCGGGTGCTCGCGCCGGGCGTCGAGTTTCCGGACTTCGCCCGCAGCGGAATTGCGACGCGGTCGCCGCTGCCCGTGGCCGCCAACTGGTATACGCCGCGCGGCGTGCAGCCGAAGGGGCCGAAGGTCCGCCACAACCAGTGGCGGCTCGTCGACTACGACGCCGACGGCCGGCTCGACCTCGTCTGCGGCATCGAGGACTGGAGCGACTACGGCTGGGACGACGGCTACGACGCCGCCGGCACCTGGACGCACGGGCCGCTCCACGGGCTCGTGTTCGTGCGCGCCGGCCGGCCCGACGGCACGTTCGCCGAACCCGCGCCGGTGGAGGCCGACGGCCGGCCGATCGACGTCTTCGGCTGTCCCTCGCCGAACTTCGCCGACTTCGACGGCGACGGCGATCTCGACCTCCTCTGCGGCTCCTTCCTCGACGGCTGCACCTACTTCCACAACGTCGGCACCCGCGCGGCGCCGCGGTACGCCGCGGGCGTGCCGGTGCGCACCGACGACGGCGCCGTCCTCGCGATGGAGGTGCAGATGATCGTGCCGGTGGCCTTCGACTGGAACAAGGACGGCCGGCCCGACCTGATCGTCGGCGACGAGGACGGCCGCGTGGCGTTCGTCGCGCACGCGGGCCGCACGGGTGACGACGGCGCGCCGCGGTTCCGCCGGCCTGTTCCCTTCCGCCAGGAGGCCGACACGCTCAAGTGCGGAGCGCTGGCCACGCCGGCGGCCGCCGACCTCGACGGCGACGGCGACACCGACATCCTCTGCGGCAACACGGCGGGCTTCGTCGAACTCTTCGAGAATCTCTCGAGCCCGGGCGTCGCGGAGCCGCGCTGGGCCGCGCCCCGCCGGCTCGAGGCGGGGGGGAAGACGCTGCGGATCATGGCCGGCACGAACGGCTCCATCCAGGGCCCCGCGGAGGCGAAGTGGGGCTACACGACCTTCAGCGTCGCCGACTGGGACGGCGACGGTCCGCTCGACATCGTGCTCAACAGCATTTCGGGCGACGTCGTCTGGCTGCGGAACACCGGCACGCGCCGGGAGCCGCGGTTCGCCGCGCCGGCGGCCGTCGACGTGGCGTGGGAGGGCCCGCAGCCGCGGCTGGCCTGGGGCTGGCGCACGCCGCGGTCCGCCGCGCTGCTCACGCAGTGGCGGACGACGCCGGTGGCGTTCGACTTCACCGGCGACGGCCTCGTGGATCTCGCGATGCTCGACCACGAGGGCTATCTCGCGCTCTTCGCGCGGGCGCGCCGCGGCGACGGGCTCGTGCTCCTGCCGCCGCGCCGGGCCTTCCTCGACGAGGCGGGGCGGCCGCTGCGGCTGGCGACGGGCACGGCGGGGGCGAGCGGCCGCCGCAAGCTCTGCGTCACCGACTGGGACGGCGACGGCCGCTTCGACCTGCTCGTGAACTCGAAGAACGCCGACCTCCTGCGGCAGGTGGCGGCGGAGAACGGCACGTGGCGGTTCGCCAACGCCGGCGGACTCGCCGAGCGGAACATCGAGGGGCACGACGTCAGCCCGGCCGTCGTCGACTTCGCCGGCACCGGGCGGCCGGAGTTCCTCGGCGGCGCGGAGGACGGCAGGCTCTACCGTCTCAGGCGCGAGGCTGCGGCCGCCGCGCCACCGAAGCCACCGACGACAACGTCACCGACGACAACGTCACTGACGACAACGTCACCGACGACAACGTCATCGGCAACGTCATCGCCATCGACCACGCCATCCGCTGCGACCGCGGCGGCATCCACGCCTCCCGCATCCGTCGTCATCGATGCCACGCTCGGCGCGGCGGCGATCCGCGACCGCGGCCTCTCCTGGGACGCGGTCACGACGCTCGACGTGCCCAATCCCAACTCGGGCACCGATGCGGTGACGCTCGCCGACGGCCGCCACCTGCTCGTCTACAACCCCAGCGAAACAGCCCGCAGCCCGCTGGCCATCGCCGTGAGCCGCGACGGCCGCACCTGGACGCCGGCGGTGGCGCTCGAGACCGAACCAGGCGAATATTCCTACCCCGCGATCATCCAGGCCGCCGACGGCACCGTCCGCTGCACGTATACCTCGCGGCGCACGAAGATCGCCCACGTCACGATCGACCCCGAGCGGCTCGGCGGCGAGTGAGCCGGCGACCGGACCGCACACCCGGTCGGCGCGGCACCCGGTCGGCCAGGCGCCCCAGGCCCGGCGCGGCCCGGCAAGCGCGGCCCGGCGCCCGAGGCCCACGGCCGGGATTTTCCCGGCACAATCCGGGCGCCGCCCGATTTCCCGGCATGCCCCGGCCGCTGCGGCCGATTAGAATGGAGGTACGGCAGGCGACGCCTGCCTCCCGGTGGCCCCGCCAATACCTCGGCCACTCCGCCCTCCCCAGCCGGGCCAACGATGAGCCTGCATGTCGTTCTGCGGCTGTCCGTGCGCCCGGCCCTGGCCGGGCTCTGGATCGCCGCGTGCCTGGCCGGCACGGCGGTCGCCGAGGCCCCGGCCCGCGAACTGGAAAAGCTCTTCGAGTCGCGGGTGCGGCCGCTGCTCGTGGAAAAGTGCCAGGGCTGCCACGGGGCGAAGATCGCCGAGGCGGGCCTGCGACTCGACAGCCGCCGGTCGCTCATGGCCGGAGGCGACGACGGGCCGGTGGTCGTGCCGGGCGACGCGGCCAAGAGCCGGCTCGTGACGGCGGTCCGCCGCGTGGGCGATCTCGCGATGCCCCCCGACGAGAAGCTCACCCCCGACGAGGTCGCCGCGATCGAAACCTGGGTGGCGGGCGGCGCCCCCTGGAGCGGCCCCGGCGCCGACGGGCCCGCCGGAACGCCGGCGGAGGGCGTCGCCTCGATGGAACAGCGGCTCGCGACCGCGCGGGAGACGCACTGGTCCTTCGCCCCTCCGCAGCGGCGGCCCGCGCCCGACCTCGCCGGATCGTTGCCCCCCGCGGTGGTGGCGGCCTGGAGCCGTTCGCCCATCGACCGCTTCGTGGCCGCGCGGATCGCCGCGGCCGGACTCGAGCCCGCGGCCGAGGCGCAGCCCCGGGAGCTCTTCCGCCGGCTCTGCTTCGATCTCACCGGCCTGCCGCCGTCGGCCGACGAGGCCGATGCGTTCTGCGCGCGGGCGGCGGGAGGCGCTGAGGCGGCCGACGCGGCCTTCCGCGACGCGGTGGAACGGCTGCTCGCCTCCCCCGAGCACGCCGAGCACTGGGCCCGCCGCTGGCTCGACCTCGCCCGCTACGCCGACACGATGGGCTACGCGTTCGACCAGCAGGATCCGCGGTATCCCTTCGCCTGGACCTATCGCGACTGGGTGGTCGACGCCCTGCACCGCGACGTTCCCTACGACCGGTTCGTCACGCTGCAACTCGCCGCCGATCGCATCGAGCCGGCGGTGCCGCGGAGCGACCTGGCCGCGCTCGGCTTCCTCACGGTGGGCCGCACGTTCCTCGGCAACCAGCACGACATCATCGACGACCGCATCGACCTCGTGACCCGCGGCCTGATGGGGCTCACGGTGGCCTGCGCCCGTTGCCACGACCACAAGTACGAGCCGGTGGCGGCGGCCGACTACTACGCCCTCTACGGCATCTTCGCGAGCTGCCACGTGCCCGAGGAGCTGCCGATCGTCGGTGAGAGCCCGCCGGGCCCGGAGGCCGACGCGTTCGCGGCGAAGCTCGCCGAGCTCAAGGCCGCCGTCGACGCCCACGAGGTCGCGGTGCACCACCGCGCGATCCGCCAGGCGGTCGAGCACGCCGCTGACTACCTCGTCGAGACCGCCCGGCCGACGCCGCGATCCGCCGACAACCGGCCGCCGCGGCTCGCGGACGGCTACGAGATGGAGCAGCTGATCCTCGACCGGCTCAAGCGTCTGCTCGACGGCGCGAAGCCGCCGCACCCGCTCCTCGGGGCGTGGCTGACCGCCCGGGGCAAGCCCGACGCCGAGGTGGGACCCGCGATCGAGGCGATCGTCGGCTCGTGGGGCGAAGCCCCGGCCGCGACCGTCGTGAATCCGCTCCTGCGGGCGGAGCTCGTCTCGTCGAAGCCGACCACGCTGCGGCAGCTCGCCGAGGTCTACGCCCGGCTCGCGGCCCGCGTCGCCCCCGTGGCGGCCGGCGGCCCGGAGCCCGCCGCCGACGAGCCGGCGGAGCTCGCCGAGCTGCGGAAGCTGCTCGGCGTGGAGGGCACGCCGCTGGTGGTGCCTCGTGCCGATGCGATGCGGGTGTCGACCCGCGAGGAGCAGACGGAGCATCGGCGGCGCAAGAAGGAGATCAACAAGCACAACGCCGAGTCGGCCGGGGGCCCGCACCGCGGCATGGTGCTCCTCGACAACGACAAGCCGGTCGACAGCCACGTTTTCCTGCGCGGCAATCCGGGGCGGCCCGGCCCGAAGGTGGAACGCCGGTTGCCGCAGCTGCTCGGCGGCACGGCCGTGGCCCGTGACTCGAGCGGCCGGCTCGATCTCGCGCGGGCGATCGTCTCCCCCGCCAATCCCCTCACGGCGCGGGTGCTCGTCAACTGGGCGTGGGCCCACCACACCGGCCGCGGGTTCGTGGAGACGCCGGGCGACCTCGGCATCCGCGGCGAGCCGCCGAGCCACCCCGAGCTGCTCGACGACCTCGCGCGACGGTTCGTCGAGGAGGGGGCCTGGAGCCTCCGCTGGCTGCACCGCGAGATCGTCACGAGCCGCACCTGGCGGCAGTCGAGCGTCGCGGCGGCCGCGGCCCTCGACCGCGACCCCGACAACCGGCTCTTCTGCCGGGCCAACCGCCGGCGGCTCGAGTGGGAGCCGTGGCGCGATTCCATGCTCGTGGCCGCGGGCACGCTGCCTCCGGCGGCGGCGGCGGGCACGCCCCCCTCCGGCCCGCCGCGGCGGGGCGGGCGGAGCGTCGACCCGCTGGCCGAGGCGTCGCTGTCGACGCGGTCGATCTACGGCCGGCTCGACCGGCAGGACGTGCCCGGCATCATGCGCGTCTTCGACATCGCCAACCCCGACACGGCGGTGCACGTCCGCACGCGCACGACCGTTCCCCAGCAGTCGCTGGCGGTGATCAACGCGCCGCTCGTGGTGGCCGCGGCACGGAAGCTCGCCGCCCGCGCCACCGCCGCGGCGCCGGACGACGCCGCGCGGATCGACGCCCTCTGGCGGGCCGCGCTGGCGCGGAGCCCGACGGCCGACGAGCAGGCGGCCGCCGCGGCCTGGCTCGCGGAGGAGGCGCGGCTCCACCCCGAGGGAACGACGGAGGCGTCGCCGGCCGCCGGGCCCACCGACGGGAAACCCGCCGACGCGAAGCCGAAGGACACGCCCCCCGAGTTCAGCCGCTGGGACCGGCTCGCGCAGGCGATCCTGGCGACCGCCGAGTTCCAGTTCGTCGACTGACCGCCCGCACCGCGACCGAGCTTCTCATCAACGACACCGAGCGCCGCATGCACGCCTTCGATCCCCGTCCGCTCCCCTGCTCCCGCCGCGAGCTGCTCGCGCGCGGCGGGCTCGGCCTGGGATGGCTCGGCGCGGCGAGCCTCCTCGAGGCCGAAGCCCGGGCCGCCACGTCCGTCGGACAGGAGGCGGCCGGACCGGGGCTGCAGCCGCGTTCGATGGCGGCCCGGCCGCCCCACTTCCCGGCGCGGGCCCGCGCGGTGATCCACATCTTCGCCAACGGCGGCCCGAGTCACCTCGACACCTTCGACCGCAAGATCGAGCTCGAGAAGTACGCCGGGCGGGAGGTCCCCAACAACCTGCCGACCGAGCGGCGGACGGGCGCCGCCCTGCCATCCCCCTTCGCGTTCTCGCGGCACGGCGAGAGCGGCCTCGAGGTGAGCGAGCTCTTTTCGAGCGTGGCCCGCCACGCCGACCGCCTGCTCGTGGTGCGTTCGATGCACGCCGACGTGCCCAATCACGAGCCGTCACTGATGCTGATGAACTGCGGCGACGCGCGGCTCGTCCGCCCGGCGGCGGGCGCCTGGGTGACGTACGGGCTGGGCACGGAGAACCAGAATCTCCCCGGCTTCGTCGCCATGTGCCCCGGCGGCTATCCGATCAAGGGCACGGAGAACTGGCGGAGCGCCTTCCTGCCGGGGGCCTATCAGGGCACCTACGTCGACACGCGGAAGAAGCGGGTGGAGGAGCTCGTGGAATACATCCGCCACCCGACGCTCGACCGCGACGGGCAACGACGGCAGCTCGACCTCACCGCCGCGCTCGACCGCCGGCACCTCGAGAGCCGCCAGCACGACCCGCAGCTCGAGGCGCGGCTCGCGTCGATGGAGCTCGCCTGGCGGATGCAGGCCGAGGCGGGCGACGCCTTCGACGTGACGCGGGAGCCGAAGCACGTGCTCGAACGCTACGGCGACGACGTGCAGGGACGGCAGATGCTCATCGCGCGGCGGCTCGTCGAGCGGGGCGTGCGCTACGTGCAGGTGTGGCACGGCGAGGGGCAGCCCTGGGACAGCCACGACCATATCGAGAAGAACCACCGCCGGCTGGCGAAGGAGTGCGACCGGGCGATCGGCGCCCTGCTCGACGACCTCGTCGGCCTCGGCCTGCTCGACAGCACGCTCGTGCTCTGGGGGGGCGAGTTCGGCCGGACGCCGACGGTGGAACTGCCCAACGTGGGCACGGGGGTGAAGGAGCCGTCGGGCCGCGACCACAACCACCACGGCTTCACCGTCTGGATGGCCGGAGGGGGCGTGAAGGGGGGCACGGTGTACGGCGCGACCGACGAACTCGGCTTCAAGGCTGCCGACAAGCCGGTGCACGTGCACGACCTGCAGGCCACGATGCTCCACCTGCTGGGACTCGACCACACGCGGCTCACCTACCGGCACAGCGGCCGCGACTTCCGGCTGACCGACGTCCACGGCCGCGTGATCAGCGATTGGGTGGCCTGACGGGCACGGGCCGCCCGCCGGCGACCGGGGCCTGCGGAAACGGTGCTTGACTCGCGGCCCGGCGGGCGCAACACTCTTCACAGATGACCGCGGGCGATTAGCTCAGTTGGTTAGAGCACCAGCTCGACAAGCTGGGGGTCAAAGGTTCGAGTCCTTTATCGCCCATTTTTCTCCTCCCGCGCCGTCTATCGGCCCGTCCACCGGCAGCTCCACCGGCCCGCCCGTCAGCACGCCTGGCGGCGTCCGCGGCGCATGACAGCCCCCCCGATGCGGGACGGCGCCCGCTCGCCGCCCGGCCCTGCACCGCTCCGTGGAACCGCTCCGTGGAACCGCTCCGTGGACCCGCGGCGTGTGTGCGAAGGCAGGCTGCCCGCACTCACTTCGGCTCCGCCCGCCTCGGTCCTGTCGACCCCCGCGGCCGCCCATGCGTTCGGGCTGAGCTGGCCGTGGAAAAAGTCCTCCGGACGTTTTTCCACGACTGAAAACCTCCGGTTTTCACGGGAGCTGCGCTCCCGGGATCGCATCCCTGCGATCCAGCAGGCTGTTTATCCACAGCCTGTGAGGCGCCGCTTTCACGGGATGGCACGATCGCCCCGCGCCCGATGCCGTGCTGCACGCGCCGCCCGCGCCCGAGATGGCGCCCTCCACCACCGCCGGGCGATCGTCGCCGGCGGCCATGGCAATCGCGCTATGATTGATGTTATAGTTTCGCCAAGGTTTCATTTACAAACGTTGTAAATCGAAGTGACGAAACCTTTCATTCCCACCGTCCAGGAGCATCATCAGCCCATGGCTGACAAGAAAGCCGCCGCCGGCACCAACAAGTCCGAGGAGATCCGCAAGCTCGCCCGCAGCATGAAGGAAAAGGGGGAGAAGCCCCGCCCGGTCGTGATCGTGTCGACGCTCAAGAAGCATGGCATCGACGTCGCGCCGGCGCAGGTGAGCATCGTCCTCAAGAAGATGGGCTTCCGTCCGCGGAAGCGCCGCAAGACGGCCGCCGCGGTGAAGGCGGGGGGCACGGCCGCGCGCAAGGCGTCGGCCGGGCACGCGGGCGTGTCGATCGACGACCTGATCGCCGCCAAGAAGATCGTCGGCCAACTCGGCGGCACCGACCGCGCGCTCGCCGCCATCGCCGCGCTCAAGCGGTTCGAGTCCTGATCGGCGCGGCTGCGATCGAGCCACCTGTCCGCGCACCCCGGACGCCACGCGTCCGGGGTGCGCCAGGCGGTTCATGCGCGCGGACGCCGCCGGTTTCGCGCCCGTCGTCGACTGCCACCGTCCCGCGCGGACACCGCCGATCATGCCGTCCATGCCACCCCTGCGTTCCCTGCGGATTCCGCGGCCGCCCCCCGGCATGCCGAGGCGGGCGCGGCAGGCCTATGTGGTGCTCGCGACGGTGGCGACGCTCGTCGCCGCCGCCATCCCGGCCTGCCCGGTGCACGACACCCGGGGCCGGCCACTCTGGCGCGTGGACGTCGTGCATGACGGAGACACGGTCACGTGCATCGACGAGAAGCTGCGGCCGCAGAAGATCCGCCTCGTCGGCATCGACGCGCCGGAGCTCGACCAGCCCTTCGGGCGGGAGTCGCGGTCGGCACTCTCCGGAAAGCTCGCCGGCGGCATGGTGCGCGTGGACGACCGGGGCCGCGATCAGCATGGCCGCCTGCTGGGCACGCTCTTCGTGGGCGACCGCAATCTCAATCGCGAGCTGGTGGCGGACGGATGGGCGTGGGTGTTCGACGGGTTCAGTCCCGATCCCGACCTCCTCGACGCCGAGTCGGCCGCCCGGGCCGCCCGCCGCGGCCTCTGGGCCGCCGCCGACCAGCGTCGTCCCGCTGACTGGCGGCGGGAGCACCCGAGCCATCGTTAGCAGCAGCCTGTCGACAAAGTCCTCCGGACGTTTTTCCCCGGGTGAAAACCTCCGGTTTCCACCGGGCCACGCTCCCGGGCAGCGGCCCTGGCGCGTACACCATGCCCGCCGCCCGGCCGCACGGCCCCGCTGCCGAAGCGGCGCCGGGGCCGCCACTACCGGCCGCCCGATCGGTGGTTTACCGTGCAGGACATGATCCGTCCTCGAGACATCGTCATCACGGGCGTCGGCGTGGTGTCGCCGATCGGCATCGGCGGCGATGCCTGCTGGGCGTCGCTGGCCGCCGGCACGAGCGGCGTGCGGGCCATCGACCTGTTCGACGCCCGCGGCCTGCGCACGCCCTACGGCGGCCAGGTGGCGGGCTTCGACCCACGGCTGGTGATCCGGCCCCGCAAGAGCCTCAAGGTCATGAGCCGCGACATCCAGCTCGGCTTCGCGGCCGCCGACCTCGCCGTGGCCGACGCGGGGCTGACGGCCGGCGAGGGCACCCGCGACCGCTTCGGCGTCGCCATCGGCGCCGACATGATCTACGCCGACATCGAGGATCTCGCGCCCACCTACCGCCGGTCGATCCGCGACGGGCGGTTCGACTTCGGGGCCTGGTCGGACGCGATCCAGCAGGAGACGCACCCGCTCTGGCTCCTCAAGCACCTGCCGAACATGACCGCCTCGCACATCGCGATCGCGCACGACGCCCGCGGCCCCAACAATTCGATCGTGCTCGGCGACGTGTCGAGCCTGCTGGCGGTCGGCGAGGCGGCGCGCGTGATCCGCCGCGGCATGGCCGACGTGATGCTCACGGGCGGCACGAGCTGCCGGCTGCACCCGACGGCGATCGTCGCCCGGGGCGAGCCGGCGGTCTCCCGGTCGTTCGACGACCACCGGCGGATCTGCCGTCCGTTCGACCGCGACCGCGACGCCATGCTCGACGGCGAGGGCGCCGCCGTGTTCGTGCTCGAGGCGCGGGAGCACGCGGAACGCCGCGGGGCGCGGATCCGCGGCCGCCTCCTGGCCGCGGCGTCGCGGTGCGAGCCTCGTCGTCCGAACCGGCCGCCGGCCGGGGCGGCGCTGCGGATGGCCATCCGCGCCACGCTCGCCGCGGCGGGCCTCGCCGCGGCGGATCTCGGCCACGTCAACGCCCACGGCGGCGGCACGCAGGCCGCCGACAGGATCGAGGCCGCGGCCATCGCGGCCGAGCTGGGCGCGACGCCCGTCACGGCGCCCAAGAGCTTCTTCGGCCACCTCGGCGCCGGCGGCGGCGCCGTGGAGTTGGCCGCCAGCGTGCTCGGACTGGAGGCGGGGCTCGTGCCTCCCACGCTCAACTACGAGACGCCCGACCCGCTCTGCCCGGTGAACGTGGTCCGCGGCGGTCCGCTCGCGGGGCGGCCGGGCACGGCCCTGGCCGTGAACATGTGCTCCATGGGTCAGGTGGCGACGGTGCTCGTCGCCTCACCATGATCCCTGGATGCCGCCCGAGAAGCCCATGTAGAAGATCTGCCCGCCGGCGTCGATCGAATTGGGCCGGATGTTGTCGAGATTGAACTGCCGTGTCGCGGTGGCGACGCCGGCCGCCCAGAGCAGGTCGTAGCCGAACTGGAGCGAGAAATTGGGCGTGAGGTTGTAGCCTGCCAGGAAGGTCATGTCGCCGAGAAACCCGCCCCCGACCTGGTTGGCCGACTGCCGCGGCAGGACGTAGGTTCCCCGCGCGAAGACATCCGGGGGAACGGTCTGGGGCATGGTGTTGACGCCCGACCCGTACTGCTGGTTGCCCGCGAAACTGATGCACGGCGTCGCCCGGCCCCGCAGCCCCCAGTAGAAAAACTCGCTGCGGCTGATGAGCTCCCCGCCGAGGTTGACGCCCCAGAGCCAGTTCTGCGTGGCGATCGCGTAGTTGCCGCTGAAGACGTCGGCCGGCTGATCGTTGCGGGAGGCCGCGAACGTGAACGACTCGTCGATGTTGGCCAGCCGCGTGCCCAGGAAGATGGCGGGCAGCCAGCCCCGCTCCGCGTGGCGGGCCCAGCCCCCGTTTGGCGACATCACCAGTTGATCGCGGCCGAGGCGGCGGTGCAGTTTGTAGTTGAGTTCCAGCGAATTGAAGTTCGAGCCGTTGGTCGAACGGTAGGTCGTCGCGCCGGTGAACCCCGCCAGGCCTCGTTGGAGCGCGGAGCCGATGCCGGTGGGGCCGGCCAGGGGCGTGACGAGGTAAGAGCCTTTGACGGAGCTGAACGAGTCGTCGAGAAAATAGCTCAGGCCGCCGTAGTAGGTGAGTTCGACGGAACGGTCGCGGTCGAGATCGTCGCGGCCGAGATACTCTCCGACCGTGATCCGCCCCGCCGGAGCGAGGTTGAAGGGCACGCCGGTGGTGACGAACGTGCCGGCGAAGTTGAGCCGCGAGTTCGGCGCGAACGGGGCGGGGGTGACCAAGGGGTCGAACCCCATCACGCGGCGGTAATTGCGGCTGCGATCCATCATCAGCAGTTCCGCGGATCCATACCGCATGCCGCTCGAGAACCACTGGCCCGAACTGGCCTCCTCGGGCATCTCCTCGAGGCCGTACTCCTGGAGCAGCATGCCGTCCACGGCCCCGGCCGAGACGTCGTCGACGAGCCGCGGGGGGACGACCGTCTCCGGTTCGCCGAGCCGCATGACCGGCGTCGGCAGGGGCTCGTCGGCGATGACCAGTGACCGCATCCTCGTGTCGCCGGCCCCGGCCGCGGCGGGCGCGGGCGTCGCAGCCGCGGAAGCCGCCGGCGGCCCGGCCGACGCCTTGTCCACCACGGCGTCACCGACGACCGCCTTGCCGCCGTCCGCCTGCTGGGCGAAGGCCGGAGCGGCCCACAGGCTCGCCGCCACGAGGACCGCGGCGGCGTACCAGCCGCGGGCGAACGATCGCATGTCGAAGGTTTGGTTCACTGGACGGCCTGTCCGAGGGTCGGGTGCGGGCACCCGGAGAATCGTCACAACCCGGACAATCCATCGGCATCCACAGAGTCGATTCCGTAGGCAAAGTCGGTGCGACGGGCATTTTTTTGCCCAGCTTGCCCGTCCCGCCGGCCCCGGTTGGGCGGCGGCCCCGGGTGATTCCCGCCCGGGCCGCGGCGGGGATCGCCCCCGGCACGATCGTTGCAGGTGGCCGCCGGCTGGAATCCGTCCGCGCGGCCATTCGATGAAATGACGAGCAGCCGGCGCGCCGGGTGCGGAGGAATCGATGCGGATCAAGCGACAACACGTGCTGCTCGTCGGCCTGCTCTTGTTTCTCGTCGGCGTGCAATTTCGCCTCGTGGAGTCGTTCACCCTGAGCGAACGCTCGAGCCGCTTCGTCTCGGCGCAACTCGGCGACCGCGACCCGCCCCAGCCGGCGAGCCTGTGGCAGGGGGAGCCGGCCCGCAAGGTCGTGAAGCCGCCGCGCTGGCTGGGCCTCGCCCTGATGTCGGTCGGGTCGGTGCTGACCCTCAAGAGCCTCTCGATGAAGGCCGCGGGCTGAGCATCCCCCGCGCGGAAGCCGAACCCGTCCTCGGGTCAAGCAACCCGTCCTCGGGTCAAGCAACCCGTCCTCGGGTCAAGCAACCCGTCCTCGGGTCAGGCAACCCGTCCTCGGGTCACGATACGATCTCGCGGATGACGTGTCCGT
>Ga0209189_1000274_pt1 | contig 44226 bp, 40 predicted proteins | sample C_130820_EF_Meta_FD_187308 | JGI IMG/M metagenome (GOLD analysis project Ga0209189, IMG submission 187308) | Freshwater microbial communities from Lake Croche, Canada to study carbon cycling - C_130820_EF_MetaG (SPAdes) (version 3) | ecosystem: Environmental > Aquatic > Freshwater > Lake...
AAAGGCATGATCGATAAACCACCAAATTGCACTAAGGTACCCATCCAAATATACGGTACCCTGCGCCAACCTAAAGCGGATTTATGGTTATCGGAACGAAAGCCGATGAGCGCACGAAACGGCGCAAAAATAATTGGCAAAGAAATCATGATTGAGACGATTGAAGCTGGCACATGCAGCTCAACAATCATGACGCGATTAAGAGTGCCGACCAACAAAACCAATGCCATCCCTGCAGAGGCCTGAAACAGAGAAAGTCTCAGCAATCTCGATAAAGGTAAATCATCTGAGGCCGCGTCTGCAAAAGGCAGGTATCTAGGGCCAAGATTTGTCCAAGACTGCATGAGCTTTTTCGTCACTCGATTCATCTTTTAAATTCTACCCTAGCGTATTCCATCTCTAGATGAAGTAATACAAATTGTTATTGATAGGTCATACAAACTAAAAAGGCTGGGTACTACCCAGCCTTTAAAGGAACATTAAAGCCTCACTTCTTCATTGGTGCCGTCGGTGCCGCCGGTGCCGATGCGGTCGCTGTCTTAGCACCACCTTCTAAGAAAGCACTAACCCAAGTTGTATGAGTCAAGATTGCGTAATGCACACTAAAAGATCCAACTGCTACTGCTCCAATAATGAGTGGGATCCCAACAGTAGGTCTTACCACTGTCCACATTTTTCCGTAAATCATATTGATCTCCCTTCCCTTTATTTAAGCCAAGGCGAATAAATATAAGCAAGCAAATGCGCTAGCGCTGCAATCATCCCAAAAAACTGGGTCCCTTGAATCAGATTCCGATGCAACTCCTCTGATTGTTCGTCATTAAGCCCCGTAAGGCTAATTTTTCCATCTGACATAGTTTGCGTCTCCCTATAGAAAAGACTCACTTAAAACGTGCAACCCCGCACGCAGGGTAGTGACCAAAATCACTGATTCCTGCTACCACATATGTAATTTATTAAATACACTTATAGATGTCAAGGATAATATACAAATTAATCTACCTGCTAAATTTATTTTTATATAAATCAATTATTTATAGCATTATATTGATGTTTTCAGGAAATATTCTTGTTGTATAAAAATCTATAAATAAGTATTAACCCTAATATTATTCATCCACGATTGAATAGACGGCTAACAATACCAAAATCAAGTGAATAATGAACGTAGAGGCAAAAAGACTTTGCTCAGCCAGTAGTAATTCATACAGACCTATAAAACCATCCCTCATGACCGAAAATGCAACCCGCAACTCTCAGAAGCTGAAGTCGATAGCGTCATTTCTGCCGTTCTTAAAGCCTTATAAAAAGCAGTTACTAGTTGCCACAATCAGCTTGGTACTTGCTGCTTGCGCAACCTTGGTTGTGCCACTGTGCTTTCGGAAAATCATTGATCTTGGGTTTAGCGATATCAGCCATGAACAAATTAACCTCACCTTTATTAATCTTTTTGCAGCTGCCTTTGTTCTTGCATTTGCCAGTGCCCTGCGTTACTACATGGTCTCTTGGTTAGGAGAAAGGGTTACTTCTGATATTCGGAAAGCAGTCTACTCACACATCATCGTGCAAAGTCCAGAGTTCTTTGAAACCCAGCAAAGCGGGGAGCTTCTCTCCCGGATTAATAACGATACTTCAATAGTTCAAATCCTAGTAGGCACAAGCATTTCCATGGCAGTGAGAAATGTATTTCTCTTGCTAGGCGGAATGACAATGATGTTTATTACTAGCATCAAGTTATCTTTACTCATTCTTGCTACTCTTTTATTAACCGTAATACCCATCATGGTCATGGGTAAAAAGGTTCGCCAGCTCTCTAGAAATTCACAAGATAAGATTGCGCTTGCTTCGGCAATCGCAGGTGAAAAAATTAATGCCATTCTGACTGTTCAGTCATTTGCAAATGAACAAAAAGAAATCAAAGCATTTAATACATCAATTGAGGCTTCATTTTTAGCATCAAAAATTAGAAGTGCTGCTAGAGGTAAGCTTACTTTTGTTGCCATACTTTTAGGCTTTACAAGCATCATCGCCGTACTTTGGCTGGGTGCCTATGCTGTCAGTAACCAGGAAATGTCTGGTGGCGAATTAACCCAGTTCTTCTTATACGCCGTGATTGTTGCAGGCGCTATAGCCGCGCTTTCAGAGGTCATTGGCGACGTACAAAGGGCAATTGGTGCTGGTGATCGGCTCTTAGAGTTACTGAGCATCCAGTCACAAGTACAAAATCCTAAAGAACCTTTTATTCCATCCTTGTCAGCCAATCAAGCCATCAGCATTGATATTCAAGGATTAAGTTTTCACTATCCATCTATTCTGACAAATGTACTTGTAGATATTTCCCTAAATATTCAGGCTGGAGAAAAAATTGCTATTGTGGGTCCATCGGGTTCAGGTAAAACAACCCTGTTTAAATTGATACAGCGCTTTTATGATCCTCAGTCTGGGGCCATATATTTTGATGGCATTGATATCAAAAACTATCAATTGGATGATTTAAGAAAACTCATTGGAGTGGTGCCTCAGGATATCAGCATCTTTTCTGAAAATGCGTTTGAAAATATCCGCTATGGCAAGGAAAATGCAAGTGATGATGAAGTCATTAGGGCATCTAAGATTGCCTTTGTGGATGAATTTATTCCCAAGCTACCGGATGGATACAGCACATTCTTAGGTGATCGGGGCATCAGACTATCAGGCGGTCAAAAACAACGAATCGCCATAGCAAGGGCTTTACTAAAAAATCCTCCTTTACTTTTATTAGATGAGGCTACTAGCTCCCTAGATGCAGAGTCAGAAAGGCTAGTACAACAAGCACTTGAAGAGGCAATGAAAGGCAGAACAACCATCGTCATTGCCCATAGACTAGCAACAGTTAAAAAAGCTGACAGAATTGTTGTAATGGAGAACGGTCGTATTCTAGAAATTGGTACCCACGCTTCACTTGTGAACAATCAAGGTCTTTATTCTCATTTAGCCAAGTTGCAATTTACTGATGCCTGAACATCAGAATCAATACACCCACCAAATCGATTATGGGATTCAATAAGAATACGTCGCTATGACTCGGTAGACTAGTTTAAGACTCTGTAGCCACGACCACTCAAGCATCGCTTTACAACTGCCTCCTGGGCTTGATTGCCAGTAAAGGCGCCTCCTGCACCACCAATCACAGCACCAGCACCAGCGGCCTGAACAATACCCGTCTTGTTGCCGCCAGTAACGAGACCAAGTAAGCCACCCACAACCGCTCCAGCACCAGCTCCTTTAGCGGCGGTCTCACCCATGCCTGATTGTTGCTGGGCATAGGCCTGGCAATCACTTAAATCTTTCTCATAGGCGGCTTCGTTAACACCCTTCATATCCACAAGGGGGCGCACATTTGCGCCAGCGCAGCCAACAGTAATCGCGGTAACTAAAGAGCAAAGAGCGAATAGCTTATTCATTTTGGAATCCTTTTATGTAATTTCACTGTTAGCGATGCCATAGTCTTTTTATATCATGCCTCAAAAATTGTGTCGAAGACTTTGTATTGCCTTTAAATAGCCAGGTCTGGGCACCTGTTTCCGGAGTTTGAGAAAAAGGAATCTCCAAACTTCGGTAGCGTGCAGTCACGTCAGGATGTGGGTGCCCATAACGATTGCGATAACCATTTTGTGAAAAAGCCTGATCAGGCTCCAATCTTTTCAGTAGGGCCAATGATGATGAGGTTTTGCTCCCATGGTGTGGCGCCATGAAGATCAATTCTCGATGACCAATCTCTCGCAACATCACTAAATCTAGACGCTCAGTCATTTCAGCTTCACCTTGCTTTTCAACATCACCTGTCAACCAGAGTGAACTTTCCTGATTGCGCACTTCAAGGACGCAACTCATCTCATTTGGTTTGCCTGGATATTGCTCAGTAAATATTGTTACTTCATGGGGATGCCAAACCACAAACTCCACACCATCCCATACCCAGCGTTGTCCAAAGCGACAAGGTATGGCGGGGATCTTTCTTGCATGTAAGTTTTGCAAGAATGGATTAGTACTGGGCAAAGATCCCATCATAGAATCAAATTGAATGTGCTTTAGAAGAGTTGCTGCACCACCAATATGATCACTATCGCTGTGACTGATTACCATGCGATCAACGAGATTGATTCCTCTTCCCCGCAGATACGGAAGAATAATTCTCTGCCCCGCGTCATCCTTTTTCCCCTGAATGGGGCCGGTGTCGTATAACAACTTTCTATTGGCGGTTTCTATCAGAACCGCAGTACCTTGACCAATGTCCAGCACAATTGCTCTAAATTCTCCTTGCGCAAGATTTGTATTCCATTGAATGGGTCCAAGAAATAATGGGGTCGATAAAGCGATGGCAAGCAATCTCCACTTCCACGTTTCATGAATATTCCCCGGACGAATGGCATATACAATTCCACAACCAGAAATCAGCAGCATCCACCACTCAGGCTGCTTTGACCAAACTACGGCCCAACTCCAGCCCGCCATCCATTCCAATGCCATTGCCAAATACTCCATGGAAGCGTGGGCTGGCAATAAAAGCCATCTCCCGATAAATTCTGGAAGCAAGGCACCAGTAATTGCTAGCGGTGTTACAACATAACTTACTAGTGGAATGGCAAATGCGTTAGCTAATGGTGAAACTAAGGAGACTTGATAAAACCAATATAAGGTGAACGGTAGCAATGCCAAGGTAACAACGGCCTGCACACGGCAGGCTTCACGCAGCGCCTTTAATGCGCGTTGTGTCCAATGCACCTCTAGCTCTTTGCCAGTGGGAATTCCCAATAAACCAGAAGAATCCCCCATGGCATACAGGATGGCAGCCACCGCACCAAAAGATAACCAAAACCCGGGGGTATATGGCGCCATGGGATCGATGATCAATACCAATGCTAAAGCCCACCACCAAATATCAAATGAACGCGGATTTCTGCCAGTCCATACAGCAAATGCGACAACACCAACCATATACATGGTTCTTTGCGCTGGAATCTGAAAGCCTGCTAACCAGGCATAGATAAATGCAGTCACAAATCCCGATATAGCCGCTACCTTACTAACAGGTGCAATGAGAGGCCAAGTGCGGCGACGCCAGATAAATGCTGCGAGTGAAGCGCCCACACCTGCCAACATGGTCACGTGTAAACCTGATATCGATATCAGATGCCCAATACCAGTAGCATTAAATACTTGCCAGTCTGCTTGATCAATCGCATTTTGATCACCCATTACCAAAGCAATCAGGACACCTACATAGCGCGCATCGTTTGGCAGCATACCTTGAATCTTTTTTCGTAAATGCCAGCGCGCAAGCTCCATGCGTAATTCAAATTCAGTCCAGGCAATATCTTGATTAATCAACAGCTCCCCAAACCTTACAGAGCCACTAGCTCCAAAATCTTGATGAAAGGACCATCGCTCAAAATCAAAGGTATAGGGATTGAGTGAACCATAGGGGCGTTTGAGCTTAGCCTTCAGCTTCCAGCGTTGCCCTGGAATCACCTCAGGAATTGCTTGAGGATTCCTCCAGGCAGGTTGCCAACTTAAATAGATTCTTTTTGGAAAGTGATTGAGAACTTCTCGTCCTGAGATAGTGTGATCAACCTCAAACGCAAACTTTGCTCCGGATGAGTTACTTTGGGGCAATGCTGCTACCCTGCCCTCAAGAATCAATTCTTTCCCCTCTAAATCTGTGGCAAGAATATTCTCCAAGCGCTTCTCAGCATAGTGCGCATTCCAGGCAAATCCCATCACAAATAGCAAACCGATGATTGCAAGCTTTTGATTCAACTCGGCTTGAGCGGCAAAATATATGAATGACAAGCACATTGCACCAGCTGCTATGCAGATATACATCCAATATTCTGGAACCCGCGGTAAAAAGAGAAGGAGCGATCCCCCGGCGATAAACGCCGTAATAGCTAAGCGCAATGAATTAAGGGGCTAAGTGGAGGGTTGGGATGCCTGCACAGAGTGCAGACCAACGCGGCAATACTTGCATAGCGTTCAGCCAGACAGCCGAAGCAAATTCAACGTCACTCACGCCTCTCACCGAGGCAAGTTCTTGCGCAATCCGAGGCAAAAAGGCTGGCTCATTAAAAGCGATACCCTCTTCCCTTAGCCATGCTGGCGGAATATCCGGAGAATCCGTTTCAGTAACAATGGTGTCTAGCGGCAATTCTTTTAGGAGTCTACGGATTTGTAGAGCGCGCTCATATGTTGCTGCGCCACCAAAGCCTAATTTAAAACCAAGCTCAATGAATTGTTCTGCCTGCTGAAAACTGCCATTAAAAGCATGTGCTATTCCACTAGGAATATTGCGGCGACGTAATGCTTTCAAAATTGCATCTTGTGAGCGCCGCACATGCAGAATCACAGGTAACTGATATTTCTGCGCTAGGTTCAATTGTGCATTGAAGAAAAATTCTTGTTGATGTGGATCTAAGTCTTCCACAAAATAATCCAGGCCGATTTCACCAATACCAACAAAGCGTGGATCAGCCAGTGAATCCATGACATGCTTTTCGAGAGTCTCGATATCACTCTCTTGAGCCTGATTGGTATAGAGGGGATGTATTCCAAGGGTATAGACCAAACCAGGAATTTTTTGACCATATTGGTGGGCTATCTCTTTTACATGCAGGGAGTCAGCCACTTTCACAGCAGGTAGAAGGATTGCCTTAACGTTGCTATCAGTAGCCCTCTGCATAACTGCATCTAAGGAGCCCGCAAACTCAGGAGCATCTAAATGGCAATGGGTATCGATCCACATGGGATGTCCACTCATGCTGAAAATATCTTTAATGCTCCACGCTCTAAATGCAATATACGATCGCAACGTTTAGCGCGTACTGGATCATGTGTCACGATCACAAAGGCTGTGCCTTGATCACGAGCAATATCTAACATCAAATCAAATACCCCATCCGCAGTCTCCGTATCCAAATTGCCAGTTGGCTCGTCTGCTAAAACACAGGCGGGATTGCCCACTAAGGCGCGAGCAACTGCAACACGCTGACGTTCTCCGCCAGATAACTCTCCAGGAGTATGGAGTTCACGAGCAGCTAGACCTACTGCTTTAAGCATCTGGCTGGCTCGGTCCATAGACTCATCGTTACCAAGTCCACGAATACGTAAAGGCAAAGCTACATTTTCAACAGCACTAAATTCATCTAAGAGATGATGGAACTGATAAATAAAGCCTAGGCTATGGTTGCGCAGTTGATCTAATTTTTTAACTGATAAGTTATTTAAATTTGATCCAGCCAAAATGACGGAACCAGCACTTGGATTATCTAAGCCGCCCAATAAGTGCAACAAAGTACTCTTACCAGACCCAGAAGAGCCAACAATAGCCACTTTCTCAGAGGGAGAAACATCTAAATCAATCGCTTTAAGCACCTCAACTGCAGTAGGTCCTTGACCATAGGTCTTGGCTAAACCTCTGGCTTTAAGTACTAAGTTATCTGTATTACTCATAGCGTAGGGCCTCCGCAGGTTGTACTTTGGCGGCACGACGACTCGGGTACAAAGTGGCCAACACGGATAAACCAAAAGCCATCAAGCCTACTGTCAGCACATCACTAGCCCTCACATCCGAAGGTAACTCGCTAATGAAATACACCTCACGTGGCAAGAACTGCACACGGAAGATCGCTTCAATGACCGGCACAATGACATCAATATTGAGAGCAATCAATAGGCCGAGCGCGACTCCCGCTAGAGAGCCAAGCAAGCCAATCGAGAGCCCCTGAATTAAAAATATCCTCTGAATGAGTCCTGGGCTAGCCCCCATCGTCCTCAAAATCGCAATATCCGCTTGTTTCTCATTAACCGTCATCACTAAGGTAGATACCAAGTTAAAAGCAGCTACTGCAATAATTAAAGTCAGAATGATGAACATCATCTTCTTTTCAGTCTGAACGGCAGCAAACCAATTTCGATTAGATCTTGACCAGTCAGTTACCCAAAGTGCCTGAGGAATAACGGCTGCCAACTCATTAGCAACTTGTGGGGCCCGCTGCATATCATCCACCTTGACGCGCAAACCAGATGGATCACGCAAGCGCAATAAGGCAGCGACATCCTTCCAATGCATGATGGCTAGGGAGCTGTCGTACTCATAATGTCCACTGTCAACAATACCAACCACCTGAAGTGCTCGCATGCGTGGCATGGCACCTGCTGGCGTTAAATCACTTTCAGGAACAATGAGGTTTATACGATCACCGACATGAGCACCTACAATCGCCGCCAGTTGGGCACCTAGAGCCACACCAAAACTGCCTGGCTTTAAATCATCAATATTGCCAGCAACAAATTGTTTTGGTAAATCAGACACTTTTCCTTCTTCACTTGGCAAGATGCCACGAATCGCAACGCCTCGCATCATATTGTCGCGGCTGAGCAAACCTTGTGAGCTCACCATTGGAGCAACACCTACGACATGAGGTTGTTGCGCCACCTTGAGCGCAAGTGGTTCCCAATTTGCTAAACCTTCAGGAGCAGTAATTTCCACATGGGACAGCACTGAGAGCATGCGATCACGAACTTCCTTCTGAAAGCCATTCATCACTGAAAGCACCACAATCAGCGAAGCAACGCCCAAAGCGATACCAGCGGTAGAGATTCCGGAGATAAAGGACAGGAAGCCATCACGCTTTCCTACCGTCTTGCGACGCTTAGATCGGGTATAGCGTAGGCCAATTTCTAGCTCAATAGGAAGTCTTAACATAGTCACAGTTTAGTGAATCGCGCGGACAAACTGATGGAATACCTAAATGCCACCTAAAATCAGGGGAATGACTACCAATTCGACCCCCTCCAAAGCCGGACTAGGCCGCTTTACCCTGATGCTTTCTGGGGAGGATGCCTTAGATGAGTTGGAAACTAGAGATAGCCCGCGACAAGGACTACCTCAGGAGCGCTTTTTGCTTGGAGAATTAGTCCCTCTTGCCCCTGTTTTACTTCTCGGGCAATCGAATCAAGCAGTCAATCCAAATGAAGTCATCGCCTGCCTGCAACCAGTTCATCTGCATGCAACGCGAGATCATCTCATTTTGATGGGGCAAAACCAGATTGATCTGACAACAGAAGAGTCGGCTCAACTCCTCAAAGCAGCCCTGCCTTTTATCGAAGAAGATTTTCAGAGTGTCATTCTCCTTCAAGATGCGCATTACTGGTTCATTCCTGCCGGACCATTTTCTAGCTTAGCAAGCTACAGCGTAGATCAAGCCCACGGTCGTAATATTGACTGGTGGATGCCGCGCGACACTCAGGAAGAAGGAATCGCCAAACGTTGGCGCAAACTCCAAAATGAAATTCAAATGCTGTGGCATATTGGGCCAATCAATGAAGAACGTGAGCAACTCGGTATGCCTAGCATTAACTCGATCTGGATTAGCGGTATTGGCAAACTGAGTGATGTGCAAGTGCCTACCTTGTTAAAAGGGTCGCTTCGCCTTATCGGTAGACACCCTATGCTTGCTGGACTGGCAAAGCTTTTAAACCTTCCACACGCAATTGCCTTAGATGAAAAAAATCTAGCTGGTACGTTTGCTTGGCTAGATCACCCACAAACCGTTTGGCCACAATTATGTGCAGCGCTACTCAATAAGCATCTGGATGAAATTGTCATTATTGACTTTCCTAAAGGCACAGTTCGCGAACGCATCTTCGCTAATAAAGATCTTCACAAAAAATCTTGGGCCTTCTGGAAAAAAGCAGAACTACTGACTTGGAAAGAAATCGCTCAAGGATGAGTTTCTGATGAGTCTCTTTTCCCAACGCCCTTTTTCAGAGCGCACTGCGACTTGGTTAGCGCAAAGTGGTTTACATCCACTACTGGCGAGACTGTATGCAGCTAGGGGTTTGCAATCACCCGAAGAACTCTCGCTTGACTTAAAACAGCTACTTTCGCCAGTCGAGCTCAAAAATTGCATCGCTACCGCCGCTTTACTTGCCGATATCCTCGAAAGAAAAGAGCCGATGCTCATCGTAGCCGACTACGACTGCGATGGTGCTACCGCCTGTGCAGTTGGCCTACGCGGCTTACGGATGCTGGGTGGTCCCGATACCCCAATTCAGTTTCTGGTGCCAAATCGCTTCACTATGGGTTACGGTCTAACCCCTGAAGTTGTTGAATTGGCTGCACAACAAAATCCAAAGCCTAAATACCTCATCACTGTCGATAACGGTATTGCTAGCGAAGCCGGTGTTGACCGCGCTCGTGAACTAGGTATGGAAGTGATCGTGACGGACCACCATCTTCCGGGAGATCATTTACCCAAAGCACTTGCAATCGTGAACCCCAATCAACCGGCCTGCACTTTTCCAAGTAAAGCTCTCGCTGGCGTTGGCGTGATGTTTTATCTACTGGTTGCACTTCGTGCCGAGCTACGTAAACGTGGGAAATTTACGAATGAAACCCAACCAAAGGTAGAAAACCTTCTCGACCTCGTTGCTTTGGGTACGGTTGCTGACGTTGCGCAGCTGGATCGTAATAATCGAATACTAGTTTCGAATGGTCTAAAACGCATTCGCGCAGGAATATCTCAACCTGGAATACAAGCTCTGTTTCAAGCTGCCACTAGAGATCCGCGTAAAGCGAATACCTTTGATTTGGGCTTTGCCATCGGCCCCAGACTCAATGCCGCTGGGCGTCTAGCGGATATGACCTTAGGAATCCGCTTATTAATTACTGATAATGCAGATGAAGCAATCAACCTTGCGTATGAGCTCGATCGCATTAATCGCGAACGCCGCGTGATTGAGACGGGCATGCAAGAAACCGCTCTCGCCCATCTTGCAGATGATCAACTCGATGGCACCATGGCTGAGCGCACCAGCATTTGTTTATGGAACCCAGAATGGCATCAAGGAGTAGTCGGTATTGTTGCTTCGCGTCTAAAAGAACGCTTCAATCGCCCTGCCATTGTGTTTGCACCAGCCGACGGTAGCACCGGAGAAGAATTGCGCGGATCAGGTCGCTCACTCACAGGCTTTCATTTAAGAGATGCACTTGATTTGGTTTCTAAACGTGAACCTGGACTCATCCTCAAGTTTGGTGGCCACGCAATGGCTGCAGGCTTAACCATCCGGAAAAGTGATTTTGAAAAGTTTGATACTTGCTTTCAGGAAGTAGCGAGCAACTTGCTTACGGATGAGTTACTAGAACGTCGCCATGCACATGATGGCGCTTTAGAACTTTCTGAATTTACCCCTGAAATTGGCGATCTACTGGCAGAAGAAATCTGGGGTCAAGGCTTTCCTCAGCCTGTTTTTTTTGGGGAATTTGAGATTACCCAGCAAAGCCTCATGAAAGAAAAGCATTTGCGCCTGATGGTTCGCCCTATTGGGGCATCAGAGCTCAAGGCAGGTAATAAACCACTCACTGCCGTTTGGTTTAACCGGACTCAAAGCTTGCCGGCCAAAGCGAAATTAGCCTACCGCCTCGTTACCGACCGCTATCAAGGCCAAGCTCGCGTTCAGTTGATGATTGAAGCTCATGACGAGGCAGCCAACACCTAAGGGTCTGGCGCAATAACCCCCTTATAATTAGGGGATGGAAGCTGAACAACTCAATACTATTTCGAATACCTTGTCCGATCTGCTCACCCGTGAGCAAGCTCTTCGGGGGTATCTTTGACTTCGATGTAAAGTCACGTCGCCTTACCGAAGTAAATTCTATTCTGGAGGATCCCACTATTTGGGATGATCAGAAGAAAGCGCAAGCGCTGGGCAAAGAGAAGAAATTGCTCGATGGCGTAGTTGCCACTCTGACTGACCTCAATACCAATATTACTGGTGCTCTTGAGTTATTTGATATGGCTAAAGAAGAAAGTGATTTTGAAACGATCACCGCTATTGAGCAGGATGTTGAAAGCTATAGCAAGATCATTGGTGATTTAGAATTCCGCCGCATGTTTCATAACGAAATGGATTCGTGCAACTGCTTTATTGATATTCAAGCTGGTGCTGGTGGCACTGAAGCCTGTGACTGGGCCAGCATGCTCTATCGTCAATACCTGAAGTATTGCGAACGCAAAGGCTACAAAACAGAAATCCTAGAAGAATCTGATGGCGACGTCGCGGGCATTAAGAGCGCAACGATTAAAGTCGATGGTGAATACGCCTATGGTCACCTGCGTTCAGAAACTGGTGTCCATCGCTTAGTTCGGAAATCTCCTTTTGACTCCTCAAATGGTCGTCACACTTCATTTGCTTCAATTTACGTCTACCCAGAAATTGATGACTCGATTGAGATTGACGTTAATCCTGCCGATATTCGCACCGATACCTACCGCGCATCTGGTGCGGGTGGTCAGCACATTAACAAAACAGACTCAGCAGTCCGCCTGACCCACATTCCAACCGGAATTGTGGTGCAATGCCAGAACGATCGCAGCCAACACCGCAATCGTGCTGAAGCCATGAGCATGCTGAAGTCAAGACTATATGAGCACGAGATGCAAAAGCGTCGTGCCGAGCAAGATAAATTAGAAGCCAGCAAGACAGATGTAGGCTGGGGTCATCAAATCCGCTCCTATGTGCTAGATCAAAGCCGCATTAAAGATTTACGTACTAACGTCGAGATCTCCAATACTCAAAAAGTATTGGATGGTGATTTAGATGCCTTTATTGAAGCCAGCCTGAAACAAGGCGTGTAAACCTCTTACCTCACCATTTACCCTATTACTGAAATACCACCGCTACCAACCAATATGAACGATAAAACCAATTTAGACGCCGCCCCAGCTACTGAGGTAGTTGATGAGAATCACATCATTGCAGAGCGCCGTGAAAAACTTGCCAAACTTCGTGCTGGTGGTGTCGCCTTTCCGAATGATTTTGTTCCTTCTCATTTGGCAGCGGATTTGCATACTCACTATGACAGTCTTACTAAAGAAGAGCTCGCCGCCAAGAAAGTTCACGTCAAAGTGGCTGGACGCATGGTGCTCAAGCGCGTGATGGGTAAAGCCAGCTTTGCAACGATTCAGGATCGTAGCGGACAGATTCAGTTTTATATTAATGATGAAATCAGCGGTACTGATGTCCATGGCGCCTTCAAGCACTGGGATATGGGTGACTTTATCTCTGCCGAGGGAAATCTATTTAAGACCAATAAAGGTGAACTATCTGTTGAGTGCAGTAACTTGCGCTTACTCAGCAAGTCATTACGCCCACTGCCAGATAAATTCCATGGTCTCTCAGACCTGGAGACAAAATACCGTCAGCGTTATGTGGATTTAATTGTCAATCCAGAAAGTCGCAATACATTCAAGGCACGCAGCAATGCAATCGCATCATTACGTCGCCATATGTTAGATGCCGACTTCATGGAAGTAGAAACTCCCATGCTTCACCCCATTCCTGGTGGTGCAGCCGCTAAGCCATTTATTACCCATCACAATGCACTCGATATGCAAATGTTTTTGCGTATCGCGCCTGAACTCTATCTCAAGCGTTTGGTGGTTGGTGGATTTGAGCGCGTCTTTGAAATTAACCGCAACTTTCGTAACGAAGGTGTGAGTCCACGTCACAATCCAGAATTTACGATGATGGAGTTCTATGCGGCCTATACAGACTACCGCTGGTTAATGGACTTTACGGAAGGCTTAATTCGTGCAGCCGCGATGGATGCTCAAGGTACCGCAGTATTGACTCATCAAGGTCGCGAACTTGACCTCAGCAAACCATTCCAACGCTTAACTATTACCGAAGCTATCCTCAAGTACTGTGGCCAATCTGGCAAGAGCTATGAAGCTGCTCAATTAGATGACATCAACTTCATTCGCGCTGAACTGAAAAAAGGTGGCGAGAATCCCGATGCCCCGACCCTTAAGAACGCAGGCATTGGCGCCCTCCAACTCGCCCTATTTGAATTGGTTGCTGAAGAACATCTGTGGGAGCCAACTTACATCATTGATTACCCAATCGAAGTTAGCCCACTCGCCAGAGAATCTGACACCCGCCCAGGCATTACAGAGCGCTTCGAACTCTTTATCACTGGTCGCGAAATCGCTAACGGCTTCTCAGAGCTAAACGATGCCGAAGATCAGGCTCATCGCTTTCGCAAACAAGTGGAGCAAAAAGAAGCTGGTGATGAAGAAGCTATGTACTTTGACCATGATTTCATTCGCGCCCTCGAGTACGGCATGCCTCCAACCGGCGGTTGCGGTATTGGCATCGATCGTCTAGTAATGCTGCTGACAGATGCGCCCAATATCCGTGATGTGATTCTCTTCCCGCACTTGCGTCGCGAAGAAGAGTAATTATTCCTGAAGCAAATAAAAGGCACCCTATTGGATCTTTTATTTACTAAGGTCCATGAAGATTACTTTTGTTTTTTAAGAAGGTAACCAACAAGATCAGAAATAAAATAGCAAACCAAAGCAAGGACCATTCAGGAACTTGTAAGCCCAAAATAGCCGGTAACTTTGCAGAACAAATTCCATCCGCCTTCAATAACCAAGGTAAGCCCTGAGCCAATTGAAATTGATTGATCCAGATCTCTAATGGATCAATTCCACAAGAGGACTCTGGGTGAGATAGCAACCATACCTGCTTTCCTGCAATGACGGTACCAAACCCTGCAGAGATTACCGCCAAAAAGTGGCACAGCTTCTTCAGGGGCGCTATTCCGGCCGCCAAAAAGCAAGCCAGCGCAATTCCAAGATAGCCAATTCTTTGCAAAATACATAAAGGACAAGGCAAAAAGGAGCTGCCCTGATAGCCAAATTGCTGAAGTAAGACAGCAAAAATCACCAAGCTTAAGCTAAACAGTGAAATCAATAGGTATTGGGTGCGACTCATCCCTAGATAATAGCGAGATCGCCTTCTAATTAGCTCGAAGCAGGGCTTTTATAACTAAAAGTGCATTACTTATAAGAAGTTAATTGCCCATTGGGGCCTGGAAACCCCTGAAGACAGTCAAGATTGAGGATAATTCAGGTTTAGATAAACTCAACAAGATTAAGCATTTATGGCAGCCTACAACACCGAAACCGTTCTGACCGTTCACCATTGGAACGATACCCTTTTTAGCTTTACTACCACCCGTAATAAAAGCCTGCGTTTTCGTAGCGGTCACTTTCTGATGATTGGTCTTGAGGTTGAAGGCAAGCCGCTGGTCAGAGCCTATAGCGTTGCTAGCCCCAACTACCAAGAACATCTCGAATTTTTAAGTATTAAGGTTCAAGATGGCCCCCTCACATCACGCCTGCAAAAGATTCAGGTGGGAGACCCCATCCTCGTGAGTGAAAAATCTGTTGGTACCTTAGTGATCGATGATTTAAATCCCGGAAAACATCTTTACCTATTTAGCACTGGCACTGGTCTTGCTCCATTCATGAGTATTATTCGCGACCCAGAAACGTATGATAAGTTTGAGAAAGTGGTTCTGATCCATGGTGTTCGCCTTGTAAGTGAATTAGCTTATGGCGACTATATTAAGAATGAGCTCACCCAAGACGAATACCTAGGTGAACTGATCCGAGAAAAGTTGATTTACTACCCTACGGTAACTAGGGAAGCATTTAAACATACCGGGCGCTTAACTACTGCAATCGAATCTGGACAGCTTTTCAAAGATATCGGCTTACCTCCATTAGACCCAGCAGTTGATAGAGCCATGATTTGCGGCAGCCCGTCCATGCTGAAAGAAACCGCTGAAATGCTCGATGCAAAAGGTTTTAAGGTATCCCCGAGCCTAGGGCAGCTCGGCGACTATGTATTTGAGCGTGCTTTTGTTGAAAAGTAAGACTCAGATTCAATATATCTAAAAGTAGTTTAGTTATCGCTATATATTCCTTGTGAATATATAGCGACCTTGATACAGTATCTCTAATGAGACCAGTTTCAAGGAAACAAGATGTCCCCCATTAGAGAACATTACAACCCAGCCATTATTAGTTTGCTGCGCGCGCATGATCAATTACCCCATGACAAAGTGGCTGAAAGGAAAAGTTTTCAGCGTCAAATACTATTTTTGATGAACGCCATTAAAACTGCAGAATTTGAAAATTCATTCTCCTAAGCAGTGTGCTCAAAGAGGGCAATAAAAAACCGCCGAAATGGCGGTTTTTTATTGCGTTGCTAAAGTTTCGCAGCCCGATCTTAGAGGATCACTCTCACTAATCCTCAATTTGAAAATACACTTCAGCATTTGCTTGAGCGCTAACTGGGTTCGCTACCGATTGATCCACGCCTTTGGATGGCGCAAAATTATTTTGAGTTGTTAGTAAAACTAATTGAGCGGCTAAGTCTTGTTTGTTCTCAACGGTGTATCCCATGTCGCACTCCCTTATCTAATCTATGCCGGCATATGTGCCTACTGAACTTAGAGAATAGGTTGTTTTCTTATATATGAAAAGAATATATATTTCATTTACTTATATCTATTTAAATATAAAAAGAAATAGGAGATTGCAGCCTGCACTCACCATTAGAAGTATCAAGCAGAATCTCTTTAAGGCCTTATCCGAAAGGGCATGGGCCGCCAAAACCCATTGAGCAAGCCTTAAGCCAAACCAATAGGCCGGAATAGCAAACAGTAGATAACTAAACCATGCAATCCCCCCGCCCATGACACTTGCGGCAACGATTGCACATAAAGAGATTCCTGAAATAAAGTGGGATAACAAAGCTCGCGTTCTGTCGAAGGCTTGGTTAGTTGAATTGAGATAAAGAGCAGCTGGAGGCCCACCAATTCCACATGCCCCCAATAGCAATCCAGATAATCCACCCGCTAAGCCATCCAAAGTATTGGAGTTATTTAATTGCACATGAGGCTTAAGTAGCAAGTAGCTAGCAAAAAATAGAATGACTGTGGCTGTAGCCGTCTTCAGCATCACTAGAGGAATAAATCCTCCCAACCAGATGCCAATAGGCAAAAACACTGCCGCAAAAAATAACATGCACCAAAGACGGGAGCGATCTAATGGATGTACTTTCCATTGCCGAGAAAGTAAGGCGCCCCCAAAAACTTCAGAGCACATCACAATTGGAATTAAGAATGGAATTGGGAAAACCCACATCAAAAGAGGCGTCATAATGAGTGCCCCGCCAAAACCACTCAACCTCCTGATAAAACCACCAAAAACTGCTGCGAACAGCAATAATCCGATCGTCGCTAGATTCTCGGGAATCAAACAGCCTCACTGACATCATGTTCACCGGCAATGAGATCACGAATTTGACGTCGTATTTCTAAATAAGCTGGAGTATCCTCAACCATTCTGCGAGGCTCTGGAACCTGGATGATTTCCTTTACTCTTCCAGGACGGCGCGTCATCACAACAATGACATCGGAAAGATTAATAGCCTCTTCAATACTATGAGTTACCAGAACAACCGTTTTACTTTCTTCATTCAAAATCCGAATCATTTCAGCTTGCATCATGGCTCGATTTTGCGCATCCAATGCAGCGAAAGGTTCATCCATTAATAAAACCGTTGGATCCACTACTAGCGCACGAGCAATCGAAACTCGTTGACGCATTCCGCCAGATAATTGATGGGGATAGTGATTGGTAAATTGACTGAGCCCCACCAAAGAAGCAAAGCGAGTCACAATTTGGGTGATTTCTGCTGCAGGAATACCTTTGATTTTTAAACCAAAAGCAATGTTGTCGTATACAGTCAACCAAGGAAAAAGTGCGTAGTCCTGAAACACCATGGAGCGATCTGCACCAGGGCCTTCAACTACTTTTCCAGCGCATTCGATACGACCAGCTGTCGGGACCTCAAAGCCAGCAATCAAATTTAACAATGTGGTTTTGCCACAGCCACTATGTCCCAAGATTGAGCAAAACTCATTCTTACGAACCTCTAATGAGACATCCTCGATTGCCAAGACTTCTTGACCCTTAGCATGCATCGAGGGATAAATTTTTCGTACGTTTTCTACTTTAAGTGCTGGCATTGAATTATTCATATGAATGATGAGTCGAGTAAGGTGACTTCTTACGCATTAAGCGCTCTTGACCACGGCATGAGTTTTTGTGCTGTATATCGAATCAGCCTGTCTAAACACAAACCAATTAGTCCAATAGCCAACATACCAACCAAAATGTAATCTGTACGCAGAACAGTGCGTGCATCGTTAATTAAGAATCCAAGCCCTGAATTAGCGCCAACCAATTCGGCAGCTACCAAGGCCATCCAACCCACTCCCAGACCAATACGAATACCAGTCACGATCTGCGGAAGAGCAGCACGCAAAACAACGCGGGTAATGACACCCCAAGAACCAGCACCTAAGCAGCGTGCTGCTCGAATCAGGTTTGGCTCCACATTTTTGACAGCATCAATTGTGTTTAACAAAATTGGGAAGAATATCCCCAGGAAGATGATGAATTGATTTTGAGTATTGCCAACGCCGAACCATAAAATACTTAATGGAATCCAGGCAATGGGTGGAATGGGTCGCAATATTTCCACGATGGGATCTACCTGCTCATTTACCCATTTGAAACATCCCATCACTATCCCCAAAGGGATAGCGACAGAAGCATAACAAAATGCTACAAATTCTCTAGATAAGCTATCAATCAGATGCTTCCAGATTTCTCCAGATTGCATCAACTCAAAACCACCTCGCGCCACCCCCGAAGGTGGTGGCAGCAAAGTAGATTCCGTTTTATCTAAAATAAACCGACTGGCGTACTCCCAGGCGGCAAGCAAAATAATCAGTAAAACAAGGCGACGAAATTGCTTGAAAAAATGGATTATTTGCATAGCTTATTTCTTATAAGTCTTACCATCGAAAGACCAATCTCTTATAAGATCGCCCTTCTCTGGGAAAGGCTGAGGCGTGCTTGTGTTCAATGGATTCATATAGGTTGGGTAAGGTGTTTTATCCATTGGTGCAGACCAGTTAGCTGGTAAGAATGGCGGTCTTGTAATGGTTGCCCAACCTAACTTCTCGAAAGTTTTATCCATAAAGCGGGTATCCACAGCACGGGCAAAATCGATGCCTGTTAACTTGTTCTGAATACGCTTGTTCTCATAAAGCCAGGTATAGATTGGCTCATTTGCACGACCCCAGAACACTGGGATTGGATAAATATAATTCGGCTTATACAAGAGGTTGTAGGCACTAATTTGCTGACGCAAGATCTCTTTTGAGTAGTTCTTCAAATTTGGATCTTCTTGCATTACATCGACTGCAGCATCTGGATTCTTTCTGATCCATAGTGTGGCTTCAGCAATTGCATCTGTAAACGCTTGCACGACATCAGGCGCATTATCGATCACCTCCTGGCGAACATAGAAGGTACCCTCGTAAATATTGTAAGGATAGCTATCGCTAATAATTCTCGCGTTCTTACGCTCCTTAGACATAATGGTTGGAGTTGGATCCCATGGCACTACGGCATCAATGCCCTTAGGCATTGCCATTTGCTCACCTGGAGGCATGTTCTTCAAGATGATGTCTTTACCGATCTCAATCCCGTTTGCTTTGGCAGCAGCCTGGATATAAAACTCTGCAGAAGAACCAGTCACGATACCGATGGTTGCAGGAGGATTTGAGCCTTTGAAATCTTTAAAGGATTTGATCTTGGAATCTAATGGCACTAGTACTGCATGCATCAAGTTGGTATTAATCACCGCAATGGTCTTGACGGGAATGTTTTTATCAATCAAAGAGGTAAACGGGAAATTACCGCCATTACCAAACTGGAATCGACCAGAAATGATGACCTCGTTAATGGCAGGTCCTGATGGGAATGCTTGAAGTTTAGATTCGATGCCACGCTTCGCTAACAGACCTTTTTTATCCATTACTAAGTTGACCGTATTTTGTCCTGACCATGGTGGTTGAAATGCGATTTGTAAAGGCCACCAACCTTTGTCCTTCAGCCATGCCACAGATTTAGCAGAAACCTTCTCATCCGCTCCCTCTGGCCATCCATAATCATTGAACTTAGGGGCATTTTGTGCCATCGATAACATTGGAGCACCCGATAACATGGCGACAGCGAGCACTGAAAAGATACGGCGTGATGCGCTAAATGGTTTCATTACGATCTCCTTAAGAATGAAATTTCTTGTACCAAATACAAAAAAGCAAAGGCCAAAAAACTAACTGCTGAAGCTTAACTCTATACCACCCAATCTAGTTCTAATTTTTCTATATTCTTTTTTCATAACTAAATACTTCACTAACTCAGTAAAGGGCTGCAAAGTAGGTCCCTGCTTCAGGGCCTCCTGTGCGCCATCCTTTAATCCTAAGGCAAGATGTTCTGGATAGAAGGCATGCAAACTGAGTTGCTCCTTGCTAATGGACTTACCCCATTTTTTCCGCAACGCTGGTAACGCAGGCTCAATAAGCTCCCCAGGTCTACGAGAGGCATCGTAGTCTACGTTTGCGCGATTCATCACTTCCGCACTTGGGGTGCCGGCTAACTTTCCGTAATGTCCTTTGAGGTAAAGCTTAATTTCATCAGGTATGGTTTTGTAGCGCTCGCCTTGCATCACATTGAGAACTGCCTGAGTCACAATATATTGCGCAAAAGGACTCACTAATATGGGATAACCCAAATCCTCGCGAACCCTGGCTGTTTCTTCCAAAATTTCCGCTTCTCGATGAGAGATGCCCATTGTGGCAAGTTGAGCACGCAAATTCGAAATCATCCCCCCTGGAATTTGGTGCTCATATAACGCAGGGTCATAGCTTGCCTTCTCTCCACGAGAAAAATTATCCCGCGCACAAATCCAATCAAAATATTCATCCACTTTTTGTAAAGCGACATGATTCATCTTAGGTGCCCGCCCTAATTTCTGCGCGCTAGCATATACATCCATCACCGATGGAAGTGAGGCACCATTTGCCAAGCAATCTGTTGCTACATAGCCATAGGAAAAGCCGGCTTTAATGGCTTCTTCATACACCAATGGTGCTAAACCCGACTGGCAATGCGAGTGTAATTTAATCGGAATATCAGCAGATGCGGCAACTACCGCAGGGAAAAGTGTTGCAGCTCGTTCTGGAGTTAGTAGACCAGTCGGATCTTTTACTGAAATAAAATCCACGCCCAATTTAACCAATTCACGCGTGCGAGCAATAAAGTAAGCATCGTCATGTACTGGACTCAATGCATAAGTCAGCATGGCATTAATCAACATGCCATGCTTTTTGCCAGCCTTCACTGAAGATTCGATGTTGCGGTTATCGTTTAAAGCATCATAAACAGTCAAAACCTTCACGCCAGACTGGGCCAATAACTCCACATTGAGTTCGACTATATCGTCAGGAAATAACTCAAAGGTATAAATACTTTGACCGCGCGTTAATGCATCCGTAGGCGTACTCAGTTGTTTACTTAAAAATGCCATACGCTTCCAGGGATCCTCGCGCAAGAAGCGCACCATGACGTCAAACACAGCACCACCTAATATATTGATATAGCCATAACCAGCTTGATCAATATCCGCTAAAGCTGGATACATATGGGGTGTCGTCATCCGAGTAGACCAAAGACACTGATGCGCATCGCGCAAAGTGACATCAATCATTTCGAATGGCTTCTTGTTAGTCATCAAGCAATCTCAATCACCATTAATACCTGCCCTACCTCAATCGTTGCTCCATCCTCTACTAAGATTCGAGATACCTTACCAGCACATTCTGCAGGAATGGTATTGAGCAACTTCATGACTTCAACAATGCACACATCGGTAGTTGGCGTAACACTATCGCCAACTTCTACAAAGGGCGCAGAGCTTGGACTAGGTCTGCGATAAAACGTGCCAATCATTGGACTCACAATGGCACGCTCTGTAGATGAAAGACTTAGCGCAGCATTGGGAGTGGATGAAACTACATTCAATGGAGAGGAAGATACCGTTGGGGGTGCATCGTAGGCAACTGGAGAGGAAGTACTTGGGGCGCCTACTGATATCTCAATTTCAAATTCATCCGTTTTATAGCCAAAGGTAGTAAAGGTGCCCGCATCTTTAATGAGGGCAACAATTTCCTTCACCTGCTTCATTGTGAATTCAGGCGGTACCTTCACCTTAGTCGCAACTTTTGTAGCTGGAACTTTTTTTGAGGTCTTTGTGTTTGCCTTCGCTTTCGAGGCGACTTTCTTTTTTGTTTGCACTGTCTTGTATTTTTAGTTAATATTTTCTCTAATGAAATTTAAAGTATCATCAGATGAAATGCTTTAAGGGTAAACACTTAAAAATGCAAATATCTTCAAAAAACCCCAACTAAATGCCACAAAAGCTCTCCCGCATCACGCCTCCAGTAGACATATTGGAAGAATCTGCCAAATCGAGCATGGCGGAAAAGGTCCTACTTATCCTTGAAACGATTGCTCAATCAGAATTTCCGCTCACCTTGGAGACAATCTCTACCGGAACGGGCCTAGCCAAACCTACTGCCTTCAGATTACTGAACACATTAGTGACACAAGGATTTATTGAGCGCGATCCAAATGGCCGACGTTTTCAGCCTAGTGCAAAACTGAGAATCCTAGGGGTCAATATTCTTTCTGTTGATTCCATTCGATCGCAACGTGTAGCAGTAATGAAACGTCTTGTCGAAGAAATTGGTGAAACCTGTAACTTCAATATTTTGGATGGCAATAAAGTGATGTATCTAGATCGCGTCGAAACGAGTGCACCTATCCGTCTTCACGTAGACCTAGGAATGCGCGTACCGCTTCACTGCACTGCAAGTGGAAAATTATTTCTCTCCGGAATGACTGAATTGCAAGTTCAGCGCTCATTGGGAAATGAACCATTCGAGACCTACACACCAAGAACCATTACTAGCTACGACAAACTCTTTACTGAACTAGAAAAAATTCGTCAAAACGGCTACGCCCTGGATGAATCGGCTTTCCTAGAGGGATTCATTGGCATTGCAGTACCAGTGATCAACTCCAAACTGAAAACTTTTGCAACGATTACCGCCCATGGTCCAGCCCCCCGTATGCAAGAAAAATCTATCGATTTTTATATCAAACCTTTAAAACGGGCTGCGCAAGATATCCAAAATAGCCTATTTGAAACTAGCAATTAATTTCTTGGAATTTATATGACAACTCCTGTAATCATCACCGTTGCAATGACTGGCGCAATTCCCCGCAAAAAAGATTGCCCTGGTTTACCGGTAACCACTAGTGAGCAGATTGAAGAAACGCACAAAGCTTTTGAAGCAGGCGCATCACTTGCACACATTCATGTGCGCAACCCTGATGAAACTCCAAGCTCAGATCCTGCCTTATACGCAGCAGTTCAAGAGGGTATACAGAAACATTGCCCTGGAATGATTGTTCAATTCTCTACTGGCGGTCGCGGTCGAGATCAAGCGGCACGTGGGGGAATGCTATTTCATCGACCCGATATGGCTTCTTTGGCGACTGGTTCCGTAAACTTTCCAACCGGCATTTATGAAAACCCGCCTGAGTTTGTTGATGGCCTTGCCAGCGAGATGCTGAAATATGAAATTAAGCCAGAGATAGAAATATTTGATCTGGCGATGCTCTATAACGCAGCAAACTTGATTGAGCGGGGCCTACTCAAGGCTCCAGCTCATGTGCAATTTGTGATGGGTATTCCTAATGCTATGCCTGCAAGACGCTCAATCTTAGAGTTTCTGATTTCAGAGTTAAAGGTCGTAATGCCTGATGCGACCTGGACTGCAGCTGGTATTGCTCGTTATCAATTGCCCGTGAATGAATGGACTCTTGAATTAGGCGGTCATGTAAGAACTGGTCTTGAGGACAATACGCGCTTTGATAAAACCCGGGCCGCAAAAGACAATGCTGAGCTTGTTGCTCGCCTGGCTGAGATGGCGCCCACTTACAACCGAACAGTTGCAACACCAGCACAAGCTCGTGAAATTTTGGGATTAAGAAAGCACTAAACAGTATGTCAAATACATCGTTTGATTACATTATTGTTGGTGGAGGCTCATCCGGTTGTGTGCTAGCAAACCGACTCTCCGAGGATCCAAATAATTCTGTTTGCCTGATTGAAGCGGGACCCAAAGACCGCTCCCCTTGGATTCATTTGCCTATAGGCTATGCAAAAACGATGTGGGACCCAAAACTCAATTGGAAATTTCAAACTGAACCAGATCCTGGTGTAAATAATCGACAAATTTATTGGCCCAGAGGTAAAACCTTGGGTGGCTCTAGCTCAATTAATGGTTTAATTTTTATTCGTGGCCAAAAGGAAGACTATGACCGTTGGCGCGATCTGGGCAATCCCGGCTGGGGTTGGAATGATGTACTCCCCTATTTCAAAAAAGCCGAGGGTAATGATCGATTCAGTGAGCCTCTTCACTCCCAAAAAGGTCCTCTAAAAGCATCCTCAATTCCGAAGAAGCATCCATTAGTTGAGGTATTTAAAAAGGCAGCAAATGCTTTAGGTGTCCCCGAGACGGACGACTTTAATAACCTCACGCAAGAAGGGGTTGGCTACTATCAACTCACTACGCATAAGGGCTTTCGCTGCAGCACTGCAGTTGCTTATCTAAAACCAGCTCAGCAACGAAGAAATTTAGAGATCCTCACAGATAGTCAAGCTTGTAAGGTTATTTTTGAAAACAAAAAGGCTATAGGCATTGAGATTATTTGCAATGGCATTAAAAGGGTGGTGCGTGCTAATAAGGAAGTGATTCTCAGCGCTGGCGCAATCCAAAGCCCGCAGCTTCTACAGTTATCAGGAGTGGGTCCAGCCAAACTACTGGAAGAATTGAATATTCCTGTTGTACAGGATTTACCGGGTGTTGGAGAAAATCTACAAGACCACCTTCAGCATCGCTTAATTTATGAATTAAACCAACCCATCTCCACCAATGATCAACTTTCCTCTTGGTTTGGTAAATTAAAAATGGGTTTGGACTGGCTTCTATTTCGTGGGGGACCACTATCCATCGGAATTAATCAAGGCGGCCTCTTTACACGTGTCATGAAAGACTCGAAAACCCCTGATATCCAATTTCATTTGGCGACGCTCTCTGCTGAAATGGCTGGGGGTAAGGTTCATCCTTTTTCTGGATTCACCATGTCAGTATGTCAATTGCGTCCAGAGTCTCGTGGTCATGTTCGCATTCAATCTGCGGATCCACTTGTACCACCAAAAATGTTTGCGAACTATATGTCGACAGCCTACGACCGCGATATCAGCGTAGCAGCCGTTAAGTACGCCAGAAAAATTGCGCAAACTGAACCACTACGGTCCCTGATTGTGAGGGAGGTAAAACCCAATAACCCCCAATCTGATGAAGAAATTTTAGAGTTTTGCCGTAACAATGGAGCTACGATTTTTCATCCAACCGGCACCTGTCAAATGGGTCCAGACAATGATCCAATGGCCGTACTCGATTCGTCACTAAGAGTTCGAGGTGTACAAAGTCTAAGAGTTGTAGATTGCTCCGCCATGCCGACCTTACCCTCAGGGAACACGAATTGGCCCGCAGTCATGCTTGCCGAAAGAGCCTCCGATTTAATCTTGGGAAGAATTTAACTCTCATGCGCTGGCAATTACCATTTAGCAAATGGCTTCCTGAGTATCAAACTCCCGGAGTCATTCGTGCTGATATTTTTGCAGGATTAACTGGCGCTATCGTCGTAATGCCCCAAGGTATTGCCTTTGCATTATTAGCTGGCATGCCACCCCATTACGGCTTATATGCAGCAATGATTCCATGTCTTATTGCAGCACTATTTGGCTCAAGCCGACTCATGGTTACCGGGCCTGCAAATGCCATTTCTCTTACGACCATGGCCCTCATTGCGCCACTGGCACTTCCGGAATCAGCTCAATACGTAGGCTATGTTTTGACCTTGAGCTTTTTGGTAGGCGCCCTACAACTTCTTCTAGGCATTGCTAAGACAGGAAAATGGGTTGAAAAGATTCCCCACTCAGTCATTGTTGGCTTCACGGTCGGCGCAGCCATCCTGATTATTAATAGTCAAATTGGCACGCTGCTAGGCATTAGCATCCCAAGGGGAAAGAGTGTTACAGAAACAATAGGTGCTGTTGTATCAGCCTTGCAGAGTGGTCAATGGCAAATTGCGGCGCCACTGCTAGTACTTTTCACCTTAATCGCCATTCGACTCTGGAGACCATTCAATCGATATGTGCCGGCTATGTTGGTAGCAGTAATTTTAGGTAGTATTGCTGCGATCTTACTGGAGGCCTTTTTACCAGCTAGCGGAGTATTTAGACGCGTTCAAGAAATACCGGGAGCATTTCCACCAATTTCTATTCCGGATTTAAGCGGTGAGACATTGCAAAAACTGTTTAGCGCAGCACTGATCATGACTCTCTTAGCATCGACCGAAGCGATGGCGATCGCACGCGCTATTGCCTTAAAAACGAAAGATCAATTTAATGCCAACCAAGAATTTATTGGTCAAGGATTAGCAAACTTATGTGGCTCATTTTTCTCAGCTTATCCTGCCAGCGGATCCTTTAATCGCACTGGTGTTAACTTGGCTTCCGGAGGAAAAACTCCGCTTTCAGCAATTTGTGCGGCGGTTTTTTTATTCATATTGCTTGCCTTTGTTTCGCCATTAGCCAAACACATTCCGTATGTTGTCATTGCTTCCTTATTACTAGTAGTGGCTTGGAATTTGATTGATGTCAAACAGATTCGCCATGAATTTCACATGGGGGCTAGGGAGTGGATTCCGATGCTGGTTACAGGAATTGGTACTATCACCATCCCCTTAGAATGGGCAATACTCTCTGGAATTATCAGCTCCATACTGATGAGACGCTTCACTACGAAACACTAGAAACTTAGTGGGCTTGTTGTAAATCCAATAACTTGAGACGCTGGACTTTACCTGATGGTCCGCGTGGTAAGTCTTCCATAAAGAGAATAATTTTTGGTGTTCTAAATTTACCCAGTTCTTTTAAACAGAATGCACGCATCTCTTCCTCAGAGCATGCAGTACCAGGCTTCAAAACAATGCACACCATAATCTCTTGGCCATAATTGTTATCTGGAATACCCACCGCTGCAGCATCCAATACCGCAGGATGCTTTAGGACAGCTTCATCGATTTCGCGTGGGGCAATATTTTCACCGCCTTTAATAATGAGCTCTTTTAGACGACCTGTGATGAAATAAAAACCATCATCATCACGCATGCCGAGGTCACCAGTTTTCAACCAGCCCTCACTATCAAATGCCTTTGCGGTTTCTGCTTCCGCTTTGTAATAAGAATTTAGAACATTCCCGCCACGCAGACAAATTTCGCCAACAGTATTATTCCCCAAGAGATTACCTTCTGGATCGATGACTTTTGCCTCTACCCCGCAAGGTTGTCCCGGGCTGCCATAGCGCCTACTTTCATCATGGGGATTGCAAAAGACCATCGAGGCTGACTCTGTCATACCCATGCCTTCAATTACAGTAATCCCAAAGAGCGCTTCAAATTCACGATGATGCTCAGGGGGCAAAGGAGCAGAAGCAGATCGACCAAATCTGATGGACTTTAATTCCTCACGACTCGGCAAGGCTCCGCCACTTTTGGCGGCATTAATTAAATAAGCAATGATGGTTGGCACCATATTGATCCAGGTGCAGTGATACTGAATAGCCAAGCCCCACCAACTCGAAACAGAGAATGCATGCGGAGCTACAACAGATCCACCCGATACAAACGGAGTGATTGTAGAAATGACCTGCCCATTGATGTGATAGATGGGTAATGAACTCAATACAACATCTGCTTGCGTTAATGAATGCCATGCTGCCATAGAGCGCGCTGCATGTAATAAATTAGCATGGGTCAACAAGACTCCCTTAGGGGTGCCTGTTGTGCCCGAGGTATACATTAAAAGTGCTGGCCGTGAAGACTCAACTACAGGCAATGTTCCAGAGGTGCCTTGCATAAAAGGACCTTCAGCAGCATCTGGATCAAGCTCAACTAATAAAAACTTTCTTTTGGTTTTTTCAAGAGCAGTGAATAATCCCTGTTTCTTGTCAGGAGAGTAAAACAAAACCTCGATGTCGCTGTGATCAAGCACCCAAGCTAGTTGATCTGTAGGGGCTAACAGGTTTAATGGTGTAATCACTCGGCCACAGGCCATGGTTGCCAGAAAAACCGTGCTAGTTTGACGTCCGTTTTGCATAAACAAACCGACATGGCCCTGCTCACTAATCCCTTGCTGCTCTAGCCATGTTGAAAAATAGCGCGCTTCTTTTGCCAACTGACCATACGTCAGGGCAAACCCAATCTCTGGGGCATGTAGAAATGGTTTAGTAGGCTGCACTGCCTCCCAGTGCAGCAGTACCTCACCTAAACTCTTACAGGCATCAGTCATATTGGAATTAGGCGTGTGGATAGCGACTGAAATACTCTTTCAGCAAATCCTCTACCTTGGGAACGTGCTCAGGAATAGGCCTCACCACTCTCGTAATGTTGAGGTAATGGCGATAATTCATATTCTCTGAGAAGTTGTTTTTTCCCCAAGTTCCGCAACCCATCGATAAAGAAAATGGCAGGCCATTTTCAAAACTACCGCCTGTTGCAATAGCATGCGCTTGATTCACAATAATTCTCGCTACAGGTAATTGTTGCGCCAATTCGGCAGCACGAGATTCCAAAGTTTCTCCGCTTTGTGCAGTATGCAGGCCAACAGAATGTCCGGCTCCTTGATAAGCATATACATTAGCAATTAATTCTTTGGCAGCCTCAAAATCTGCGGCCTTCCACACAGTCAAGACGGGACTTAATTTTTCACCGGAAAAGGGAACTGATGGTCCGAATCCCTGCTCTTCAACCATAAAGAATTTGGCTGACTTTGCTTTGGGGTTTTGCAATTGAGCGCGCTCTGCAATGACTGCTGGATTTTGAGCCGTCAGCGCTGAAGTCAGTTTGCCATTATGAAACATGACATCCTCTAGTCGCTTCTTATCGGCTGCATCTAACATCAAGCCCCCTGCTGCCTCAAGCGCAGCGATCGCTTTATCGTACACTTGGGCGCAAATCACTGCGCCATTTTCACTTGAACAGCTTGTAGCATTATCGAATGTTTTCGACTGTAATATTTTGCTAGCTGCACTTGCAAGATCCGCATATTCATCAATGATTACAAGCACATTGCCTGCACCAACCCCAAAAGCAGGCGTGCCACAAGTGTATGCAGAGCGAATATTCGCCTGTGATCCTGTCGCGACTACCAAATCAGCCAAACGCATTAATTCATGTGTTGAATCTTTTGTAATCGGAAATGGCAACATCTGCACTAAATCTCTAGGTGCCTTGACCTGATCTAACTGTTGATGAACAAACTCCAATAAACGTGCACAAGTGGAGTACCCCTTTGGTGAAGGCGCTACAACAACTGCGTTACGACACTTTAGAGCATTCAAAATTTTATTGATTGGGGTAGCGCCTGGATTGGTGGATGGCGTAATCGCCGCTACAACCCCAACTGGACGGGCATATTCTGTCAGACCCGTCTTCAAATCCTCGGAAATAATACCAACTGTTTTTGCGTAACTAAGATCACGCACTAAACCTAAAGTTTTTCTAAAGTTCTTTTTAAACTTATCGGCCACATCCCCAAGACCAGTATCTTGAACGGCAAGTTCAGCTAACTCTTGATTTCGTTTTGGCTCAAGAATGGCCCAAGCCACAGCCTCTACTAACAAGTTCACTTCAGCTTGCGTGTAACCCTCATAAATCTTTTGAGCTACACGCCCACGCTCAATAATGCTTTCTACTGGTGTCATATATCTTTACTTGTTCAATGTTTATTCTGGAAGTGCTGGCTTTATTCAGCTTTAATTGCTGCATCCTTGGTCACTTTTTTCCACTTCACCAATTCAGTCTTCACAATTGCCCCGAGTTGCGCAGGGGTGCTTCCCACTGCTTCAGCGCCCTGACCTAATAATTTTTCTTTAACAGGTGGTTCAGCCAGCACCTTTACGGTAGCTTTATAGAGGGTATCAATTACAGACTGTGGCGTTTTAGCTGGTACAAACATGGCATACCAAGAGTCCACTTCATAATCTTTAAAACCCAACTCAGCCATGGTTGGTACATCTGGGAAAACTGGCGAACGCTTGACAGTAGAAACTGCCAGAGCCCTGAGCTTTCCAGTCTTGACGTAATTAGCTGCAGCAGGAATGGAAACCCAAAGCAATGGCACTTGTCCAGCAATGACGTCGGTAATTGCGGGACCACCGCCACGATAGGGGATATGCATCATTGAAACACCAGCAGAACCTGCCATCATTGCGCCAGCTAAATGACCGGGCGACCCATTACCCACTGATGCATATGAAACTGCATCTGGTTTTGCCTTAGCCATATCGATCACTTCTTTAACGGTTTTTGCTGGGAAGTCAGGATTAGCTACCAAAATTTGCGGCAAAGAAGCCACTAAAGACACTGGCAAGAAATCTCTTTCAGTATCGAATGCCAGCTTCGGATAAATAGCAGGATTAATCGTGTGAGAAGAAAGTGTAAACAATACGGTATAGCCATCAGGAGCGGATTTCGCAGCAATGTCCGTGCCGATGGAGCCGCCAGCACCTCCGCGATTATCAATAATGATCTGCTGACCAAGAGTCTGACTTAATGGCTCTTGCATGATGCGCGCGATGACATCCGTACCCCCACCCGGCGGGTAAGGAACGATGAATTTAATTGGTTTTGTTGGCCAAGCCTGCGCTTGAGCAAGCTGCGCTAGGCCAAATGAACCCATAAACGCGATGATTGTTGACAGAACAGCGACTAATAGATTGCTTCTACGCATACCCAATCTCCTGTTATAGAACTATTGCTTAAGTCTATCTTAGCCTTTATGGGCTATTTCAGTAAGCATAAATGATCTTACTAAACGGAACAACTTGTTTCGTATAAGTAAAAATACTAACATTTTCCCTAGAAAATACAACCTTGTTCTATTAGAATGAACAAAATGACACAAATCATGAGATTTAATACCTATGCTTGAATTAGAAACCAACGAACAGCTCGATATGGGCAAAAGAGATACCTCAAGCGAAAACTCATCCATGCTCAAAGGTGTGGTGATTTTGGAGGCTTTAGCTGGTTTACAGCAGCCTGCTACCTTAGCCCAACTGATGCAAATCACTGGAATGCCAAAGGCATCCCTGCATAGGACTCTAGCTATTTTCGAAGAGGCTGGATTAGTAGCAAGAGAGCCTGGGGGGCGTACATACGCTCCGGGTGATCGTCTTTCACATCTGGCAATGTCCACGCTCACCCACGATACAGTGTCAGCTATTCGTCATACGATTCTTCGCGGTCTTGTCGCTGATTTGGGTGAGACTTGTAACCTAGCCGTCTTAAGACGAGGTGAACTTTTTTATCTAGATCGAGTTGAGGCTGATTGGGCCCTTCGTCTCCACTTACCTCCAGGTACCGTGTTACCGCCACATTGCAGCGCTAGCGGTAAATTGCTGCTCGCCTATAAACCCGCAGATGAGCGCGCTAAGATTTTAGAAAATCTTCCGCTTCAACAATTTACCCATAGGACTATTACTGACCGGCATTTATTGGAATCCGAAATGGAGCGGGTTGTGAGTACTGGTTATGCGGTAGATAACGAGGAATATGTCTTGGGCGTCTCTTGTGTAGCCGTTCCAGTAAGAGACTCATTGGGTGAAGTAGTAGCTGCAATTGCAGTTCATGCAGCTACTGCGAGACTCCCTTTAAATCAAGCAATGGAGCATATCCCTAAGCTTAAAGAAGCATCTGAGCGCATCTCTCAAACTCTTTCCTAATTACTGCAGCCTCACAGCCACCTCAGGACAAATCTCAACGTGAAATATCCTCTCTTAGAAAAAATGATTGAGGAAGCCAAGAGTGATCTCCCTCTTGGGGTGGTCTACCCTCTCAGTGCACCAGCATTAGAGTCTGTTTTTGATCTCATTAAAAGACAGTTATGCACACCCATATTAATTGGCCCCAAAAAAGAAATTGAGGAGCTCGCCGCCATCGAGGAACTCTCTTTGGAGGGCATACAGATTGTCGATACCCCTAAAGACCCCATCTTAGCCACTAAGAAAGCAATTGAGATGGTCAAGGAAGGTAAATTAGCGGTGCTGATGAAAGGATCTTTGCATACCGAAGATCTGATGGGGCCGATTGTAAGTCGTGAAGGCTTGCGAACCAATAAACGTGTTAGTCATCTTTTCTTATTTGAGCTTGCCCGCTATCACAAGCTACTAGGTGTCACTGATGCGGTCATGAATATCGCACCTAATGCCCAACTCAAAAGAGAAATACTTGCTAATAGTCTGGATGCCCTAAAAAGATTGAGTATTAGCAATGTGAAAGTGGCGATTATTGCTGCTACTGAAGTCATCAACCCAGCAATGTCATCTACCACTGACGCCAAAGAAATTATTGATGAACATATTGCGCATCCCATTTTTCCAGACACCATTATTGAAGGTCCATTTGGATTTGATAATGCGATTTCTGCCCAATCGGCAAGGACCAAAGGAATTTATTCAAAGGTTGCGGGAGATCCTGATCTCCTGCTCATGCCGGATTTGCAAGTAGGCAATATTCTGTATAAATCCTTTGTGTATATGGCTGGGGCGGAGTGTGCTGGCACCATCTTAGGTGCACAAGTTCCTATTACCCTCACATCAAGATCTGATTCTGTTTTTTCTAGGGTGGCATCTACAGCGATGGCCATTCTGCTTGCTAAAAATCCTCAATAGTTGAGAAGGCTATGTTCAAAATATTTTCCAGCAACCCCGTGCATGATCCCATTAATAAGCAAGCACCTGCGACCGAAATAAAGAAAACTACCTGCTATATGTGCGCATGTCGTTGTGGCATTCGAGCGCATCTGCGTGAGGGAAAATTAGTCTATATTGATGGAAATCCTGAGCATCCACTAAACCAAGGTGTGATCTGCGCCAAGGGTTCTTCGGGAATAATGAAACAAAATTCTCCTGCACGTATCACGCAGCCACTCTTGCGTAAAGCAGGGAGTGAAAGAGGTAACGGTGAGTTTGAACCTATCAGTTGGGAAAAAGCATTTGATATTTTGACTGAGCGCCTAGCCAAAATACGCGCTACTGATCCAAAGAAATTTGCGCTGTTTACTGGTCGTGACCAAATGCAAGCGCTCACTGGTTTATTTGCTAGGCAGTTTGGCACCCCTAACTATGCTGCCCACGGTGGATTCTGCTCTGTCAATATGGCAGCTGGCATGATTTACACCATTGGCGGCAGCTTCTGGGAGTTTGGCGGCCCAGACTTAGATCAAGCAAAACTATTTGTCATGATTGGTACTGCCGAGGATCATCACAGCAATCCCATGAAGATCGCCCTATCGAAATTTAAACGGGCTGGCGGTCGTTTTATCTCAATCAATCCAGTGAGAACCGGCTATTCTGCAATTGCTGATGAGTGGATTCCGATTAAACCTGGAACTGATGGTGCACTTTTCATGGCATTAATGCATGAACTCATTCGTCTTGAGAAATATGACGCCCCTTTCCTCAAACGATTTAGCAACTCCTCTCAATTAGTTTGCATGGACTCAGGCCCAGAAGAAGGTTTATTTCTGTACGACCCTGACTCGGATCCACTAAATACAGATTTACCTCACAATAAATACATTTGGGATGAAACATCCCAGAGCGCTAAGCCCTGCTTTGCAAAAGGTACATCGCCTGCCCTACTAGGTGAGTATGTTATGGGACCTGGACCGCACCAAGGCAAGAAAGTAGTGCCTTCATTTGAACTACTCAAGCGCCAAGTGAGCGAAACTACTCCAGAATGGGCCGCAGCCATTACCAGCATTCCAGCGGAGCGGATCCGTAAGCTTGCGCTTGAGATGGCAGACACCGCATTTGGCCAAGAATTTGAACTACCGATTCAGTGGACAGACTCTTGGGGCGAAAAGCATGATTCAGTAACAGGTCGACCAGTTGCCTTCCATGCCATGCGGGGATTATCCGCACACTCCAATGGATTCCAGACAACTCGTGGTTTAGCGGTACTCATGTCATTACTGGGAACCATCGATCGTCCTGGTGGCTTTAGACATAAGGCGCCTTACCCACGCCAGGTTCCACCGAATGCGAAGCCGCCTTCTTCTGAGAATGACATTAAGCCCAATACTCCTTTGGCAAAACCCCCTTTGGGATGGCCGACACAACCAGAAGACTTAGCGCTAGATTCTGATGGCAAGCCACTCCGTATCGATAAAGCTTACTCATGGGAACATCCTTTAGCAGCCCATGGATTAATGCACAACGTCATTACTAATGCGGTTAAGGGTGATCCTTACTCGATTGACACACTCATGATCTTTATGGCGAATATGTCATGGAACTCCACCATGAATACGATGGAGGTTCGCGAACATCTCAATGCCAAAAATGATGATGGTGAATTCAAGATCCCATTCTTAGTGGTATGTGATGCATTCCAGTCGGAGATGGTTGATTTTGCCGACTTAGTACTTCCAGATACCACCTATCTTGAACGTCATGATGTGATGAGTATGCTCGATAGACCTATCTCTGAATTTGATGGTCCTGTTGATTCTGTCCGCATCCCAGTTTTAGAGCCACTCGGAGAATGCAAGCCATTTCAGGAGGTCTTGATTGAACTCGCATCGCGACTAAAGTTCCCCGCATTTACCACCCCTGAAGGCGAACGTAAGTTCAAAGACTATCCCGACTTTATTACTCGCTTCCAGACCACTCCAGATTCTGGCATTGGCTTTCTAGGTGGTTGGCGAGGCAAAGATGGAGATAAACCTCTGCGCGGTGAGCCTAATCCTAATCAGTGGCAAAAATATGCTGAGAATAATTGCGTGCACCAATACCATATGCCACCAGAGCATCAATATATGCGCAACTGGAACAAGGGATATTTAGATTTCTCAAAAGAGAATGCCCTGCGCCAGAAAAATGACCCCATCATGATTGCAATCTACTCAGATATCTTGCAACGCTTTAGATTGGCATCCACTGGAAAGCGTCCCGGCGCCCAGCCACCAGAGCATCTTAAAGCCCGTATCTACAAATACTTTGATCCACTGCCTTTCTGGTATCCACCGCTTGAGGATGAGGCAACTGATCTCACGAAATTTACTCTCAATGCGATTACCCAACGTCCAATGGCAATGTATCACTCATGGGACTCCCAAAATGCGTGGTTAAGACAAATTCATAGTCATAACTATTTATACGTGAATACTGCAACAGCACTCAAGAGTGGCATTGCAGATGGCGCTTGGATGTGGATTGAATCCCAATGGGGCAAAGTCAGATGCATGGCAAGACATTCTGAAGCTGTTGATCCTGGAACAGTGTGGACTTGGAATGCTATTGGTAAAGCTGAATCTGCTTGGAGCTTAACTAACGATGCAGATGAATCCAAAAAAGGATTTTTGCTGAATCACCTGATTTCAGAAGAGCTGCCATTGGGCGGCTTTACCGTTAGTAACTCTGATCCCATTACCGGTCAAGCTGGGTGGTATGACGTCAGAGTTCGTTTAGCGCCTGCCGATGAAAATGAGCCAAAAGAAACTTGGCCGCAAGTAAAGGCATTTGAAGTTCCTGGCATGGTCCTCAAAAAATCTGGGGAGACAAAATGAGTAAAAATAAACAACTCGCTCTAGTGATTGATCTGAATGTTTGCGTGGGATGCCATGCATGTGTCACATCATGTAAGGAGTGGAATACCTCTGGCTCAGCAGGGCCACTGACAGATCTCAATGCCTATGGTGCAAATCCAAGTGGTACCTTTTTTAATCGGGTGCAAACGTTTGAAGCGGGAACTTTTCCCAATACCCAAACAGTTCACTTTCCGAAGTCTTGCCTCCATTGCGAAGAGCCTCCATGCGTTCCTGTTTGTCCAACGGGTGCGAGTTATAAGCGCAAAGAAGATGGCATTGTGCTAGTTGATTATGACAAATGCATTGGTTGTAGCTATTGCTCTTGGGCCTGCCCTTACGGCGCCAGAGAGTTAGATCAAGAGCGTCAAGTCATGACAAAGTGCACACTTTGTGTAGATCGCATTTATAGTGAGACCCTGCCGGAGTCAGAGAAGAAACCTGCTTGCGTGCTTGCATGCCCTACTAGCGCACGTATCTTTGGTGATGTCCACGACCCAGAATCTGCTGCTAGCAAAGCCATTGAGGAACGTGGGGGCTATGCTCTTATGCCTGAGTGGGAAACTCAACCCGCTAATCACTATTTACCGCGCTCCATTATGGAAACAATTGATGCAGCAAGGAATGACAAATAATGCGCCCACAATTTTCAATTATTTTCTTTACTACCTTAGCCGGAATGGCGCAGGGTCTACTATTTTTTATAGCGCTATCCAATTTGTATAGTCAGGCTACCCCAAGCGCTTTTCTGACTAATCTAGCTCTGCCAGTTGCTTTTGTTTTACTTGCATTAGGGTTGGTAGCCTCCTTCTTTCACTTGGGGCACCCTGAGCGAGCTTGGCGAGCTGCCATGATGTGGAGAACATCTTGGTTATCAAGAGAGGTAATTGCATTGCCGGCGCTCATGGTCGTCACAATTGCAATATATATGTATGCACTTACTGACCAAGTACCCCAATGGCTTTGGCTAGCACTACTCTTCACCACAGTAGCGCTGTGGATCTGCACCGCAAAGATCTATCAGTGCATTCGCTTCATCCAAGAATGGTCACACCCTTCAACACTCACTAACTTCATGCTTTTGGGCCTGACCTCTGGATTGATTTTGCTAGAGCTACTCGTTGCCCTGCGGGGTAATTCTGCAGCACAAATTATTGATGCGCCACTGTCTTTAGTTGCCTTCTTACTGCTGTTTCTCTCATTTAATCTAAAGCTTTGGATTTGGCGACGCAATCGAAGTCTCAAACCCAAATCAAACCTTGCTACAGCAACAGGCATCAAGGGAAACAATATCCGTCAAACCTCAATGGGCTTAATGGGCGGTAGCTTTAACACCCGTGAATTCTTTCATCATCAAACTGATCGAATGATTGCCAACCTTCGTAAAATTATTTTGCTTTGTGCTTACGTAATCCCAATGATCTTGATGGCATATGCCATAAGCACACCAAACATTCCGATGATTACACTGGCACTGCTGATAAATTATCTGGGCTTGCTTGCTGAACGATGGATGTTTTTTGCAGAAGCAAATCATCCGCAAAACTTGTACTACCAAAGAGTTTCTTAAGTCATTATTGATGGCTATGGATCATTTCGCCGAACAATTGATTCATGGCAGGACTCACATATCACCCAAACGATTGGGTGATCCAGGCCCTAGCACCAGCCAAAAAGAAACCATTCTCTTAGCTGCCCATGCCGCGCCAGATCATGGCAGAATGGTTCCGTGGCGCTTTATCGAGATTCAGGCAGGTAGTCGCTCCGCACTTGGACAAGTATTTCGGGAATGTCTAGTAGATCGAGATCCAGAGGCTACCCCAATACAACAACAAGAAGCGCTCGATAAGGCTGCTCGCGGCCCACTACTTTTACTAGCTGTAGCCAATTACACAGACAGTAGTGAAGACATCAGCAAGCAAGAAAAGCTCATTTCTTTGGGGTGCGCCATTCAGAATATTCTTCTCAGCGCTTATGCATTTGGATTTGGCTCTGGATTATCCAGCGGCAGAGCACTTCAGAGCGATCGTATCAGAGCACTATTTAACCTCGCAAAAGACGAGGAGCCAATTTGCTTTATTACCATTGGCACTGTGTTAAAAAATAAGCCCGGTCGCATTCGGCCGAGCTTATCTGATTACTATTCTATTTTTTAAGTAATACTTAAAGAACCTCTACTGTTTGGTTTTTTGTGTCTATACGTAGTCTAGCGCCACTAGCAATTGCTTTGGTGATATCACAATCAAATCCACTCAACATCGGAATTCCAGCATGCGCAGCACCTTGTGCCAATATAGGATTCACGGCATTAAAAATAATAGCCGATGGGCAAATCTTCCTAGACTTCATTTCATAAAGCATCCAAGCACTTGCTACGCCCCCCTTAGCAGCATCTAGAACCAAAATCTTATCTTTATAAGATTGGCCAACAAGTTTATGTGCTGGACGTGAAAAAACCCCTTTGAGACGATCTAGATCGTAACGAGCTGAAAAGCCATCAGAAGCGCTTAGGCATTCGCCCTCAATATTTTCGCCTTGAGCATGCTTTGCTTTGTATATTTTTCCGCTCACTTTAATCTCCCAGTTACAGCAGCCTGCACACAGTCTTCCATCGAAGCCAACATAGGTGTGTAACCATAACCCCCTAAGATATTCACAATTTTTGCGCTATTAGTTGCTAATACCTTCCACCCATTAGTTTCTGCAATCTCTCTTGCATAAGATTGGTAGAAGCACATTCCCGAAAATACTGTGCCTCCTGCATCCTCAATCATCTCGGTATATCCCATGCGATCTGAGTCTGGTTTTACTTGCGGACTTGTCATTGCCAGCAAAGGCTTAATGAATTTTTTTCCTTTACACAACTCAGCAATACTCTTCATTTCCATAAGACTTAATTGCGGCGCAGAAAATACCACTACATCAACTTCCTCTGCGATACGGTAAGAGTTCTGCAATCCCATCACCTCTTCTTTAGTAATAAGCACTTCCGGGAGATGCAAATATTCTAGATCTCGAGCACGCAGTGCTTCAGGTGTAACGCCTAATACGTGGAAAAGTGCAGTAGAGCCAAAGCTTGCCATGGCTGCACCAAAGTGCTTCATTGCATCAGAACCAGGATGACCTTCGATCCCTTCCAAAATCGGAACCGACCAATAATTGCCAGATTTTTTCCCAATCAGACCGCCTAATGCGCCCCATTCATTTAAGGTCTGAGGTGTCCATGAGGTTTTAAAGCGATGAGTAGGCTTGCGATGCTCATCCAAGTGATAGCCGTAGCGAGGGGTTCTACCAGTCAAACCCGCTGCCAATGCAGAAGGGCCTCCCTCGAAATTCGATCTGGCACCACAGACACTATTGGAGTAAATAACAACCCCAGTATCACCAAAAGCCAAATGCTCACCATACACGGGCGCCATAATGGTTTGATAGTTAATACAAGTGTCAGTCATCGACACACCCATCTTTACAAACGCATCAATTGCACGTCTTTCTAATTCAAGCATTTTTTCAGTTTGACCCAATTGCTTTGCCTTACTGAAATCAGTACCCCTTGGATCAGTAATAGTAGGAATTCGCACTGATCGATGCTCTAAAGAATGTTTAGCTAAGCCCTCCAACCATTCGACACCAGCCTCACCGAGACTCTCGGTATCAGCCATGATATGAGCCTGAGATACAGGCACCAAATCTTGAGCACCGAAAAACTCACCCACCTTAATTTGATGTTCAATTGCAATTTGTCTAACTGGACCAAACTCGCCAGCAAGCATTGCCTTTTCTTCTTCGTTTAGCTTCATTTTTTTCTCTTGTAAATCATCAGTCAATAGTTGCGCCAGAATCTCTCACGACTCTGGCCCACTTAGCAATCTCACTAGTTTGGAAGTTTGCCAAACTCTCCTTGAAGTCAGTATTTGGTTGAACCCCTAAATTTCCCAAGCGCTCCCTGAAGGCTGCAGATTGCGCGACTTTTTCTGTATCCACCCTCAACTTTTTAGTGATTGGTTCCGGCAATTTCGCAGGAGCAAATAAGGCCCACCAAGCAGTAGATTCATATTGTGGGTATCCAAGCTCTGCTACCGTCGGTACATTAGGCAATAAAGGTGAACGAGTCTTGCTGGTCACCGCTAATGCGCGCAACTTACCTGAAGTGATATGCGGCAATACAGACTGAATAGGATCAAACATCAAGGGAATCTGACCGCCAATCAAATCCGTTACAGCGGGCGCACTTCCCTTGTATGGGATGTGTTTGAATTTGACTTGTGCCGTTGATTCAAATAGTGCAGCCGTTAAATGCCCTGGAGTACCATTTCCCGCAGTGCCATAGGCGATTGTGTCAGGTTTTGCACGAGCATCTGCGATTAATTCAGCAAGCGTCTTAATACGATCATTTGCATTAACCACAATCACGACTGGTGCAGTCGCAACTAAAGCAATGGGGGTGAAATCTCTTGTCATGTCATACGGCAACTGTTTATATAAACTGCCATTAATCGCATTTGTGCCCACAGTGCCCATGAACAAGGTATAGCCATCTGGCGCTGACTTGGCAACGAGATCGGCGCCAATTGATCCTCCAGCCCCACCCTTATTCTCAATAATGATTTGCTCTTTGAGGCTCTCACCCAAAAGTACAGCCAGCGGTCTTGCAACAATATCAGTTGGACCTCCAGGAGGAAAGGGAACAATCAATCGAATTGGCTTACTTGGATAGTTTTGCGCCATCACATTGGTCGAGAGAAATAGCATCCCAAAATAGATCAAGAAGTACTTCAAAGCTTTTGTTACTTGGCTGTTCATAAAGTATCACCTCGGCAAAGTGCAGGAAGAATTAGTCTAGTACAAAAGAAAAAGTCCAGCTGAACCGGACTCTTTCTTTAAGCGCATAACGTCTTACACGTAATCTTTATATTTATCCAAGAAACGTACTGGCTTGGATAACGCATCACGACGGAATGGATCCCCGAGCTCACGAGTACACATAATCTCGATCACACAAGTCTTGCCTTCCTTCATCTGCATTTCGACTGCCTTCTTGAGTGCTGGGCCAACCTGATCAAGCTGGTCAACCACAATTCCTTCGGCCCCCATTGACTGAGCTATACCTGCAAAACTTGGGCTTTCTAGCTCGCCAGCAACAAAGCGACGGTTGTAGAAATCCACTTGATTCTTCTTCTCAGCACCCCACTGACGATTATGGAACACGATCGCAGTCACAGGAATATCGTGACGTACTGCAGTCAGAATCTCCACCATACTCATCGCCCAAGCGCCGTCTCCAGCATACGCAATCGCGGGACGATTCGGTGCTGCAGCCTTAGCTCCAATAATCGTTGGCAATGCATAACCGCAATTACCAAAACTCATCGGGGCGAAGAAGCTGCGTGGCTTTTCGAAACGGAGGTAGCTGTTTGCAACAGAGTTGATGTTGCCAATATCGGTAGATACCATCACATCGGCCGGCATCGCTTTCTCAAGCTCACGGAGTACTTGACGTGGGTGTAAGTAATGACCACCTGTTGGGGTTACTTCTTTTTTCTGTTCTTCAATCATATCGAGACTAAATGGGTCTTTTTCATGAGTCCACTCATCTAACTCTTTTTCCCATGCGGCTTTTTCAGCACCAATCGTTTTAGCACGCTCCGCTTTAGTAGCATCGCAAGCCAGCGTTTTCCCGTCTAAACGCTTAGTCAATGCGACTGCGGCTGCTTTAGCATCACCACAAATACCTACGGAGATTTTCTTTACTAAACCGAGCATCTTGTTATCAGCATCGATCTGAATAATCTTGGCATTCTTAGGCCAGTAATCCATTCCGTGTTGTGGCAAGGTTCCAAATGGCCCTAGGCGTGAGCCTAGTGCAACCACGACGTCAGCCTGCGCCATTAACTTCATCGCAGCTTTAGAGCCCTGATAGCCCAAGGGTCCGCACCATAATGGATGGCTTGCAGGAAATGAATCGTTATGTAAGTAACTATTCACTACAGGAGCACCCAAGCGTTCTGCAAAGGCTTTGCATTCCTCTACAGCATCGCCCATCACTACGCCGCCACCAGAAATAATTACTGGGAACTTCGCATTCGCTAATAGTTCTGCAGCTTCATCTAAACTCTTCTCGCCACCAGGTCCACGATCAAGACGATGTGGTTGCGGAATTTCTACTTCAATCTCACCGTAAAAATAATCACGTGGGATATTTAATTGAGTTGGGCCCATTTCAGATAAAGCACGATCGAAACAGCGACCAGTAAATTCAGCCATACGCTTAGGATTATTTACGTGCCCTTGATACTTTGTGAACTCTTCAAACATTGGCAATTGGTTCGCTTCTTGGAAGCCACCTAAGCCCATGCCCATGGTGCCCGTTTCAGGAGTAATAATGACCACAGGGCTATGCGCCCAATAAGCTGCTGCAATTGCAGTAACGCAGTTACTAATACCAGGGCCATTTTGACCAATGACTACACCATGACTTCCGCTCACGCGCGCATAGCCATCAGCCATGTGTGCAGCGCCTTGTTCGTGCACTACAGGAATCAAACGAATCCCTGCTGGAGCAAAAATATCCATTGCATCCATAAAGGCAGAGCCCATGATTCCAAAAATATCCTTCACCTTATTAGCGACCATAGTCTCCACAAATGCTTCGGAAGGGGTCATTTTTTGTGGGCCAGTAGGTAAATTAGTGCCAGACTTAGACATAAAGCTCTCCTAGGTATTCAATTAAACGGAACATTTTGTTCTACAATATGGATAATAATAGCGTATTTTTACTAAAGTCAAGCATATAAACCCGAATATGGAATATATTTGACAATACATTAGGACTTTTAAAGGCAAGGAAATGGCGGAAAGCACCACTTCAATCGATTTAATGGGTTTGCAGCCTGAAAAGCTAGTGACTCTTCACTCCGCTTTTCCTGAGTGCAGTGGCTTTGCGGACTTTCAAATCCCTGCCTTTAGCAAGCCCAGCGAGCTTGTACCTGCAGTAGATCAAAGTTATCAACTCAATCCAGAGGCGACTCTAGCCATTTTAGCTGGATTTGCCTTCAATCGAAGGGTCATGCTGCAAGGCATGCATGGCACTGGAAAGTCCACGCACATAGAGCAAATTGCGGCCCGTTTACATTGGCCTTGTTTGCGCATTAATCTAGATGGCCAAATAACTCGTATGGATCTGATTGGCAAAGATGTCATCAGCCTGGAAGATGGAAAGCAAATTACTCGCTTTCAAGAGGGTCTGATACCTTGGAGTCTGCAAAGACCCATCGCACTTATTTTGGATGAATATGACGCTGGTCAACCAGACGTGATGTTTGTCATTCAAAGAATGTTAGAGCGCGAAGGCCGCCTTACTCTACTAGATCAAAATAGAGTCATCAATCCCAATCCCGCCTTTCGAATCTTTGCTACCAGCAACACTGTGGGCCTAGGAAATTGGAATGGTTTATATCAAGGCACCCAATTACTCAATCACGGTCAAATGGATCGCTGGGATATTGTTGCCGCCTTAAATTATCTTGAGCCCAACGAAGAACAAAAGATTTTGATGGCAAAAGTGCCAGAGCTTTCTGATACCCAAGCAAAAGCGATGATCAGCCTTGCCAACCTGACTAGGAGCGGCTTTGCAGCAGGAGATATTTCTACTTTAATGTCAACTAGAACCCTGATCACTTGGGGAGAAAATTGGCGCATCTTTAAAGATTTACAAATTGCCTTCGCTCTAGCATTTTTAAACAAATGTGAATCAGAGGAAAAAGTCTTGGTCGCCGAATACTTTCAACGCTGTTTTGCTAGCGAACTTGATTTAAGCAAGAAGTAAAACTAGATAAGATTACATTTACCTTGCAAGCTCAATCTCACCAAGACTTCGAACAGCAGCAACAATACGGCGCAATCATTCGATCATTGTCAGGAGAAGCTAGTGTACAAATTCGGGATTGGCAGCTCTTTCATAAATCCACTCCCATCGATTCCATTGCCCCTCATCTCAGCCTTGAAAATCTCAAAACATCCTGGGCATTTCCTCGCGGAGTATTGGATGGCATAGCATTGCGTCTGCGTTACTCTAATACCGATTTGCATACCTCGCTCACCCCCGAGGGAATGATTGAATCTTTGATATTTGAAGTTTTGGAACAAATTCGCGTTGAAAGCAACTGTCCGGATGAGCTTAAGGGCAGTCAACAAAATATTCAGGCGCAATTCATAGCGTGGATGCAGCAATTCATTAGCAGTGGAGGTGCGGAAGGTAGCATTGGCCTTTTACTCATCACCATCTTCTCCACGGTCTGGATGAAGTTGAATAGCCAGCCAATCCCTCAGTTAATGCAAGATATTGTGGAAGCCACGCGAGCGGGTGTCGCTGAGAACATGGGACCACTTTTAGTAAAGCTAAAAGCAAGTCGTCATGATCAAGCTGCATACGCTCATACGACGCATGAGGTGATCAAGCTGGTATCCGGTCTGATTGCCGAAGAATATCGTAATAATCCTAGTATTCGTACTAAACGGAAAAATCAAAGCGCGACTCATTTAAAAATTGAATGGGTGCCACCACATGCTGGGAAAATTTCAGCAGAATTTAAAAGTCCCGCAAGTTCCTCTGGAGAG
>Ga0209189_1000275_pt1 | contig 44180 bp, 52 predicted proteins | sample C_130820_EF_Meta_FD_187308 | JGI IMG/M metagenome (GOLD analysis project Ga0209189, IMG submission 187308) | Freshwater microbial communities from Lake Croche, Canada to study carbon cycling - C_130820_EF_MetaG (SPAdes) (version 3) | ecosystem: Environmental > Aquatic > Freshwater > Lake...
CAATGAAAACATTAAGTAAGATTTGGAAGAACCTTTTTCCATCACACGAAGAAGATTATCAACGCCGTTTTGAACAGTTTATGGCTGGTGCAGAAGATATGCGTGAAATTGAATATCGCCACTATCTTTGGGACCGTGGTTTTGGATATAAGAAAAATACTTTTGGTGGATTACAAATCCGCTAAATAGTTATGGGACTAGATGCAGAGTCTAGTATCCCTTAACTAGCTTACCCCCTGCTACTATTCGTAGTAGCAGTCCATAACTTTCAGGAGTTATGCTGTTAAAAACCTCGCACTATGCGGGGTTTTTTATTGACAGCATATATAGTATGATATATATTATTATCTAGTGGGGAATTAGGCTAGTGGAAAACCGCCGCCTTTGCAAGGCGGATTCATCAGTTCGACTCTGATATTCTCCACCAACATCAACAAGGTAATAAAATGACACCGATCAAGATTTTCTGGCACGTAAATGAACTAGCAGGTTGGAACAATGTAATGGACCAACAATGGGACTTAATTGAAAAGTCTGGACTATGGGATGCAGCCAGTGAAATCAATATCTGTATGAATGGTCAACCTTGGACATTTGTTGGATGGTTGCAAACAAAGAATATTAATGATCCTACAGGTAAACTTAAAATGGTAAACGTCAATAAGGACGCTGCCCTTCATGAATTTCCTACTCTTTCATATGCACAACATGTTGCCAAGACTGATGAAACACCATTTTATATGTGCTATATCCATCTAAAAGGTTTGCTGCGTTGGGGTGATGAAAACGTTGGTGATTGGCGTAACTTTATGAATTATTTTACTATTGAACGGTGGCAAGATAATGTTAAAGCACTTGGAGAAGGTGCACAAGTTGTTGGAACAAATTATAATACTGAACCTTGGCCGCACTTTGCTGGTAATTTCTGGTGGGCTAAAAGTGATTATGTTGCCACATTAGACCCATTACATCATCCTGAAGATAAATTAAATCGTAGCTATACACAGTTTAAGCAACATCCAACCAATCCACATTGGCGATTTGACCATGAAGCATGGTTGCATAGCAAAGGTCCAGATTATGTAGAATTGGCTCGTAGTCTAGAACCAGGAGAGCGTCACTATCGTGAACGTTATCCACGTGAAAATTATGTTTCAAAATTATAATTAACAGTTCGTATTTGTGAAATATTGTATTGTTGAAACACAATTAAACTTGCTAAACTTTCAGCAACACACTCAGCAGAACTGTTTAATGCTTGTAAATAACTATTGTAGGATTCAAGGTCTGCAAATACCTTAGTTATTTCATATGCATCATCTATTGCTGCATATATTATTTTGTTATCGTGTATGAAACTATTATCGATTTCCTCAAGATGAGGTGTATCTTCAAAGGGTAAGGTATTTTTATCAATTGTTTGACCAGATGAATTATCGATATATTTTGTTAATGTCTTAACTGCCATTTTTTCACTCCAAAAAATAATGCTTGACAACCCTAATATTTATGCTATTGTAAGTTATAGACTCAAACACAGGGAAATTTACCATGGCTCGCATGAATGATGAAGCAATTATGGCACGTATTGCCGAGCGTTTCGAGATTTTGGAAGATATGACCACTGCCGTAAAGGAAGGTGATGTCCGTGCCATGATCGTGGTAGGACCGCCAGGCGTTGGTAAATCCTATGGCGTTCATAAAAAGTTGGACGAACATTCTCTTTATGACGAAGTTGCTGGCAAGGTCAAGTATCAGGTTGTCAAGGGTGCTATGACGGCTCTTGGTCTGTACGCCAAGTTGTATGAATTCAGCGATGCTGGCAGCGTGTTGGTATTTGACGATTGCGATAGCGTGTTGATGGACGAGTTGTCACTTAATATTCTCAAAGCCGCACTTGACAGTGGCAAGAAACGCACCATCCACTGGAACGCTGATAGTAATTTGCTACACAAGCAAGGCATCCCTAACAAGTTTGACTTCAAGGGTGGCGTTATCTTTATCACCAACTTGAAGTTTGAAAACATTCGCTCTAAGAAACTGCAAGATCATCTTGGTGCGCTACAGTCTCGTTGCCACTATATTGATTTGACAATGGATACTGAACACGATAAATATCTTCGTATTCGGCAGATTGCAGAAAGCGGACAACTGTTTAGTGGTTATGATATGACCAAAGAACAGGAAACCGAAATTCTGCACTTTATGAAGGACAATGCCAAGCGGTTCCGTGAAATGTCATTGCGTACTGCTCTTAAGTTAGCAGACCTTCGTAAGTCGCAGCCAAACCGTTGGCAGCGTGTTGCAGAAGTAACGATTATGAGGAACGGTGCATGAAGACATACGATATCAAGGGATATGTGACAAAGCCACAAACCCCAACTGCACAGTTTCAAGTAACTGTAAATGCCAATGATCAAACAAGTGCTAAACGTTTAGTTCAAATGCAATATGGTATGGGCGGTACAGTTACTATCCAACGAATATTAGAAAAGAAAAAGTAATTTTCTCAAACAGGGCTTTTGCCCTGTTTTTTTATTGCCTTATCGTAAATTATTGTGTATATTAATACTAATGCTGTGCAAGATTGTAATTCGTGACGAAGTAAATTGTAAACTTGAAGGGCTTGATGCGGATACTCGCCGTAGGCTTGTGGCCAAGTTCAAGTATGAAGTGCCATATGCTCGCCATCTGCCAAGCGTTAAGTTAGGACGTTGGGATGGCAAGGTTGCGTACTTTCAATTAGGTGGTAGTACCTATATCAATCTACTGCCTGATATCATTGAATATCTCACTGAACGCAATTGGGAATTTGAAATAGAAGACAATCGTTCATCTCGTCAAACATTCGAATTTACTCAGGTAGACGAAAGCACATTTGCACATAAGACATGGCCAAAAGGTCATCCTGTCGCTGGTCAACCAATAGTACTACGTGATTATCAAATTGAAATCATCAATAAGTTTCTTGGTAATACACAGTGTGTACAGAATGTAGCCACTGGTGCTGGCAAAACTATCATGACAGCAGCTTTGAGCCTTATGGTTGAACCATATGGTCGTTCTATTGTTATTGTTCCAAGCAAAAGTTTAGTTCTACAAACAGAAGAAGATTACAAAAATCTTGGGCTAGATGTTGGTGTTTATTTTGGTGAACGCAAAGAATTAGGTCGCACACATACTATCTGCACATGGCAAAGCCTCAATAGTCTTTACAAGAGCACTAAAGGTACAGGCAATGAGTGGACCATGATGCTTAATGTTGCAGCAGTTATTGTTGACGAGGTGCATCAGGCAAAGGCAGAAGTTCTCAAGTCAATGCTTACTACTGAATTTGCTGATGTTCCTATTCGTTGGGGATTGACTGGAACTATTCCCAAAGAAGCATTTGAACAAGTTGCACTTAAAGTAGCAATTGGTGATGTTATCAGTCAACTTAGTGCTAGCACCCTACAAGAGGCTGGTGTGCTGTCTAATTGCCATGTAAATATTGTGCAAACAGTTGAGCACAGTGATTTTAGAAATTACCAAGAAGAATTAAAATACCTTACAACGAATAAAGATCGTCTTGACCATATGGCAAGCCTTCTTGGTGAAGTTATTAAAACAGGAAACACACTTGTGCTAGTAGACCGCCGTGAATGCGGTGATGAATTGGTTGCACGACTGCCCAACAGTGTGTTTGTTCAAGGAGACATGAAGAATGCAAAACGCAAAGAACATTATGATGAGATTGCTAACGTCAGTGACAAAATCATTGTTGCAACTTATGGAGTGGCTGCAGTTGGCATTAATGTTCCTCGTATTTTTAATCTTGTTCTTATTGAACCTGGCAAGTCATTCGTTCGTGTCATTCAATCTATCGGTCGTGGCATTCGTAAGGCAGAAGACAAAGACTTTGTTCAAATCTGGGACTTAACTGCTGATTGTAAATTTGCCAAGCGCCATCTTACAAAGCGTAAACAATTCTACAAAGAAGCTAACTATCCATTTACGCAAGAAAAGAGTATCTATAAATGAAGATAGCAGTATGTGGTTGCTCGTTCAGTGCTGTTAGTAATTTACCTGAGTATGCAGGAACTCATTGGAGTGAAGTTCTTGCCCGTAAACTCGGTGCAGAACTTGTTACATATGCTCGTCAAGGTATTGGCAACAATGTAATACGATTACAGATTGATGAAGCTATTAAAGATAAAGCAGATTGGGTATTCATTGCAAGTACTACAGAAGATCGCATTGAATTTCCAGTTGAGAAATTTATTAAGATAGAAGATGGTTCTCCCAACCATAGTGCTAAGCCAGAAAACCGCAATGGTTATTTGTGGGAAGATGGTTTAAAGAACTTTAACTATGGTGATGCGCATCCTTATCGCATGATTGCTGAAACTATGTTTAGTGTGATTGAGAATTACGACCACAACTATCGCATTGCCAAAGTAGATAAGCATACACGAATGGCAATGGAAGGTTACGCAGCATTTCTTTACGATGCACATTGGAAACGTCAAGTAGATAATTGGGTGTTGTTTGGTGGATTATGGAAATTAGATGCCCTTAAAATTCCATTCCTTTTTAATCCATGGAATACCTATATTAAAAATAAAAGTTGGAATGAAGATTTTCCACACGAATTTACTCACAAGTATTTTGCACCACCGCAGTTTGCATTAGGTGCGTTTTGCGATAGCCATCCTCATGGTGGGGTAGACCCTGGCTATCATACAAGTACAGCGGGACAAGAAGCTATCGCTGAACTATATTATAATTTTGTTAAGGAAAGACAGTGAGAATACTAACAGTAGACAATACCGTATTTGAGATGAATAATTTACCAGAACAAGTAGATGATTTACGATTCTGTGTATTAGATAATTCTAACCCAAGTGAAGCAGATTATTATTTTCTTCCATTAGTATTTTTAGAAAGTTTTAATGATCCTGCCCTTGTGTTAAAGATTGGTGAACACCGAATTATGATGCCATATAATTGGCGTATTCTTATTGGTGAAGCAGAGATTGGTGATTTAGAAGCACTACCACTTACAAAATTAAATGACCGTGGTTTTCAAGCATTTACATTTAATCCAATCAGTTCATTCCGTGCAGCCTTTATGAATATTGAAATTGAAGATGTGTATCAAGATGTGCGCTGGTACTTCCCTAAACTAAAGAACGGTCAGCTACTTTGTATCCCAATCAGTGACGGACCAAAACCAATTTGCGCTTACTTTGTTAAAGAAATTAGTAGAGCATCGGAAACGATTGACATTCAAAACATAGTGTAGTATAATATTATTATGAGCATTGGAAACGCACCACCACCAAAAAGTTATTCAGACGAATGTGGTACCCACATTGGACCCGCAAGGTGGATGGCAATTCTTCGTGCAACTGAAAACAATCCTACACTAAAAGAACTTGCTGACGAATTGTTAGTAATGTACGAGTTGAGTGAAGAAGTGCAGAAAAATGATGACAGCATCTCTGGCATATTTTCACCAACTGCATCAGGTGAGTGGAGAGGAGTAATCCTTGGTTAATAAACTTGACATTGGTTATGAGATGGCACAGTTAGATACCAAGAACCGTGCCTTCTATGATGAACTTACCGATGAAGAACGCAAGAAGTTCTCTACCTATCTTATGTTGCGTTGGGGCAGTGCTGTAACGGGTGAGCCTATGTTGCAGCAGTATTATCTGCAAGCAATGAATGAACGTGTTAATAAGCGTTTCTTTGATCTTGGCAAACATCCTAAACTGCAATGGTTATTGCTGACTACTGTCTCTCCTAACATGGGCAAGCATCGTCATGAGTGGATGGCGTTTTCTGCACGTAAGTCAAAGAATAAACGTGCGGATATTATTGCCAAATTATATCCTGAATATAAACTTGATGATTGTGAACTGATGGCAGCAAGCATCCCTGATCCTGAATTTAAGGCAATGTTGGTGGAACTTGGTTGGAATGATAAAGAAATCAAAGAGGCAATGAAATGACGCTTAAAAGTGCTTTTACAAACACTGGTGATGTTGCGTTTATTAACATTCAAGAAACTTACGGCGGTCAAAATATTGATATTAGGTTCTCTATTGAAATGATGGAATTGGTTAAGTTCTGGCGTGAATGGGGACCAGTGTTTAAGAGTCATAATCCAAGCGTGATGGATGCTCTTCAACAAGCACGAACAATACATGAGATAACAAAATAATATGGACTTACTAACTGTTGTTTATCGTGATGAACTACATTTGCTTGAACATCAAGCATACAGTATTGCGTATTATTTTCTTGATGAAATACAAAACATATACGTCATATTAAATGATGACACGCTAACTCATGATGATATTGACGTAAGTTGGTATGGCGATCTTGGTTATAAAGTCCGCATATTTCATCGCAATGAATTTGGTTATTATCCATCATCACATTTGTCAGGTTGGTATACGCAGCAAGTATGTAAGATACTTGGCACTGCACATGCAGAAAGCAATTGGTGCATGATACTTGATGCCAAGACATGGTTTATTCGTCCATTTGAAATTAGTGAAGTATTTGACCAGTATAACCGTGCACGATTTGCAATTTGGGATATTCCGCATAACCACTGGGATCGTGGTATTGAATATCTCAAAAAACATTATGATATCCCACGCATTGATTGGTTAAGTCCTGCTGGTGTGCCATTTCTTGCTGATGTTAAAACGATGCGAGAAATGGTCTATGAAGAACCAGATTTTATAAAGTGGTTTGAAAACAATTGTGAATTTCACATAAATGGAATAACTGAATTTCTTTGTTATAGTGCGTGGGTTACCAAACGTGGAAACTTTAATGACTTGTATACTGGTGAACAAGTAATTGAAGTTGCTAATCTAGCCGATTATGATGTGTCTAACTTTAATGTATGGTGGGAAAAAATTCATAAAGAAAATACGCTTACTGCAAGTGTGCATCCTCGTGCTTATAAACTTCTTGATTACGATCAACGTAAAGCATGGGACGAGTTTGTAAAGGAACGCATATGAAAGCAGTATGTATGGTTGCTCATCCAGATGATTGTGCGATCTTTGCTTACCAATTTATTATGGAACACCGTGATTGGGATTGGACGATATGTTATCTTACCTATCAACGAACCGATCCTCGTGGAGCAGAGATAGCCCAATTTTGGAAACAGCGTGGTATTTCAACAATGTTTGCTGGTTTACCCGATACATGGGAATATGTTGAACGTAATGAACTTGGATTTGACACAGAACCAGCAGAAAAGTGGATACGTGCTGTATGCGATGGCGCAGATATTATACTAACACACAATGAGAAAGGTGAGTATAATCATCCTCATCATATATTCATCTACAAAGTAACGAGTTTTATTGCTATACCTAAGATTTGGTTTGGAAGTTACCCTGATTATTATAATCAACTAATTAGCACAGTTACACCGCCATATGACCCAAGTGAACTTCCACTTCACGAAGAGGTAATTCGTGGATTTGATTTGACATCGTGGAAATATTATATTACCCCTGCAGCACAAAAACTGTTATAATTACAAGATGGACGAATTGCGTAAAATAGCTATTGAAGCAAGAAAAGAATTCAAACCTGGTGAACACGTATGCAAATACTGTGGGCAAGGATTTGTGCGAGAAAGTACGTTACAAGTTCATCAATGTGAACCTAAACGTCGTGATCAACAGCGTGGTGAAAAGGGAGTCATTATTGGTTTCCAAACCTGGCTACGGTTTTATGAACTTACACAAGGTTCGGCTAAGTTAAAAACCTATGAAGATTTTTGTAACAATAACTTCTACAATGCTTTTGTAAAGTTTGGACGACATTGTGTGGCAATTAGTGCAATCAATGTTAATCAGTTTATGGATTATGTGCTAAAGAAACAAATTAAGATCGATAACTGGTGTAAAGATAAAGTGTATGAAGAATATCTTTATGGTATACTACGCAGCGAAAGTTCAAGCGATGCATTAGAACGTTCTATTTTAACCATGCAAGAATGGAGCGAAGAAACAGGAAATGATATTACCACATATTTTACTGCGGTAAGTGCCAATCGTTTTGTGCAGCATATTCTTAATGGTCGTGTAAGCTGTTGGGCAATTTATTGCTGCGATAATGGCATTGATAAACTTGGAACGCTAAGCGAAGAACAAGTTACACTTCTTATGCCTTGGATTGATCCAGAATTTTGGCAACGCAAACTACACGATTATACTGCTGATACTGAAATGACAAAGCATATATTGACACAAGCAGGTCTTTGATGTCACCACGTTTTATTATTGCTCACAAAGCATCACTACAAGATATCAGAACCATATCCAGTGATATCTATGCTATTGATTTGATAAAGAACAAAAGTATACTTGTAATTAGTGATGTTAGTTGGTGGGTTAGTAATGCAAAGGATATTGAGCAATGGTGTAATGCATCATTGACAAAGTGGTCACAACACGGTATGCTGTTAGGATTTATAAATGATGAAGAACGTAACTTATTCTTAATGAGATGGGCATAATGTCTCATGTTGATATTGAATTTTCAAAAGATATATGGCATAATATCATTGAAGTTGGCGAGTGGCTTGATGAGTATATGCCTAATCCACCAGATGATGAGCAACCCAGATGGTTTATAGCCAATGGGCAAGATGATCGGTGGGGTATTAGGTTTTACAATGAAGAAGATGCTGCACTATACCTATTGCGGTGGGGAACTAGATAATGGATATTGACATAGACTTTGGAAACCGTGAGGATATCTTGAAACTTATCAAGCATATACCTGCGTCTATCAGCCGTGACGGTACTGTTGTCAAGCATAACACTGGAGTCTATGTCAATCCTATTCCCCAAAATCCTGTTACGGGATTAAGCAATATTGATTATGATACAGCCGAAGAACTTGGCTATATGAAGTTAGACCTACTGAATGTTCATGTCTATAATTCAGTTCGCAGTAACGAGCATCTTGACGAACTCTGTAAACGTGAACCTCAGTGGGAAAAATTAAAGGAGAGAGATTTCGTTGCCAAACTTATTCACCTATCAAATCATTATGATATTGTTCAGCAACACTTTCCTGATACCATGGATAAATTGGCTATGGTTTTGGCTATTATACGTCCATCAAAACGATACCTTATCGGAAAACGATGGCGAGAAGTAGCTGATGAGATTTGGGTAAAACCAGATGAGGGATATTATTTCAAGAAAGCACACGCCTATGGGTATGCGCAATTAGTAATGGTTCATATGAACCTATTAACCGAGTCTTTTAACTAACTGCACAACTCTACGTTTAGTTCTGCGCTCTGCAAGTTTAGCAATAGAGACAATATGTCCTTGCTGATCTTTTATATCTTTTGTAGTTAGGGTAACCGTACTGTAGCGGAATGGATTCCAACTATCTTTAAGAAATATATTAATTGGAATTAGTCTATTGGATTCCCACCACCATATTTCTGCTGCTTCTAAAAACCCAAGTTTATCTTGATCAGTTCGCAATTTATTAAACGCATACATGCTAACTATATCTGAGTCATGATTTTGTATAATGCCAATGTAATCAGCAGTTGGGTATTTTATATAAGATAGGAACGGATATTGCTCAAGCATTTGTTCAATTGAAATCATAATAAATATTAAAGGAGTCCATCAGTTGCAGTTAATTTCAGGTTATTTATATCCACAAATTATTACCGTTGTAAAGAACAGTGACTTCACACTTCACAGGGAGAATCAGTTAGTGTATGCGAAACCATTGCAAATTTACAAAGGTGTAGATAACAAGTTTCAATTTTTTATTAAAAATAATGATCAAAAACCTGTAAGTCTACTTGATAGTTCAATTCTATTTAACTTGATTGATAGCACCACAAAAGAATTAGTGTTTACCAGAAATCTTGACTTAGTTTATAGTGATAATGGTAGCGCAACTTGCCTTCTTGAAAGTTCAATGATTGATAATATCAATGCTGGTCTTTATAATTACAGCATTGTTGTTACAAACGGCGAAGGTGTACAAGAAATTGTTTATAGTGATGATAACTATAATGCACAAGGTCAAGCACGTATTAATGAAAACGTGTATCCTGCGTTTGTTCCAAGTTTAAAACCAACTATCCTACAATATGGCAACAATAGCGATACCAACTATCAAAACGTTGCTTACACCAGCAATAGTCTTATGGCTAACTATGTTCGTGGTTCGGCAGTGTATCAAACAGTACAGTATAATGCTAATGCATTTACAGGAAATGTTGAATTACAAGCAACGCAAGATGTAAGCAGCACAACCATTGCAAATAGTTATACAACCATCAATACTGTGCAATTGAATAACTACACTGGCACAAACTACTTTAACTTCCAAGGCAAATATGCTGCTGTGCGATTTAAGATTACACAAGTTAACGGCACTATGAATTATATCTATTATAGACCTTGACATTTGTTATAAATCTGTTATATTAGTGTTATGGAAATTACTGACCAAATCATGCAGCATCTGCCATGGAAACGCAAATCCACGCCTAGTAAGTGGATAAGTTTCAATGCTGTCTGCTGTCATCATAATGGTCATGCAGCAGATACTCGTGGGCGTGGCGGCGTTATGCCTTCACCAGAGGGTGGTATCACGGCACACTGCTTTAATTGCCATTATACTGCTTCTTGGCAACCTGGCAATCGACTATCTTATAAGATGCGGCGTTGGATGTCATGGCTTGGTATGGCTGATGATACTATCTCTCGCCTTAGCCTATTTGCGTTAGCACAATCTACCCCAGATTATCCACGAGTAGAAGCACGTGAGTTACCCACTTACGAGCCTCGTGAGCCATGTCCTGGTCGCCCTATTACAAGTTGGTTAAATGATGGATATATCAATGAAAACGATTATAACAGTCTTGAAATGGCTATCAATTATCTTGATTCTAGAGGTTTTGGTGATAAGTTATCTGATTTTTACTGGACAGACGATCCTGCTTTAAGAAACCGTGTGTTGGTTCCATTTACTTGGAAAAACAAACCTATGGGTTTCAGTGGGCGGCTGTTTGAAGATGGCAAGAAGAAAATAAAATACTTCTCTAATTATCCAAGCAATATGATATGGGGTTATGACCGTCAACACAAGGATGCGAAATTTTGTATTGTCGTTGAAGGACTGCTTGATGCTGTCGCCATCGGTGCGCTTGCAATTTGTAGCAATGAAATTAATGATGGTCAGGCTCAAGTTATCGAAACACTTGACCGTGATATCATTGTTGTGCCTGATCGTGATAAAGCTGGTATGGCAATGGTCAACGCTGCTCTAAAATATGGTTGGGGTGTAGCATTTCCAGAATGGGAAAACGGAATTAAAGATGTAGCAGATGCTGTTGCTAAGTATGGAACACTGTTCACCATGCGTAGTATTCTCAATAGTGTGGAATCAAATAACTTAAAGATTCGATTGATGGCGAAAAAATGGCTATAAAAAGTATTACATTAGAAGTTACTAATATGTGCACCCTAAAATGTTTACGGTGTGCAAGAACTGATTTCATAAAAAAATATCCGAAGGGGTGGAAAAATCACAACTTAAATTTACAAGATTTAAAAAATTTTCTTGATATTGATTTTAAAAATACATCGTTTACTATTTGTGGTAATTACGGCGATGCCATATATTACAATGATTTATTTCCACTGTGTCGTTGGCTAAAAGAAAATGGTTCTACTATTAAATTGCATACTAATGGTAGTTATAAAACTGCAGATTGGTGGAATAACCTAGCATCAATTCTCGATGAAAATGACGAGGTAAATTGGGCTATTGATGGCACACCTGAAAATTTCACTGAGTATAGAGTCAATGCGGATTGGGATTCAATTAAGACAGGCATTGATATTATTACAAAAACTAAAATACAGACTGTATGGCGGCATATCGTGCTTAAGTTCAATCAAGGCACTGTTTCTGAGACTGAAACACTTGCAAAATCTTTAGGTATTAAAAAATTTAGTATTGTTCACAGTGACCGCTGGGAGGAAAATGATGCCTTAAAACCTGATAGTAATTTTATAAATGCGGCTGATGAATTTAAAACTGCTTGGAAAAAAAATGTCAGAAATTTAGATATTTCTCCAAAATGTTTAACAGGCGAAACTAGTCATTTTATAACAGCAGAAGGATATTATACACCATGCTGTTATATAGCTGACCATCGTTTTTATTATAAAACCAGATGGGGTAAAGAAAAACAAAAATATAGTATTAAAAATACAAAATTTACAGAAATTTTATCAAGACCTGATGTAATACAATATTTCAAGGATTTGACAAATAATATATGTGATGATGTTTGCAGGTTTAGTTGTCCAAAGATAGGATGATGTCGTGAATAATATTAATAGTGACACGTTAGTATTTGTTGTTTATTCTCCTGGTGCTTTTGGAAGTTTTCTTTCTTTGGTTCTAGAGCAGTCAGAACATGTAGATCATCTATGGGACGAAACAGTTATTAATAACTTTGATTCTGATGGAGCAGCACATATAAAATTAAGCAATTGGATTAAAAATTTTCATGACGGCAATGACATTGATAGATGGGTAGAATTGCCAGATAATGATAAAATTGAGTATATTGAATCTCGGCTTTTTAAAGTTCCGACAAACAATTTAAAAATTCATAGGTTTACTGTTCCAAGTGCCATTCCAGAATTGATTAAAATTTTTTCCAAATCAAAAATTATATATATTCAGTATGATGAACAAAATAAAGAACTTGTGGTTAATAATTTTATTAACAAAATAATAAAGACTGACAGATTTGCTAAGAATAAATTGTCCAGTATTATCAATAAGGTACTCTCAAAGGCATCAGACATTGAAAAATTTAAATATTATCGTAAGATTGCCATTGACAGACTTGATAAAATTAACTTGAAAACTATTCCAATAGGTGTTAAAATAGTTCCTATTGCTTCATTTTTATCATGGGAAGATTTTTTGGTAGAGTATCAACAAATATGTTCATATTTAAAAATTAAACCAGAATTACATAAGGTCAAAGAATTGTATAATGAATTTATAAAGGTAAACGGATTGAATGGCTAAATCATTTGATGCTGGCATCCAAAAACTTTTCATTGAAATGATGCTAAGTGATCCGCAAAGTTATGTGCGGGTGCAGAATATATTCAATCCAAACAACTTTGATCGTAGTTTACAAAATGCTGCGAAGTTTATTAAAACTCACTGTGAGCAGCATACTATTATGCCGTTGCTTGAACAGATAAACGCTGCTACAAACAATACTTTTGCACCTGTGCCTGGCATGACTGATGACCATACTGCATGGTTCTTAGAAGAATTTGAAGATTTTACCAAGCAAAAAGAACTTGAGCGAGCCATTCTTGCAGCAGCAGACCTATTAGAGAAAGGTGATTTTGATCCTGTTGAAAAATTGATAAAAGATGCAGTACAAATCAGTCTAACCAAAGACCTTGGCACAGATTACTTCCTTGATCCTATTGCTCGTCTTACTAAGATTAAAGATAATAACGGACAAACAAGCACAGGTTGGAATACACTTGACCAAAAACTATATGGTGGTTTTAATCGTGGAGAGTTGAATATCTTTGCTGGCGGTTCGGGTTCGGGTAAATCACTGTTCATGCAGAATATTGCATGCAATTGGGTATTGGCAGGTCTCAATGGCGTTTACATTACGCTTGAATTGAGTGAAGAATTGACTGCTATGCGTATTGATAGTATGTTGACCAATACAGCAAGTAAGGATATTTTCAAGAGCATTGAAGATATTGAGATCAAGGTTAGAATGGTTGGCAAGAAGAGTGGTAAGTTCCAAATCAAATATCTGCCAGCACAAAGCACTATCAACGATGTTCGCTCATATTGTAAAGAACTTCAAGTCCGCACAGGTCGCAAACTTGACTTTATCATGATTGACTATCTTGATTTGTTGATGCCAGTTAGTGCAAAAGTTAGCCCAAGTGATTTGTTTGTTAAGGACAAATATGTCTCCGAAGAAATTCGTAACTTTGCTAAAGAAATGGACATTCTACTTGTTACCGCATCACAGTTAAACCGTGCATCGGTTGAAGAAGTAGAGTTTGATCATTCGCACATTTCTGGCGGTATTTCTAAGATTAATACTGCTGATAATCTATTCGGTATCTTTACATCACGTAGTATGCGTGAACATGGCAAGTATCAGCTACAATTAATGAAAACTCGTAGTAGTAGTGGTGTTGGTCAGAAAGTTGAACTTGAATTTGATATTGATAGTCTGCGTATTCGTGATATGCCAGATGACGGAGAAGCGCATCAGTTTAAAAAACCTGTTAGCAGTATCTTTGATGGTGTCAAGAACAAGAGTACAGTTGTACCAAGTAGCGAACCAGAAGAAAGCGGCAAGATAACAGCAGATGTAAATAGCAGTAAGTTAAAACAAATGCTGGCTAACATCAAACAGAAAAATTAATAATGACTTCATCATCATCATTTTGCTACCAACCTTGGACAGGTATTGATATAGATAATAGTGGTTCTATTAGACCTTGTTGCAAGTTTAATACTAAAATTGCAGAGGATTGGGAAGGTTATAATATCAATAATATGAGTATTGATGATTATAAAAAAAGCAACGGGTTGGCAAAATTAAAAGAATCTTTTGTATCTGGTCAAAAACCAGCAGCATGTGAGCGTTGTTGGAAAGATGAGGCAGCAAATTATCCTAGTAAACGAACAATGGACGGCGAGCGATGGAAGAAAGAATTTAATGACTTTAATTTAACTGCATCAAATACGTTACTATTGACGCTGCCACTTGGTAATATATGTAATTTAAAATGCAGAATTTGTAGTCCAAACTCAAGTAGTAGTTGGAAAAAAGAATTTCAAGATATCTATAATATAAAGTATAAGGTAGCAGATTGGGCCAACAATGATTTTGTATGGCAATCATTGTTGGAAATGACCGATGATATTTTAGAATTACATTTACATGGTGGTGAACCATTTTTATATGACAACGAGAAACATTTAGAAATCTTAAATAAAATTTCTAATTCTCCCAATGCCAGTAAAATTAGATTACATTATAATACAAATGGTACTGTATTCCCAGATCAAAAATATTGGGATGCATTTGACAAGATAGGATGGGTTGATATTCAACCTAGTATCGATGATATTGGTGCTCGATTTGAGTATAATAGAAAAAATGCCAAATGGGATGAAGTTAAAGAAAACTTAATAAAATATAGAGACTATATTAATATTCGTCCCAATATGCAGTTGAGCATCAGCACAACAGTTAGTGTGTTTACAATCTATTATCTTGACGAGATGTTTACATATTTTATGGATAACAAACTACCAAAACCTTGGTTGGGAAAATTATCTAAACCTGAGTATTATAGATGTTCTATATTTCCATCTGAGCACAAAGAAATTATCAAGAATAAGTTATTGTCTAGTAGTCATGAGGATTTGCAAAACATAAGTCAATGGTTAAACGATGATGACTCTGTGCTGTTGGATAAATTTAGGGAAAACATTAAATTACACGATGCGTACAGAAAAGAATCATTTAAACAAGTATTTCCCGAAATTTATTCATGGTTGTTCTAACCAAGATACAAATTCAATAGGATAAACATCTGCAAATTCGTACAGGTCGTAAGGTAGACTTTATCATGATTGACTATCTTGATCTGCTTATGCCTGTTAGCGCCAAAGTTAGCCCAAGTGATTTGTTTGTTAAAGACAAATATGTATCGGAAGAAATTCGTAACTTTGCTAAAGAAATGCAAATCTTGTTGGTTACAGCATCGCAGTTAAATCGTGCTAGTGTAGAAGAAGTAGAGTTTGACCATAGTCATATTAGTGGTGGTATTTCTAAAATCAACACTGCGGATAATCTATTTGGTATTTTTACTTCTCGCAGTATGCGTGAACATGGCAAGTATCAGTTACAGATTATGAAAACTCGCTCTTCAAGTGGTGTTGGACAAAAGGTTGAACTTGAATTTGATATTGATAGTCTGCGTATTCGTGATATGCCAGATGACGGAGAAGCGCATCAGTTTAAAAAACCTGTCAGCAGTATCTTTGATGGTGTCAAGAACAAGAGTACAGTTGTACCAAGTAGCGAACCAGAAGAAAGCGGCAAGATTGTGGCAGATATAAACAGCAGTAAACTAAAACAAATGCTTGCTAATATTAAACAGAAATAAAAACTTAAATAAAATTATGATTTCTCTTAACAATATTAAACATTTACATATGGAATTTAGTTCACTGTGTAATGCAAGATGTCCATTGTGTCCCCGTAATTTATTTGGTTATCCATACAATAGTGGATATGAAGAAACTAGCTTAACACTTGAATTAATTAAAAAATCATTTTCGCCGCAGTTTGTTAATCAACTTGACCGTGGTATACTAGTTAATGGAAACTTTGGCGATTTTACTGCTAATTTAGAATCACTACAAATATTGGATTATTTTAAAACTTGTAATCCAAAACTAAAAATACAAATCAGCACAAACGGCAGTGCAAGAAATACAGATTTTTGGCATGAACTTGGTAAATTTTCAAATGCTATTGTAGAGTTTTGTTTGGATGGATTAGAAGATACACACGCAATATATCGTCAAGATACAAATTTTAATCGAATACTTAAAAATGCAAAAGCATTCATGGATGCTGGTGGTGTTGCTATATGGAAGATGATACGTTTTGACCATAACAAGCACCAAGTTGAAGAAGCAGAACAGCTTTCTAAAAAATTAGGATTTTCAAAATTTCAACTTGAGGACCATGGCAGAAATACTGGACCAGTGTTTGACCGTGATGGTAAATTAATTCGCACTATGGGCAACTACACTGGATTTACTGATATTGAAAATATAATTAAATTTCAAAGTGATTCAAATAAAATTTATTCACATAAACCATATGTTCAAGGTTTGACTCATTCTTGTTTTACAAAAGATAATAATTCAATTTATATTGCAGCAAATGGATTAGTTTATCCTTGTTGTTATATGGCATTTAATCCGTTAACATATGACCAAGGTTTTAACGGATTTATTAATCGTCAAATTAAACCATTAGTAAAACATAATAGTTTACATGAACATGATTTAGAAACTTGCATTGGTTGGTTTAGCAGTGTTGAAAGTGCATGGACACGGGATAGCTATGAAAACGGTCGTTTAATACAATGCGATCAGGTGTGTGGAAAATTTGAAACCGCATAAAACCTCATAAATATTCATGGAGTTTAATAATTTGCGCAAACAATCTCGTAGTATTCTTGATGAGTTGAGCCAATTAGGGGTTGGTAAGAATACTGGATTAGTATTAGAAAGTCGTGCTAACCATATCATCAATAGTGCTATTAATCTTATTAATCAAATCCGTGAAACCTATGATGCTCCAGAGGCAGATGAATTAGAACGCCGACTATTAAATAGTATACGTGCGCAAGAACCTGCCAAGTTTGTTCGTGGGTTAAGGAAGATTAATGAGAGCAAATGAAATATTATCCGAAGTAACAGACCCAAAAGCAACTCCTCCAAAACCAAACGATCCTGAATTTCAGAAGAGTAAAGAATCATTTGTAAAAATTATTAATCAAGCAGTTGCTGAATATAATGCTCAATTATCTAATTTAAGAAAAACATACGCTGACAAATATAAAGAAATAATAAGTGACAATGACACTTTAGTTGATAATATAAAAGATGCAATATTTTCTTTCTTAATAAACAAGGGAAATGGTCTTATTCTTGATGCAGATAAAGATTTGTTAAGCAGAACATTTAATATTAAATTGCCTCCAAAATCTCCTAATCCAACAGTTCCTCCTACTACAACTGGCGCACCATCTATTTCATCACCGCCACCAAAAACACCATCAGAACGTGAATTTGATATATTAGATTTGGATAATACCAGCAATGATAATACAAAAAAACCTAAATTTAAAGTGGTTAACAGTGGCAAAGAACCTAAGCAAAATTCACTTATTGAAGGTATCTTTCAAATAGATCGCAATACTGGAAAGATAACAATAGACCCAAAAGACATTGATAAGTTGGCAAAACTTACTACTTTTATTTGGTATAGAAATCGTAACCTTAAAAATACAAATCCAACTGTATTTGCTAAACAAGCTGGTGTACAATCAACTGGTCGTTCACTAACTAATCGTGTAAACAACAATGCACTTGCGAAAGCAGTTGGCGTAGACCCACAAAATCCAGAATTTTTACAATCACTCGTCAATGCTGTTGCAAATAAAGATAACCTTATCAATTTCTTAGAAAAAGTACGTTCTGTAGCAGGCATCAAGCCGCAAACAAAATAACGGATAACCGCACTATTTTCTCTAACATTTATAAATACTATTAGCGTAATAATAAACGCAAATTTTGGAGAATTAAAATGGCAGATTTTTATCGTATTAATGGTAACGCTGGTGTAGTTGGTGATGGCAAGGGTTTTATCTCAACAGCTATCGGTGCTAGCTTTATCGGAAAGTTCCCTGTAGCAATTGCAGGTTACATTGCAAATTCAAGTGGCACAGCACAAGACCTACGTCTTGAAAGCGGCGTTAACAATGCAATTCCTGCAATCCTAACCTCAATTTCAAGCAACGTAACTGTTCTTGCATATCAGATTGAAGCAACATCTGGTGGTAATATCAGTCTACTTCTTGAAGGTGCTGCTGGTCTTGCATCAACTGATGCTGGTATTGCAACAGTTATTCAAAACACTGTTCGCAGCCTAACCGCTGCTGGTAACAACGCAGTTGATTGCAGTGGTTCACTATTCGTGAACAAGGGCTTCAAGCTAAGCTACACTTAATATATCCTAGATATATTACAAAGTTCAAGGGCGGGCAACCGCCCTTTTTCTTTGCCTAAAATAATACGCAATAAGTAAAAATATGATTCGTTGTTTATCTCTTTTTGATATAAGTCGCAGTAGTAGTGGCAAGCATACTCCAGATCAACTTAGAAATTGGCACTGCTTGTTGCAGGCACTTAGTTTATACAGTAAATTTACTGTAGATTCTTATCCAACGCAGATATTCAGAGATATAAACGGTTTAGGTTTTGGTAAAAATTATGTTGGGCAACATAATGTATGGATATTTGATTTTGAATTACAAGACGCAGAACTTGATATGGATAAGTTATCTAATATAGTACATCAAATACCAATGATAACCCTGTTAGAAGAAAGCGCAAACTTTCCAATTAATTGTACTGATTTATATGGCGATAATCAAAATATAGTGTTTTTATTATTATAACTGTCATAATAAATAGTATTTGCTACTGCATGGAGTTGTTATGGCAAAGAAACCATATGAAATAGAGCGAACCAGTTTAGAAGCGCATGTCGATATCTGTGCAGAGCGTTATGAACAAATGGATACTAAAATGGACACTATGGAATTAAGACTTGCAAAGGTCGAAACCATTGTCAACGAAATTAAAAACATGTTAATTGAAAAAGAAACTTTGGCTTATAAAAAACTCGTTGGCTTAGGAATTGGCATTATTGGCTCACTACTAACAGCCCTATTGGGCTTAATATTGTATGTTGCAAAAACACATACTTAATTGACACGCTGTTGCTGTTGTGATATATTAATTCAATGAGCAAACAATCAGCAACATTTGGAAAAGTAAAAGATTTTATCACGGATCAATACAATCAATTGCCTGTTATGGGGGCAGTTATTGTAAAATCTGTGGTAAACGGATACAAGGTTAACGATATCCTTGTTAAAATGGATGGCAACCGATATAGTGTTGTCAAAGAAAATAGCGAAATAAGTGAATTCAATCAACGTCGCACTGCTATTTTATTTGCTGCATTAGTCAGTAAGAAGAAATATAGCGATAGCAGCAAGATATATGGATTAGATAAGCAACTTGACATTTATCTTGAAGATAAGCAGTTTTATACTATTCGTTTAAAAAACAATGACAACATGGTATATGAACATCGACTATCTCGTGTAGAAAGCGAACTCATTATTATAGATGATCAACTGCGACAATTAGAGAAAAGTGTCGCTCTGCAATAAATACTAGTAAATGCAAGGGCATCATTATGTTTATTAAAGAATTTAACAATCTATCAGCAACCGAACTTAACCAACAGTTAAATAAGGTTTACAAATGGCAATTAGATTTGCAAAAAGTCACTGAGAGTGATGCTAGTGCAATGATGAACACATTGCAAAATAAAATTAGTAGAATTAAAAAATCACCACAGGCTCACTATGCAGAGCGCAATCCAGAATACATGGAAGCAGTAATGGTTAGCAAAGTCCTAGAAACATGGAAGAATGAAATGGCACACGGTCGTAAAATTATCGCAGAAAAGATGAGAGCAATCAATGCATATTGCTCAGTTGCTCTTAACGAGCGTGAACTTTCACCTTCTGAGATGAACAATCGTGAACGTCTTGTTAAGGCTATGAAAGGCAAGAAAGGTGACTTTGAAAAGCGTTATGGAAAACGTGGCGAAGAAGTTATGTATGCTACTGCTACAAAGATGGCAAAGAATGAAAGCATTGAGTTACCGCCAGCCCTAACCGAAGGTGAAATTGAACAAGCACGTGTTACTATGGCTGCTCGTGACCTTGCTGATACTGTTCAAGATATTGTTGAAAAAATCAGCAAGATGCAAAATGAGCAACTACCAGCACTTGTAAGTGCAATGAAAGACCAGATTGGTATGGATCAGGCTAATCAGTTTAATGAAGCTACAAAAGCTACACTTTCATCACTTCTTGACTCAGCAAATACAGCACGTGATGCACTAGATAACGCTAGCCGTGGCGTGTATGACATGGGCGGTAGTGACATGGGTGCTCCTGGTGCTATGGGCGGCGATGATTTGGGTGCTGCTCCTGATATGAATGCACCACTTGGTGGTGACGAAGCACCAATGCCTCCACGTGATGGCGAAAGTGATTTAAATGCTTCTGATGCTGCAACAGGCGGACCTGCTGAATTAGGTCGTGGTCTACGAGCATAATATGAAACTTTTAGAGGTTGCTCCAGATTTTATGAAAAGTCAAGCAGGCACACTGATGACTATTTTACAATATCTGGAGAGTAAAACTAAACCAGGTGTTCAGGTTCCAATTGCAAATATTGCAAAGTTAATGAATAATGCTGGTTATAGTTTTAGTTACGATGCTCTTGATGAATTAATAAACAGCAATCCTAATTTACGTGATATGATTAGCGATTATAATAAAGAGCATATTGTGCTAGGCAAAGAAAGTGTAGCAGACAAAGAGCCAGACGAGGCAGAGGCTGAAAAGCAATCCTCTACCGTAGATAATATGGCTAGCAAAGCAAGTAAGTTTTAATCTAAATACTTAATGCGCATTGGTGATCTTGAACAATTAACCAACTTTCACGATAAACTTAACCCTGATTTATGGGAAGGTAATCGTTTAAAGCCGCAAGTTCGTCTTGCGCTATTCAAGATTGCAAAAGCATTTGTTGACTTTATAAATGTAGAAGATTTAGAGTTAACTGATATTACTATCAGTGGCAGTAATGCTTCATTTAACTACAATGATAAAAGTGATATTGACCTTCATCTTATTGCCAATAGTAACGGACCATGCAAGGTTAATTTAAAAGATTTATTCCAAGCCAAAAAAGTAATATTCAATGACCAACATGATATTGAAATCATGGGACATGCAGTTGAAGTATATGTTCAAGGCAGCGAAGATACGCATATAAGCAATGGCGTTTATAGTGTGTACAACAATGATTGGGTCAAGTTTCCAAAGAAGATAACTGTTAAACCTGATGTTACAAACATTGAAGATAAGTTTGAGCATCTTGGTGAAGAAATTAAGCAAGCATTAGATAGCGGTGATCCACAAACTATCGCTAGACTTAAGAAACGTATTAAAGATATGCGCCAAGCTGGTTTAGAAAAGAACGGTGAATTTGGTGTAGAAAACTTAGCATTTAAATTGTTACGTAATGCTGGTTTAATTCAGAAACTATATGATGCCGAAGTTAAAGAAGTAGATAAAGAATTAAGTTTGGATGAAGGAAACCAATTTACAGGCGCACTTGCCAAAGCACGTGCCAAAGGACTATCAGAGTTTACGGTTGGTGGTAAAACATTCAAAGTAAAAAATAGCAAAAAGATTGTAAAAGAAGCGGAACTGACTGAAAAGTGGAGCAGAAAATATAAGCGCAGTATAGATTGCTCTCATCCTAAAGGATTTAGCCAAAAGGCTCACTGTGCTGGTCGTCGTAAAAAGAAATAAATATTACGTGGAGTAAAGAATGTTTACAGCAACCAATGCCAGAACCCAAAGTATTACAAGCGCAACAACAGAAGTTGAAAGCACGTTAATAAATCTTAATATTATTCAGGCAGTTGCTACTGGTACCACAAGTGTTTCAATATATGGCAATACTCATACTATTGTTAATGGAAACCTAATTGTTGGTACACCAATGACACTTGATGCCAATTACTATGCAAGTTGGCAAACAACAACAGCAAACAATTTAGCAAGTGGACAAATGCAATCTGTTATTGACATACTGTCAAAACTAGGATATACTGTATCTCGTAAATCAACAGACGGGCAGCATATCTATTGGCAAATATCCTGGTAACACATAATCCACAATACGATTATAAGAAAATAACACGCAAAGAAACAGATGAGGGTCGCAGGTATCAAACTCCTGATGGCGATATTGTTGCGAGTGTAACCACAATCCTTGACAAGACTAAGCCAAAGGAAAAAGTTCAAGCACTGCATGAATGGCGACAACGTGTAGGTGTAGCGAAAGCACAGGCTATTACTACAGAGGCTGCTGGTCGTGGAACATCTATGCATAAGCAGTTAGAAAACTGGCTTGAGTTTGGTGATCTTAAAACAGGTGGTAATATGGTTCATGCCGAAGCTGCTAAAATGGCAACAGTTATTGTCGATGAATATCTTAAAGGACAGTTGCAAGAATATTGGGGTATGGAAACTGCTCTTTATTATCCGCAGCTATATGCTGGCACCACTGACCTTGTTGGTGTTTATAATGGCAAACCATCTATCATAGATTACAAACAAACAAATAAACCAAAGAAAACTGAATGGATTTCGGATTACTTTATCCAAGGTGCCGCATATGCTGCTGCACATAATAAGTTATTTGATACCAATATTTCACAAATTGTAATCCTTATGTGTTCTAAAGATTGTGAACCACAGCGTTGGATCATCAACGGCGAAGAATTTGACCAATGGACACAAATTTGGTGGGACAGAGTTTGGGAGTTCTATGCGGATAAACCATAAATATCTCTAAAGTGAGATATACGTATGTCAATTGTCCAGATTTCAAGAATCCAGCATCGTAGTGGTTTATATGAAAATCTACCTCAGTTAAGCAAAGCAGAACTTGGTTATAGTGTAGATACACGCCAATTATTCGTTGGTAACGGTCTTGTCACCGATGGTGCACCAGAATCTGGTAATACTGAAATCTTAACAGAATACAGTGATATTCTTAACTTAGCAAATCTTTATAATTATAAAAATAGTGATGCTGGTTATAATCCGCAAACTGGTAATGCTAAGGCACAATTTAATGGTATTGCGTACAATGGTTCACTGTATGTAGTTGTTGGAAGTAATGGAAACATCCTTACTAGTACAAACGGCACAACTTGGACTGCAACTGTAAGTGGAACAAACAATAACTTACTTGATATTACATATGGGGGCGGAACATTTGTTGCTGTTGGTGCCAATGGAACAGTAATTTATAGTACTAATGGAACAGTGTGGCAAGCAAGTGGCGCAGTTTCTTATACTAATATTAACGCAGTCATCTATGCATCAAGCAAATTTGTTCTTGTAACATTACTTGGTGAAATTTATACAAGTAACAATGGTATTACTTGGACTCTTCAAACAAGTGGTGTTTCTGTTAGCCTCAATGCAATTGCCTATGGTAATTCAAAATTTGTAGTAGGCGGAAAAAGCGGAACTGTTTTAACCAGTGCAGATGCTATTACTTGGAGTAATACTACAGTTGGTTATTATGACATACTTGGACTTCGTTATGTAACCGATACTAGCGGAAGTTCGTTTTTAGCAACAACTGCTTATAATAAAGTTTATGCTAGTACTGATGGAACAACATGGACTCGTAGTTTAATTGATGCATTTGTGAGTGTAACCAATGATGGAACAAATAGTTATGCGCTGACAAGTTGGGGTGATGTTTATAAAAACACTGATGGCTCATTAAATTATATTGCCACTATTGCAAGTGGTATTGAAAATTTTACCTACATTTATCATAATGGTGCTGGGTTGTTTACCGCACTGACCGCCAGTGGTGGAATCTATACCAGTGGAACAGGAACTACTTGGACACTACGTACTAGTGGTGTAACTACCGGATTAAATGGTGTTTGGTTTGATGGAACAACATGGGTTGTTGTTGGCAATGCTGGTGTTGTATTAACAAGTACAACTGGCACAACATTCACATCTCAAACTAGCGGTACGTCAAACAATCTACTTGCCATTACAAAACTTAGTACAACAACATGGATTGCGGTTGGAGCAAGTGGTACTGTAATTACTAGTCCAAATGCTACAGCGTGGACAACTCGAAGTAGTGGAACAAGCGTAGAACTTCGTGATGTTGCAGTTGCTGATTTGGGTGGCGGAACATATAAAGCAATTGCTGTTGGAACTGGTGGCATTGGTATTAGCAGTGCTAATGGTATTGCATGGAGCAGCGCAATTGCCAATAGTGCCACTGATCCAACTGGCACCACTGTAGCATTAAGTGACCTTAATAATATTATGTACTTGACATTCACACCACCTGGTGGTAGTAGTACAAGTATATGGTTGATAGTTGGTGATCATGGTATTGTTGCCACAAGTAGTAATGGAACAAGTTGGTTTACAAAAACTACAAAAACCTATAGTGATTTCACAGGTATTACTTTTGTTAGCACTTATTTCTTTGTTGTCGGCAACAATAGTTTAACCTATCTTAGAAGTCAAGATGCAGCAACCTATACCGCAATAAGTGAATATTTTGGTTCTAACGTGTTACAACCAGATTTATATGATGTTGCAACTAATGCAACTACCAATGTTATTGGTGGACAATATGGTTATCTTTATACTAGTACCAATCAATTTAAGTATTGGAAGAAATCTAGCACATCGTTGACATATACAAATCGCAACGTTTCATACTTGAATAGTGTATATTATTCTATTGGAGATCAAGGACATATATCTACAAGTACTAATGCTACAACTTGGTCAACACAAAGTTATAGTTATGGTGGAACAACAACACAGCGTTCAATTCAAAAGAAACTTGATGATTTTGTAAGCGTAAAAGATTTTGGTGCAAAGGGTGATGGTGTTACTGATGATACCGAAGCTATTAACCGTGCAATGTATGAACTATATTGCCGCACAAGTTCATTGGCAGCAAAAAAAATTCTTTGGTTTCCTGCTGGTAATTATATTGTCAATGGCAGTATCAATGTTCCAAGTCATGCAAGACTTCATGGTGAAGGAAGTTATAATACTCAAATTACACAAACAGCAAACCCATACATTTATCCATATATTACTTGGGTTATGTATACTGCTGATAACCTACAACAAACTAGTAACTTGGCTGGATTAAATGGCGCAGCATTGCCAACTGATATTGTTATTTCAGATATGGCATTGAGTAGCCTAAACGATGGTGTGGTAATAGACAATGCATCAAGTATTAGTCTTAATAATATCAGATTTATTGGTCCAAATACAAGTACCGTTTCAATATTAACTGATCCAATAAATGGTTCAACTACTGCTGGCGTTAAATTTCTTGGTAGAAGTTTAAGTTATTCCGATGATATAAACATAACTCATTGTTTGTTTAGTGGATATCATGTAGGTGTTTATGTGCCAGCAAGTCAGTATTTGAGTAATACGCTTATTGATAGTTGCTCATTTTTTAATCTTTATCATGGACTTTATTTTGTTGGAACTAGTAGCATAGGTGTAACAATTTCCAATAGTGTAATGGACCAAGTTTACAATAGTGGCTGTTGGATTACTAATTCTACAAATTTCTTAAGTGCCGCAAACTATTATAAAGATGTTGGAAACAAGAGCACTGGTGTGGCAAACCCATTTTATGTGATTGTTTACTTTGACAACACTGCAAATGGCTGCGCAAGCGTTGGTGACAGCTTTGATCGTGGTGATACGGCAGCGGATACATATACGTATGTAAGTAAAACTGCATTAACTGTTGATTGGAATTACACGTATGGTTTAAGATTAGGCACCTTTAATACTTTAATGGGTGATACTCTTGCTCTTGCAAACAATACCACGGCAGTTCTGCTTACTAACTTAAATTCTATTGGTAAAATTACATTTGGATTTGAATTCCAATATAGTATTGTAAGAAACAACAATGTTCGCAGTGGAAATGCTAAATTTACCTTGACAACAGGCGGATTATATAGTATAGATGATGATAGCACACAAAGTGGTGACGTAGGTGTAACATTTGGGTTTAATGGAACCGATTTGACATATACTACTGACGCAAATGGAACAGGGCTTATCAACTTTGCTATCAAATACTTCGAAATGTTATAATTGGTTTACTGGACGCCCTGATAATAAAATTTTAGAATGGCGTTCATATCGTCGCAGTATTGCAAGCGACCATTTGCAAACCGTAGCACGTGATTGGGCTAAATGCCCAATCATTCCAAATTACTTAGAATATGATGATTCACGTCACTGGCCTGATCCATGGACCCTTGTAAGTGAGGGAAATTACTGTGATTTGGCTCGTGCATTGGGAATGTTTTACACTTTATATTATACTTCTTATCCGTTTCGTGATACAATGACTATTGAAGTTTATAAAGATAGAGAAAATCATGAATACCTTAATTTAGTCAGATGCGAAAACGGATTATATACGCTGAATTACTCTTTGGGTGAAGTTGTAAATAACCTCACTGTCCCGACTGCGGCAGAACTCATAAACAGCGTAAACTACAAAACATTAAAAATTTGAAAGAGAGATAAAATGCCAATCAATGTTATTAAGCGTGATGGTCGCAAGGAACCATTGGATATTGAAAAACTTCACAAGGTAGTATTTTGGGCAACCGAAAATTTAAGTGGTGTAAGTGCAAGTGAATTAGAATTACGTAGTCAAATCCAATTTTATAATAACATTAAAACCAGTGAATTACAAGAAACACTAATTAAGGCTGCTGCTGATCTTATTAGTGAAGAAGCAACAAACTATCAATATGTTGCAGGTCGTCTTGTAAATTATCATCTTCGCAAAGAAGTTTATGGTAATTATCAACCATTTCCGCTAATTGATATTATTAAAAAGAATGTAGGTAGTGGTTTCTATGATGCTAATCTGCTAAGCGATTATACAGAAGAAGAGTGGAATCAGATCAATAAGTTTGTAGAACATGAACGTGATGCTACTCTTACCTATGTTGCAATGGAACAACTTCGTGGCAAATATTTGGTGCAGAATCGTGTCACTGGTGAAATTATGGAAACGCCACAGGTTGCGTATGCACTTATTGCTGCAACACTATTTGCCAAGTATCCGCAAGAAACTCGCCTAAAGTATGTTCGTGATTATTATGATGCTATTTCCAAGCATGATATCTCGCTACCAACGCCGATTATGGCAGGTCTTCGCACACCACAACGTCAGTTCTCCTCTTGCGTGTTGATTGAGACTGGTGATAGTTTAGACAGCATTAATGCAACAAGCAGTGCTATTGTTAAGTATGTCTCACAAAAGGCTGGCATTGGCATTGGTGCAGGTTCTATTCGTGCTATTGGTAGTGCCATTCGCAAGGGCGATGCCTCTCACACAGGCTTAATTCCATTCTATAAGATGTTTCAGGCGGCAGTTAGATCATGCTCACAAGGCGGCGTTCGTAACGGTGCTGCCACCCTTTATTATCCGCTATGGCATTATGAAGTAGAAGATTTGTTAGTTCTCAAAAACAACAAGGGAACAGAAGATAACCGCATTCGCCAAATGGATTATGGTGTGCAGTTTAACAAACTTATGTATGAGCGTTTGCTAAGTGGCGGCGACATTACTTGTTTCTCACCTAGCGATGTACCAGGTTTGTATGATGCATTCTTTGCTGACCAAGACAAGTTCAAAGAACTGTATGAGAAGGCAGAGAAGAATCCAAAGATTCGTAAGAAGACCTATAAGGCAATTGACCTATTCTCACAGTTCATGGAAGAACGCAAGAATACAGGTCGCATTTACCTAATGAATGTTGATCATGCCAATACTCACGGTGCGTTTATTGAAAGTAAGGCTGTAATCAAGCAAAGCAATCTTTGTGTGGAAATTGCGCTACCTACGAAACCACTCAATCATATCTTTGACGAAGAAGGTGAAATTTCACTTTGCACACTCTCTGCAATCAATTGGGGCAATGTGAAGGAACCAAAAGATTTTGAAAAGATGTGTGATTTGGCTGTTCGTGGACTTGATGCGCTACTTGACTATCAGAACTACCCAGTCATTGCAGCACAGATGAGTACCATGAACCGTCGTCCACTTGGCGTTGGTATTATTAACTTTGCTTACTTCCTTGCTAAAAATGATATGAGTTATAGTGATCCTCGTGCGTTGGCACTCGTTGACGAGTATGCAGAAGCCTGGTCTTACTATCTTATTAAGGCAAGTAATCAACTTGCCATTGAACGTGGTGCTGCACCGAAGAGCAATGAAACCAAGTATGGCAGCGGTGTTTTGCCTATTGATACCTATAAGCGTGAAGTTGATGAACTTGTTCCACATACGGAGCGTATGGATTGGGAATCACTTCGTGCAAGTCTTCGTGAACATGGTATCCGCAATAGTACACTTATGGCACTTATGCCAGCAGAAACTAGTGCACAGGTTGCAAATGCTACAAATGGTATTGAACCACCTCGTTCACTTATTTCTGTTAAGCAAAGCAAGCACGGTGTATTAAAGCAAGTTGTGCCAGAGTTTCGCAAGTTAAAGAACAAGTATGAATTGTTATGGGATCAGAAATCACCAGAAGGTTACTTGAAACTAGTTGCAGTATTACAGAAGTATATTGATCAGAGCATTTCAACCAATACTTCATACAATCCAACATTCTATGCGGATGAAAAGATTCCAATGAGTGTTATGATTGGTCACTTACTGCTATGCTACAAGTATGGTATCAAGACGCTGTATTATTTCAATACTTTTGATGGACAAGGCGAAGTTGATATTGCAAAATTAGCACAAGAACAACCGCTACTTGCTGCTCTTGATGACCAAGAGAACTGTGAAAGTTGCACTATCTAAAGTAGTATGATATAATAATAAAAAAGGTAAAATGATGAGTACAGTATTTGACGCAAATGATAAGAGCGACCACACCAAGTCGCTTGCATTTCTAGACCCCAATGGTGGTGTAAGTATCCAACGTTATGACACGTTAAAGTATAAGCAGTTTGATAAATTAACCGATAAACAATTGGGATTTTTTTGGAGACCCGAAGAAGTTGATATTCTTCGTGATGCGAAAGATTTCAAGGACTTGACAGATAACGAACAGCATATCTTTACAAGCAACTTAAAACGTCAAATCTTACTTGATTCGGTTCAAGGTCGTGCGCCAGCAGTGGCGTTTGGTCCTATCTGTTCTCTGCCAGAATTAGAAACATGGATTACAACTTGGACATTCAGTGAAACTATTCACTCTCGTTCTTATACACACATCATTCGCAATGTGTATGCCAATCCATCAAAAGTATTTGATGAGATGATGGATATCCAAGAAATTGTTGATTGTGCTGGCGATATTACTGCACTCTATGATGAGTTGATTGCATTTAACGCAGAACATGCACAAATGACCGATCCTTCAAAATATGATCATTATGAGCACAAGAAAGCACTTTGGCTTGCACTTATGAGCGTGAATATTCTTGAAGGTGTTCGCTTCTATGTTTCATTTGCTTGTAGTTGGGCATTTGCTGAATTGAAAAAGATGGAAGGCAATGCAAAGATTATTAAGTTAATTGCTCGTGATGAAAATCTGCATCTTGCTGGTACACAAACGCTGCTAAAACTTCTACCAAAAGATGATCCAGATTATGCGCAGATTGAAGTAGAGTGTCGTGAAGATGCAATCAAACTATTTGATGATGCAGTCAAGCAAGAAAAGGCATGGGCGCAGTATCTGTTCAAGGATGGCTCCATGATTGGTCTCAACTATCAGTTACTTGCTGAATATGTTGAGTTTATTGCTAATAAGCGCATGCAAGCAGTTGGTCTTGGTCAGCCATATTCTACTAAGAATAACCCACTGCCTTGGACACAAAAGTGGATTGCTGGCGCAGAAGTTCAAGTTGCTCCACAAGAAACAGAAATTTCATCTTATGTTATTGGTGGCACTGTGCAAGATGTGGATAGCAATTCATTTAGTGGATTTAGTTTATAAAGAGGAATAATCAATGATTACATTATATACAAAAGATAACTGCCCATATTGCGATGGCGCAAAGCACCTACTTGCCAGTTGGGGCGAAGAATATGTGGAAGTAGATATCAATGATGCGGGCGTTCGTGATTGGCTAGTAGCCGAAGGTCACAAAACTGTGCCGCAGATTTACTTCAACGACAAACTTTTAGTAGAGGGTGGTTATAGTGGACTAAGTAAATTGTCTATCAACGAATTACAGGAAAGAAAGAATGCTAATCAATAAGACTGATAAAAATACTGTCTATACCTTTAAAACTGTCACTGGCGAAGAAATCATTAGTCGTGTAAGTGAAGAAAATGCAACTACATATACACTCCTAAAACCGCTAGTTATGATTGCCACACCAAATGGTGGGTTTGGATTAGCGCCTGCAATCTTTAGTGTTGCACCCACCGATCCTGTAGTGTTAAATAAGAGAGCAGTTGCGCTTTCTGGTAAAACAGAAAGTGACATCGCCACACAGTATCTTGCAAAAACAACAGGACTGACGTTGGCGACCTCTGTATAAAGGAGAGTCGAGATGCCTATTCCAACTAAGATGGGAAGCCTTAACACTGCTGGTGGCGTAGCAATGATGGGTGATTTTAAAACTTTAATCAACGGAAGACAAGCAAGTCGTATCGGTGATTATGTAACTGGTCACCCTGGGTTTGATCCACGTCATCCGCATCCACCAAACCCTATTGTTGTTGGAAGCCGCAGCGTAATTGTCGGCGGCAGACCACTTGGTTTTCTTAGCGTGTTAGATGCTTGCCGCCATATAATGATACCACATGAATCAGATGTATTAATAGGACCATAATGCCACTAGGAAGTTATACCACAGGCACAGGAACAATTACAGTTTCAACTGGCACAAATGCAGTAAGTGGCAGTGGTACAACTTTCCTTACGCAATTAAAACCTGGCGCAGTTATTGGCAATACGAATAGCAACTTTGCTGGTTATATTTCTACAGTAACAAGCAACACCACTGCAACCTTGACAGCGGTGAGTGTTATTAATATTGGTGGTGCTGCATTTAAATATCGTCCAATGACGGCAAATACTGCCGCATATGTTTATTATACTACTGGAAATATCACAGCAAATAATATTAGTCAGATAGTTACTGGCAATAGCACACACTTTGCAACAGAATTAAAATATGGTGACACTCTTTATATTTCTAATCTTCAAATTGCAAATGCAAGTGGACCTAATGTTGCTATTGGTATAGTAGAACTTATTACAAGTAATACAAGTTTATATTTGAGTTCTAATGCATTTGCTAATGTTTCAAATTTACAATATTGGAATGAATCTGTCACATATACAAGCTATGCACTTTATGGCGGCCCTGGCAGTCAATCTAGCAGTCCTAATGCATTTACTAGTTTAAATTTAATACATACACCATTATATACTTGGACACAAAGTGGACTTATTCCAAACGTTGCTGTTGTTAACAATTATCATCCACCAATTCAAGATAGTGTAACTGGCGTGTTAGTTAATTTACCAGCGAGTATCTATAAGAAAACAGGCAATAGTGTTACAAATACATATGTTGTTGGTAGTTCATTGAGTTTTGACGGAACTGATTATAAAGTATTTGATTTTGATGTCAATCAAAATGTATTTGGAACAGATTCATCATATGTGTTGGACGGGCTGAATAACGCCAACGATTTAAAAGAAATTGCACTAAGTGGTGATAGCAATCTATATGCTACTAATATTAAAAATTTAATTCCACAAACTTCTGCTGATCAGGCTGCGCCATTTGTCGGTGGCACGGTTGCTCGTGTTACAGATAAGCATGATTTGGCTGTTAATTATTTTAGTAAGACTAGTCCAATACAACAATTACAAGATAATCCTGCTAATTTTACTGCAAATCAAGATATATTCTTGCGCAAAGAAGCAAAAGGATTGCGTAAAATTGTTGCAACTGGTGCACCAATAGCGATACCTGGCTTGCTTAATGTTATTGCTGATACATATGTGCCAGGCAATATTGGTTGGACACCGCCACAGTTTAAACAAAGTGTGGTAAATTTACCTAATGTGAATGTGAGTTAATCATGGCAAACGTAACGCTTAAAGACCCAACCTTATTATCTACTTTTTATATGGCCCATGAAGATTTTAAACCAGACACTTATCCTGACTATAACAGTAAAAAACAATTCACTGGCTATGCAATAGGTTACGGCAACCATTACAATGCAGATGGCAGTCCAGTTACTGCTAACCAAACTATAACACGAGCAGATGCAGTAACTTTAGCAAATCAGCAACTGCCAGGTTATGTTAATCAAGCAGCAGGTCTTATTGGTGTAGATAATTTTAACAATTTAAATGCATCACAGCAAGCAGCACTTGCAGATATAACTGCAAACTATGGCGTTGGGCGAGTTCCACGTGCTACTATTGAGGCTTTTAAAAGTGGCAATCAAGATCAAATTGATGCTGCAGTTTTAGGGCAAAATAATAACTGTCCACGTGATGTTGACCGTGTAAACACAATGCACGGACAAGACCCTGCCAATGTTACCAGAGGCGGAGCAAGTAAAGAAATACCTGCTAATGCAAAAGGTGGTGCAGCAGGCAGTGGCAGCGGTTGCGCTGGTGCAGGTCTTGGTATACTAGGAGCAATTGCTGGTGCAGGTTTGCTTGGTGGATTAGGCGCAGGTCTAAATGGAATACTTAGTGGGGCAATGGGTGCTCTTGGTCTAAGCGGTATAACTGGTGCTATGGGTGGTGCATTTGGTGCAATCAGTAATGTATTAGGCGGCGGACTTAGTGGTATTCTAGGTCAAGTTGCTGGTCCACTAAATCAACTTACTGGTGGAGTAATGCAGTCGTTAAGTTCAATTGGCAGTGGGATATTGCCAAGTTTAACTGGCGTGTTACCTAGCGGTATTACTAACATTGTTAATGGCGCACTTGGTGGTGCAGTTGGCAGTATCATGGGTCCACTTAATGGTATCCTACAAAATCCAGCTAATCTTCCAAATGCTATACAACAATTTGCGTATAATGGCGGTCTTAATGGCATGATCAACCGTGTTGCTAATAACATGGTTGGTGGTGCTGCTTTTGGTGGTGCCAATGCATTTGTTCAACAGATTGGATTAGCAAGTGCTTTTAGCGGCATATCAAATAGTGTCGTTGGTGCTTCTGCCGAAGCCGCAGCACTACGATTTGGTGCTAACGTACCAGGCGGCATCGGTGCTAATTTTCTTAATAATAACGGCGTAGTAAGTTTTGGTATGAGTGCACTTACAAGCAATATACCAGCAGCAGCAAGTAATTTGCAAAACCTTGGAACATTTTCTACACAGAATATGTTAAGACTACAGCAACCGGCAAATGTTGCTCATCAAATTATTGGTGCAGGATTAGGAAATACAACTGGATTAACACAGCAATTAGTTCGCAATAATATACCTCTTGCTGGCATTGATAATCCACTATACGATGCGCCTGTTCAAAAAATATTAAACAATATAAGTGATCCAACTGCAATTGGCGCAGTGAGCAGTAAGTTTAATTTAGGCACAAGAATTTCTCATCTTGGGCAATTAACTGATATGAGTGTTATGACTCCTGACTTGTATGCTACGAGTCCAAGCAAGAATTTTAAAGATTTAGGACAGCATTTCTTAAGTTTAGGAATTACTGATGCTAAGAACTTTGATCAAATTGGAACAGCATTAAGTAAAACAGATGCTGGTCTTGACTTAAATCACTTGAGTCAAATGAAGACTCCTATGTATCAACCTGCAGCAGATACACTTAACAAAACATTTGGTTATGGTGGTGGCAGCATTGGTGAATTGACCATGGCTGATTTTCTTGGAACTCCTGCTGGTTATGTCCATAATGATACACTTCCTGTAATAACAAATGCAAACAATGTTATAATGGGAACTAGTGATGGTCAAATTTTAAATGGTTTAATTATTCAGTTACAAACATTGCTCACAGGTGGATATCATGTGCCTGGCAGTTCTGCAAGTGGCGATCAGCCAGCATCAGCCGATAGCATTAATATAAATGGCACAATATATTATACACTGGACGATGCGGTCATTGCTATGATTGCTGCAATCGAAGCACGATTAACTATTATTAAAAATAGCAGCGATCCAACTGTTAAAGCAGCCCTACAAGCAAGCGAAGCAGCACATGCTGCAAGTTGTGCACAAATATTAAAAGAAAACCATCATGTTACTACATTTGGCATGGATATCTTTGCACCAGTTCAGAACAATCCAGTTCAGGCATATGTATTTGCAGATGGTCTTCAATATTATGGTCAACAAACTGGCTATGGTCAAATTGGTGACTATATGGAACGAGTTGCACAAGATAATATCTATGGCGATGCGATTAAGGGAGCAATGCGCCAGGGTCGTAACGCTGCTGCTCTTGAATCACTTGGCGTTAATGTAGAACGATTTAAATTGCCGCATAGTCAATACTATCGTGATCCTGCAGCATTTTATCTTGCTGCATATAGTGGTGATTTGCCGCCTGTTCCTGTTAATTTGGTTGATCAAATAATTCCACAAACTCCACAAGATATCTATGTTGATGCACGTAACGCAATGCTCATTGACAATGGCTATGATCCAAGCACTATGTTGCCAGCACAAGCAGATGAAACATATTATGACCTACAGTGGAATAATATAAGCACCAATGTTCGTGAAAGCATTGGATTATCTGTACTACAACAAGCAGTCGATAGCAATATTATGGTAGTTGGTCCCAATGTTTATATTATTGGGTTAGACCGTAGACAAAATAAATTTGCAACCATCAACCAACATGGTTTAGCAATAGAAAATAGTGAAATATTTGTTGCTACTATGTTAAGCATAGCAAACAAAGTTCTATATGGTGACATTGGTACAACCAAGTATAATACGCCATTCTTCACTGACCAAATGGTATATGGCATGTTAGAAATGCTTAGTCAGGTTACGCCTGTTAATATTGATGCACTTGCATCTACATTAATTGGAAATGCCGTATTAACTGGTTTTATGACTAAACTTCGTGTTATATTCCAACAACTTCTGCAACAAGGCAATACAGGAATGGATCGTAACATTGTTGCTCCTTGGGGCGGCAGTGGACCAGATGGTCAAATGAATACGCTACCACGAAAATAACGTTTGACAAGTTATAACTTTAGGGCTATAAATAATATACCATGAAGATTAACGAGATTGTAGAAAATATAACCGAAATGAGTATTAATACGGGCGGTTTAGAATATGAAAGTGCTGTTGTAAAATCAGTGCAACAGGCAATTCCACATTTTGCAGATCGTGTTAAGTTTACAAATCTAAATTTTGCCACTGCGGGTTATAGCAGTGTAGGTATTGATCTTGAATTACAAGTAAATGGCGCACCATTTAATATTGAGATTAAAAAAAATAAAGATGCGCAAATGGGCGGCACAAGTATTCGTTATAATCCTTCAACCGATTTGGCTGAGATAGTAAACAGCGATACCATTGATGATGAAGCGCAACCATACTTCTTAAATGCGGTTCAATCAAAGAAGCAAGCCATCATTAACTATATCGAATTTGTTCAAAAGCAAGAACCCGTGGAAATGCACAGTAGAATCGATAGTTTTCCAATTGGTACAATTACAAGCAAAGCATGGAATAATGCTAAAAGTGCTGGTTTACTCGCAGCACTTGGTGAAAAAGTTAGTTTTAATGATACATCAATTATCACCAAAGCATACAATTTGAAAAAAGTATATTATATTCAGATCGGTGGTGCTGGTCTATTCTACCTTAATGATAACATATACGATCTGCCCGTGCCAAAATTCGAAGGTCACATTCAGATTGAGTTTAGACTTGGACGAAATGGTGGTGTGGTGAAAAAGATTGGCAATGAAACCATCAAGATATTAAATGCTGGCTATCGTTGCCAGGGTCGTCTTAAAACGAACATCAAGAGCAGTTTGAGCCTTGATAATCCTGCAGAAGCATTTCAAATCCTAGCCTATATTGACGACCAAACTAAATCGTGAAAGCCAACGTAGAAAAAATATGGCATTTTACCTGTGAGTTCTGTAAAATGTGGTTTAGTATCGCCGTAATGGACGATTGGAAACCCAAAAAACTATATTGCCCACATTGTGGCAAGCAACAACAAATAACCCTTGACATAAACCCTGAATGATGCTATAAATAATATACTAATATTGTTGAGGCGAAACAGAATAAACATGCTGGACGAGGGTGCAATTCCCTCATGCTCCACCATAGATACACTACCCAGACGTGGGGTATGATACATAGATTAGTTAACTCTAATGCTATTATGGTTTGAGTCCATATCGGTGTATCTTTGATGGGGCATAATTAGGATCGACAGGTGTAGTAAAGGTTTTGAGTAGATGTTAGTAAACGTAATAAATGCTAACGATAATGCATTAATTGAAATGGCTCTAGCAGCTTAATTTCTTGGGTATGGGTTCCACCTCGAAACAGAACGGGCCTACTTTTTTATTGAGGGCGATGAAAAAAATTTTAATCTCTTTGGCGCTGCTCTTAACAGTGAGTTATCCTGTTTTAGCCAAAGACCCCAAACCCCAAAAACCTATTGTTACGGAATCTCCTAGCGAGTGTGTTGCCCAAGCCATCTATAATGAGGCTCGTGGTGAAGACTATGAAGGGCAGGTTGCAATTGCCTGGGTAGTTCGCAATAGATTACAAAGTGGAAAATTTCCTAATTCACCGTGTAAAATTGTTTATGAAAAACATGGTATGGATTGCCAGTTTACCTTTATCTGCTTTCCATTCAAGCCAATAGATAAAGTAGATGACCGCAATGATTTTTATAGCATTGCAATGATGGTGTTGTATTCAACCTATATGGTTGATCCAACCGGCGGTGCTCTATACTTTAATAACAAACCGTTTAAGAACAAACAATTCAAGTTTATTAAAAAGATAGGACACCACTGGTTTTATACAGATAAAGATTAGTTGATACTTTGACCAGTATCACGAATATTGGTCAATTTTTCAATATAAAGACCCATATTATGGTCATATAGTCCATCAAACAACTGACCTTTCTTCCAACAACGCCAGTGCGCTCTCATGCTATCCTTAAAGCGTTGATAACGACTTAGTGGACGAATATTGCCATAGAAGTTGATATAGCAAAGATTTCCATGATGCTTGAATAGCAATGCTGCTGGCGGCACATGCGTAACCATGTCATTGCAGTTTACAAAACGATAGTGTTCAGTTTTAACATCGGCAACATAATCAGCATTGCCAAGTCGTGGTTGTCCAAAGGTCATAAGTTTTGTTGGTGGATAACCAGCAAATTCTAGTTCTTGGGTGATATAAAGTGCCATTGCTGCACCAAGACTGTGACCAGTAACATATATATCTTTCCCCTTATTCTTCTTTGCCCAATCTAATACTGCATCAATAATTTTACGTGCTTCACGACGAAAACCTTCGTGAACCCATCCCTTACCATGACGTTTTGGAATAGTATCAAGGTCGGCAAGTAGATCATTTGGTTGTGTAGGTTGTGTTCCACGACAAGCAACAATAACTTCGCTATCACTTGCTGCTACGTGTCCCTGTGCACCTTCATTATCTAGGAACTTATATTTCTTAAATCCAAGATCAGCATAAATTTGCTTATTGTCATCTTGGTATGCAGAACTGGCAAGGTTTGCCATAATAACTGCTAATTCGGGTAGGCTTTGGTCTTTTAACATAGTTGATTATCTCCCTTATAATAATATTTATTGGAATAGAAATGTCATAAATGTTGGGCTAAATATCTCTGTATTCAATTACAACGTAGTTTTTCAACGATTCAATTATATTCCGTAATATCGACGAATATAAATCAAATCAAGGGAAAATTATGTTTAAAAAAATTATTACAGCCATCACTGTGATGGCAGGTTTTGTTGCGACGCCAAACGCACACGCAGCCGATATCTATAATAGTGTAGCAACTGCTTATGTAACAACAACAATTAGTCAGACAGTTGTGTTTGATAGCACCATGCAAAATGGCGGAACTTTTGAATTTAGCGTCCTAGCACACAATGGTGGCGGACGCACAGGACAAAGCGATACTGCTAACGTAAAGATTCAATTTTATAATTCTTCAAATACATTAATAAACACTGTCAATACAAGTTACTCAAATAACTTACCACAGCCAAGTCAAAGTGGAACAGCAAATAGTCAAGGTGTGATGTTAAGTGGCAACCCACAAGCCGATCCTGCTGTGCCTTGGACTACCTTATCTATATCATCAACAAACTGCGGTGGCAGTTGTGCTACTGTAGCATACGCAAAAGTATCTATGTATGGTGTTGACGGAAGTTATTGGGCTGGTGATTACGGTCCTTGGTATCGTGCTCCAACTCTTACATTAAATGGCGGAACCAACTTACTTTACAATCCAGAGTTTGGTCCTTACAATGGCACAAACGCACAGGGATGGACATTAAGTCCTGCGCTTGGTGCTTGTCAAGGTGCTTGGGGTGGCAGCAATGCTTGTATTGTTGATAATACTGGTACACCAGGACGCAATACAACAGGTCTTGTAGCCAACCAAAATGGTGGTGGTCCAAGCGCAACTGGTGGAACAACCAGTGGAGCAGCCGGTGGTTATAATTCTACCATGAGTGTGTCTAATCCAAGTGGCGGTGGTGCTCCTTCTACACCTACTGTTGTAAGTTCAGCAACAGGTACACCAAGTGTGACTACATCCAATTCAATTGGAACGCCTACTACTACAACTGTAACAAATACAAGCACAGTTACATCTACTGATGCCAACGGTAATCAGGTTGTCACAACATACTATACAGTTACAACTACTGTAACAACACCTACTACAACTACAACTACCACAACACCTGTTACTGTAAACACATACAGTGATGGCTCAACCCAAACTGTAAATGGAACACCTGTAACAACAACTACAACCACCAATACAGATGTTGTTTCTACAACTCAACCAGCACTACAAAGTGTTGCAACTACTGTTAATGTTCCAACTACAAGTACATCCAGTGGAACAGCAGTAACAACTACTGCAACTACTAATCTGCCTTCTTCTTCTGTTGATCTTATTTCATTCAGCAAGACCAAAGGTGGAGATACAGTTACTGTAAACAAAAATACAACTACAATTACTGATAATCCATATACTGTAACAACTACGGTTACGACACCACTAACAACAACTACTACTGTTACACCTACGACTACTACTGTAGATGCTAATGGCAATGTTATTGGCGTGACATATGGAACACCTACATCAACTGATAATACTGTATATCAAGTTGTATCATCTGACCAAACATTTGATTCTTATACTTCTACATCTGTAAACAAAAAGAAAGATGTTAATGTTGGCGGCACACAAGCACTGTTTAATTATAATATAGTTAATCCATTTATTATTGATCCACTTACTACAAAAGATGGTAGTTGGGCTAATGCAAGTGGTTCTATAAGTGGCAATATTGGTGCAAGTGGAATAAACTTTGGCTATCAAAAGACAGTTGACGATATCACGACAGGTGTTGCTGGTCAGGCTGGTCAATTAGTCAACAGTGCGCTAAACTCAACTATGAGCGGAACCAACTATAGTGCGACTGCTTATGTGTTTAAGAAAATGGAACCACTATGGATTAAAGGTTCTCTTGGCTTAAATATTGTTGATGTTACTACCAAGAATAGCATTTCTGATTTTGGTTTAAGTTATGTTCAAACATCAGAACAACGCATATCATATGGTGATCTAACCTTATATTCAGCAACTGCTTATGCTGGTTGGAGACCATTGATTGGTGCTACTATTGTTAATAGTGAAATTGGTTCTATTGTAGAAAGTGGCACAAGCCTACTTTCAAACGGTCTTACTAATTCAAAGAGCACACATGTTATGCCATATGTTGGAACTCGCTATGAAGTTGATGAAGATATATCTTTTGAAGGCAGAGTAACCAATACTGACCAATATGGTGTTGTTGTTGGCGTTCGTTCTACTATCAAGAAGAAAGTATTTGACAATACAAGTATTTTCTTGCGTGGTGGATATGATCATGGTAACAATTATAACAATGCCACTGTTATGGTTGGTTTAACTATTGATTTTTAATTGACTTCGCATACGCTCCATGATAGATTAAATATTCATGGAGCGTATTATGACTGACCAACCTAAACCAAACCTTGAACAAGATTTGTTTGATAGCCAGTATATTCGTGATAAAGCACGAAATAATGACATATATTGTCAGCATCTTTATGCTACGCTCTGTAATAATGAATTCATCAAGGCAGAAGTTCTATCAATCTTAGCAGCAGAACAGTGGTCTTGTAGTTGGCGTCATAGTGGTGGTATTGCTGCTGGTTTGTATGATGGTTCTTTCAGCGGTGATTATATGCGTTATTACACAGCAAATTTTAACGATGATACTAACTACATTTCCGAAGGTATGATTGATGAAGAAATCCGTGAAGATTTGAAAAAAATTGGTTGGTATGTGGTTGAAAACAAGGTAAATATATAATGTTCTTAAACATTTTAGCACTGCTAAGTGCAATCTCTATCAGTGGTGTTGCAGCATATTATAGTATTGCTGGTCTTACTGCTATCTTTAGTGGTGCAGTTATTCCTATTATCATTATGGGAACCGTGTTAGAAGTTGGTAAGATTATTACTACAGTATGGCTACACCAAAACTGGACACGTGTAAACTTCATTGTTAAATGGTATCTTGCCATTGCTGTGCTTGTGCTTATGTTTGTGACATCGATGGGTATCTTTGGGTTCTTATCACGTGCACATATTGAAACTACAAGTTCGGTAGGTGATAATACGCTACTCATTGAGCAGATTGACCAGAACCTTGCCATTGAACAAAATCGCATTCGTGATAATCAAAAGATTATTGCACAAATGGATGATGCTGTTAATGGACTGTTGAATAGCGGCGCAAGTAATGCTACCAAAGATAATAATCGCACTGCTACCTTAACTACACAAGCAACTAAGTTACGTGATAGTCAGAAGAAAGACCGTGAGTCTGCTAACAAAACTATTGATGACACCAACAAGCGCATTCAAGATTTGAATAGCCAGAAACTTAAACTTAACCAAGCACAATTAAAAGTTGAGGCAGAAGTTGGTCCAATTAAATATATTGCACAATTAATATACGGAGATAATGTTGATAAGTCGTTACTTGAGCGAGCAGTTCGTTGGGTTATTATTTTCATTGTCGCTGTTTTTGATCCCCTTGCTGTTTCTTTGGTATTGGGTGCAACAATGGGTATCTCTAGTAGACGAAAAGAATCCGCCACAGCAGTAGAATATGTGGAAAAGATTGTAGAAGTTCCTGTTGAAAAGATAGTCACGGTTTATAATAACGATGCTATTATACGTGCAGAAACATTACAAGCAGAAGTAGAAGAACTGCGCAATCGTGAGCCGCAAGTAATTGAGCGAGTAATTACACAAGCAGTTCCTATCTATGAAGACCGCATTGTTGAAAAGATTGTAGAAGTTCCAACTACAACTATTGTGGAAAAAATTGTAGAAGTGCAAGTTCCTACAGAAACTATTATTGAAAAGATAGTAGAAGTAGAAAAGATTGTTGAAGTTCCTGTTGAGACAATTCGTGAAGTTGAAAGAATTGTTGACAATACTGATAATAAAACCTTACTTGAATTAACAGTTGCACTTGATCAATTAATAAAAGAAGTTGATGCAAAAAATCATGAGATTCATAAACTTAACGCAGAGAATGAAATTCTACGTGAAGAGAAATCTGGTGTAGATGAAAAAGCATATCTTCTCGACGTAGACACCGATATTGTTGGACCAGATTTTCCGCCTAACGCTGAGTTAGGGCAACTATTCATACGTGTTCGTGAACCAAATAATCTTTACAAATACAATGGTGAAGGTTGGATTTTAGTTGACAAAGACCAAAATACGGGCTATACTGATAATATAAATTGGAAGCATTGGCAGTTGGGTCGTCTTCAACGTGCAGAACTTGAGTTTGAAGATATGACCGTGGCTGAACAATCTGCAATAGAAAATCATGATAAATGAACGATAGTAGAATTGTAACTGCGCCTGATACAGACCTTGATCATAGGTTTAAGATACTGTTAGTTGATGTTGAATGGAGCGATATTGAACGCCTTTCACAGTCTATAAACAGTTTAAAGTTTCCTATAACTGTATTCTTGTATGGCAGCAATGATACCGATGATATGTGGTGTATTAACACTCAACGTATAGCCAATGCTACGCTTATTAATAGTAGATTTAGTGGAACAAAAGAATTACTCAAGGGATGGTTGCTTGCTCAACGCAATACCCATTCACTTGGAGCAAATGAAATTGCAAAAGCAAGCCATAAAGAAATATTTGACATTTATTCTTGGATGCTGTTACAATATAATAATTACTTAAAAGAGGAAAATAATGACTCATCGACCAGAAATTGAAAATGTTCGTCAACGTGGATTTTTTGTTGAGGTTCACAACAATGATGTAAACAAGGCACTTCGCAAGATGAAGAAGATTCTTCAACAAGATGGAATCTTCCAAACTCTTCGTGAACGTGAGCGTTTTGAAACACCAAGCATGAAACGTAAGAAAGCCAAGGCTCGTGCACAGAAGCGTTGGCAGAAGAAGTTGCGTGAACTTCGTAACAGCGGCATTGCAAATTAATCAATAGGTAAAAAATGCGTATTATCAATGATACCAAGTTGGATTTCTCCGACGTTTTAATCTTGCCTAAACGCTCCACGTTAACAAGCCGTGAAGAAGTATCGCTAGAACGAACTTTTACATTTCGTAATAGTAATCGTTATTGGAGCGGCACTCCCATCATGGCGGCAAATATGGATGGTGTGGGGACATTTGAAATGGCAGAGAAACTTGCCACTTATAAAATGTTTACCACGCTACGTAAAAATTATACAACCGAAGAACTTGTTCTATGGATTGGACGCACGGGTTATAATATCCAAGAATATTGGGCTTATGGACTTGGTATCAAGGACGAAGAATACGAAAAGTTCAAACTTGTCAAGAGTAAGTTGCCAGAGTATAATATCAAGTTTGTTTGTATTGATGTTGCCAATGGTTATACAGAACGATTTGTAGAGTTTGTTAAACGTTTTCGTGCCGAAAATCCTGATCTAATTATCATTGCTGGCAATGTAGTAACTGGTGATATGACAGAGGAGTTGCTACTAAGTGGAGCAGATATTATTAAAGTTGGTATTGGTCCTGGTAGTGTCTGTACTACTCGTCTCAAAACGGGTGTTGGTTATCCACAGCTTAGTGCTATTATTGAGTGTGCTGATGCTGCTCATGGGCTTGGTGGACATATCATTAGCGATGGCGGTTGCGTTTGTCCTGGCGATGTGTCTAAGGCTTTTGGGG